>MDTB01086698.1_pt1 | contig 120248 bp, 126 predicted proteins | sample 811161 | NCBI WGS metagenome assembly MDTB01 (sample SAMN05326650, study PRJNA326480) | marine metagenome | isolation source: seawater | place: Mediterranean Sea | collected 2009 | reverse complement strand
TGCTAACCTGACTAAAGCGTCAATCTTAAACCAAGCTGCTATGGCTATGGCAGCGCAGGCAAACCAAGCTCAATCCGCTATCTTGTCTGTACTTCAGTAATTATCTACTATATATTGTATTTAATTGGGAAGACTTTTTTTTTAAGTCTTCCCTTTTTTTTTGGCATTAGATTTGCAGATATTCCGTTGTAATTTTTATTATTAAATTAAAACGGAGAAAATTATGGCCGGAATTAATACAAGTATGGGGACTCTTGCCTCTATGTCTAGTCTAGTTAAGACTGAAAGAGACATGTTGAAGGCGATGGAGAGAATCTCAACTGGTATGAGAATTAATCATGCAGGTGATGATGCAGCCGGTGCTGCCATTGCAGATAGAATGTCGGCTACAATCGGAGCATTGGATATGTCTGTCAGGAATGCATCAGATGTTATGTCTATGGCTCAAGTTGCAGAAGGAGCTCTTGATGAAGCCTCCGCTGCCTTACAAAGAATTAGAGAACTATCGATTCAAGCTGCTACTGATATTGTTAACGCAGAACAAAAAGTTTACTTACAAACAGAGGTTAATCAGTTACTGCAAGAAATGGATCGAGTAACGAGAGATACAACTTTTAATGAAATATCTGTGCTTGATGGAACGTTTGCTGATAGAAGGTTTCAAATTGGTGCTCATGAAAGAGAAAAAGCTACAATTTCAATTGCAAATATGAGAAATACCTCACTTGGTGCTTACCAAGCTACAACTGAAGGTAATGCAAACCAAGCAAATCTTGCACAAAACGTTTTTTTAGCAGCAAGTAAATCTGCTGCAACCAGTAAAGTAGTTGATGGTGATAATTTTACTTTAACAGGATTATTAGGTACTAAAGAAATTGATGTTGGAGCAGGGAATACTGCCAAAGAAGTTGCAGAATTAGTAAACGCTGATTTTGATGCTACTGGTGTATCCGCAACAGCTTCAACTCAAGGAAAGATAATGTTTCATTCAAGTGATGCTGGAGGTCAATCTCATGTTGTTACAATGAATATCTATGGTAAAAATACAACTGCGCAATCAATTTCTGCTACTATTACCATAGGTGCTGTTCCACTTGCTTCCAATTTGACAGATTTAAGAGATCAATTTAATGCTTATAGCTCGGTGACGGGAATCACTGCAACATTAAGTGCTGACAAAACAAATATAATAGTTGTTCAAGATGAAGGTGAAGATATTGTCATTGAAGATCTCGATTTTGCAAGCGTATCAAATGCAAATACAAAAATGAGATTTTCTGGTTTAAACTTCAAACAAGATACTGAAGGTACTTTGACTGAACTTGAAGATGCTAGTCAAACTAATGATAGTGCGCGATTAGGTGGAGAACTAACTTTCCATTCCTCTCACACTTTTTCAGTAGTTGCTAATGCAGACGGAGGATTATTTGAGTCATCAGCAGCAGCTTCAAGCTTAAATTCAATCGCAACTATCGATATCAAAACTATGGCTGGAGCAGTTGATGCTTTAAAAGTTGTTGATAGAGCTCTTGATAGAGTGCACATGGAAAGAGCAAAATTTGGTGCTATTATGAGTAGAATGAATGTCGTTGTTGATAACTTAACAAATGTTGCAACTAATCAAAGAGCGTCAAGAGCTAGAATTCAAGATGCAAACTTTGCTGAAGAATCTTCTAGATTATCTAAAGCTCAAATTCTTCAGCAATCAGCAATGAATATGATTGCTCAGGCTTCAAGAACTATGCAAAACGTATTGACGTTATTCCAAGGATAAACAACCATGGAAATAGGTCGTTGACAAGGTTATGGCTGGCTTAGAAACAGATATTATATCAAAGCTGGGAGTTGGTTCTGGTTTAGACACAACTTCAATAATTAAAGCTTTAGTTGATGCAGACACATTACCTCAGAAAGAAAATATTGAAAAAACTGAAGAACTCTACAATGCAAAGATTTCTGCTTTAGCAACAATAAAAAGCAACTTAAGCGATTTTCAAAATATTATCAAAACCTTTAAAGCACAAGAAGCATCAGGTTTTATTGGTAAATCAAGTGATACCACTACTGCAACGCTAACTGCCACTTCAACAAATGCAACAGCATCAATAAACTCAGCTTTAGTTGTATCAACTTTAGCATCAGCGCATACTCTAACAGGACCCTCCTACTCCGCCACAACTTCTACCGTAGGTTCAGGAACATTAACTCTAAATTTTGGTACATGGAGTGCAGATCCAGCAACTGGAGGTGGTCAAACCTTAACCTCTAATGGACAAACTCAAATACAAATTACTACAAGCGATACCACAACCGTTATGCAACTAAGTGAAATGATCAATGCCGCAGCTACTGACTCAGATAATGATGGTAATGTAGATGTAGTCGCAAGTGTTGTTTATACAGGTTCAGCTTATTTACTTCAGCTTAAAAGTGAATCAGGTGCTGCAAATGAGATGAAAGTTACTGCTACCTCGAATTTAGCCACTACCTCAGGAGGAATTGCCTATAACTATAATGGAACTACTTCTAATATGACACAACGAGTTGCCGGGGTTGATGCCGCATTTACTCTCGATGGAATAGCAATGACTCGTTCATCAAATACCATCACTGATGTAGTTGATGGCTTTGATCTAAAACTCAATAAAGTTAATGATTCAGCAATACAAATTACAAGTGAAGTTGATTTAACAACTGTTAACGAAATAGTTTTTAACTATGTTGCAACATATAATGAAGTTATGGCTAGTCTAAATATCATGGGACAATATGATTCAAATGATAAAGAAAACAATGGTGCTCTTAATGGAGATAGTACTCTGAGACAAGTACAAAAAGCTTTGCGAGATTTAAATTCTACAGCCATAGCAGGATATCCAAGTGGGCCTTACTATTTATCAAACCTTGGTGTAAAAACTAACAGAGATGGAAGCCTACAATTTGACCCAACAAAACTTGCCTTAAATTTTAAAAATAACCCTGAATCTGTTAAAGCTTTTTTCTCAAACGAGCTTAAAACAGACAATAGTAATGTATCAATAAGCGCTTATGATTTTGTGAATACTGTTCCGGGAACGTATGCATTTGCCACAGATAATAGTTCAACTCATTCGATAGGTGGAATAAGTGCCACAAAAAATGGAACTACTTTTTCTGTTGCAAGTGGAGATCCTACAGGAATTAGTGTTTCAGTCACTAATAATGCAACCTCAGCAAATCTTTATTATGGAAAAAGCTTTCTAAATATTGCTATGGATACGATGGATACATATATTAAATTTGATAGTGTCCTTGATAAAAGGATGCAAAATATATCTGGAAATCTTAAATCTTTAGCAGAAAAAGAAGAAAGACTTGAATCAAGAATTGAAGCACTAAGGGCAAGGTATGCACGACAATACTCAGCAATGGAAAGTTCAATTGCGAGTTTTAAAGAGACTGGAAATATGCTGACAAGTCTTTTAGATACTGATAGTGATTAAAAACTAAAAAAAAAAAAATTGCGTCGTTATATTTTCTATAACCTAAAAAAGGATAGAAAATGGAAAATGATCTAAATAAACATTTAATTACTGATAAAACATTAAAAACAATTAAAATCGTTGAAAAAATTCTCAAAAAGATCGAATCTGATCTAAAAAGGATTGGAGCCAAGAAAAAGCTTAATCCAGATGAATTGGAAAGCACTTGTAGTAAAATTTTACATTTAACTTTCTCACTCGAAGCATCATTGGATATGGATGCTGGTGGAGAAATAGCAAAAAATCTCAAAGAACTCTATCACCATGTTAGATTTGCAGTCGTGAGAGTGCGTGATGAAGGCGATTATTCTTTTATTCCCTCTGCAACAAGAGTAATAAGTGAAATTAACACTGGATGGGGTGAAGTAAGTGATGTAGCTTTTTCTGCGGCTTCTTAGTAGAAAGAAAAAGGAGTTTTTTTATTGTCAAAAAACGCTGTATCTATTCATGGAATTAATCAGTCTGAAAGACAAATAAGACAATCAATTTCAAGACTTGTTACCGGGATGAAAGTCCTAGGAGGCAACGATGTTGCTGATCAGACAATGGCACACACCATTAATGCTGAGGGAACTAGTTTTAATCAAGCTGCAAAAAATGCACAAAATGGAATAGATTTATTATTACTTGTTGAAGGTGCCCTGACTGAACTCAACAACTTAGCTACTAGACTCAAAGAATTAGGGGTTGCGGATACACTTGATACAAACACAACAGAGGATACAGCCGCTCTTGACTCAGAGACAACTGCAGTAAGTGATACTATTGATTCAATTATTAGTAGTTTAACTTACAATAGTTTTTCAGTTTTATCAGCTTCAACTGAACCTACTTTTGCTATTGGAATTAATGCTGCCGGTGGACTGACAACAATTTCAAGTTCAGGAACTATTGCGGCTACAAATATTACTGATGCCTCAAATGCACTTGCAAAAGCAACATTAGCATTGAGTCACCTTACAGAAGCACAAGGAAAAAACTCAGGGAGCATGTCTAGTTTAAGAGGTTTTCAGGGTGTTGCAAGCGCAAGCGCTTCTCAAATGATAGAAGCTGCAAGAAATCTTCAAGATACTGACTATGCAAGAGAGATTGCAAATGTAACAAAAAATTCATTAATACGTAATTATGCAATTGCAATGGCTGTTCATACAAATGACAATGAGAGTGACAAACTCAAATTACTTGCATAAAAAACTAAACAATTCTTCAATATGACGTTTAAGTTATATAACAAAGGAGTTAATGGAAATGTCAAACTTATATTCACAAGACCTAAAAAAAGATCAAGAACAAACCAACAAAATGGAGAGAAAAAGCGGTTTGGTTAACAAGACCATAAAAGTTGAGGAGTTAACTAAATACCAAATTATTCAAGAACTTCTTCATGGTTTAAAACTTGAAATAACTGATTTAAAAACAATCTTGTTTGAAGATTTATCCGTTACCATTAAAGCTAAAGATAAAGCTGAAAGAGTCTCAAAAATTGCTTTTGCACTGCAAAGTTGTGTGAATCTTGATGAGGGTGGCGACGTTGCTAAAAATCTTACATGGGTATACAGATTCATAAGGTATAGTGTAAAAAGAATTCAAGATAATGATTGTATGAACTACGTAAAACCTGCCTCCGACGCAATAGATAATCTTGTTGAAGCGTGGGATGGAATTCCAAAAGAACAGAGATTTTAAAAATTAATTGATAAATAATCTATGACCCCTAAGATTAAGGGGTCATGTTCCTTAAAGTAATAAATATACTATTTTTAGGTTCTGTAATTGGATCAATCACATCTTTAAGTGTCCAAGCTTTTCTTTATTCTATAAAGTTTCTTACGCAAGCATTCGATAGCTCAAATCTAACATTCCAATCATTTTCAAATATTTTTTCTCATCCTATATCATTTTTTTTTTATATAATACTTGTACCTATTTTAGTCGGATTAATAGTAGGATTAATAAGAGAATACACCGAAGGAAAAAGATGGCATGGTCCACCAGACGTAATTTTATCTGTTCATCAAACTAAAAAACCTCTTGATATAAAATCTGGTTTTTTGACATCATTTTCATCCATCCTTTCTATATCAATCGGTGGTTCAGTGGGTCAATACGGACCTCTTGTACATTTTGGAGCTACATTAGGGGCAGAAATTAAAGACTTATTTTCAAGGTCTAAGGGAGACTATCAGATATTTTTAGGTGCTGGAGTTGCTGCAGCAATTTCCTCTGGTTTTGGAGCACCTGTTGCAGGTTTAATATTTGCAAGAGAAGTAATTTTGCGGCATCAATCGCTAGCGTCATTCGCCCCAATTCTTGTGTCATCACTTGTGGCATATTATACAACCAAGACTTTTTTTGGATTTGATCCAATATTACCATCAGCTATAGGAAGTATAAATGATATGAAAGAATTGCCTTTTTTTATTGTGCTTGGTTTAATATCTGGCTTCATTGCAGTCATTTATATTAAATTATTAACTCACAAAGGCTTTTTTTTCGATATCTCTAAGATACCAACTTATATTCAACCTGCAATTGCTGCATTTATTTGTAGTCTATTTACAATTATTTTACCAGAAGTAACTGGATTAGGGACATCAACTATTGTAAATTTACTTTCTGCAAAAATAAGTTTAAACTATGCTATAATTTTTTTAGTTTTCAAACTATTTCTTACCACAATTTGTATTCGCTTTGGTTTGATTGGAGGGGTTTTTGCCCCTGCCCTATTTGTTGGTGCATGCACTGGTGTTGTATTTGGTACAATGATTCAAGCTTTTTATCCAGATTTAAATGTAGGTTTATATGCCTCTTCAGCACTTGCCGCTGTTGGTAGTTGTGTGATAGGGGGGCCTTTAGCAAATATGATGATTATTTTTGAATTAACAAAAGATTATCAGGCCACTCTTGCTGCTGGAATTAGTATTGTATTTGCCTCTATAATTGCAAGTAAATTAGTTGGTCAATCAATATTTGATAGGGTATTGCTTAACAGAAATATAAACCTGGATTTAGGTGATGAGAACTTAACTTTACAAAGTAAAAAAATCAATGAAATTTGTCATTCTGATTTTATAACAGTTAAGAAAAATGAATTAATAAAGAATGTAATAAAAAGAATGGCCAAAAAGAATTTTTCTGAAGCATATTTAGTAGATAATAATAACATCTTACTTAATAAAATATACTTATCTGATCTCGTTCAACAAAAAAATCAATCTATTGCCTTAAGTAAATTAATATTTAAAAAGTTTCTTATCCTTAAAGAAAATGAAAATATATTTAGTTCAATTGAACTTTGTAAAGATTTTGTGGGAGAATCTATTCCTGTGATTTCTAATCAAGGAAAATTAATTGGCGTCATTGGTGAAAGTGACCTACTCACTATTATCCTTGAGGTTAATAAAAACCAGAAAGAGATTGAGCACAAAAACTAAATTATCCTCATCATATTGTTGTTTATATCTTTTGTTTTTGTGTCAATAGTCGAGATCATGGCATATTTTGTTTTCGCTTCGTTATGCATAAAAATTGGTCCCATCAAAATTCTTGATTTTAAGAAAGCATCAGCAGTTGATCCATTAGAAAATGCCATTTTAGGGTGATATCTTTTTACTGGGTTATACCTGGTTTGGAAAGGATTCGTGTTTTGAGATTGATTAGTAGGAAAAATCTGATTTCTATTTGTAAAATTTTCCGTTGATGGCATACGATTTGCAAAATTGTCTTCAACAATGATGTTAGAATTGAAACTATTAACTGGATTTACATTTGCCATAATAAATTATTAATATAAATTAAAATGAATTACAACAAAGCAAAAAAATTTTATAACAAAACCGTAGTTGCTGACAACTCAATAAAGAGTCCAGTAGAATTAGTAAAAGTAATGCTAACAGAACTAAACAAGTCAATGAATGTTGTCGTTAACTGTATAAGAAATAAAGAAATAAATGAAACTAAATCAAAGCATTTTAGCAGAGCACTTACTATTATTTATACTCTACAAACGACGCTGGACTTTGATAAAGGTGGAGATTTAGCTGTTAAACTATTTCAATATTATGAATTTTGTAGAAAACAATTAATTAAAGGTTTCTCAAAAAACCTGTATGAAGTGATTAACAAGGCGATTGAATCTGTTGACGAAATTTTAGGAAATAAGAAAGAAATTAATGGTAAATTTAAAAAAGCATAATTCTAATAATAATGTTGATCAACAATTAAATAGGTTATCTAAGATATCCGAAAAAATGTCTGAGTACATTTCTTCAGGAGATTTACAATTAATTAATCATCTCGACAAGATTAGAAAAAAAATTATTCTCGATATTGAAAAAAAAAAAACTTTAATAACTCCCTCAAGTAAGAATAATATTTTAAAGTTGATCACAAAGAACGATGAACTTATATTTTCATTGAGAGAAAATAAATCTCAACAATTATCTGAAACCCTATCTAAAAAAGATTGCGTAAGTGCATATAGAAAAAATTTGTAAAGTTAAATTCTTGGTCTGTAGTAAAATTCTATATTTGCATTGATTGAAGAAATATCAGACCATTTTTGGGTATCAAATTTAAATTTAAAAAAGCTTGAAGTAGAAAATTTTATTTGTGAATTCTTAAAGTGCAAGTTTTCCTTATCGGGAGAAAATATACTTACAAGACTTGAAAGTGTTGGTTCATGCCCAATGATCAATTTTGATTTAGTTCCTTCGTCATTATTCTTAATAATTGGAACTAATGTTTCTTCATTTCCATAATATATTTCTGAAACAACTTTAATTTTTGGTATTACTTCAAAATAATCTAGGACTATATCAAGAGTTTTAAGAGTTCTTCTTGATGGAGAACATAAAACCATATCAACAGAGTACTTATTCTTTTCTAGGCATTTTATAAGCTCATATGTCTTCTTAATACCTTTGATTGATACTTTTCTTGATAAATCATCTCCATTATAATTCTCATAATCTGATTTCGCATGTCTTAAAAGAGATAACTCTAACATAGTTAAATAATATCATTGTTATTACAGAAAAAAAATAGTTGTTTAAATATCAGATATTTGGCACAGAAATTGTAGATATTTTAAAACATAAAATTAATTCAAGTAGGACAAAATGCTAGAAACATCAAAATCAACAGAAAACTTAATATCTTTTATACCATCTTTAACGAAACATATTGAATCTTTTTTGCCATATGTAATAGATAAGGAAAATTACGAGTCAGTAAAGTTAGAAGGTGCAACTTTTTTTGAAAATAAAAAAAAAGAAGACTATGGAAATTTCTTGCTTGCTGTCAACGAATTTAGTAAAGGTCAAGTTGAAAAAGCTCTTGATAGAATAGATTTTGTAGTTAAACAATTTCCTAAATTTAAAGCCGGACATCACCTGAGAGTTGTGATTCTCGCTAAACTATCAACTCATAAAGAGTACCACGATGCTTACAGAAAAGCTCTGCTTGATACTTTGAAAACTTATCCAGAAGACCATGATATGAGAGCTCTTCTTGCAAATCATCAAATTGATAAAGAAGGTGAAAAGGGAAAAGCACTCCAAAATTTTCAAGAGATTATACATCATAGATCACACAATTACGATGCTTGGCTGGATTTAGCTTTTTCTTATTTAATTAATAGAGAACTCCAAATGGCAGAAAAATGTTTGCTAACCTCATTAAAAATTAACCCTACAAATCTCAGAGCAATACTAATGAGTGGAATATTCCTCTGTGAGTATAATAAATATGAAGAGGCTATTAAATTATTAGAGCAAGCAGAAATTACATTTGGAAAAGATAAATCACTAATGAGAAACCTTGCATTATTAAATTTACAGGTTGGAAACAGAGAAAAGGGGTGGGAATTTTATAGTAAGATTAAACATGAGGATAGAGTATCTTTGGATAGAAATCCACATACTGAGGCGATAAAACAATTAGAAATAGATGATTTAAAAAGTTTAAAAAAATTAGTAACCAAGAAAAAAAATCATGTCCTAGTTTATTTTGAACAAGGTATCGGTGACTATATTATGTTTTCAAGATACCTTAATATGCTGAGTGATCAAGGCTTCAAAGTAACTGCTTTTGGTCAAAAAGATGTTGTGGAAATGTTTAATAACTCAAATCAATTCAAAAAAATAAAATTTGAGAGTACTCTGTATCCTGATGATTTCAAAAAATTTAATTATAAAACATTTATTCAAGACCTTCCATTTCTGCTAATGGATAAAGATATACCAGAGCCAACTAAGTTTGATAAAAAAGTTATAATTAAAAAGAAGAAAGTTTTAGTTGAAAACCTCAAGAAAAAATTTAAGAAGAATACAAAAAAAATTGGTGTGTCATGGAAAGGAAATAAAAGACATATCTATGATAAACTAAGAAGAATTGATATTGAGCAGTTTTCAGAAATATTCAGAAAGAATAAAGATATTCAATTTTTTGTTATTGACAGAGATATTAGTCCACATGAAAGAAAAGTGTTAAGTAAATTTTCAAATGTTACAAATTGTGAGGATATAATAAATAGTTGGGAAGATACTTTAGCAATATGTTTTCTTATGGATGAAATGGTTTGTGTCGATACATCTTTAGGTCATATTGCTGGAACATTAGGAATTCCTACAAGTTTATTAATTGCAAGAAATAATGACTGGAGATGGGGTGTAAGTAAAGAAAAAACTGAATGGTATAAGTCCGTTACCCTCTACAGACAAAAAGCATTTTTAGAATGGTCTCCTGTGCTTAAAAGAGTAATAAATTACCTTAAAAACTAAAATCTAGTTCTAGATAACCTAGGCATAAATATTGCAAATTTCAATAATGAGGATGATATGAAAGTTGTAATATTAGCAGGAGGAATGGGGACTAGACTGGTTGAAGAAACTTCAATCAAACCAAAGCCAATGGTTGAAATTGGAGGTGTTCCAATTCTTGAGCACATTATGAATTGGTACATGAAATATAATTTTAATGAGTTTATTATTTGTTTAGGTCACAAAGGGCATGATATAATCTCTTACTTCAAGGATTATAATATTAAAAATTCTAGTCTAATAATTTCTGAAAATGGAAAATTAGAGACAATCAATTCAAATAAAAAACCTTGGAAAATAATTTTAGCCCAAACCGGTGAAAAAACTCAAACAGGTGGCAGGATTAAAAAAATAGCCAACTATCTCAAAGATGATGAGCCTTTTTTTATGACTTATGGTGATGGTCTAAGTGACATTAACTTATCTAAACTTCTAGATTTTCATAATAAAAATAAAAAACTTGCAACAGTTACAGCTGTTAGACCTCTTGCTAGATTTGGTGCTCTTGAAATTTTAGATAACGCAGTCTCTAATTTCGTAGAAAAACCCATTTCAGAATCAGGGTGGATTAATGGTGGTTTTTTTGTTTTATCCAAAAAAACAATAAAATATATAGAAAATTGTTTAGAACCATGGGAAACAGGTGCTCTACCAAGATTAGCTAAAAAGAATCAACTTTCTGCATTCAGACATGAGGGTTTCTGGCAACCTATGGATACACTTAGAGAAAAACAACTTCTCAACAATTTATGGGAAAAAGGGAAAGCTCCTTGGAAAACAACTAAGAAAGAAGTTCATAAAGTTGTTCCCTTTAAAAAAATTGTAAGAATATGAAAAAATTAAGTTATTTCAAAAACAAGAAAGTATTAATCACTGGAAATACTGGTTTTAAGGGTGCCTGGTTATCTATTTTCTTAAAGAATCTTGGTGCAAAACTATATGGACTATCTAATAATATACCTTGGAAAAATGGAATTTTTACAAAAGAAAATATTAATGACATAATTTCTCAGAGATGGATTAATATTAAAAATTATTCTTCTGTAAAAAAGGTCATTAAGGAAATAAAACCAGATTTTATTTTTCATCTGGCCGCACAACCACTTGTTCTTGAAAGTTTCAAAAATCCTAGAAAAACTTTTTTAACCAATTTTAATGGAACATTAAATGTCTTAGATTCAGTTAGATTAACATCGCCCTCTACGCCAATAATTATAATTACATCTGACAAAGTATATAAAAATAATGATGGAGGTATTTTTTTTGATGAACATTCTGAATTAAAAGGAAAAGATCCCTACAGTGCCTCTAAAAGTTGTTCAGAAATCATAGCCTATTCATATTCTAAATCTTATGAAAACATGCGAATAGCAACAGTACGGTCAGGGAATGTAATTGGGGGTGGAGACTGGTCCGATAATAGAATTATACCGGATATTGTTAAAAGTATTAAAAAAAATAAACAAATTATTATCCGAAACCCTAAGTCGACTAGACCCTGGTTGTATGTTCTTGATGTTTGCAAAGGGTATATTGATGTAGCAATTAAACTTGATGAATCTGAAACTTCTTCTCTGTTAACTTATAATCTTGCACCCACCAACCGATTATCGATAAATGTTGAGAGAATAGCAAAAGAATTTTCTTCGTATTTAAAATATGAAAGATTACTTATCGAAAATAAAATAAATCAGAAAAAAGAATCAAATGTTTTAAACTTAAATTGTAGAAAAGCTGTTAAAGAACTTAGTTGGAAAAATTATTTTAACTTTAATTCTTCTATCAATGAGACTGCTAAATGGTATGTATCCTTTTTGAATAATGCTGATTCTTTAAAGATTACTGAAAATCAGGTTAAAAATTTTATTTTTAAACTAAAAGAATTAAATTCTCATAGTCACAAGGATATTAATTCTAAAACAAAATCAGATATAAATGAGTTGAGAGTTTGATATGAAAGATATGAATTCAATTAAAAAAAATATTTTTAAATTAGTTGCAAATTATTCAGATATGAAGTTTTCCAAAAAAGAATTTCTCCCTGGAATGACTCCTATTCCTGCTTCAGGGAAGTTGCTGGATCGCTCTGAAATGATTACTATGGTAGATGCTTGTTTAGATGGATGGTTAACAACAGGAAGGTTTAATAAAGAATTCGAAAAAAAATTAGCAAATTTTCTAAATATTAAATTTTTATCAACTGTGAATTCAGGTTCTTCAGCTAACTTAGTATCTTTTGCATCACTTACTTCTCCAAAATTAAAGGATAAGGCAATAAAAGAAGGTGATGAAGTCATAACTGTTTCAGCTGGTTTTCCAACTACTGTAAACCCTCTTCTATTGTACAAGACTATACCTGTTTTTATTGATGTAAAAATTGGTAATTATAATATCGACGAAAGTAAAATTGAATCTGCAATCACAAAAAAAACAAAGGCTATTGTTTTGGCTCATACCTTAGGAAATCCATTTAATCTTGATATAATAAAATCCTTATGTGAAAAATATAATCTCTGGCTTATTGAAGATACCTGCGATGCATTAGGTGCCACATACAGGGGGAAAAAAGTTGGAACTTTTGGGGATATTGGAACTCTTAGTTTTTATCCTGCTCATCATATCACAATGGGAGAAGGAGGTGCGGTTTTTACTAATAATCCTAAATTGAAAAGAATTGCTGAATCCTTCAGGGATTGGGGAAGAGATTGTTTTTGTGAACCTGGTCAAGACAATTCCTGTAAAAGAAGATTTTGTTGGAAACTAGGAGATTTACCTCATGGGTACGATCATAAATATACATATTCTCACATCGGATATAATTTAAAAATTACTGATATGCAAGCGGCCTGTGGTCTTGCCCAATTAAATAAACTTGAAAATTTCATTAAAAAGAGAAGAGGAAATTTTAATTATTTATATTTAAAGTTAAAAGAGTTGGAAGATTATTTTATTCTACCTGAAAAAACAAAATATTCTGAACCCTCATGGTTTGGTTTTCCTCTGACTATTAGGGATAATAAAAGACTTAATAGAAAGGATTTAACAATCTATTTAGAAAGACATAATATTGGAACAAGACTTTTATTTGGTGGAAATCTGATTAGGCAACCTTACTTTAAAGGATCTGAATATAAGATTCATGAAAACCTAAAAAATACTGATAAAATTGCTGAAGACACATTCTGGGTTGGAGTTCACCCAAGTCTTGATAATGAGATGTTAGATTACATATATGAATGTATTACAAGCTTTTTAAGAAAAAATGTATAATAAGAAAATTCTTATAACGGGCTGTGAGGGTTTCATTGGAAAAAACCTGAAGCAATATTTTAGCAAAATAAAAGAATTTATTATTCTCTCTCCAACATACAGTGAACTTGACCTTTGTAATAATTTACAAGTTTCAAATTTTTTAAAAAGAGAAAAACCCGATATTATTATTCATTCTGCTACTACACTCATGGTTAATAAGGGTTATCCTGAAAATGTTTGTGAAAAGAATTTAAGAATGTTTTTTAATATTTATGAAAATATGAGGCAATCCTCCAAATTAATTAACCTTGGTTCCGGCTCTGAATACAATAGAAAATATTGGACTGACAATATGGAAGAAAATTATTTTGGTCGTTATATACCTGATGATTCTCACAGTTACTCTAAATATATAATTTCAAAATTCATTGAAAAAGATAGCACTAAAAATATCATTAATTTAAGATTATTTGGGATTTATGGCGAGCATGAAGATTATAAATTTAAATTTATTTCTAATAGTATTGCTAAAAATATTTTGAACTTACCAATTACAATAAATCAAAATTGCATGTTTGATTATATTCACATAAATGATTTTTCAAAAATCTGTGAAGATTTAATTAAAAAAAAAAGAAAATATAAGACGTACAATGTTACACCAGATAAATCTATTGATCTCGAAAGTTTAGCAAACCTAATAAACAAAGTTTCTTATAATAAAGTTGATATAAAAGTTCTTAATAAAGGAATGGGGACATACTACACGGGGAATAATTCAAGGTTTAGAGAAGACTTTCCAGATTTTAATTTTATATCATATGAGGCTGGAATTAAACAAATCTTTAAAAGATTGGAAAGTAATAAAAAAAATTTAAATAAAAATGAATTAAAAAAAGATTCATTCTTAAAGTACGCAAAAATGAATAGAGAAAAGTATTTTAGATGAGTAATATACTAAATGAAGATTTTGAAAACATATTTTTAAATACTTGTTCATTGAATAAAATTAAGAATTCAAGAATATTGATTACAGGTATAAATGGTTTCCTTGCCAGTTATTTAATTAAATTCCTAATTTTTTTAAATAAAAAAAAAAAATTTAATATTGAAATAATTGGAACAACAAGAAATAGAAAAAAGGCTGAAAAGTTTTATTCAGAGTTTTTTCAAGATAAAAAATTTAAGATTTATGAAACCGACCTCCTAAATAAGCTTAAAATCAAAGAAGATTTAAATTATGTGATTCATATGGCAAGTTTAGCGTCTCCAAAATACTATAAGTCCAATCCAGTGGATGTTTTACAACCTAATGTAATAGGAACATTAAATCTTATGAATTTAGTTAAAAAATCAAAGATAAAGAATTTTTTGTTTATTAGCACTTCTGGAGTTTATGGCTTTATGGAAAATAAGAAAAGACCTAATAATGAATCAACTTTTGGAACTTTAGATAATACGCTTCCAGAAAGTATATATCTTGAAAGTAAAAGGATGGCAGAAACAATATGTTTTGCTTACAAGAATCAATATAAAATACCTGCAACAATTGCTAGGCCCTCAATTTGTTATGGTCCTGGAATTGACCTTAAGGATGGCAGATCATTTGCCGATTTTATAAGTAATATATTATCTAATAAAAATATCACATTATATTCTAAGGGTAAGGTTATGAGGAATTTTTGTTACATCTCTGATGTAATTTCTGGTATTTTGTTGGTTTTAATTAATGGTAAGAATGGTGAATGTTATAATCTTGCTTCAGATAAGGAAATATCAATAAGAGCATTAGCAAATTTTTTGGTAAAAAAAGTTTTCCCAGAAAAAAAATTAAAGGTTACTTTTACTGAGATGAAGCATAAACTTCTGAGAACAGAATTTAATAGAACACAAGTTGATTGCTCTAAAATAAAAAAAATAGGTTGGTTGGAAAGAGTAAATCTTAAAAATGGATTTAAACGAACTGTAAAATGGTATTCAAATGGTTAATTATAATTTAATAAAAAATAATTACTTTAAGGGGAAGTTAGACAAACACGATTACATTAAAAAAATGCATCCACTGCATAAGCATTTATTTTTCTATCCAGAACTTATTAAAAATTCAGATATCAAAAATATTGATATTAATGAAGAAAAAATAGTTGCCACACTAAAATCTGGATTAAAGTTATTTTTAGACGAAACTGATAGTAGATTTATCCCAATAGAAATATTAAATTTTAATAAATTTGAAGATAATGAAAAAGAAATAATTGAATATATAGCTTCTAGGTCAGAGATAATTTCTGATATAGGAGCCAATATTGGCTATTATACTTTAAAATTTGCACAATTTAATAAGGTAAAGAAGATATATTCTTTTGAGGCCATACCTCGAACATTTAATATTCTAAAAAGTCACATAAAACTAAACTCATGTAAAAAATCATGTCTGATTAATAAAGCAATTTCAAATAAGAATAAAAAACATGATTTTTTTTGGACTGAGTTAGAAACTGGCAGTGCGTCAATGAAAAATATTCAAAATAGAAAAAATATGAAAAAGGTTTCTGTTGATGCTGTAACTTTTGACTCCTATTTTCTAAAAAAAAATATCAAAGTAGATTTTATTAAGTGTGATGTAGAAGGGAGCGAACTTTTTGTTTTTCAAGGAGCAACAGAATATCTACAAAGATTTAAACCAATAATATTTTGTGAATTACTAAGAAAATGGTCTAAAAAATTCAACTATTCACCTAATGACGTAATTAATCTAATATCAAGTTTTGGTTACAATTGTTATAAATTCAATAAAAGAAAACTACTCAAAATTAATGGTATTACTGAAAAAACAACCAACACTAATTTCTTTTTTATTCATCCCTCAAATCATAAAGATCTAATTAAAAAATATTTATAGAGAAAATGAAATGCAGGCTGTGTAACTATTCAAAAAGTTTCAATAAATTGGTAGAACTAAAAAATTTTCCTAGATCTGCACAACAATTTTTAAAGCTTCGAGAAGTAAAAAAAGATTTAAATATAACGCTTAAAGTTATTCAATGTCCTATGTGTGAGCTTGTTCAGCTTGATAACGAACCAGTTTCATATTACAAAAATGTAATTACGGCTGCATCAATTAATGAAACTTCTAAAAAAGAAATTAAAAAAGAATTTAATAGGATAATTCTAAGATATGATCTATTAAATACCAACGTATTGGAAATAGGCTCAGCTACTGGAGATTTTTTAAGTATTTTAAACACATGTCATGTTAAAGCAATTGGACTTGAAAATTCAAAAAAGAATATAAAACTTTCACAAAAAAAAAAAGTAAAAATTATAAATGGTTATTTACTGGATAATATAAAAATCAATAAAAAATTTAATTTTATAATTTGTAATAATTTTTTAGAGCATCAACCAAGAATCAAAAATTTTATCGAAAAAGCTCATGCACTTCTCAAATCGGATGGCATTGTATATTTTTCAGTTCCTAGTTTAACAAGAATAATAGAAAAAAGCTGTTTGTATGAATTTGTGACAGACCATTTGGTATATTTTACAGAAAAAACACTTAAACGAGCTTTTGAAAATAATGGTTTTGACATTTTAGAGACCTATTACAAAAATAATAAAAATGATATTGTATTAATTGGTAAAAAGAGAAATTTAATAAGCTTATCTGATGAAAAAACTAAAATGTCCTCAATTTTAAACTCGTTAAAAAGAAAAATAATGATTCTTAAATCTAAGAAAAAAAAAGTTTCTGTTTGGGGTGCAGGACATAGAGCTCTTGCAGCAATGTCAATTAGTCAAATTAAAGAAATTGATTATGTGGTTGATTCTGCACCATTCAAGCAAGGTTTATATACCCCAATTCTACATAAAAAAATTATAAGTCCAGAAAACTTTCTTAAAAAGAATTGTGACGTAATTATAATCATGTTACCTGGAAACTATACCCAACAAGTAAAACAATTCCTTAAGAAAAATAACTTTAGTGGCAAGATAATTGCATTTAATGATGAGGTTATTAATTAATTAGGGTTTTTTAAATGGAAGAAAACAACACAGCAGTTGTACAACCAAGAATCCATTCTGCAAAAAAACAAAAACTTGAAGATATCATTCCTTTGCAAACACCGATATCAGCTCATGTCGATATTTCAAGTGTTTGCAACTTTAAGTGTAGTTTTTGTTTTCAAGCTGACACAAAGGGAATGAAAGAGGTTGGTCTCAAAAGAGGGTTTATGGATGAAAAGATGTTTAAAAAAATAATTGATGATTTTCAAGAGTTTCCAGAAAAAATAAAAAAAATTAAAATTGGAAATCACGGTGAACCAACGCTTCATCCAAAAATCTCAGAACTGATTGAGTATGCAAGAAAAAGCGATCATGCCGATATCGTTGAAGTATTCACAAATGGATCAAAACTTGAGCCAGAACTGAACGAAAAAATTGTTAAAGCGGGTCTGCAAAGAATAAATATTTCACTTGAAGGTCTCACAGATCAAAGATACATGGAAGTTGCAGGAGTAAAGCAGGATTTTTCTAAAATAATTAAGGGTGTTAAAAGTCTCTATGAAATCAAGGAAAAATTAAAGTCTGATCTAATCATATATGTTAAAGTTGCCGACGAGGCTCATGCCCTCAAAGATTCGAGCAAGAGAGGATTTAGTATGACTGAGAAAGAACGTAATTATTTTTATAATACATTTGGCCCAATATGTGATGAAATTTTTATTGAAAAAGTTGTGCCTCAATGGGCTGAAACTCAGGAAGATAAACAAAATGATGTGATGGAAACTGGAATGTATGGTCAAAAAATTGGAAACTGGAAAAAAGTCTGTCCTTTTACCTTTATGTATTTACATTTTAATTGTGATGGTTCAGTTAGTCCTTGCACTTTAGATTGGCCGCGAAAAGTTGATATAGGAAACGTTAAATACCAGTCTGTTTCTGAAATATGGAATGGAGAGTCATTAAAAGAACTAAGGACTGCAATGCTTTATGGAAAAAGAGATTGTATAAATTTCTGTAAATCTTGTGCTGCACCTATGGTATGTGTAGAAGAAGATTTAGATCCTCATACAGATATTGCTCTTAAGGCGATTAATGCAAAACCAGAATCATCTCATAATAAATGGCTATCAATAAATAATTAAAAAATGCAAAAGATTCTTATACTTGGAGCTACTGGTTTTATTGGAAGATCATTAAAAGAGTTGTTTCTAAAAACTAATGAAAAATTTAATGTTCTTTTTCCGACTCGACAGGAACTAAATATTACTAAATATGAGGAATGTAATTCATATTTAAAAGAACACAAACCTGACATAGTTATTCATGCCAGTGTAGATATTAACTCCGTTGAAAATAGTATTGGAATGTTAAATAATATTTTATCAAATAAAAGATTCTTTAATAAACTAATTTTTTTAGGTTCAGGAGGAGAATATAACCCGAGACTATATAAGCCTCTAATGAAGGAAAGTTATTCTGCAAATAGCTATCCAGAAAATGGTTATTTTTTATCTAAATTTGTTTGTGGAAGAGAAATAGAGTTTTCAGATATAAAAAATATTTTTAATCTAAGAATTTTTGGTATTTATGGACCTTATGAAGAATTTAAAAGACGTTTTATTTCTAACAATATATGTAGAGTCCTTTCAGGTCTCAATATCTCATTAAACAGAGATATGAAGTTTGATTATATATATATATTAGACCTTTTTAATATAATTTTAAGATTTATTAAAATTGATAACTTTAATCATAAAACCTATAATTTATGTTCCGGTAAACCAGTTAAACTTTCGTTTTTAGCCAATATTATAAAAAATAAAATGAACGTAAAAGAAAACGTCATTATAAAAAATACTGGAGAAAATCCTGAATATTCTGGAGATCCTACTAGACTGTTTGATGAAATTGGTGAGTACTCTTTTATTAATCATTCAAATTCTATTGAAACGATGATTAATTTTTTTAATACCGAGTTTTCGTCAAACAATAATTATCTTATAAAGGAGCATTAATTGTCTAACCGTGAAGATTTATTAAAAAAGATTGGTAATAAAGATATCATGATCTGGGGTTCAAGAATGACAGGACTTGGAGCCTTGAGATTTCTGAGGTTTAAGGGAAAGAAACCTTATTGTTTTATAGATTCTGATGAAGCCTTTAATGGAAAAAAAGTATACGGATTAGAAGTGCTTAATCCAAAAAAAGTTCTAACAGAGATTAAAAGAAGAAAATTAAACCCCGTAATAATTATCGCGGTTGCTCTAAAGGAAGACGAAATAAAAAAACTAATGAATAATTATTTTCTTAGTTATATTGAGCACTATAGTTTTCAAAGACAAGAAGCACCATATTTTACTTTAGATATTCTTAGCAGTTGCAACCTAAGATGTTTATCTTGTCCTCATAGTCTTGATAATAAAGAAGATGCTCCTAAAGGTTCAATGGATCTAAAAACCACAAAAGAAGTAATAGATAAAATTCACATTGAGTCCCCTGATACAACTCATATCAGCCTTTACAGTTGGGGAGAACCACTTATTCATCCAAAAATTGATGAAATTGTGGACTACGTGCATAGTAAAGGTATTGCAGTAGCACTATCAAGTAATTTATCAATTAAATTTAAAGAGGATAAATTAATTAAAATTATTAAATCAAATCCAGAATATTTAAAAATTTCAGTTTCTGGATTTTATCCAAAAACCTATAATTCTACTCATCAAGGTGGTGATATAAACCTTGTTAAATCAAATCTATACAAAATAAAAAAACTTATGGATAAGTATAACTCAAGCACATTAATTGATATCAATTATCACTTATACAGAAACAATAATAAAAAAAATTTAGAAAAATTTAAAATATTAGCTGAAGAACTTGGTTTTATATTATCAACAACACATGCTCTTGTGATGCCTCTAGAAAGAGTTATTCAAAAGTTAGATGGTAACCCTGATCATCAAACAGTTAAATTAGAAGATAATTTGTTAGTTAGAATTGAAGAAGGTATTGAAATATCTAAATTAGATATTGAAGAAAAAAAAAGCTGTCCTTTCAGAGAAAACCAAGTAAATATTAATGCTGATCTTTCTGTTCCAGTTTGTTGCGTCGTATTTAATAAATCGGAGAATATTGTATCTAAAAATTTTTTAAATTCTTCTTTAAAAGAAATTTCTCATAATAAAAGATATGTTTCAACATGTAAAACGTGTATGGAAAATAGGCTTCCTGAATATAATATGGGATATAATAAACATCTTTGGGAAAAAATCGCTTCCTCTAAAAAATCATTAGACATATAGATATCTAAATAATCAAATTCGTTTTTATTTCTTCCTTACTAAGAAATGGAAACATATCATGAAGCTCAGGCGTTAGTAAACTTCCATCATTTAACTTCCTAGACTGGAGTTTTGGCTCAAAATTTTGTTCCTCATTTAAACTAATAAAATATATTTGAGGTGACGCGTCTTTAAATTCCCTACTTGATAATACTAAATCTAATTTTTTTAATGAACTTATTGTTTGAGATTTTATTCCGAATGATTTTCCAAGTTTCACAAAATCAGGAAGACCTAATCCATCATTTTCGGAAGTTCCACATGGATTATCCGGAAAATAGTTTTTTTGCGTCTGTCTTATTGAATGATATCCTTTATTACCTAGTATAAATAATTTAATTGGTAAATCCTTATAATACATAGTTGCAATTTCTTGAAGGTTCATCATTAAACTGCCATCCCCCGCAACACAAATAACTCTTTTCTTTTTATTATATGACAAACAAGCTCCTATTGCCGCAGGAAGATCATATCCCATTGAGGCAGCTCCAGAATTCGTAAATAATCTCATACCCTTTTTTATATTGGAAGTTTGTAAACCCACTACACATGCCGTTCCATTTGCTAAAACTACAGTATCTTTTGAAGATAGATTTTTGTATAATATTTCAAAAAAACCATATGGATTTACTTTATTTTTTTTAAAATGATGTGCTTGTATTATTGGATATTTATTAGATATTTTTTTACACCAATTCCAAAATACCTTATGAAAATTAATTGTTTTCCAATTAGTTAATTTTTTTTCTAATTCAGGTAAAAAGACTTTTAGATCATAATTGAAGCCTTTCTTTATATTTAATGTATGTTTTTTAATTTCAGATTTATCTATATCGATCATTATCAATTTCGCATTCTTTGCAAAAGATTTCCAATTATAGCTAATTTGTCTAATATTTAATCTGCAACCTAAAACTAAAACAAGATCTGAATTTAAAATAGAAAAATTCCCAGACCTGTCACCCACAGTTCCTGGTTTTCCAACGAAAAATTTATTATCATTAGGTATGATATCGTTTGCATTCCAACCAACGACCACGGGAATTTTTAATTTTTTTATGATTCTCAAAATTCTTCTTTCTTGTTTTGATATTCTTACTCCCGTTCCTATCATTAAAATTGGTTTCTTGGATTCTTTTAGAGCTTTTAAAATATATTTAGTATCGTTTTCAATATCATTTATTTTTAAATTTAATTTTTTTTGATTTTTATGTACGTAGTCAATTTTTAACTTCTTTTTTTCTTTGTTATAAATAATTTTATTTTTTACTACAGTTAATTTTTGCGACTGAATATCAATAGGAACATCTAACCAAACTGGTCCTGGTCTTCCACTATTTAAATGATAAATACAATTTTTAATTGCTAAATTTAGCTCTTCTATTGTTGTAACAAGTGCGTAATATTTAACTATTGGTTTTACTAAAGAGTGCGTATCAATTTCCTGGTCACCAAGTTGTCTTAAACTTTTGTCATACAATTGTGAAATTGTTTCTGTTCTTACTTGACCTGAAAGTACAAACATTGGGATAGAATCAACAAATGCACCATAGACACCGTTGAGGACATTAACAACACCAGGTCCAGTGGTAATGTTTACAATTGCTGGTTTATTTGTTAATCTTGAATAACCATCTGCAGCCATGGATAGAGCTTGTTCATGATGCATAAAGTGATGGTCAATTTTTTTATTACGTGTAATGGCATCATTTAGATGCATCGCACCACCGCCAGTTATAAGAAATGCTTTATTAATTCCTTCAAGAACTAAAGTTTTACAAATATAATCTGATACTCTTATTTCGTTTGGAAAGTTCATTATTAGCTAGCAAGGCGAATATTACTCTTTCTTCCCTCAATAAGTGATTTCCACCTAGATTCCAGCATATGAATTCTTAATTTATCTTCGTCAAAAATAACTTTATAGTATTCTCTTTTATTTTTTAACCAGTTTAGTTCAAACTCAACAGCAGACAATAATCCAGTATCAATGTTCTTAATATCTAATGCATCAGCACTAAATACTATTTTTCTGGTCTCAAATCTCGTTAGATGTGAGGATTTAAATTTTCTTAATACTGGTAGTGCATCAATTGAAACTCCTCCTCCAACAACAAAGTCAAGTCCATTATTCTTTGACATTTTCGAGGCCTTTAAAACATCGTTACTAATTTTAGGTGAATTTATTTTATTCCTTGAACCACATTTACTTGGTTTCATATTCTTACTTGCTGTATAATCCACTCTTCCAAATACGCATCCATCTAGATTATTCTTAGCAAGCTTTATTACAGATTGAATGTCATCAAAACAAGTTTTAGTTTCTAAATTAAATAAAAACTGCGTTCCATTTTTTGAGTTTTTATATATTTTTTCTTTAGCCTCAATAAATTTTGATAATCCATAAGCACTTTCTATCATTGGAGCAATAATATAATCACAACCAAATGTTTTACTTTCGATTAAATCCCTGACTGCCTCACACCCACCGATTTTTAAAGCGAGCTTTAAATCAGATCTAAAAGTTAACTCTAAAAGTCGTAAGAGTTCATCCACACGGGTTCCTTCAGCCTCAAATTCTGCTTTAACTGCTACAACTCCAAATTCATTCTTAAGCTTTTTTAAAAGATCAAGCATCTTTTTTTCACGAGGGTTCATAATAAACTCCAATTAAATTTTATCTTAATTTAGTGCGAAAAACGTGCCAAAAAGTGCATTAAAATTATTTATTTGGCATACCAATTGCAATTTATTTGAATGTCTAAAATTGAATTTTCAATAGCAATCCCTACCTACAATCGATTATCACACCTCAAGAAAGCTATAGATAGTATTAAAAAACAAATTGTTCCAACAGATGTAAATTTAACAATATTAATATCAAATATTGCGTCTTCAGATAAAACATCTGAATACTTAGATTCAATAAAATCTGAAAAGATAATTATTAATAATCAGCCGTTTGAAGATCATCAAAATTCGATTGCAAATTTTTATTCTCTTTCAAAAATTATTCCCGAAAAAACGAAATGGGTCTGGTTGCATGGTGATGATGACTACATAACTGATCATAATGCATTATCGATCATAATTAGTAAAATCAGAGAAAATGATCATAATCTAAAGTTGATAACTGCCTGTCAAGGTAATCGCTTTAATGGAAAACAATCATTTCATAAGGACACTATTTTTAATTTATGTAACAATATTGGTTATCACGAAATTCTAGGTTGGATAAGTGGTCTTATTCTTGAGAAAAATGAAATGAGAAAAATTCTCGAAAACCCTTTCTTACATCAACACCTTTATCAGGTATACGAAAATAACTTTGGTTTAGATAAAAAATATTGCTACTCAGCATATCCACATGCAATGGAAATATATAAAAATTTATCAACATTCGAAGGGATATTTATTAATCATCCACTTATTAATACTCAAGAAAAAACATCTGAAGAGTTAAAAGAACACAACGATTTATGGGAAAAAGAAAATGTTGCACTTAGATATCTTTTTATAATTGATGATTTCTTAAAACTTGAAAAGTTAGGAATTATTAAAAAAAACTCACTTTCAAAAACTTTTTTTAGATACCAAGTTTATCATTTGTGGGATCACCTTTTAAGTCTTTTTCTACTTAGATTAAGTCAAAATACCCATTTACGAATTTTTTCATCTGATGATAATGATCTCGTAAGTAATTTTACAGCATTTTCAAGAATATACTGGGAAAAGGTTCTATGCATAGAAAAATTTCTTAAAGATAAGAGTGAAAAAAAATATCTAAATAATATAATTCATGCGGCAAAAATTTACTCAAATATTCTTATAAATAGCAAAGGTAATATTGGTTTAATTAATTTATTATCAAATCTAAGCAAACTCACAAGTTCGTCAGATTACAGAATGAATATAGTATGTGATCAGTTAGAACTAATTTAATTACTTACTGAATTTATTTGATAATCGTAGGTTGGAGTTCTCATTATATTTCTAAAACTCATTAAATAATCTTCTCCTAATGCTTCATTAAGGCCACTTCTTATAAATAATTGAGAGTAATTAATACCACTTTGTATAAATGTTAACATATATTTTCGATCAAAGGGGTTTTTAAAAAATGGTGATAGTTTGGTCATTCTTACCCAGTAAGCACTATTACTCTCCATAAGTTTATCTGTAAAGCCAGGTTGATTTATATCTTTTGATTTACATTGATTATACAAATCGGTTAAGAGCCATTGCCCCCAATGATCCCAAAAGTAATAAATTTGATATCTAAAAAAATTTTTAGTACATGACCCTTTTTTTATACTCCCACTATTTAAAAGTCTCTGCAAATCATCAATGACCAATAAATATCTTTTCATCACGTCGTCATCAATCCATTGATTTATATTCTTTTGACTCTGATTATCGTTTTGAGTATCAACTAATGGTATATCAATAAAAATTCCATTTTTGTTTGATAGAAATCTTAAAATAGAAAATGAATGAGGATATGCTGAGTAAGGATATTTAGAGTTAATCTTAAGTGAAGGATCATCAACAACAAATAAACCTCTGCATAAATAAGTGTCTTGAAGAATATTAATCATATTTTTAGGTCTTAAAATCAGTGATGAAATCCAACCTAAAATTTCATGATAACCATACTCGTTACATAAATCAAAAATTTTTCTTTTTACTATTCTTTTTGAATTTGAAGATCTTTTAGAGCAACAAGCTATTATGAGATCAAGATTTTTATCATTATCTTTTTCTAAAGTTTTGCAAACTTCCAAAATAGAATTATTTTCTAGTTTATCATCGTCTCCTAATAACCATACCCAATCTGAATCTTTCGGAATTAACTCTCCCAAACAGAAAAAATTCATGGATTGAGAATCTGTGTTCTCAAAAGGACCATTGTGAATAATAAATTTTTTTTTATTTTTTAAAGTTTCCAAAAAATCATGTGTTCCATCTTTTGAGGCTATATTTGAAATAACAATCTTTAAATTAACATGGGAAGGAATTTCTTGCTTTAAGACTGAATCGATAGCTGTCTTAAGATTTTCTAGACTGTTAAAAGTTGGAATTGCTACAACAAAATTCAAAGGATTTATCATTTTTTATATTTTAAGTTTTATATATTGTTCATTTTCATAGTTCATATTATTTAAATTTTCGTCATAAATTTTAACAACATTCCAAGTACATAGTTCTATAATAATATCTTTTAAGGAATAGTTTAAAGGCAAAGAAAAACTAAAACCATCTAAATTTTGTGCTTCCCAAACTTTGCAATTTTCAAGTAATATTTGGCCGTTTCGAAAAAAATTTCCTGCTCTTAATTCAACTGGAGATCTTTCTCTATGACGCTCTGTCCATTTGTATCCTGTTTCATTTCTTTCATTTAACTCAAAATTTTTTGCCTTCTTTACAATAAATGAATTTTCAACACCACCTAGCATCATCGTTTTTCCTGTTTTACAATCAAACCCTGAATATATTAAACTTTGTAAAAATAGTGGAAAAATTGTAGACGCAATATGCCCTTCAACAAACCTTTCAGCTTCATGAACAGGCCCTGAAATAATTAAAACACCGTGATCTTCCAAAATATCATAAATTTTATCTAAAAAGAAACCTATATTTCTTTGATGTTCTATTACATGAGAACAAAAGATAACATCATATTTTTTATCAAAATTATAAATATTAAAATCTGCGTGAATTTCAGCATTTTTGTTGTATTTATCAATCTGATCAACATTTAATCCAAATTTTCTCATAATATTTGTATGGTTCCCATGATTACTTCCGATATCAAGAGCATTTGAGTATTTTTTTGGAATTTCATTAGATTCCGAAATAAGAAATTCTAATAAAGAAAATCCACCCCATTCAATTCTTGTATTATTATAAAATTGACTATCGAGCATTTAATTAAAATTTATTAGGTAAATAATGGTTTAGGATAACAATGATGCTCAAGATCCTCACACAACCAATCATCATTAATTGAGTCCATTTTAGTAAATAATAAGTTTGGAATCCAATGTATTTTTAAGTGAGATTTATGAGGAATGTATTTTGGTAAACCACAATTTGGGTCTAAAACAAACATTTCCAAACCATAACTTCTCATATGATCTCTGATGGTATCTAAGGAGTCATTTAATCTAGCCAAACAATGAGGTGCATATTCAACGATCCAATATCGAACAATATCATTTTTTAGCAGTGATCTGGATCCGCGTAAGATTTGTCCTTCGTAACCTTCAACATCAATTTTTACAACTTTTATTTTCTTATCATTGATTTCTTTATCTAATGTGGATGTTTTCAACTTTTGCCAATCTAAATTGTCATTATCAGGTTCCTTAACGGCATAGGATGTTCCTGAGTCATGCGGAGCGGGATGAAAAAAAATCTCCTCACCATTATTCTCACCAAGGATAATTTTTTTAAGTTTTAAATTTTTAAATTTATTAAGTTTAATATTTTCTCTTAACTCCTCAGAGCTCTCTTTTCCTGGTTCAAATGCAATGACTTTACCTCCGGGTCCAACAAGCGAACTCATTAATAATGAATGCATACCAACATTAGCACCAATATCAACACACGTATCTTTTGGACTTATAATGCGTGTTAAGAAAAGTCCGACATCATTTTCATATAAATGTCCATTTCTTATCCAATCATTTATAGTTTTATGGTTATTTTTTTCTGGATAATAAATGTATTTAAACTCTTTATGATACGATTTTTGCATCAAAATATTTTTTTCATTATAATAATAACTATTATAATGATACCTGAGTTGTTTTTGTTCTTTCAACATTACGAAAAAGGAGCAATTTCTATGCCAAAAATTTTGTATTTTTTATGTAAAATCAAGTATTTTCAATGTAAAATTTTTATGATTTTTTAGATTGAGGATTAATTGAAAAATATAAAATTAATAATTTTTGACGTTAATCAAACACTATTTCATTTAAGTGAAATTGAAAAACGTTTTAAACTGGTTGGATTAAATAAGAAACACGCTGATATTTGGTTCAATAGTGTTCTAAAGGAAGGATTTGCTCTAGGTTGTTTAAAATTATATATACCCTTTAAAAACATAGCACTTGCCCAAATTGAAAATTTACTTACCCAAAATAAAAATAAAAACTCTTCTAGAAATGCAAGATTTATAATTAAAGGTTTTGTCAAATTAAAAGCTCATAAAGAAGTTTCAAAATCCTTTCGGAAAATTTATAAAAAAAAAATTCTAATGGTAACTCTTACAAATGGAGATTCAGAGATAACTAAAGTTTTACTAAAAAATAATAAACTAGAACAATATATCGATCATTGTTTTTCTGTGGATGACGTAAAATGCTGGAAACCATTTAAAAAACCTTATCTAAATGTAATCAAACATTATAAGATAAGACCTTCAGAAGCAATTATGGTTGCTTCTCATGCATGGGATTTAACTGGTGCAAAAAAAGCAGGTCTAAAAACCGGGTTTATTAGTAATTTTGAAGGAAAGTTTTCTGATTATTACCCTAAACCTGATTTTAAAGCAAAAAATATTAATTTATTAGTATCAAAAATCCTCAAAGCTCAAATAATCTAGTCTTTCCATTTTATACTGCATCCCATACTCGGAAACTGTTTTTCTGGACCTGTCCCAGTTTTAGAAATTAAAGTAATTGCTTTAAGTAACTCGTTTTCTGAATTTTCCTCTGGTAACAGATCTTTTAAACCTCTAATTCTCCCTCTGTATTGTAATTCATCCTTTGCATTATAACAAAAAAAATCTGGAGTACATACGGCACCATAGAGTTTTGCCACTTTTTGATTTTTATCTAATAAATAAGGAAAGTTAAATTTATTTTTTTTAGAAAAAAGAGTCATATTTTCCAAGTTATCCTCAGGATATTTTACATAGTCATTAGGCATAATTGCAACAGAATTAAAACCCATTAATTTTGCTTTTTCGGTAGTCTTAACTAACTCATGAATAACTGTTTTGACGTAAGGGCAATGATTACAAATAAACATAATTAAAGTTCCAGAAGGTCCTTTAACACTTTTCAGATCAGTTTTAATGTTATCAGTTGAAAAAAGAGAAAAATTTATAGATTCTTTGCCAAATTCGCAAATTGGTGTTTTTAATAAAGACATAATTTACTCTCCAATTAAATGTACAAAAATAGATCTATTTCTTTTTTTAAGTCTATGTTCAAATAAGAAAATTCCTTGCCAATATCCTAATACTATCTCTTTGTTTTGAATACTCAATGTTAAATTACTTTGAGTTAAAGCTGATCTTATATGAGCAGGCATATCATCTGGCCCTTCAGAATTATGTAAATAATTTTTATTACAAACAAGTTCGTTGAAAAAATTTAAAAAGTCTTTTAGAACGGTTCCATCAGCGTTTTCTTGGACTAAAAGCGAGGCACTTGTATGAAGAATCGACATATTCATAAATCCATTCTTAATATCATTATTATTTACAAATTCTTTTATCTCTTTTGTAATATTTATTAGTTGTTTTCCATTTGTATTAAAAGAAAATGTCGATGAAATTTGATTCATTGTTTATTATCCACAAAATATCCACATTTATATAATTTATATTTACTATGATCTTTTTTTATGCTTGAATCAATAACTACTTAATAATTTAGGGGAAATTATAAATGGCTAAAAAACAAAAAAAAGAAAGTAATAATATGAAAAAAGAAGATGTTAAGGCTGTATTCACTAGAGTTCTTAAAAAACTCAAGAATCAAAAGTAAATAGCTGATTTTTAACAGTACATACAACGTTTAGTACTGTAGACTCATAATGAATAAGTTGTGGATAGAATGTCAGAAATGTGGTTCACAATTCTGGATATATCCTGATGAACTAAGTACGTTTTACCCAAGAAACTATATAAATTACCAAATATGTGGTGAATGTGAGTTTAAAAATAACTCAAAAATAAATAGAAATAAATTATAATTTTAACATTTTTTTGAAGACTATTCTTCCCTCCAAGACTATGTCGTCAAATTTTTCAAAAAAAAATAAAATGTGTTATTAAACACCACAAACGAATTTATCCACATTTACCAGTAATAAGATTTAAAAAAAATATTAACATTTAGTTAACAATTTATTAACAGGATTTAATAACCTAAAAAATCCCTTTTTATACATTAAAATGAAGCGACTTTTTTTTCTTATGTTCAAAAAAATAAGTCCAACCATATATTGAAGTTAAAAAATAATTATTTTTGATAAAATACATATAAATTGGATTATTAACTGCTGGACAGTTATTATCATGAATTTCTACTGCTACCAAATCTGGTTTATATTTGGTTATATTAAAACCTTTTAATACATTCATTTCATTTCCTTCAATATCAATATTTAAAAAATCAATCTTTTTTAAATTATTTTTCTCAATAATCTGATTAAGAGTAAACTGTTTGACTCTATTAACAACTGGCTTTTTAGACACACTTACTTCAGTATATTTTTTAAACCTTTTATTTACTGTATTCATTGTACAATTTTCATAAAATATAAAAGCCTCAATTTCCTTAGTTCTCTCACCAACTGCAATATTATAATTAATTGATTTTTTTCTAAGAAAATTATGTAAATCAATTGACCTTTTTGAGATATCTATGTTAATCCCCTGCCAATTTTTATTATACAAAGAGTGAGTTAATGAATTGATTACTGGTTGATTACAACCAACATCAATAAAAGTTCCACTTATATTATCTTTAAAATAATGATTTATGAATAAGTCTTCTCCAAAACATTCTGAAAAAGTTTTTTTCGGTCTATAAAAAATATTTTGGAGAATATTATAAAATAGAGAACTCTTTAATTTTTTTCTTATAGTTTTCATAATTACATGTATTTTTAAAAATTAGTTTCTTTAAAGTTTTAACTGAAAGTCTAATTTAAATTAAATATTTTACAAAAAATAAGTTAGTTTAAATATATTTTACGATATTAATATTACATTATGGGTGATTCTTGTTAGAAAGTATATAATGTTTAGTGCAATTATAAACATTATAAAGATCCTCAAGTTCTCATCTAGTTCATATCCAATCCAATCTGTATATTTTTTTGATTTACCAATTTTTATACACAGCTCAATAATTATTACAAAGAAGAAAAGAAAGTTTACTACTTCAAGTCCAATTTTTCCCTTAAAAGAAAATCCTATTAATGATGTTAAAATGAAAATAAATAGAAAAACAAGATATGACAGAAAAACAATTTTTTTCTTTTTTGATACAAAATTGAGAAACTTTATATCTAAAAGCTTAAAACCAAATATTCTTGCTATTTCATTAGAAGAAACTAGCGTTAGGATTTGCAACACACAACAAATTAGAAAGGATATATTATTTATTTTTCTTTTCTCTCGTTTTAACTTTTCTTTGTGATAACTGAAAGAGAATACCAACAAAAATTATGGCAAACAGATAGAATAATATAAAAGAAAGAGGATTATCAATCATTGACTTGTGTAAATCATCTTGCTCACAAATTATTTCTTGTTTAACAGAAAGGTTATCTTCTTTACAAAATTCTAAGTCTTTTTTCATCAATATTAAAAGTTATAATTAGGATTTTATCTTTATATAATACCCTGATTGTTAAAAAATATCATTCGTATAGGTTTATAATAAAGGGGTTCACTTTCAATTACTTTAAAATATTACTTTCTTACCTTATCGTGGATCTGTTAAGAGACAAGTTTTTTAAGTTAATTAGGAATTAAACTTGAAGTATTAGAAATTAGTTTTGAATAATTTTTTATTGCAACTATTTCTCTGATTAATTAATTCAATTATTTGTTTAGTAATAATTCTTATGCTTAATTAATCATTCCTAATAAAAATTTAATTAAATAATTCTTTAATTTTGAAATCTTTAATGTGTTTTTTCCAAAGACTATCTTTAGAATATTTTCTAGCTAATTTCATTGAATCTTTTGCTTTAATAGTTTTGTTCATTTTTTCATAACATATAGAACTAAAATAATGAGCAAAACAATGATCTTTCTTAACTCTTATAGTATTATTAAATCCCTTTAAAGCTGTCTGGTATTGCTTTAATTTCATATCATTATTATAAACGAAATTTAATTCCAAATTCATCTTGTACTGCATCTCTTGAATGTAATTTGATTTAAAATCTTTTGTATCAATAACAGCTTTTCTATAATCAGCTCCCAATGTATCACCAGAAATAAAATTATTTTCAAAAGAAATTTTATGGATTTCACTACCAACTATAGGGCTTGCACAGACAATATGAAACCAATTGGTATTTATTGTCTTTAAATTTTTTCTTGCTATCTCAATATCATCCTTTGTTTCACCCGGCATTCCAATTAAAATATTTGAATTTGTATAAATACCAATATCCCTGCAATCGTTGGCAACTCTTTGAGAAATCGCGAGTTTCAATGGTTTTTTCATTTGTTCTTTTAAGACCTTCTCACTTCCGGATTCTACTGGAAGAACTAATTGCCTAACTCCTGCATTGTAAAATGCCTCAAGCATCGATTTATCAAGAGCATATAGGGTTAATCCATTCTGAAAAATAGCTTCTAATTTTAATTCTCCTATTATTTCCAATATATCAATTACTCTTTGTCTATCTCCCATGAAATGATCATCTTGAAAAATAATTGTGTTTGCACCATAGTTTTGCTTGAGAGTAATAAGATCTTTTCTTATCCTTTCAACTGAGTGGTATCGCATTTTTCTTCCATGTACTTTGTGAGAAGCACAAAAAGTACATAAAAAAGGGCACCCTCTTGAGGTCATGATATGAAAACCTTTTTGGTTTTCAAGAGTTGCATAAGCACTCATTACAGGGTTTACACCATGTTTTTTTGGATCTGGTAAATCATAATCATAAAATGGTATTTCATCTAGGTCATTAATAAAATTGTGTTTCGGTATAAGTAATTGTTTTTTTTCTCTTACCTTCTCTCTAGTAATCCATGAACTGCTATTACTTATATATTTTTTCTTATTTTTTGACTTTAACAATTCTAATAAAGGTTTTTCTCCTTCCCCGTAACATAATGCATCGTAGAAATCACAATCTAAATCACTGTAGATATACTTATAACTATTTGTTGGTATGTTACCGCCTCCAATTACAAAAGAACTTTTAAAAATAGTTTTTGCTACTTTTCCACAGTCTAAAAAATTATTAAATGAAGGGCTAAATAATGAGGAAACACCTATTATATCTGGATTGTAATCATAATTATTTAAGAATTCTTTACAATAGTCATAAAAGCTTTTGAATGGAAAAGTCTCTTCACTATTAATTTCTACGTTAAAATCTATTAGTCTTACATCAACTTTTATATGTTTCTTTAAATAAGAACTCATTGAAAGAGGACCTAATGGAAGATCTGTGGCTAGACTATTGTAATACTTTCCGTCTTTTTTCATAAAATTTCTTGCATTTGAAGGTGGATTAATAAAAGAATCAAATGCTAGATGCATTGGTACAATAAAAAGAATTTTTTTCATCAAAATCTAATTTTTCTAAATTATTTTATTTCATTTATTCTATCAGTTAATTTAACTTTAATCCCTTGCAGTAAGAATTTATCAGTTGAGTTGTTTCAAATTCGCAATTCTTATGCCAAACTGCCTAGTAATAAGGCAAAGGTTTTTTCGCCTAATTTTAAATCAATTAAAAGCAATAGAATTGAAAAATAGAAGCAAAAAAATACACTAAAACAATCATTAAAGTCCAACAAACTAAAATAATAAAGTAGTACTAAATTTTTTAAGAGTGGTTGATTGCTCCCTCGCCCTATTTTATCTGAAAGTTTCTATTCAATAGTTACAGATTTCAAAATAATAGAAAGTAATAATTCAAAATCTTGAGTCATTGTTTTTTTTGATAATTGATATTTAAAATTTATTCATACTCAATCGTGCCTGGGGGCTTTGAAGTGTAGTCATAACATACCCTATTTATACCTTTAACTTGATTGACTATTTTATTGGCGCACTCAGAAATAAAACCTGATTCAAATTTGTACGCTTCGGCTGTCATACCATCAAGAGAAACCACCGCTCTTAGAACACAAATTTGTTCATATGTTCTATTATCACCCATAACTCCAACTGTTTTTACGGGTAACAAAACACAAAAAGCTTGCCAGATTTCATTGTATAAATTAGCTTTTTTTAACTCCTTTATAAATATGCTATCAGCTGCCTGCAGAATCTTAATTTTTGATCTAGTAATCTTTCCAATAATTCTTATTGCTAAACCTGGACCTGGAAAGGGATGTCTTTCAATAAATCCACTTGGTATCTTTAACTCCTTACCTAAAACCCTGACCTCATCTTTAAAAAGACTTCTTAATGGCTCAATCAATTTTAACTTCATTTTTTTTGGAAGCCCTCCAACATTATGATGAGATTTTATAGTTACTTTCGAATCCCCGAAAGATGAAATAGATTCAATTACATCTGGATAAAGTGTACCTTGAGCAAGAAATTTTGCATTTTTATACTTTTTTGATACTCTGTCAAAAACCTTAATAAATAATTTTCCAATAATCTTTCTCTTTTTTTCTGGGTCAGAAATATTTTTTAAATTGTGTAAAAAAAGATTTGAGGCATTTATAAATTCCAAATTTATATTGAAATTTTCAGTAAACATTTTTTTAATTAATTTAGGTTCGTCCCTTCTCATTAAGCCTGTATTTACAAATACACATTTTAAATTTTTCCCGATTGCATGACTTATTAAAATTGCAGTAACTGATGAATCTACTCCACCTGAAAGAGCACAAATAACATTTCCATCCCCTACTCTATCTTTGATTTTCTTTATTGAATCTGTTTTAAATGATCTCATATTCCAATCTTTTGAGCATTTAGAGATTCCAAAACAAAAGTTTTGAATAATTTCTTTTCCTCGATATGTATTATTTACTTCTGGATGAAATTGAAGTCCAAAAATTTTTAAATTTTTATTTTGTATAATTGCAAACTCAGAGTCTTCACTTGATGCCACAACTTCAAAATCATTTGGAAGTTTTAATACACTGTCACTATGACTCATCCAGACTTGGTATTTCTTATTCTTTATATAAATATTTTTTGTCAATTCTGAAAAATTAACTAGTTCAATATTAGCCTTGCCAAACTCTCTATTAATTGATGGGCCAACCTTACCCTGAAAATTTTTACAAATTAATTGTAACCCATAACAAATACCCAGAATAGGTATTCCTAACTCATAAACAAAACTACTGATTTTAGGAGAATTATTACTTTTTACAGAAGCAGGCCCACCAGAAAAAATTAAACATTTTGGTCTTTTATCTTCTATTAATTTCTTGCTAATTAAATTAAAAGAGACAATCTCACAATAAACACCAATTTCCCTTACTCTTCTGGCAATTAACTTAGTTAATTGTGAACCAAAGTCTATAATCAAAACTTGGCAATTCATTTATTCTTTTGGTAGTTAGGCGATTCTCTTGTAATAGAAATACTATGCACATGACTTTCATTTAAGCCTGCTGAGGTAATTTTAACTAATTTGGTATTTCTTTTCATTTGTATAATATTCTGATTACCAGTGTATCCCATTGCTGCTTTTAGACCACCTATGAGTTGATCGATAACATTCTTTACTGAACCTTTATAGGGAACTCTTCCCTCCACACCTTCAGGAACAAGTTTATTTGAGTCAGCTATTTCCTCTTGAAAATATCTATCTGCTGAACCTTGACCCATTGCACTTATTGAACCCATACCTCTGTATGATTTATAACTTCTTCCTTCAGATAAAAAAACTTCTCCTGGCGCCTCATCAGTTCCGGCAAATAATGACCCTACCATCACCGCGTCTGCTCCAACAGCTATAGCTTTTGCAATATCGCCAGAAAATTTAATTCCCCCATCAGCAATAATAGGAATGTTTGATTCTTTAGCAATCTTAGAAACTTCAGATATTGCAAATAACTGAGGGACCCCTACACCTGCAACAATTCTAGTTGTGCATATAGAACCAGGGCCAATTCCTATTTTAAGAGCATCAGCTCCGGCTTTTATAAGGTCTTCAGCTGCTTTTTTAGTCGCAATATTTCCAACAATCACAGGTAAATCCGTATATTTTTTTTTAATTTTCTTTAATGTATCGATTACATTTTTTGAGTGGCCATGAGCAGTATCTATTACAACTAAATCAACTTCAGCCTCAACCAAGTATTGTAATCTTTTTAGTCCTTCTTTTTCACCTGTGCCGATTGCGGCGGCTGACATCAATCTTCCCAATGAATCCTTACTTGCATTTGGGAATCTTTCTGATTTCTCAATATCCTTTACAGTAATTAATCCAATACATTTATATTTATTGTCAACAACAACTAATTTCTCTATTCGATGAAAATGGAGTAATTTTTTTGCCTCAGAAGTCTTAATATTTTCTTTGACGGTGATTAAATTAGTTTTTGTCATTAAACTACTTACCGGTTGTTTGATATCTTTTGCAAACCTAATATCTCTGTTTGTTAAAATACCAATTAACCTTCCAGATTTTCTTTCTACTACTGGAATACCACTTATATTATTCTGATTTTTAATATTTAAAGCATCCTCGAGAGTATTTTCTGGATATATTGTTAGAGGATTAACAACCATTCCAGACTCAAACTTCTTTACTTTTCTTACCTCATTTGCCTGGTCAATAAAGGATAGATTTTTATGTATAACTCCAACTCCCCCAGATTGTGCAATTTTGATGGCAAGTTTTGATTCTGTTACAGTATCCATCGCAGATGAAATTAAAGGGATATTTAATTTAATATTTTTTGTTATTTTTGTTTTAACATCCGCAGCGCTTGGTTTAACACTAGAAAGTGCTGGAACTATGAGAACATCATCAAATGTAAGGGCTTCTTCTACTTTTTGCATTTCAATACTTAAAAATAAAATAGTCTATATGTCAGACTTTTAAAACAATAATTTAAAATTATTTTTTTTTACCAATTAAATAGGTTTCAGATGATTCTTTTCTAGATGCATCTGGTTTAAAATATTTTACATTTTTTATGGTATATTTTACTGACTCTAATAATTCACCCTGGGCTCCGCCCTGAAAAATCTTACATATAAAAAAGCCATTTCTATTCAAATACAGATTTGAAATCTCGAGGGCTAATTCAACAAGGCCAGTAATCCTTATATGATCAGTTTCATGATGCCCTGTTGTATTTGGAGCCATATCACTTAAAATAATATCTGCTCCGCTAGGGAAAAATTCTGAAATTTTATTTCTAATAGATAAGTCATTTAAATCACCTCTCACAAAGTTTACTCCATCAAGAGGCATTATTTCTAACCTATCAATACCTATAACAGTACTACTAAAACCACATAAATTTTTAGCAACTTGACTCCATCCTCCGGGTGCAGAGCCTAGATCTAATATTTTAGCATTTTTAAAAAAAATTTTATATTTTTCATTAATTTGAATCAGCTTAAACGCTGATCTTGAACGAAAACCTTTTCTCCTTGCTTCTTGATAATATAAATCATTAAAATGTCTGGTTAACCATTTTTTACTTTTTTCTTTTTTTTGTTTTTTTATCTTTATTTTTTTCATCAATCTTCATTTTGATTTAAGTGCTCTTCAATCATACCTTCTCTTAATCCTCTGTCTGAGACTAAAATTTCATTTATATCCCAATTATTATATATAGCCTCTAAGATAATTATTCCATTATCCAAAAGTTGTGATCTTTGTTTCCCTATACAAGGGTGATTAATTTTTTCCTCAAAACTCATCTTTTTTATCTTTTCACAAACCTCAATAATATCTCGAATTTTCATTACAACACCCTCAACTTTTTTTCTATTATAATGTTGCAGTCCAAGAAAAACACTGCAAATACTAGTGATAGTGCCACACGAACCAATCATATTAATTTCACTCTGAAAAGTTTTACTTTTAAAAAAAACAAACTTTTTTTTAATTTCTTCATTAATCTTACTTTTATTAAATAGTTCACTTTTTTCATTTAAGCTTATAACTCCGTATGGGAGTGAAAGAAATTCAAATTCATTTTTTATCTTTACCTTATTTTTAATAAAAATAAGTTCTGTACTTCCACCACCAATGTCAAATATCATATTAAATTTTTTGTGATCTTTTATATGAATTAGAGTGCTGTATAAGCACAAACGTGCTTCTTCATACGGAGATATTATCTGTACTTTAATTCCAGTATTTTTGTATATATTTTGAATTAGCTCCTCAGAATTTATTGCCTCTCGGCAAGCATGTGTAGCTATACATTTATAAGAATTAACATTCTTTTCTGCCATTTTTTTTGAAAGCTTTTTAAATACTTTTGTTGTAAGTCGAATTTTCTCATTCCCAAATTCGTTATTAAAAGCAAGATTTTTTGCTAAGTTTATAATTTTTGAAAACCTATATATTTCTTTTGGTTTTTTATTAACTATAGCAACAATGGAAATTCTACAATTTGTACTTCCTAGGTCTATTGCGGCAAATATATTTTTCAACTTTTTACTTTTTTCATTAACACTTTACAAAAAACGTCTTACCTTTAGAAGTATAATTATAATAATTGAATTTATCACCATTAAAAAATCTAGATATAATATCAAAGTATTTTATGAGTAAATTAAATTTCATTTTTTCAATTAAAAAAAAAAATATTTTTTATGTTGTATTAATATTATTAATAATTCTTTTTAGTTTCTTCATAGGTTCTCAAAAAAATGAAATGCCGACCATTGAAAATATAGAAAATACAATTATTCAAGATGTTTTAGTTGAAAAAATACAGGCAAAAAAATTCTCAAAAAAACTTATTCTTAGAGGGCACACTAGATCTTCAAGAACTGTTATAATTCGATCTCAAGTAGAGGGAAAAATTAGTTCAATAAATTATAAAAAAGGAGAATTTGTTGATGCTGGCAAACAAATAGTTTTAATTAATCCTGAAGATAAAGTTGCTAAGTCCAAAGAAATGGAGGCTTTATTGAAGCAGAGAAAAAAAGAATATGAAGTTGCGGAAAAATTATTTAAGAACGGTTATAGATCTGAAGTTAAGTTATCTGAATCAAGAACTAAGTTTGAAGAATCTCTGGCACTTTACGAAAAAAGTCAGGTTGAACTTAGTAATACAAAAATATCCATTCCATTTGATAGTATAATTGATAAAAGTTTTGTAGAATTAGGAGACTACCTAAAGAAAGGTGATAAAATTATTACAATTGTAGACCTTGACCCAATATTTTTAGTTGCCTCTGTATCAGAAAAAGATGTTAATTCAATAAGAGTTGGTCAGAATGGAATTGCCTATCTAAGTAATGGAAAAAAAATTTCAGGAAAAATTAACTATATCTCGGTTAGTGCTAATAAAAAAACAAGGAATTTTGAAGTACAATTAGAGCTTTCTAATAAAAATAATAGAATACTTGCTGGAATATCTGGAGAAATTGAATTAAGTCTTAATCCAGTCGACTCATTTTTTATACCATCATCAATAGTTACTCTCAACAAATCTGGGAAATTAGGGGTAAAAGTGGTAGAAAATGGCAGAGCTAAGTTTTTTCCTATCAATATTTTAAGTGATACTGGAAGCGGTTTCTGGATTTCAAATAATAAAAAACTTGAATTAGATGTCATTACCCGAGGACAAGAATATGTTCTTGATGGAGATTTAGTTAATGAAAGTTACTCAGAATAAATATGTTAGAAAATATATTGAAATCCGAAAAGCCATTATTAACGATCTTATTTTTTTTCATATGTTTCGGAGTATTTTCATATAACTCACTTCCTAGAGAAGCTGATCCAGATATTAGTTTGCCAGTAATTTATATTTCCTTGTATCACCAGGGTATTTCTCCAGAAGATTCTGAAAGACTTTTGACCAAACCAATGGAAAAAGAATTAAAAAGTATTGAGGGAATTAAAAAAATGTCCTCAACCGCATTTTTAGGAGGAGGAAATATTGTTCTCGAATTTGATGCTGGCTTTAAGGCTGAAAAAGCATTAAATGATACCCGAGTAAAAGTTGATTTAGTAAAAAGTAAACTTCCCAAAGACACAAAAGAACCAACTGTTTCTGAAATTAATCTTTCTAGATTTCCAGTTCTTGCTGTTGCTTTATCAGGGAATATTGAAAAAAGAACTTTAGTAAAAATAGCTCAAGAACTTCAGAATAGAATCGAAGGTATTTCCGAAGTATTGGAGGTTAAAATAACTGGAAAAGACGAAAGGGAAATAGAAGTTTTAGTTGATCCAAAAACAGTCAAAAGTTTTGGTTTAACCGCTAAAGAAGTTCTTTTATCACTTCAAGGCAGTAATATTCTGATTCCAGCAGGTTCTATTGATAATGAGACCGGTAGTTTCAATATAAAAGTTCCTAGTTTATTTGAAAGTATAAATGATATTCTTAATTTACCAATAAAGTCAGATACTCAATCATCTATAGTTTTAGGTCAAATTGCAGAAGTTCGCGACTCTTTCAAAAATATAAAAGGGTATGCGAGAAATAATGGAGATAATGCAATAATTTTAGAAGTATCTAAAAGAACAGGGGAAAATATTATTAACACCATTAGTAAAATAAAATTATTAATTAATGAAACAAGTAAATCTCTTCCAAACAACTTAAATATTGATTTCTTTCAAGATGAATCAAAAGCTATAAATTCAATGATCTCTGACTTAGAAAATAATATTATATTAGCAGTTCTTCTAGTATCAATAATAATAATTTATTGGATGGGCTTCAAGTCTGCAATTTTAGTCAGTATTTCCATTCCAGGCTCATTTTTGATATCCATGGTATTTCTATCTTTTCTTGGAGTAACTATTAACATTGTTGTCTTATTTTCTTTGATCCTGTCAGTAGGTATCTTAATTGATGGCGCAATTATTGTAGTTGAATATGCAAACAGAAGATATTCTGAAGGAATGGACAAAAAAAGGATATTTATTGTTTCTGCAAAAAAAATGACTGCTCCTGTACTGGCCTCAACTCTGACAACATTGGCGGCCTTTTTTCCACTAATTTTTTGGCCCGGAATAGCAGGAGAGTTTATGTTTTATCTTCCTGTTACTTTACTAACTATTTTGACTTCATCATTAATTATGGCTTTAATATTTATTCCTGTATTAGGAAAAATATTTGGTAGTGATAAACCCAGAGTATCTGATGAAAAAGATAATCTTAAATACCTAGAGTCTGGAGATTTAAAAAAAATATCAGGCATACAAGGAAAGTATTTAAGCATTCTGAAGGTTTGTCTTAAAAACCCAATGAAAATTTTAATATTTACATTTTTATTTTTATTTTTTATTCAAATCATTTATTCTAAAATTGGAAAAGGATTTGAATTTTTTCCACCTATTGAACCAGATTATGCGGAATTAGTTATCCACGCTCGTGGAAATTTTTCCGCTCAAGATAAAGATAAAATTGTAAGGAAAGTAGAAAGCTTAATTCTTTCCAATAAGTTTATCAAAAATAGTTATTCGAAAAGTGGAGTAGTAGAAGGACAAAGAAGAGACGGATCTGATGATGTTATAGGGTCAATAAATATAGAGTTTATTAACTGGATGAAAAGACCGAGAGCAAACATTATAATAAAAGAAATTGAAAATGAATGTTCAAAAATTCCTGGTATAAAAGTTGAAGTTCTTGAAAAAAAAGATGGTCCTCCGAATGAAAAAGACATTGAAATTGAAGTTACTAATGTAAATAAAAAAAATCTTCAAAATGATACATTCCTGATCTTAAATTATTTAAAAAAAAAAGATTGGATTAAGAATTTAGATGATGGATTGAATTCTCCAGGAATAGACTGGGAACTTAAGGTTGATAGAGCTGAGGCAGACAAACAAGGTATAGAAATTGTGACGATAGGAAATGCTATTCAAATGGTTACGCATGGATTAAAAATTACTGAATATATGCCTGAAGATAGTGATGAAGAAGTTGATATAGTTGTAAAATTCAATAAGAAATATAGGACTTTAGATGAACTTGATAGGGTGGAGATTAATGGTATTAATGGTCCAGTACCATTAAGTCTTTTTGTAGATAGAATTGCAAAACAAAAAGTCGGCAATATAAAGAGAACTGATTCTCAAGCATCACAAAATATTAAATTTGACTTAAGTGATGGTTTCATTGCAAGCAATAAAGTTAATGAAATAGATTTATGGCTAAAAGAAAATTCAAAATCATTTAGTTCGAAAATCAAATTTAGAGGACAAGAAGAAGATCAAGAAGAGGCAAAATTATTTTTAGTCAAAGCATTCTTTATTTCTATTTTTTTGATTTTAATTATTCTTATTACAACCTTTCAGAATTTTTATTATACATTTATCATTCTTACATCTGTGATAATGTCTACTATTGGTGTAATGATAGGATTAATTATTACTAATCAACCCTTTGGAATTGTAATGTCTGGAATTGGAGTGATAGCACTTGCCGGAATAGTGGTAAATAATAATATCGTGCTACTTAATACTTACCAATCTTTGCGAAGGAATACATCTAATTTTTATGAAGCAATATTGAGAACTGGTGCTCAACGTTTGAGACCAGTTATGTTGACAACCCTTACAACTTTTTTTGGTCTAATACCAATGGCTTCAGGGGTAAATATTAATTTTATGGAGCAACAAATTAGCATAGATAGTCCAAGTTCACAATGGTGGTTACAATTATCTAATGCTATTGTGTTTGGAATAATATTTTCATTTATACTCACTTTAGTTGTAACGCCTTGTCTTATTTTTATTGGAGAAAAATTTTCGGAAAGATTAAAGAACTATTTCTGATATTTTTTTAATGACCTATTTTCAAATAATGCAAGAGGAATTGTCAAAAAATAACATGTTATAAATAAAATCATAGCTAGCCAAAAATCTGTTATTAATAAGGATACAAAACCAGCAAAAATTATAATCAGAATCGGTATTATTTTTTTGTTAATTTTTATTCCTTTTAGAGAATAAGATGGAAGGTTAGTATTCATCAAAATAGCAGAAATAATTATTGTTGAGACTGATAAAAAAGGATTTATAAAAAAATCATTACCAAATCTGAAATATAACATCATTGGCAAAAGAACCATTCCCGCTGCCGCTGGAGTTGAAATTCCCTGAAAATACCTAATTTGATTAGCTTTTTTATCATCTTCAAAGGAAGTAATATTAAATCTTGCTAACCTAGAAGATGAACAAATTGCATAAAAAACAACAAAAGCCCAGCTATTTTGAATATTATCTGAAATAGTCCAGAAATAAACAATCATTGCCGGAGCTACACCAAAACTTATAAAATCGGCCAACGAATCTAGCTCAACCCCAAATTTTGAACTACTTTTTAGTAATCTTGCTATTTTTCCATCTAGGTTGTCAAGAAAAGATGCAAAAACAACCAGGGATACAGATATTTCCCACTTTAACTCTAACGCAAATTTTAAAGAAGTTAAACCTAAAGTTAATGACAGAAAAGTAAAAAGATTAGGAATTAAACGAAGAATAGATAGTTTTTTCATTAATAAATTAATAAATTATTTTTTCTCTGAATTATGTTCTTTTATTAATTTGTTCTTAGTGGGTGATCTTTTTATATTTGCTAAAACTGTCTCACCACCTATGGCAGTCTGACCTTCTAAAATATTAATATTAAAACTTAAAGGCATGTAAACATCAACTCTACTACCAAACCTAATAATACCAAACTTGTCTCCAGTTTTAACATTCTGATTTTCAGATAAATCACACTTAATTCTTCTAGCAATAAGACCAGCTATTTGAACAACTATAATTTCGATCCCCTTTTCTATTTCAACCTTTATTGTCATTCTTTCGTTATCTTTACTAGCTTTATCTAAGGATGCATTAAAGAAAGCACCAGGTTCATAAGCTAACTTGGTAATTTTTCCTTTGAAAGGAATTCTATTAACGTGCACATTAAAAACATTCATAAAAATACTTACTTTCTTCATTTTGACTTTAATTCCAGATTCTGAAGGGGGAAAATCTTGTGAGATTGGAAGAACCAATCCGTCTGCAGGTGAAATCAATAAATCATCATTTTTAGGAATAACTCTCAATGGATCTCGAAAAAAATATACACACCATATACTTAAAACTATACCAACCCAACCCAGAAAATCAGAAAAAGCTCCAATGATTAATGAAATAATTACAAAAACAATAATTATAGGATAACCAGATGAGTGAATTGGAACTAAAAAAGTTTTTAAAAACTCAATCTCTTTAAAAGCTACTTTAACTTTATTAAACATAGCTGTGATAAAATCGTTACGATCATCTTTCATATTTGATATTTTCTTTGAGTAACGGAATATCTAGTACTTGACCAGGGAATATAAGATCAGGGTTTCTGATTTTCAAAATATTTGATTTATAAATCTCTGAATAAAGCATACCTCCTCCAAGAGTTTTCCTTGCTATTCTCCACAAACTATTACCAGGTTGCACAATAAAACTATTTTCAGAATTTGATTTATCGTATATTTCTGCCATATTTTCCATAAATATTGGAGTTCTAAATGATACTAGTTGTTCCTCAAGATAAAAGTCAATTCTTAAATTGATTTTACCATATTTAAATTTTTTTTTAGTTTTAAAAATCCAATTCCCATAATGGTCTGCATTTGTTTTACCAATTAAATCTTCGTCCAAAAAAAATACTAACTCTTTTTCTTCTTCCGACCTACCCGACAAAATAATTTTTCCATCTAGAGAGTATTCGACCATATCCAAAACTATACCCTTCTCAAGTTTATCTAAATTTAGTAAAACAGAATTTTTAATACCACTGTTTGAAGTTTTAAAAACAATAGGTTCATTTTGAGAGTTTTTTTCTAAGAAGATTATTATGGTTTGTTCAGAGCTTATAATTTCTTCAATGTTGGTTGCATCATTAGATTTTAAATTTAATTTTTTGATCCCAAAACCTAGAGGTGTTTCACTTGTCCAGACCCATTCACCATTTGCATCTGTTTTTATATTCGCTATTTTTTCGTTACCATCATATAGATTAATTATTTTATTTGGTTGTCCACGACCTGCAATTACAGCATCACCATTCTTAGTTATTCTTACAACATCAAAAGTTAAATTTTCTTCTTTAGAGATACTTTCATCATAGTCTTTCTCAAGACTTTCATCAATGATAACATTTGTGTTCTCTATTTCGGGCACTTTAAAAAATGAATAAATTCCAAAACTCAATGTGGTCAAACCAAAAAGTAACAAAATTTCTTTTTTCATTATACAGACTATTATTTTTTAATTACTATATCTTAAATTTTCATTATTTTTAATTTTTTTTTTAAAATCTATATGTCTTTAAATATCGGAGTTTTTTGTGGGTCTAGAAAAGGTGATAATATTGAATATGCTAATTTAGTAAAAAAACTATCTAATTGGATAGGTAAAAATAAATATAATATTGTATATGGTGGCACAAATACCGGTCTAATGAAAATTCTTGTTAAAGAAGCAAGCAAATATGATATTAAAATTTTTGGAATTGTTCCAGAATATTTATCTATAAGTATTAGTGAAAAACAATTATCTACCGACTTGATTTTAACTAAAAACCTTGAAAAAAGAAAAAATCAGTTCATTGAAAGGTCTGATTGCTTTATAGCTTTACCTGGAGGAATTGGAACACTGAATGAAATATTTGATTTTATTGTTAAAAAAGAGCTGAAAGAAACAAATAAAAAAATCTTCTTAATCAACGATAATAACTTTTGGGATCCACTTCTAAAACTCATAAGTCATATTGTTAATAATGGTTTTTTGAATAAAAATGTTTTTAAATCACTAATTCATATTTCCTCACTTGAGGACTGTTTTAAAAAAATAAAGGATATTAAAGAATGAGTAAAATATTTGTAAAAAACCCGATTGTAGATCTTAATGGAGATGAAATGGCAAGAATTATTTGGCAAAAGATCAAGGATAATCTCATAATACCCTTTTTGGATATCAAAATTATAGAATTTGATTTAGGAATCAAAAACAGAGATTTAACTAGTGATAACGTTACTAAAGAGGCTGCTATTGCAATCAAAAAAAATCAGGTAGGTGTTAAGTGCGCAACTATAACTCCTGATGATAACAGAGTAAGTGAATTTAATTTAAAAAGAAAATATCCTTCTCCTAATGGAACTATAAGAAATATTCTGAATGGGACAATATTCAGAGAACCGATAATCTGTAATAATATACCAAAGATAGTTCCTCATTGGAATAAACCTGTTTGCATTGCTAGACATGCATTTGGTGATATATATAAGGCTAAGGACATAATTATTGAAGAACCAGGCGAATTATATCTAAGTTTCAAACCAAAGAATAGAGATCGAGAAAAAAAAGAATTAATATACAACTTCGAAAGTCCAGGTATTGCAATGGGAATGTTCAACATTGATCAATCAATATCAGATTTTGCAAAATCATGTTTTAACTTTGCTCTTAAAAAAAAAATTCCTTTGTACTTGTCCACAAAAAACACAATTTTACAATTTTATGATGAAAGATTTAAAGAAATCTTTGATGATATTTACGAAAAAAATTTTAAAAAATTATACGAAACTGAAAACCTCATCTATCAGCATAGGCTTATTGACGATATGGTTGCTTGTTTGATGAAATGGAATGGTGGATATTTATGGGCATGTAAAAACTATGATGGTGACGTTATGTCAGATTTAGTCGCGCAAGGTTATGGTTCACTGGGATTAATGACATCTATTCTTCAAAGTCCTGACGGAAAGATAATTGAAACTGAGGCCGCACACGGCACAGTAACAAGTCACTACAGACAACATCAAAAAGGTAAAGAAACTTCAACCAATCCAATTGCATCCATCTTTGCATGGACAAGAGCATTAATCCATAGAGCAATTTTAGATAACAATAAGGGGCTTAAAAAATTTGCTACATCTCTTGAAAATATTTGTATTACCTTAATTGAAGATGGTTTAATGACCAAGGATTTAGCACTCCTAGTATCACCTGATCAAAAGTGGATCACAACAAATGAAATAATAGATTTAATAAAAAAGAAATTACAAAAAAGTTTGAACTAAATTTTTAGAAAATTTGTATATTTCGTCATAAGTCTTCACGACAGAACCACCAGCTTGAGCCATATCATCTCTTCCACCTCCACCTTTTCCTCCTAAAAAAAAAGAAATTTCTTTAGAAACTTTAATTGCACTTAATTTTTTATTTATATCATCCGTAATAGAAACCACTATCGTTGGTTTATTATTATAATTAGTCACAACAATTATAATTCCAGAAATAATTTTTAACTTTATAGAATCACAGAAACTTTTTAATTCTTTTGGGTTACGATCAATTAAATGAACATAGAGATTATATTTATCTACTTTACTTAAATATTTTTTTTGAAATACATCAGCCTCCGCTGACTTACTTGATTTTGTCAATCTCTGATTTTCTGAAATAATATTTTCTATTTTTTTTAGTATGTTTTCTTCGTTAGACTTAAGAATATCCCTTAATTTTGAAATTAAATTATTTTGTTTTCTATTAAAAATATCAACCTCGATTCCAGTTATTGCCTCTATTCTTCTAACTCCGGAGGCAACTGATGTTTCTGTCAATATTTTAACAGATCCGATTTCTCCTGTTGAATCGACATGAGTTCCTCCACAAAGCTCAGATGAAAAAATTCTATGTTTACTTCCTATCTTAGCTAGATTAACAACCCTTGCTTCTTCAGGATATTTCTCACCAAAAAGAGCTATTGCTCCACCTTTAATAGCATCTTTAGTTTTCATTATATTAGTTGAAACATCTAAGTTATCTCTGATTGTAGAATTAACAATATTTTCAACATTTTCAAGCTCTTCGTTACTCATTGCTTTATTGTGAGTAAAATCAAATCTTAATTTTTCTGAAGAGACCAAAGATCCTTTTTGTTTTATATGATCACCTAAAACTCTTCTTAAAGATTCATGAAGTAAATGTGTTGCTGTATGATTATTTCTTGCTTTGACACGCTTTTCAAAATTTATGCTTAATTTATAATTTTTTCCAACTTCTAGTTTAGTTCTCAAATTTTTGCTGAAATGTAGATAAATATTGTCTTCTTTTTTAGTGTCATAAATATTACAAACTTTTTCTTTTCCATCTAAACTAAAAATCTCGCCAATATCTCCAATTTGCCCGCCAGACTCACCATAAAAAGGTGTTTTATCAAAAATTAAAACCAAATCATCCTCATCTGAAGACTCATTTAAAAAATTTTCATCTTTAATTATTGCTAGTAATTTCGCTTCTTCTGTAAAAGAATTATACCCTAAAAAAATAGTAGGTTTGTAGTCTTCTTTTAATTTTATATAAAAATCACTCTTTATATTTTCTCCGCTACCTTGCCATGATTTTTTTGATTTATTCTTCTGATCAGTTATAAGCTGATCCAATCGCTTGTTATCGAATTTCAATTTTTTTTCAATAACTATATTTTGAGTCATATCAACCGGAAATCCGTAAGTGTCATATAGTTTGAATGCAAGTTCAGCTGGAAACAAATTATTTTTAAGTGCTTTTAATTCATTATTCAAAAGTTTTAATCCATCTTTAAGTGTTTCTAAAAATTTCTCCTCTTCGATTTTTAGAGTTTCAACAATAAAATTCTGTTGAGATAATAAATCGTAGTAAACACTCCCATAATTTTTAATTACTAATTTAACTAATAAATAAAGTAATGGTTTTTCGTAACCTATTAAACTCGAGTGGCGAGACGCCCTTCTTATAATTCTTCTTAAAACGTATCCCCTACCTTCATTAGATGGAAGTATTCCCTCACTGATAAGAAAAACTATTGATCTGATATGATCAGCAACAACTCGAAAAGAAATAAAGTTTTTAGTAGATAGTTTAATTTCAGAGATTATTTCTATTTTTCTAATTAATTCTAAGAAAATATCAATTTCATAATTATTAGTTTTACCATTCAATACTGCAGATATCCTTTCTAAACCCATTCCGGTATCAACACATTTTTTTGGTAATGATAAAAGTTCATTATTTTTTCTCTCAAATTCCATAAAAACGAGGTTCCATATTTCTACATATCTCTGTCCATCTTGACTTTTTGATCCAGGCAAACCTCCCGGAATTTTTTCTCCATTATCAAAAAAAATTTCACTGCACGGACCGCATGGTCCCGTGTCACCCATGGACCAAAAATTATCGTCTGTATTTATTCTTAAAATTTTAGAATCTGAAAAATTAGAAATTTTTTTCCAAAGTTTATAAGATTCTTCATCTTTTTCATATACAGTTATAATTAATTTTTTTGGATCGATAGCACAATCTTTTATTAAAAAATTCCATGCCAAGTTTATGGCATTCTCTTTAAAATAGTTTCCAAAAGAAAAATTCCCTAACATTTCAAAAAAAGTGTGATGTCTTGAAGTATATCCGACATTATCAAGATCATTATGCTTTCCACCTGCCCTTATGCATTTTTGGGATGTAACTACATTTTTCTTCTCGGGAATTTCTAGACCAGTAAAGTAATTTTTAAACTGAACCATTCCAGCATTAGTAAAAAGTAAGGTCGGATCATTACTTGGTATCAATGATGATGAATCAATGTGATGATGGTCGTTTTTTTTAAAAAAATCTATAAAACTACTTCTTATCTCATCAAATTTAATCATAAGTCAAAAAATTTTTTGAAATAATATTTCAAATAAAATTAACGGAATTAATCATTTTTTTCATTTATTTCCTGATTTAATTCTTTATCAGAAGAATCTAAATCAGAATTATTATTTTTTTTTCTTAACATATCTTCAATTTCATTTGCTATGTTGGTGTTTTCTTTCAAAAAAATCTTGGCATTTTCTCTTCCTTGACCAATTCTATCATTTTTATATGAATACCAGGCACCTGCTTTATCAACGATACCTGATTGAGTTGCAAGATCAAGTATCTCACCAGTTTTTGAAATCCCCTCACCATACATAATATCAAACTCAACGGTTTTAAAAGGAGGAGCCAATTTATTTTTCACAACCTTGACTTTGGTCTGATTACCAACAATCTGATCTCTATCTTTTATTGCCCCTATTCTTCTAATATCTAAACGGACGGATGCATAAAACTTTAAAGCATTACCACCAGTGGTAGTCTCAGGATTGCCAAACATAATACCAATTTTTTGTCTTATTTGATTAATAAAAATTACCAATGTATTTGATCTTGCAATTGATCCGGTCAACTTTCTTAATGCTTGACTCATCAATCTTGCGTGAAGACCCATATGAGAATCACCCATATCGCCCTCAATTTCAGCTCTTGGAACTAAGGCCGCTACTGAATCTACTACCAGTAAATCTACAGCATTTGAGCACACTAAAGTATCAGCAATTTCCAATGCTTGTTCTCCATTATCGGGTTGTGATATTAACATATTGTCAGTATCTACGCCCAACTTCTTAGCATAAACTGGATCTAAAGCGTGCTCAGCATCTATAAAAGCACAGGTTCCTCCCGTCTTTTGAGACTCAGCCAAAGCATGAAGTGCTAAAGTTGTTTTTCCTGAACTTTCTGGTCCATAAATTTCTACTATTCTCCCTTTAGGAAAACCACCAATTCCTAATTGTAAATCTAAACTCAGTGAACCAGTTGATATAGTCTCTATTTCAACTTTTTCTTGTTGTCCTAATCTCATGACAGAACCTTTTCCATAGTTTCTTTCAATTTGACTAATCGTAGATTCTAAACTCTTTATTTTATCCATAATATTTTGTTCTATAAATGTTCTTTTTTAGATTAACATAAAAATTTTTCTAATGAAACAAAAATCTTAATACTCTTTTTCTTTGTATACCTTTTCAGTTTTTTCGTGATTTTCCTGTGCTTCGAGCGTTAATGTAGCAATAGGCCTTGCTTTGAGACGCTCAATACTTATCGGTTCCATAGTTTCCTCACAATAACCATATGTTCCATCTTCAATTTTTAATAATGCCTTGTCTATTTTTGATAAAAGTTTTCTTGCTCTATCTCTGGTTCTCAATTCTATTGTTCTGTCAGACTCTAATGAAGCTCTATCAGTAGCATCTGGTTTGTTAGAGGGTTCTTCTTTTAATTTTTCAAGAGTTAAATTTGATTCTTTTAAAAGCTCCTCTCTCCAATCAAGTAACCTTTTTTTAAAGTAATTAAGTTGTTTGGAATTCATAAACTTTTCTTTTTCATTTGGTTCATAACTATTACTAATTATTTGAGCCTTCATTTATTTTGTCCAAAAAAGAGTTAATATTTTTTTATTTAATGCATATAATTATATTCGAAAAAAAATGAATCAAGAAAAATTTAAAAAAGTTAAAAAAAAAAAAGCAGTTTTCTTCGATAGGGACGGTGTTTTGAATTTTGATACTGGATATGTTCATAAAATTCAATCATTTAAGTGGATTGATGGAGCAAAAAGAACAATTAAGTATTTAAATGAACTTGATTACCTCGTAATAGTCATTACAAATCAATCAGGAGTTTCAAGAGGGTATTTTAATGAAGAGGATTTAAGAAAGTTGCATAATTGGATGAATGATGAACTAAAAAAAGAAAATGCACGTATAGATGATTTTTTTTATTGTACAGATCTTCCTAATAATAATGTTAAATCTAGAAGGAAACCAAGTCCCGCAATGATAAATGAGGCTTTTAACAAATATTTCATATCAAAAAAAGGAAGTTTCTTAATTGGAGATAAAGAAAGTGATATTATTTCTGCAAAAAAAGCAAGAATTGAAGGTTTTCTTTTTGAAGGAGGGGATTTATTTGATATGATTCAAAAAATTTTAAAAAAAAATCTCATCTAATCATTCACATTTGAAATAAATTATACATATATACATTGTTATGCTTGATAATTTTGAAAAAAAAAAGAAAAAATTTGTTCCTTATCCCAAGGGAAGAGACTTTGATCAGAAATCAGTTGATGAGATTAAAGAGTTAATTTCAAAACTTCCTCTGTCGAGAGACTTATTAATTGAATATTTTCATTTAGTGCAAGATAAATATAGATGTATAAAGAAAAGGCATTTAGCTGCAATTTCTCATCTTTTGAAAATACCCTTCGCCGAGTCTTTTGAAGTAGCAACTTTTTACGCTCATTTTGACGTTATTGAGGATAATGACTCCTCTCCTCCTGAGATCACTGTTAGAGTATGTGATAGCCTGACATGCGAACTTAAGGGTGCGCAAAAGATTATAAAAGAACTAGAAGAGAAAACTGATAAAAATAAAGTTAGAGTGCTTCGTGCACCCTGTATGGGATTGTGTGATGTTGCTCCAGCATGTGAGGTTGGACATAATCATATTACAAAAATTAGCGTGGAAACTGTGCTTAAAACTATAGCTCAAAAAAACACTCACCCTAAAATTGTTAAGGGTATACTGTATGAAGAGTATATACAAAATGGAGGCTACAAAACCCTAAAAAAAATCAAAGAAAATAAAATATTATTGGATGATATCCTCAACGAACTTAATGAATCTGGTCTCAAAGGTATGGGCGGAGCAGGTTTTCCTGCTGGACAAAAATGGAAATTCGTAAAGCTTGAGAATGGACCAAGACTGATGACTATCAATGGAGATGAGGGCGAACCTGGAACATTTAAAGATAAATTATACCTAGAAAGTGATGTTCACAGATTTTTTGAAGGCATGCTTATTGCTGCTTGGGCAGTTGAAGCTAAAAAAATATACGTATATCTGCGAGATGAATATCCGGGACTAAGACTAAAAATGATTAATGAGTTAGAAGTCCTTAAAAAAAATAACGTTTTAGGTGATACCCAAGTCTACTTGAGAAGGGGTGCTGGCGCGTATATATGTGGAGAAGAATCGGCAATGATCGAATCTATCGAGGGTAAAAGAGGACTACCAAGACACAAACCACCTTTTGTTTCAAAGGTCGGTTTATTTGGTAAGCCTACGTTAAACCATAATATAGAAACTGTTTTTTGGGTAAGAGATATTATCGAAAGGGGCTCTAAATGGTTTTCAAATCAGGGAACCAGAGGAAGAAAAGGTCCACATAGTTTTTCTGTTTCCGGAAGAGTCAAAAATCCTGGTGTTAAATTAGCACCTGCTGGAATAACAATGAACGAACTTTTAAATGATTACTGCGGAGGCATGGAAGATGGACATAAGTTTTATGGATACCTCCCAGGCGGAGCATCAGGTGGCATACTTCCAGCTTCAAAAGCAAATATTCCTCTAGATTTTGGAACTCTAGAAGAATATGGTTGCTTTATAGGTTCTGGAGCTATTGTTGTTTTTTCTGACAAAGATGATATAACTAAAATTGTATTAAATTTGCTAAGATTTTTTGAAGATGAAAGTTGTGGGCAATGTACACCTTGCAGAGTTGGGACCGAAAAAGCCGTTAAACTTCTAGAAAAAAATAATTGGGATAAAGATTTGTTGGAAGAATTAGTAAAAATTATGGGTGATGCTTCGATTTGTGGATTAGGTCAAGCTGCAGGAAACCCAATTACTAGTGCATTAAATTATTTCGGAAATGACATAAAATGAAAAAAAAAGTGAATTTTTTTCTCAATGGAAAATCAGTTTCTGCTGAAAGCAATGAATCTATTTGGCAGGTAGCAAAAAAAACTGGTATTACGCTTCCTCACTTATGCTATGCTGATAAACCTGGTTATAGAGCAGACGGAAATTGTCGGGCATGTATGGTAAGTATTGAAGGCGAAAGAGTTTTAGCTGCCTCGTGTATAAGAAAACCCTCAGAGGGAATGAAAGTAAAAACTAACGATGAAAGGTCATCAAAATCTCGTGAAATGGTTATGGAGCTTCTCTTGACTGATCAGCCGGATAGAAACAACGCTCATGATCCTAGATCACATTTTTGGAACATGGCAAAAAAAGTTAAAATTGATACAAGTCGCTTCGATAAAAGACAGACCTCATTAGTTCCCTCTTCAGATGTTTCTAATAAAGCTATGTCTGTTAATCTTGATGCTTGTATCCATTGTAATTTGTGTGTCAGAGCCTGCAGAGAAGTACAAGTTAATGATGTAATAGGAATGGGGATGAGAGGTCATACATCAAAGGTTATATTTGATTTTGACGATCCAATGGGAGACTCAACATGTGTAAGTTGTGGTGAATGTGTTCAGGCTTGTCCAACTGGTGCTTTAATGGAATCAAGTCTACTCGATGATAAAGGTAAACATAAAGGAGAACCAGATAGAGAAGTTGATTCTCTGTGCCCATATTGTGGTGTTGGTTGTCAGTTAACATTTAAGATCAAAGACGAAAAGATAGTTTCCGCTGTTGGAAGAGACGGACCAGCTAATAACAGTAGATTATGTGTAAAAGGAAGATTCGGTTTTGATTATATACATAATCCTGAAAGAATAACTCAACCGCTTATCAGAAAAGAAGGTGTAAAAAAAGACCCTCTTGAAAGAGTGAATCCTCTTGATCCATCTAGTCATTTTAGAGTCGCTAGTTGGGAGGAGGCTCTGGATTTAGCAGCAAAAAGATTAAAAAAAATTAGAGATGATGCCCCAACTAACAAGCCTCTTGCTGGATTTGGTTGTGCTAAAGGTTCGAATGAAGAAGCATACCTTTTTCAAAAATTAGTTAGAACAGGTTTCAATAACAATAATGTAGATCATTGCACTAGAATGTGTCATGCATCTTCCGTAGCAGCACTAATGGAAGCCATAGGAACAGGTGCCGTTACTGCTCCTGTTTCTGAAGTTAAAAATGCTGAAGTTGCAATAGTCATAGGTGCTCGCCCAACTCAAAATCATCCAGTTGCCGCTACTTTCATCAAAAATGCAGTTAAAAAGGGTCTAAAACTTATTATTATGGATCCAAGAAAGCAAGATTTATCAAGTTTAGCGCAGAAACACCTTCAATTCAAACCCGGGTCAGATGTTGCATTATTAAATGCTATGTTAAATGTTATTATTGAAGAAGGCTTAGTTGATAGACAGTATATTGAAAAACATACTGAAGGTTATAAAGAACTAATTAATCATGTTAAAGATTTTACTCCTGAAGAAATGGAACCAATATGTGGAATTTCCTCAAAAGAAATAAGGGAAACAGCAAGAATTTTTGCGAATGCAAAATCTGCCATGATTTTTTGGGGAATGGGAATTTCACAGCATATCCATGGAACTGATAACTCACGTTGTCTAATATCACTTGCCCTAACAACAGGAAATGTTGGAAGACCAGGTACCGGACTGCATCCACTTAGAGGACAAAATAATGTTCAGGGTGCTTCTGATGTAGGTTTAATACCAATGGTTTTTCCGGATTATCTTCCTATATCTGATTCCAAAAATGTTAAGTTTTTTGAAAAGTACTGGGAAACAAGACTAGATCCGAATCCAGGTCTAACTGTAGTTGAAATAATGGAATCAATTTACGAGAGAAAAATTAAAGGTCTATATGTTATGGGAGAAAACCCAGCTATGTCAGATCCTAATGCCAATCACGCTAGAGAAGCACTTGCGAGGTTAGATACTCTTGTAGTTCAAGATATATTTTTAACTGAAACTGCCTATCTAGCAGATATAGTTTTACCAGCCTCCGCCTTCCCAGAGAAAACTGGTACTTTTACAAACACTGATAGAAGAGTACAACTTGCAAGAAAAGCTGTAAATCCGCCTGGAAATGCTAAACAAGATTGGTGGATAATTCAAGAGTTAGCAAAAAGATTTGATTTAAAATGGAATTATAAAGGACCAGATGAAATTTATGACGAATTAAGAAATTGTATGGAATCTATAAAGAATATATCATGGGAAAGATTAGTAAATGAAGGTGCTGTAACTTACCCATGTGACGGTGAAGATAAACCAGGAAATGAAGTTATTTTTGGTGAGGGATTTCCAACGAAAAATAAAAAAGGGCGACTGGTTCCAGCTAAAATAGTTTCTCCAGATGAGGTTCCAGATAAGGATTTTCCCCTGGTTTTAACAACAGGAAGATTGCTTGAGCACTGGCACACTGGATCTATGACGATGAGAGCTACTATACTTAATTCAATAGAGCCTGAACCTTACGTTCATATCTCTAACAAAGATATGAAAAGAAATAATTTTAGTCAAAATGAAACAGTTGAACTCTCGACTAGAAGAGGTAAGGTGGAAGTAAAAGTTAGGTTTGATAGAATGATTCCAGAAGGAATGGTTTTTATGCCCTTCTGTTTTGAGAGTGCTCCAGTAAATTTACTTACAAATCAAGCACTAGATCCTGATGGAAAAATACCTGAGCTAAAGTATTGCGCAGCTAAAATATCCAAGGTTCCTGCTTAATTATTAAAAATAGAATTTTCTAATTTTAATTATATCCAACTTAGTTCTAGTCCTCAGAATTTTCAAGTTCCTTCTTTGTCATATGATGCCTTTTATTTACTGGTCCTATTAGGAGATTAGAAACAAAAGCTATTGCAAGAAGCCCAGCCATAGCGTACATAGTGGTATTATATAAAGTAGCCGATGGATCAGCTGTTCCTTCAGGTACAATTTGCATTAAATTTGCAATCGTAACAGTTTTCTGCTCAACTAACTGATTTAAATTTTCGATAGAATCTCCGTAGAATTCAAGAAACTTCTGAGAATCTACTTTACTAGCAAGTTCGTTAATTGATTTTTCAACAGAACTTTGTCTTAACTGTGTAATGGCTAATGGTCCTAAAACACCTGCAGTTGACCAAGCAGTTAAAAGTCTTCCGTGAATGCCACCAACATATCTTGTTCCAAATATATCAGCCAGATATGCCGGAATAGTTGCAAATCCTCCACCATACATCGTAAATATAACCATTGAGGCCGCGTAAAACATAATAAGATATGTCACTGCTGGATTTATACTCATCGCCTTTGCACTATATGGTATTGATAGGTACAATAATATTCCAAGTGAGAAAAATACAAAATACGTAGTTTTTCTGCCAATAATATCAGACATAGAAGCCCAAAAAATTCTTCCAATCATATTAAAAACACTGATCATTAAAACATAAGTACCAGCAAAGCTCGCAGTGACTATCATTGGTAATGATGAACCAAAAATTTCAATCATCATAGTCTTTGCAACACCAATAACTCCAATTCCAGCAGTAACATTAAAACATAAAACAATCCAAAGGAAGTAGAATTGTGGTGTTTTTAGGGCTTGATCAATGTGTACATGATTTTTTGTAATAAGTCTGGTTTTTGCCGAATCTTTCGGTGGCGTCCAGCCCTCTGGAGCCCAACCCTCAGGAGGAACTCTGTATGAAAATGCCGCTATAGTCATAATAATAAAATATATAACTCCAAGAAATAGGAAAGTCTGAGCTGCACCGCTTGAACCAGTTCCCACAATATAAACACCGGGATCACCTGCAACTATCATTCTAGAAACTTCGTTAGCTGCAACAACAACCACTTCTACCATTGACCCAGATATTTCAGCAAATCTTCTTCCACTTTCGGTTATTAATTCGACAGAATCAATTGATCCCAGGTATTCTGGAACTTTATAAAATTTCTCTAATAACTTATCAATTGTAAACTTTGCAATCATTGCTCCACCACCAAAACCCATGATAGCCATTCCAGTAGCCATACCTCTTCTATCTGGAAACCATCTAATTAAAGTTGAAACTGGCGAGACATAACCCAAACCTAAACCCACTCCTCCTATAACACCATAACCCAGATACAATAAATATAGACCTATCTGCAGTGTTATTTCGTTTTCACTAATCATCGGTAAAGAAATATTTATTTGAAAACCCAATTCTTGCAAATAAATTCCTAAAGATCCTATTAAAAATCCCCCACCCCAGCAACAAGCAGCAACGAATCCAACCATTCTAGGCCCAACTTTTTCTAACCATTTTCCTGCATAAGCTGCTGCAAAACCGAGACTTACAATTGCAACAGAAAAAATCCAAACAACTTGACTCAGACTCCAATCATCTCCTGAGGAAGCAACTACTCCCAATACCTTAACAAGAGCAGGATTAAACATACTCCATGCGTATACAGACCCAATACATAAATGGATAGCTATTGATGCAGGGGGGACTAACCATCTGTTAAAACCAGGTTTTGCAATAATATTTTTCTTTTTTAACTTTTCTACGAAACTCATATTTTATATCCCCTTGGAATTGATTACATTAAATATTTTTTTAGCTATCAATAAATCATTTTCATTATTTATATTAAAAAATGGATCATAGTCAATTATTGGAAAATTGACTACCTTCATTTTAATTTTTTTTGTAAATTCGTCTATTTTCCGGGTATCATTTGTTATTGCTTTCCTTAATGGTTCAATTAAATCTAAACTCCACAAGGCTATTACTGGATGAATTTGTTCTTTACTTTTGGCAACAATAATCTTTTCATCTCCAAGATTTTGAACGAAAGAATTTACAATATCATCAGGAAAAAAAGGAGAGTCAACGGGAATTGTTATTAACCAGGTAAAATTTTCCTTACGTGATTTTAACCACTCAAGCCCAGTTAATACTCCTACCAGGGGACCAAGATACCCGGAGATAGAGTCATTTAATACAACTAAATCATTAAACTTTCTATTATTATCTAAAGTATTTGAGTTAATAGCTATAATGTTAACCTGAGGTTTCAATCTCTCAATTACAATTTCTATTAGCGAACTATCACCAATTTTTTTAAAAGACTTATCATTAAAGTTCATTCTCCTTGATTTCCCGCCTGCAAGAACTAACCCCCCAATAAGGTTGACATTATTTTTCAATTCTTTGCTCTCCTGATAATGTAATAAATCTTTTACCTTTTGCTCTCCCTATCAAAGTAATCTTTGCAGTCTTAGCTAACTCAACTCCCCAAGCAGTAAATCCTGACCTGGATATTACTATTGAAATTCCCATTTGAACTGACTTTATAACCATTTCGCTTGTCAATCTTCCAGTTGTGTAAAATATTTTATCTTCAGAAGTAATATTATTTAAAAACATGTATCCTGCAATTTTATCAATTGCATTGTGCCTCCCAACATCTTCCATATAAACTAGCGGTTTATTCTGTTTACATAAAACACACCCATGTATAGCACCCGCTTTTAAATAAAGACTTGGTGTTAGGTTTATTTTTTTTGACAATTCATAAATCCAATCTATTTTCAATTTATTGGAATAATCAAATTTAATGTTTTTAAAATTCTCCATAACATCACCAAATACTGTTCCCTGTGCACAGCCCGAAGTTAACGTTTTTTTTCTTAGTTTTGCTTCAAAGTTTGTTTTTTTTTTTGTTCTTACAACAACTGTATTAGAATCATCATCAAAGTCTATTCCCTCTATTTTATCTCGACTTGATATCATATTTTGATTTAACAAATAACCAATAGCCAAATACTTTGGATAATCATTAATCGTCATCATTGTTACTATTTCTTGACTATTAAGGTATAATGTTAAAGGTCTTTCTTCGATAACAAAGATTTCCTTCTCATTTAAACTTTCATCAAGTCCAATAATTTTCCTTGTCAATTTGGGGTTGTCTGTTATTGGTTTAAGTTCCATTTATATAATTTTATTTCATTTGGTATTATTAATGATATTGTATCATTTAATACACTTTATATATATATATGCTTGATTCATTTGGAAGAAAAATTAATTATATGAGATTTTCTATTACTGATAGATGTGATCTTAGATGTAAGTACTGTATGCCTAAAAATATGGTTTTTTCTAATAAAAAAGATCTTTTAAGCATTCAGGACTTAAAAAATCTAAGTCAAACGGTCATTGAATTGGGAATTAAGAAAATTAGAATTACTGGAGGAGAACCCCTTGTTAGAAAGGATCTTACTCTTTTTCTAAATCATTTAAATCAATACAGGAAAAAAGGTGTTTTAGATGAAATAACAATTACCACAAATGGAACTTTACTTGAGAAATATGCTAAAAATCTTTTTGATAACGGGGTTAAAAGAGTAAATATTTCACTCGATAGTCTTGTTAAGGAAAAGTATTCGTTTATAACAAATGGAGGAAAAATTGAGAACGTTTTAAGAGGCATTGAAAAAGCTTTGGAATTAGGCATCCAAATTAAAATCAATACCGTTTTAATAAAAAATTTTAATATTGATGAAATATTATTACTTGTTGAATGGTGCGCAAAAAAATCAATGAAGTTATCTTTCATTGAAATAATGCCACTCGGAGAAATTGAATACTCCAGAAAAGAACAGTATTACCCAGTTGTATCAGCAAAACAAATTATACAAAACGAGTTTGGTTTAGAATCAATTAACTATAAAACAAATGGCCCTTCAAATTATTTCAAAACAAAAACATTAAACTCGATTATTGGTTTTATAAGTCCGATAAGCAATCACTTCTGTGAGTCATGCAATCGAATTAGAATTACAAGCAATGGTATATTATATAGTTGTCTGGGACATGACGACTCAATTGATCTGAAACCTTTATTGAAAGATTATAATAAAGAAAATTTGTATGAAGAAATAAGAAAAGCAATTTATAATAAACCAGAAAAACATTTTTTCGATATTAATAATCAAAAACCATCAGTTGAAAGATTCATGAACTTGACTGGAGGATAATATGAAAAATATTCCTCAAAATAAAATTGCATTTGTAGCATCTACTACTCCAGAAGCAATGAAGTCCATCAAGATATTGCAAAGAAAATATTCTTCAGTTTCACCCAGTAAGGCAGATGTAATAATCGCTTTAGGTGGAGATGGAACTATTTTAGAAACTTTACATAGATACCTGAAAAAAAAGGTTCCAATATATGGGATGAATAGAGGTCATATAGGTTTTTTGATGAACGAATATTCTGAGAAAAATTTATTAGAGAGGCTAGATAGGGCGAACCCAACAAAATTATTTCCTTTAAAAATTAAAAGTTATCTCCAAAATGGAAGAACAGAAGAAAGTTTGGCATTTAATGATGTATCTCTAATTAGAAATACTCGTCAAATTGCTAAAATTTCAATAGAGGTAAATAATATACAAAAAATAGAAAAGTTGTTGTGTGATGGTTGTTTGATTTCAACTCCTGCAGGAAGTTCAGCTTATAATTTATCATTAAGAGGTCCCGTTGTTCCAGTCGATGCTCAGCTGCTTGCACTAACTCCCATAAGTCCCTATCGACCGAGAAGATGGAGAGGGGCACTTCTTCCAAATAATGTAAAAATTACTTTAACTGCACATGAAGAAAAAAAAAGACCAGTAAGGGTAGAGGCTGATTTTCTTGAACTGAAAAATATAAAAAAGATAGAAGTAAAACTAGATAAAAGTCAGTATATGAATCTCCTTTTTGATAAAGGGCATGATTTAGAGGAAAGAATTATTAATGAACAATTTTTATACTAGAAATGAAGTTTGAAAAATTAATTTCAAAATTAATCAGTTTTAAGACAATAAGTGAACATAATAATATAAACTTACTTAAGTTTATAGAAAATTATCTCAAAAAATATGGTGTTTCATCCAAAATTATTAACTACCAAAATGGTAGAGCTAATTTATATTCAAGAATCGGCCCTGACGTAAGAGGAGGAATTATTCTATCTGGCCATACGGATGTGGTTCCAACTGAAGGACAGAATTGGAAAAGTAATCCCTTCGAATTAAAAAAAATTAACAATAAATTATTTGGAAGAGGCACATCAGACATGAAAAGCTTTATCGCCATTGTACTATCGTTAATACCAAAAATGGTAAAATCAGATTTAAAAAAACCTATTGATTTAATGTTTTCTTATGATGAAGAGATTGGTTGTGTGGGTATACAAAAAGCCATCCCATTTCTCAAAGAAATAAAGAATAAATCAAAGTATTGTATAGTAGGAGAACCAACCGAAATGAATGTAATAAATCAGCATAAGGGCAAAAAAAACTTTTTAGTAACTTTTGAGGGTTTAGAAGCACATTCATCTCTGATCAATGACGGTGTAAATGCAATAAAATATGCTACTAAATTTATTACTTTTTTATCAAATTTAGAAGAAGAACTAAAATCAAAGAATAAAATTGATGAAAACTTTTCTCCCCCCTATGCAACTATAAATGTAGGAAAGATTGATGGTGGCATTGCATTAAATATTATTCCTAAACATTGTACAGTGGAATTTGAATTGAGAGATTTGCCTAACTCAAACTCAGAGATTTTAGTTAAAAGGATTAAAAAATATCTATTTCAAAATCTTGAAAAAGAAATGAAGCTTAAAAATAAAAAATGTTACACAAAATTTAATACAACTAATAACTTTCCTCCATTAAAAGTATCAAAAAATAATAGCTTAGTAAATTTAAGCCTAAGGTCTCTAAATTCAAATAAAGCTGGTACAGTAAGTTTTGGAACTGAGGCGGGCGTTTTTGATAAATTAGGGATTGAGACTTTGGTTTGTGGACCGGGAAGCATAAAACAAGCTCATCAACCAAACGAATTCATAAAATTAGATCAAATTGATAAATGTGAAATTTTTATTGAAAAGATAATAAAGAGTTCCTGCTAGATTTATGCGAACTAATAAATTTGATTTTAATTTACCAGAAAATTTAATTGCCATCGAGCCAGCTGAACCAAGAGACTCATCAAAAATTGTTGAAGTTTCTGAAAAATTCAAAATCCATAAGTTTAGTAATATTATTAATATCTTGAATAAAAATGATTGTATTATCCTCAATAACACAAAAGTAATTCCCGCGAAATTAGAGGGGGAGTACAATGAAAAAAAAATCTCTATCACTTTAAATAAATTAATTAATAATAAAAATTCACTCATTTGGAGTGTGTATTTAAAACCTTTAAAAAAAGTCTCGGAATTTAGGATAATTAAATTTTCAAATGATTTCTTCGGAAAAATAATTGAAATTAATAAAAGTATGAGTGGAGAAGTTTTAATTGAATTTAATTATAGCTATAAAAAATTCTTAAAACTTATTAATAAATATGGAGTTTTAGCACTTCCACCTTACATAACGAAAAGAAGATTATATTTAAAAAGTGATAATAATAATTATCAATCAATATTTGCAGAAAATTGTGGAGCCATTGCTGCTCCTACTGCAAGTCTTCATTTTAGTAAAGAATTATTAAATAGGATTAAAGAAAAAGGTATTAAAGTAGTTAAAGTGACTCTTCATGTAAACGGTGGAACTTTTATTCCAGTTAGAAGTGAAAATATTAATAATCATAAAATGCATTATGAATTTGGAGAGATTAACAAAGAGTCTGCAGATACAATCAATATCGCCAAAAGAAATGGTAACAAATGTATTGCTGTTGGTACAACAGTGTTAAGATTATTAGAAACTTCAAAAAATTTAAATGGTATTGTTAAGCCTTTCAAAGGTGAAACAAATATTTTCATAAAACCTGGATGGAAAATAAATACTGTTGACGGGATAATAACGAATTTTCATACACCAAAATCAACTCTTTTTATTTTGATTTGCTCAATCTTGGGTATCAAAAAAGCGAAGGAATTATACGCATTTGCTGTCAAAGAGCAAATTAGATTTTATTCTTATGGTGATGCCTGCTTAATTTGGAATAAAAATTGAAAAGAAACTTTTTTAAAATCCTTTCCAGTGACGGTAAGGCTAGATTAGGTATTTTAAAAACTGCAAACGGAAAAGTTAATACCCCTGTTTTTATGCCTGTAGGAACCCTGGGAACAGTAAAGGGTGTTTTTCCAAGAGACTTAAAATCTCTTGGAGTAGAAATAATCCTAGGTAATACCTATCATCTTATGTTGAGACCCGGAGAGGATTTAATCCAAAAAATGGGTGGTCTTCAATCATTTATGAATTGGAATGGTCCAATTCTGACAGATTCCGGAGGTTTTCAAATTTGGTCATTGTCTAAATTAAGAAAAATTGAAAATGATGGAGTAATATTCTCATCGCATATAGATGGAAAAAAATATAAATTAACACCAGAGTCATCAATTAAAATTCAAGAAAAACTTAATTCAAATATTACAATGGTTCTAGACGAATGTACTGATCATCCCTCTTCATATCTAGAATCTAAGAATTCAATGGAACTATCGATTAATTGGGCAAAAAAATGTCTAAAAGTCTACAAAGAAAAAAATGGCTATGGTTTATTTTCTATTGTTCAGGGAGGTATGTATAAGGATTTAAGGAAAAAGAATGCTGAGATTCTTGTTAATATGAGTTTTGATGGATACGCCCTAGGAGGGTTATCTGTAGGAGAAAAACACAAAGAAATGATTGAAATTGTTGACTTTACAACTCATTTTTTACCTAAAGAAAAACCGAGGTACTTAATGGGTGTAGGAAGACCAATTGATATATTTAGATCTGTTGAAAAAGGAATTGATATGTTTGATTGTGTTTTGCCAACAAGATTCGGGAGAAATGGAAGAGCATTTACAATTAATGGAGAATTAAATCTAAAAAACTCAAAATTCTCAGAGGATAAAGAGCCACTAGACAGAACTATAAATTGTTTTGCTTCTAGAGAATTTTCAAAGAGTTATATACATCACTTAACGAAAACTAATGAGATATTATCATCAATGATTTTAAGTCTTCATAACATTGCATTTTATCAAAAAATGATGTCAGATATAAGAGAAGCAATTAAAAATAAAACTTTCAAAAGTTTAATGAAAGAATATCTTAAGAAACATAAAGCATATGAAAAAACTTAAATATTTAGGAAAAAAATCTAAAATTTTTAATGATCCTAAAAATTTTATTTTAGATTCTGTAAAAAATCCTCATAGTGATTTAAATTATGTAGTTAGATTATCTTCTCCAGAGTTTACTAGTATTTGTCCTTTAACTAGTCAACCTGATTTCGGAAACATAATAATAGACTATATTCCTAACAAGTTAATTGTCGAAAGTAAGTCCTTTAAGTTGTTTTTATATACTTTCAGAAATCACGGAGCATTTCATGAGGAATGCACCTTAATAATTGCGAAAAAGGTTATTAAAACAATTTCCCCAAAATGGTTAAGAATTGGAGGCTATTGGAATCCCAGAGGGGGCATACCTATAGACATTTTCTACCAAACAAATAAAAAACCTGATGAAATTTGGGTAAGTGATCATAAAGTTCAAGATTATAAAGGAAGATAATTAACCAGAATAAACACAGCCTCCAATTCTAGGTCTAATTATTTCAATTTTCTCAAGTTTCTTTATTTTTTTTTTTAATTTTTTCCAAAACCATTTTACCATATTTTCCGTAGTAGGATTTTCTAGACCTTTAATTTCATTAAGTAAATTGTGGTCAATTATTTCAAGTATGGGATTTACATATTTGTCAATGTCTTCAAAATCCATAACCCAGTCATTTTTTTTGTTTAAATCACCATTTATAAACACAATAAGTTCATAGCTATGACCATGAATTTTTCTATACCTGTGATTCTTCGGAAAATTAGGCATATAATGCGCGGTATCAAAGAAATATTTTTTATAAATTACCATCTTGAATATTATGAGACTTTTAGTGATTTGTGTAATTGAAAACTAGGAAACCACGGTTTATGAGATTTACAATAATTAATTGTATTCCATGTATTAATTTGTTTTTTTGGACCATCCATTGGTTGAAGAAAAAAATATTTAAAATTTAATTTCTTTAATTTATTTAAATTAAAATTTTGTTGAGGGTATATTACTTTCAGTTCATCACCATTAGTAACCTCCCATTTTGTATTTTGCTTAGGGCTAACACAAACCCAGTCAAAATTAATATCAAACTTAATTGTTCCATTGGTTTCTAAAGCCACAAAAAAACCAAGTTTTTGAAGTGCTTCTACAAGTTTTTTATTTACTTGTAAAAGAGGTTCTCCACCTGTTAAAATAACAAATTTTCTGGTAAAATTTCTTTTTAAATTCCAAACTTTTTCAATTTTATTTACAAGTTTTTTTAAGTTATATCTACCACCATTCTCTCCATTAAAGCCTACAAAATCTGTATCACAAAAATGACACTTAGAAAAAAATCTATCTTCCTCTTTTCCATTCCACAAATTACAGCCAGAAAATCTTACAAAAACAGCCTCATTACCGGAATAAAAACCTTCTCCTTGAATAGATTTAAATATTTCTTTAATAATATACATTAATATAACTTATACTTTATTGGGTCTTCGATTTTTGCATCTTTAAAACCTTTTTTTCTCAAAAGGCATGAATCACATCTTCCACAACTTATACTTTTTGTTGGATTATAACAACTCGAAGTATTTTTAAAATCTACTTTATTTTTAAAACCCTCTCTTATTATTTGTTTTTTTTTCATTTTAATTAAAGGCGCGTGAATCCTAAATTTTTTTCCTTCAATTCCTTTTTTTGTTGCTATATTAGCTAATTTTTCAAATATTTTAATAAAAGTTGGTCTGCAATCTGGATAACCCGAGTAGTCTAAAGCGTTGACTCCTAAAAAGATATCAAAACAGCCAAGATACTCGGCATATCCAAGTGCATAAGACAGGAAAATAGTATTACGCGCAGGCACGTATGTTAATGGTATATGATCAGGAATATTTTCAACTATTTTATTTTGAGGCACTTTTATATTATCTGTTAGTGACGAGCCCCCAAAAAAATCTATCTTGAAAATTTTATGTGAACTTGCAGACTGTAATTTAACTTGATTTCTAGCAAATAACAACTCGCGTTTATGTCTTTGTCCATAATCAAATGATATACAATGAGCATCAAATTCCTTTTTTGCCAATGACAAAACAACTGATGAATCTAGACCGCCACTTAGAAGAACAACTGATTTTTTCTTTTTCATTTTTTATTTTTTAATTTATATTTAAATAGTAATTTAAATATAAATGAATAACAAAAAAAGAATTATATCAAAAAAAGCTTTTGAACTAGGGTTCCATTCCATTGGTTTCACTAAACCAAAAATTAATGATATTAATCAAAAAAACTATAAAAATTTTATAAATAAAGGTCTTCATGGACAAATGTCCTGGATGGCTCGTCATTATGAAAAAAAAATTAATCCAAAGAAGGTTTGGAATGAAGTTAAGTCAATACTTGTTTTAGGAATAAATTACTCTCCTGGATTTAATCCACTGAAAGATAATGAAATAAAAACAAATGCTAATATTAGTGTTTATGCCAGAAATCAAGATTATCACTTAGTTATTAATAAAAGATTAAATCAGTTTAAAGAGTGGTTTGCACTTAAATTTAATATTGAAGTAAAAACATTTATTGACACTGCACCAATATTTGAAAAACCTTTGGCACAAAAATCTGGAATTGGTTGGCAAGGCAAACATACGAATATAGTATCAAAGGAATATGGTTCTTGGTTATTCTTGAGTGAAATTTTTTTGCCTTTAAACCTCACAGAAAATATGGAAGCTGAAGATAACTGTGGTAAATGTAATGATTGTATAAAAGTTTGTCCTACTGATGCATTTATTTCAGAGAATAAAATCGATGCAAGAAAATGTATTTCTTATCTAACAATTGAACATAAAGGACCTTTTCCTATGAGTTTAAGAAAAAAGATTGGAAATAAAGTTTATGGCTGCGATGATTGTCTGTCAGTGTGTCCATGGAATAAATTTTCTAAAATAACTAATATACCTGAATTAACATCAAAGATAGTTTTAAAAAGTCCAAAACTTTTAACATTCTTATATTTTAACGAAGAAAAGTTTAAGTTTTTTTTTAAATCCTCACCGATTAAAAGAATTGGTTGGGTTTCTTTTATTAGGAACATTCTAATTGCATCTGGTAATAGTAAAAGTAGGGCTCTGTCTAAAAGGGTAAAATTCTATATTAGTGATCAGAATCCAATTATAAGAGGTACAGCGATATGGGCATATGGACAACTTTCAAACAAATTTGAGAGAAAAAAGATTAAAGAACAAAATATTAATAAAGAACAAAATAAATATGTTCTTTACGAGATATCATCACTTAATTAGAAATTATTTCGTCCAAAGCAAAGAAAAGGTTTTCTAAAATTCCAGTATCAGAGGATGAATGTCCTGCGGTATTTATAAGTTTTAGTTTGGAAGAGCTCCATTTTTGATGCAGGTGAAAAGCGTTTATTGGCGGACAAATTAAGTCATATCTTCCTTGAACAATATAACCTGGAATACCCTCCAACTTTTTAACATTATTAAGTATATGATCTTCCTCAATAAAAAATCTATTTTTTATATAATATGTTTCCATCAGGGGTGAATTTGGAAGACCGTTACGTTGAATAATTTGATCTTTAGACTCAAATGAATATTGTTCAGGATTAATCTGAGATAAAATTCTTTCATAGTCATGCCACACCCAATTATGTAAAGAGGATTTATCGTCATGAATCTTTTTTATAAATGAATCTATTGGGAAATTTCTTTCTTTGGTATTAAGAAACTCTAGAAAAGTCTTATGTAAATCCGGAGCAAATATTTTTGGACCGTCCACAAAAGCCCACTGTATTTCTCTCATCGTTCCTAGAAAAACTGATCTCAAAACAATTCCACTAACATTTTCCGGATATTCTTGAGCATAACATAATGCTAAAGTCGCTCCCCAAGACCCCCCCAAAAGCAAAAATTTTTCAATTTTTAAGAACTTTCTTATTTTCTCAATATCAAGGATCAAATTTTGTGTGTTATTATCTTGCAATGATTTATATGGTTTGCTTTTCCCACAACCTCTCTGATCAAAAATAACTGACTTGAACTTTTTTGGATCAAATAATCCGTGATGTTCACTTCGACAATGTCCTCCAGGACCACCGTGAAGAAATAAAACAGGTATTCCATTTTTATTTCCACTAACTTCTAGATATATCTCATTACCACCCCCAACATCAATGTTATACATTTCTGGTAAATTTAAGTGTTGATAAAAGTTTTTATTTTTCATTACAATTTTTTTTTTTGAATATATATTCTTATTATGAAATATGAAACATTAAATGAGGTAATACTAGCTTTAATTTTGTGGATTTCAACATATACAAATCATCCTGAACCGAGAAATGATATCATCGTAGAATTTATTGAGCAAGAAAAACTGAGTAAACTAGCTTGCGGCAAACAATGCGAAATAATGGCCTATACCCCACAACAAGGTGAAAATAAAATCTATTTAATTAGTACAATGAAACCTTTAAATGATGTGTGCCATCAAGGTATTCTTCTTCATGAGATTATTCATGTAATTCAAGAAGAAAATCAGTATGCTGCAAATTTTGATCAAAAAACAAAGAAACACCTAAGAGAAATGGATTCCCTGGTTAATCAGAATATTTTTTTAAGTCATTTTGGGAAAAAAATTCTATACAGTAATGGATTTGCCGCAAAATTTAAAACTGATCCGAAAAATAAAAATAATCTTTACTGTTGATTATTGAATAATAATGATTTGATTATTTTTTTCCCTACAAAACCAGAAACTAATTCACCATTAATTAAGAATGCCGGTGTTCCTCTAATCTTAAGTTTATTTGCAAGATCGATATTTTGATCTATCTCTTTTTGAATTTCATCTTTTTTCGCTTCATTAATTAACTCTTCATAGTTTAATCCAATTTTTTGAATAAATTTCATAATATCTTTATCATCTGGTGATTTTTTTGAGGATAAAAGAAAATTATGGAATTTTTTAAATTTATCATTATTTTTATTCCCTATAACTAATGAAAGTTTTGATAATTCCACTGATCTCTCAGATAAAACAGGAAGGTTTACATAAATAACTTTGATATCATTATTTTCAAGCACCATTTCTGTTAACTCTTTATGAGATTTCTTGCAGTATCCACAATTATAATCAAAAAACTCAATAATTTTATTTGTTGAAAATTTATTACCATCATAGAGAAAACCTTTACTATTTTCTATCAAATCTAAGTTATCAGAGATTACTTTTTTTAATTCTTGTTCTTCAGCTTTCTGTTTCAGGATTTCGAATTTTTGGAGAGATTCAATTATTATTTCTGGATTATCAAGAATAAAACTCTTTACTCTATTATCAAAATTTATATCATCACTTAATAAATTATTTTGAAAAAATATTATTATGAAAAAAAGTAAGGTTCTCATTTAAATAAAAATTCTATACTAGTTTAAAATTATTAAAATTGTTATTACAATATCATTCATTAAGTTTAAAGATACAAAATTGAAAATTTTTATAATACTACTTTTTTTATTAAACTTATCTTCATGTACAAATAAAAAAGTCGAGTACGAATTGGACCTCGAATTATTTTTAATTGAAAATAAAAAAACAAAGAATAAAAATCTTTGTAAAATGAACTCTTTACTCTTTCATGAAGAATTTATTGAATTAATTAAACAAAATGTAAATCATAAAATTACTGAGAATCTGGCTCAAGAAATTTTTAATAATTTAAATAACTCGAAATTAGTTAGGATAAAGTTTGATTCTCAGAAATTTAATTCAAACAAGAATAATACTTTCAAATGGGGGAATCTCATTGGAATCTTAGACTCAAAAAATAAAAAAGAAATTAACGAATATTTCTACTCTCAATTTTTTATCAGAGGAATACCACTTTCAGCACAATTTAGATTATCTGACAATCTATTTACTGGTAATCTTTTTTCTTTTCATAATAAAAGTTCTTGTTTTTATCCACTGATTAAAATTAAGAATTAAATATTATGGTTTATGTTTGTTGAAGGAACAAATTTTTATATTCAGAGAAATAATCTTTTATTATTTCAATATTAAAAGATTTCATAATTTGATTGTTTGACTCTCTTTCCAGTAAAAATATAAATGAATCATGGACAATCTGCTTCTTATCTCTAATTTGATTTTTATACTTACTTAGATATTCATCTGAAAAAAAAACGTAATGATTTGTATTTGATTTTGATTTCACAAATACTTGAAAATTATCCTTATCTATTTCTACAACTTTAATCACAAACTTGAACAAATAAAAACTTAATAATAATCTACAAGAAACAAAAAACAAGTTATATGATTAGATATTAACTATAGTTTATATAATTATTTATTTTTTAACCTCTAAATCTTAAAATTTTATTTGCGTGAACCTCTTGAAACAAAAACAAATAAATAAAAATATTCTAATTATTCCAGCAAGAGGCGGTTCTAAAGGTATTAAGAAAAAAAATTTGATACCAATAAATGGTAAACCTCTTTTACATTGGACACTTAAAGAGGCAAAAAAGTCAAAGTTAATTGATAGGATTTTAATTTCAACTGATGATACTCAAATTTCAAAGTTCGTTAAAACTTATGATGTTGGGGTTGTAAAAAGACCAAAAAGCATAAGTGGTGATCATTCTTCTTCTGAAAGTGCTATTATTCACGTAATTAAAAGATTAAAAAATAACTTTTTATCAGATGATTTAATAATATTTCTTCAATGTACATCGCCACTAATTACACATGAAGACATTGATAAAGGAATTACTTTTTTAAAAAAAAATAATCTTGATTCTACATTTGCTTGCACCTTTTTCAAAGGTTTTTTATGGAAAGAAGAAAATAAAAAAATGATAGGAATAAACCACAATGAAAAAAAAAGACTTATGAGACAAAATATTCAAAAACAGTTTTTAGAGACAGGTTCAATTTATATAATGAAAACTAAAATTTTTTTGAGAGAAAAATATAGGTTTTGCGGTAATTGTAGACCTTTTTTTATAGATAAAATTAAAAACTTAGATATTGATCATAATGAAGATATTGCGGCGGCAGAGTATTTTCTTAAATATAATAAAAAAAAAATTATTATCCCATTTATTCCAAAGGCAATAATAATGGATTTTGACGGTGTTCACACGAATAATAAGTTTTCTATAAATAAAAAAGGAGTAGAATCAGTAACTTGTTCAAGATCGGATGGCATGGGAATTGAAAGTCTAAAGAAACATTCAAGTATTAAATTATTAATACTTTCAAATGAAAAAAATATTGTTGTGAGTAATAGAGCTAAAAAATTGAATATAGAGTGTATTCAGTCTCCCAAGAAAAAAGTTACAATTTTATCTAATTGGTTAAAACAAAATAAATTAAAATTTAGCGAAGTAGCATTTATTGGTAATGATATTAATGATTTGGAATGTATTGAAAAAGTTGGAATTAGTTTTTGTCCCTACGATGCAGAAATTAAAATAAAAAGTAGGGTTAATTTTATTTTAGAAAAAATTGGTGGAGATGGTGTTATAAGAGAATTGTCGGATATCATTTTGTCAAATATAAATCATGATTAAAATTGGTAAAAAAATAATTGGGAAATCTAAACCAATTTTTATAATTGCTGAAATAGGAATCAATCATAATGGACAGATTAAATTAGTTGAAAAACTAATTGACGCTGCTGTTGATGCCGGAGCTGATGCCGTAAAATTTCAAAAAAGAACACCAGAGCTATGTGTCCCCAAAAATCAAAGGAATATTATAAGAGAAACACCCTGGGGTAATATGACATATCTAGAATATAAGAAAAAAATTGAGCTTTCCGAAAATGATTTTCTTCATATCAATAAATATTGCAAGCAAAAAAAAATTCAATGGTTTGCTTCGTGCTGGGATGCTGACTCATTAAAGTTTATTAAAAGATTTAACCCAGTTGCTTATAAAATTGCATCAGCATCACTAACTGAAATTTCACTTTTAAATGAATACTCAAATTTAAACAAGCCTATTATTCTATCAACTGGTATGTCTACAATAAATGAAATCAACAAAGCAATAAAAATATTAAAAAATAATAAGCTCTTAATTTCTCATTGCACAAGCTCTTATCCATGTAAAACCCAGGAATTAAACTTGAATGTTATTCCAAATTTTATAAAAAAATATAATTTTCCTATAGGTTACTCGGGACATGAAATTGGAATTCAAACTTCTATTGCGGCCGTCGTCCTTGGTGCGTGTTTTATTGAAAGACATATTACTCTTGATAGATCAATGTGGGGAACTGATCAGTCTGCTTCTTTAGAACCCCGAGGTCTGAAAACTCTTGTAAGAGATATACGAATTATTGAACAATCTTTGGGAGATGGAATTAAAAAAGTCTACCCCTCTGAGAAAAAAATTAAGAAAAAATTAAGGATTTAAAAATGAAAATAAAAAACCTAGATTTTAAGAAAAGCTTTGATTATGAAAACTCTTATATGCTTACTGCGCCTGTCGAAAGAATAAGTAAATTTGTAAGTAGGATAGAATTTTATAATAAAATTAAACGTCTACCAGGAGAAATTATTGAATGTGGAGTCTTTAAAGGCTCATCTCTGTCACAATTTGTTAAACTAAGAAGTCTGTATGGACATTCATCATCAAAAAAAATAATTGCATTTGATACTTTCAGTTGTTTTCCTAAAAATTGTGGAAAGAATGATAAAAAATATTTAATGCAATTTATAAAAGAAGCTGGAGGAAATTCAATTTCTAGAGAGGAACTATTAAAAATATATAAAACACTTGGAGTAAGTGAAAACATTGAGTTGATTAAAGGGGATATATTAAAAACACTCCCTAAATTTATAAAAACAAATAAACATATAAAAATTTCTTTATTACATATTGATGTTGATACCTTTGAACCAACTAAATTATGTTTAGGACTACTTTATCCACTAGTTGTTAAAGGGGGGATTATTATTTTAGATGACTATGGGGCTTTCCCAGGTGCAAATAAAGCTATTGATTCTTTTTTTAAAAGTAAAAAAAAGAAAATAAAGAAACTAGCGTATTCAAATGAAATAAGTTATGTATCAAAATAAACAAAATATCCTCTTTCAAGAGGTAATTAGAAAAGGACAACCTAGAAAACAAAAGCTCAAAAATAATTTTAAGGATATTCTCGTATTTTCTGCCTATCCATCGGATTATCTCATACATCTTTCCATGGCAATAATTTTAAGCAATAGAGGTCATAAAGTGACGGTTCTAATTAAAATCAATTCTGATGATGAAATGAATAAAGAAAGAAAGACAAAAACTAAATATGAAGAATATTTTGGAGAAATAAAACCTGAGTTGTTAAAGTACGGGATTAGAATCTTTTTTACAAATGATCTTCTTTACAAGGAAACAATACTCTCTTCATCAGTAATAAATAAAATTGAAAGACAAAGCATTGAGGATTCACAGAGGATACTTAAAAACCCAGAGTTTAAAATATCAAATAGAATTCATAAAAATATATTTAATTATAGGTTAAAAGAAAATACAAAATTTGCAAAAAATTTCATGAATTTTACCAAAGAAAAAAAATTTAATAATTATATTATTCATAGTGGATCATGGGCTGAATATGGAATTGCTTTTAAAATCCTAAAAAAACTCAAAAAAAATATAATTTGTTTTGGCTATCGTAATGATAAAAATACGATAGTAATTTCCTATAACAAACAATTTAATGAACTTGATCTTAACAATGCATGGAAAAGAAAAAATAAGAAATTATCTAATACTGAACAAAGAATTTCGAATTTTCTCACTCATTCATTTACAAAAAAAGAATATTACAAAAAGAGGGTTTATCTTAACTTTCATACTGAGGATCCTTTGAATAAAGAAAAATTAATAAAAAAATTAAAACTTAAAAAGAAATTTGGAAATATTCTAATACTTACAAGTCTTTCATTTGACACAACTGTTTTAACAAAGAAAACAAATCATATTTTTGAATCACAATTCCAATGGTTAAAAGAAACTATTAATTTTTTAGAAAAAGAAAATTATAATATTATAGTAAGACCACACCCAGCAGAAAATTTAACAAATTGCAAAATGACATGCGAGAAATTTTTAAAAAAAGAGATAAAAAATATTTCAAATAATATAATTATTTTACCAAGTAATACTGATATAAATACTTATGGATTAATCGATATTGTTGACTTTGGAATAGTTTACTCGTCTGACATTGGATGGGAGATGATTCTTAGAAAGAAACCTGTAATTGCATGTGGCAAGGGGGTAGCTTGGGGCAAAGGAATTCAATTTGAACCTAAGAATTTAAAAGAATATTATGAATTACTTAAAAAAATTTTAAATAAGGAAATTAATTTTGATAAAAGAAAACATTTTCTTTTAGCTCAAAAATTTATGTATTTATATTTAAATGAAGTTCCGAAGATTTTTCCTTTCCCTCTGAGAGAATTCTGGTCCAAAAAAACTTTTAACGATTTACAGAAATTAATAAAAAATAATGTTCATTCAAAAAAATACGATAAAACTTTTTCGATTCTTTCGTCTGAAAAAAAACTATATGATGGACTGTTAGGAAAAATTTAATAATAAATTACGTAGTTACCTCTAAGGCATCAAAGTTGAAACCAAGGCCCTGCTTTACTTCTTTCTTTGAGTTGTCGATATTATCTGATTCTAAAATATCTTTAAAATATAAATCTGCTAAAATATCAATATCAATATTTTCTATGTCTTTAGTTGTAAATATTCTTTTAGATAATTGAAGTTTAATTAATTCCTTAGCTACTTTGGTAGAAGTTGTAATTGTATTGCCCCATCGAGCATTAACTAAATAGAAATCTTTTTCTTCTCTAAATCTAATTCTTGAAGGTACAAAGAAATTTGTTTCTTCAGAAATTAATCTTTTAATTATTTGTTTGTTATCATTGTTATAATGTTTCTTAAAAACATGAAAACCCTTAAATAATGGATCTTTTGTCTCATGAGCACCATTTACTGCTAATGAAGTCATTGAACAGCCTGATTCGCATATATCAATATATCTGCATCCTTCACATCCCTCATAGTGAAAACTTCTATTATGCCATTTTCTCATTCTTCCGGTATAGATCTCTTCAACTGATTGAAACATAAGATTTCCATATGATTCTTCCTCATGAACACAAGCATGAATATTTCCATTCGCATTAATACTCATTCTATGTCCAGCTTGCGCAGGGCAACCTCTTCCCACAAAATCACTATATTTATCTAAATCTTCCAGAAAACATAAAGGATAACTCACTAAAGTTCCTATTGCTATATTAAAATCTTTCTTAACTTTTAATGCGTCATCAAGACATTTTATTTGTTCATTATCCGACAAAGTATAATTATTATCTTGTTCTGTATCAGAATATGTTGGGGGGACGGATCTTGTAATAAATAATTTTTGACAGCCCAATGAAGAAACTAATTTTCCAGCCTCGTAAACTTGATTTTTAGTTTGTCTAGTAATGACCATATTAACACTTACCCTGATATCAGACTCTCTAGTAAGTTTAATTCTGGATATTATCTTTTCTAACGAACCCTTTTGATTCATAATATAATCATTAATTTTAAAGTCAGGTGAAGGTAAACTTGTTAATATATGATCTAAACCTAATGAACGTAATTCTTGTAATTTTTCTTTAGTTACAATCATTAAATTACTATTTAAACTCATAGTCATTTTATTATTTGATATAAACTTCACGGCGTCTCGCAATAATGAATAATTTGCAAATGGTTCACCACCGGTCAGAATGATATGAAAAACACCAGCATCTGCGAGCTTTTTAATCAAATCCTTTAATTTTGTAGAAGAAATTGTCTCATGACCGATACTCTCGTCTCTCCAAAAATTATAGCAATGTCTACACTTTACATTACATAACTCTGTTAACTCAAGATTTACAGTTGTTGGAGCCGAAAAAAGTTTTTTCATGATTTATAGAATATCATTTTTTAAGTTTTATATAAGGCTTAAATTCTTCATCTTCATCAAACATGTTTATTCCTTCTTTTTTAAATACATTAAGTAACTTGGATTTTAGTTCTGGTTTTTTATCAATATAATCTTCCTTTGATTCAATGTTTTGTATAATGGACCAACTTATTCCACTTTTTTGTGATAAATCATCAACTGTCCATTTAAGCGAGATTCTTGATAACTTAACTTGCAAACCAGTAAGTTGTTTGTTCATGAAACTTCTTTCAATTTCTTAAATGTAAACAAATTAATAAAAGTGTTATTTTTTTAATATTCACTTTTAATTATTAAATTCATTATTTCGAATTTGTAAAGATAAATCATCGATATTAGTTGTAACCTTTTGTAAATCATTTATGTCTAAAAGCGGTGACATATCCTCTAGTGGAGCAGATATCATTTTACCTTGTCCAAGATTAAATGCCGAACATTTAGGTAAAAGCTTTTCATCATCATCAACAAAAACCTCGTAAATAATAAACTCATCATTTCTTAAGGTTTTTCGAACTTTTTGATTGAAATCATGATTATTTTTTATTTTATATGATTTTATTTTTAAAGCCTTTGCTAAATCTGCAATTGATGAAGTTTCTATTCCAGAATTTTTATCTACACCTAAAAACCTCCCCCCAAAATAATTTTTTTGTGTATTTTTTATCGAAACATACCCAGAATTATTAATTATAAATATTTTTGCTTTTATTTTATTTGTCTTTAACGTCTGAAGCTCTTGAAGATTCATCATTGCACTTCCATCAGATTCAAATAAGAATAGCTCTTGATTTTGAGTGAAAGCAGTCCCAAGAAGTGATGGAAAACCATAACCCATTGATCCCAAACCCTCTGAATTAATAATAATTTTTTGACCTAGTTTGTTAATAAAGTGAGTATGAAAAACTTCAATAGACAAACCTGAACTACCCGTGATAATGATTGAGTGTTTAGGAATTATCTTTGATAAGTTTTCTACAACTTGATAAACACTAAACTTTGTTTTTTTTGAAAAAATATTTTTACCATATTTCTTTTTAAGATCTAAACATTTTTTGTTCCATCTTAGATTAGTATTTACATATTTTACCTTATTGATTTTTTCTAATAAATTTTCAATAAAAAAACCGGCATCGGATAAAATGGTTCTAAATCTTTTAGGATGTTTTTGAAGTTCAGCTCTATCAACATCAACACAAAATAATTTCGCATTTTTTGCAAAGTTTTCAGGGTTGAAAGCCGTAACAATTCTATCCAAACGAGCACCTATGCTCAACAAAAAGTCGGAATTTTGTATAGTTATGTTTGCGTTTCTTTTCGCAACAACCCCAGGTCGACCAACATATAAATCATGATTATAAGGTAATATATCTGATACAGGCCAAGTGAAAGCAGTTGGAATATTAGTGATTTCAATAAGTTTTTTTGCAAGTTTAACTGAGTCTGAACATTTAACTCCCATCCCCATAAGTAAAAGTGGTTTTTTGGATTTTTTTAGCTCATACATCATTTTTTCTAATTTATTATCAATCCTAAATTTCTGGGTGGGTATTTCTTTGTAATTTGATTCATTATATTCATTTGGTATTTCAAGTTCAGATGATTGGATATCAAGTGGAATATCTATTAAACAAGGGCCAGGTCTCCCAGATTTTGAAATAGAAACAGCTTTTTGAAGTTCGTTTAAAAAAATATTTGGATCTAAAATTGTTTTGGAATATTTTGTTATCCCCTTCACCATAGAAACAATATCAATTTCTTGAGGTCCTTTTTGCCTAACAAGTTTTTCATTATTAATATCAGCTCTCTTAACTTGACCTGATATAATTAATATTGGAACTGAGTCAAGCCATGCACCCGCAATTCCTGTTATAGAGTTAGTAGCACCAGGACCTGTTGTTACCAAAGCTACACCAACTTCTTTATTAATCCTAGAATAAGATTCTGCAGCTATTACTGCTGCTTGTTCATTATGTGTACAAATACATTTAATTTCTGGGTGTCGACCCGCGGCATCAACTAGAAACATATTTCCTCCTCCGGGAACTAAGAAAACAGTTTTAGTTCCTATAGAAGCCAAATAATCAAAAAGTAAATATGATATTGTATCATGACTTATTTTTTTCTTTTGAGGATAGGATGTAAAATTTATTGTGTTATTCTTTCTTACAAAGTTATCCATTATTTTTTTCAGATTAATTTAATGATAAGCCAGATTTTTGCAAGTATAGTGCCATTTCCGCTTATATGACAAATTATAAAAGGGAAAAAAACCTAAAAAATTCTATACTTATCTGAATTACTAAATTGCTTCTCAAAAAAAAATATCATTTTTTTTATGGCTTCTTTATAAGGGGTAAATTTTATTTTTCCTACTTCATTAAAAAATCTTGACGGATCTCCAGAGTATTCTTTTTTCTCACCCGCCTTTTGCACCATTAAATCTGTTTTTACATTCATTTCTTTTTTTAAGATATTCATTAGTTTTGTTAATCTTACAGGTTTTCCTGAACAAAGATTATACGTTTTAAAGTTATAACTCTTTTTTTCAATAAATTTCAATAAAAGCTCACAAAAATCATCTATAAATAAGTAATCAATATTTATGTCTCTATTAATTAAGATAGGTAAACCAGAAAAAACTCTGCATATATTATTTGCAATTGGTCTCAATAAATATTCCTCATAACTTCCATAAATTGAAAATAAACGTAAATTAAAAATATTCTTGTAGTTGCAATTTTCAATTTCTTTACCACAAATATATTTAGATAACTCATATGTTTTATCTGAGTAATTTCTGAAAAAATTTTCTTTCATAAGTGGAACATAGAAATCTTTATTATACTCTGCTCCTGAACCAAAATATATTAATTTTCCATAATAATTTCTTCCAGCTAAAACATTAAAAAATAATTTTACGTTTCTTTCAACGGAATGATCATTAACTTTAAATGTTGAAGCTGCATGAAGAATTATATCAGGTTTTTTAAGTTTAAGATAATCAATGGTTAAAATCTGATTTTCCAAATTTAGCTCATCTTTAGTTGGTGTTAAAAGTTTAAATTTTTTTATTTTTAAAAAAAATTCTTTTAAACTTCTACCAATAAAACCATTGGAGCCAAGTATTAAAAGTTTAGTCATATCAATCACGAGTCCAAAATGTGTTTATTTATTGTAGCAAAAAAAATAAAAAACATTAAAAAAATTTAGAAAACTAATACTACATTATTTTTTTGAGTGAGAACAATTTATAAAACTATGTAGAAATAAATTTTCATAGAATATATTATAATAGAAGGTTAAATATTTTTTTAACTTAATGATTGGAATCTATTTTGTATTATAGAGAAAAAGAATTGGTTGGGTTAAGATCACTTAAACGAGATGATTTAGAAAATTATAGAGATATATTAGATGATCAAAAGGTAACTGAATTTCTTGAAATGGGCGAGCAACCAACTACTGATAAAATTCTAGAAAAGACATATTTTGAAGCCAACCAGTCTCCAGACAATATTGTGTTTGCTGTTGAAATTAAAAAAACAAAGTCTTTTATTGGTACCGCTGGGTTATATCTTTTTAACTGGGTAGCAAGAAGAGCTCAATTTAGAATCTTATTGAAAAATTATAATGATTCCAATAAAGGCATTGGAACTGAAACCACTAAATTAATAGTTGAGTATGGGTTTAAAAGATTGAACTTAGAGTTAATCTACTTAGGTGTTAATGAAAAAAACACACAAGCAATAAGGGTATACGAAAAGTCTGGTTTTATTAACGAAGGAGTAAGTAGGAAGTTTATATTTAATAACGGTATTTTTTATAATCAAGTTAATATGAGTATTACAAAAGAAGATTTTTTAAATAGTAAAAACTTATACTAATTTATAATTATATTTTGATTAAATCTAACTCTTAATTATCTCATAAAATATGAAGAGGTTTCTCTAATAATAAAAATTTTTAAATTTTGTTTTTTTTGATAGAAATAAAGATGAAAAAAATTATTGCTGTAATTCAAGCAAGACTGAATTCTGTAAGACTTCCAGAAAAAGTAATGTTGCCGATTTTGGGAAAACCTATGGTTTTTTATATTATCGAGAGATTAAAATCACTCAAAGATATTGACCAAATAGTTCTAGCTACTTCAGGTAGAGAAATTAATGCCAAGCTAATCAAATATGCTAAAGAAAATGGTTTAGGTGTTTTTTCGCATTCTAATGCTGACGATATATGTTCTAGGTTATATAAAACTTGTGAATATTTTAATTCAAATGCTATTCTAAAAATAAATGCAGATTGCCCAATTCCTGAATTAAATATTCTAAAAAGAATGTTAAGTTTATATAAAAAAAATCAAAGAGTAGACTGTATTACTAATAAAAAAAAAATTTCATGGCCATTAGGTTTTAGTGCGGAAATACTATCAAAAAAAAGTTTGGAATGGTGCTTTAAAAATCTAAAAGATGCTAGAGATAGAGAGTACGTTGCAAATGTCATAACAAAAAATGAGAGTGGGAAATTTAAATTAATTTCAATACAAAGTAAAATAAAATACAGAAAGCGAAATCTGATGGTTGATACATATAATGATTTCAAAGAAATTAAAAAAATTTTCGAGTGCCTTTATCCCAAAAAGAAATTTTTTAATTATAGAGATATTATCAATCTTGAAAAAAAAAAGAATTAGAAATTACTTACTTTCTTGATTTGCATAATGAATAATAAAAAAAACTTATTAATCAAAGAAAATATTCAAATTTTAAGAGGTATTTCAGTCCTCTTGGTACTACTTTATCACCTAAAAATACCTTTTTTTCAAAATGGTTTCCTGGGAGTTGATATTTTTTTTGTTATAAGTGGTTATCTCATGGTAAAAATTTATGAAGGAGGGAATTATAAAAACTTTTATCTAAATAGAATAAAAAGAATTTTACCCGCTTACTTAATTACTATTTTGATAACATTAATTGTAGCAAAATTTATCACTGTACCCTCTGACTTTGCTCAGCTAATAAATCAACTAACTTCATCTTTTCTTTTTTATCAGAATTTTTATTTTTGGTCTCAAAATTCATACTTTTCTAATGATGCTTTTAATCCCCTACTGCATCTCTGGTCATTAGGAATAGAAATACAGTTTTATTTAATAGTACCTTTATTAATTCCTCTTTTTAAGAAAATAAAAATCCTAATTTTTTTTTTTTTTATATCATTTTTAGCTTGTCTTATCGTCGTCTTGATATCGCCTAAGACGTCTTTTTTTCTTTTACCTTTTCGTTTATGGGAATTTATTTTTGGAATCTTGGTGGCATCAAGACCTTACTTAGTTTTTAAAAAAAAAAGTACAAGGAATATATTAACTTTAATTTCATTTATAATAGCTTTAATTACTTTAACTAAAATTAATATTGACCAAAAAGATATATTTCTGGGTCATCCGTCAATTTTAACATTTTTAATTACATTTTGTTCTTCAATATTAATCGCAAACAAATGGCCCAAAAGTATTACAGGTTCGAACTTAGGTAAAATTTTTATTCAAGTCGGAAATATAAGTTATTCGCTTTATTTAATTCATTTTCCTATAATCGTTCTTTTCAACTACGAGGTTTTTAGTGGAACAATACTTGGATACAAATCAAATTTTGAATTAGTAAAATTATTAATACTAATAATAATTTTAACAATGTTTTCTTACAAATTATTCGAGAGAAATCCGATATTTATAAAAAATATAAAAATATCTTCATTTAGTTTTTATTCTGTAATACTAATCTTGGTTATTATTTTTAATAATATCAATTATTTCAATTATACTGATAATCAAAAAAAGATTTTTTTCGCTTGGAAAGATCGCGATACTTATAGATGTGGGAAAATATTTAGAATTCTTAATCCCTTGAGTCAATTATGTGAAATAACTAAAATTAAGGGTTCCAAAAATGCTTTGCTACTTGGCGATAGTCATGCGGATTCAATAAAATATTCTTATAGTAATGAGGCTGAACAGTTTTCATTTAATGTATATTTTTTTGTTGATAACGACCCACTAATTGGAAGGATTGGAGTTGAAAAAATTGTCGACTATGTAGAAAAACTAGATATAAAACTAGTAACGATTCATTACAGTAACATATACTATAACAAGTTATTTAAAGAAAAATTTATAGATCTAATAAATATTCTTAATAAAAAAAGTATAAAAGTAAATGTTATTGCACCAATACCTTCATATAAAGAAAAAATACCAAAGATTTTATATGAAAAATCTATACAAAAAAAAAATAATTATGAATGGGAAGTTAGTCGTGATTTATATGATAAGAAAAATAGTGAATTTAATTCCTTTATTAAAAAAAATAAGTCACTTAATATTAATGTATACGATACCAAAGATATTTTTTGTAAGGAATTTAAGTGCAGTATTATTAATAAAAACGGTGAAGTTTACTATTTTGATAGTTCACATCTCACAAAAACTGGAGCTGACCAACTAATACCAATTTTCAGGGATATATTTAAAAAAAAAAATTGATATTATCTTCTATTTTTAGAAGATTGAAAATATAAGAAAAGATAATATAGTATTTAAATAATATAAATTACTGTATTAAATAAAACTATTAATAATCTTATCTATTTGTCATGATTTGTAATTCTTTAGCGCTCGTGCTGAAATTGGTAAACAGACTGGACTTAAAATCCAGCGGAGTCTGACTCCTTGTCGGTTCAAGTCCGACCGAGCGCACCAATAAGAATAAAAACTTTTCTATATCTTAGTTAATTACTTTTTAAATTTTTAAAAAGAACCATTGAAAAACTTTATAATTGTTTAAATAGCTTTAATTTTAAAAAAAGCAAATGTTAGCATTTTCAATAGTTGAAAACCATGAGAAAAACGCGAAATCTGAGTAACTCCAAAAGTCCGGGCTTTATATCTAATGGGAACCTCAATCATTTTAAGACTCATCCTTGATGCTGAAAAAATTAAATAAAAATCTCCAAACGGGTCAAATCTCTCCAGATCTAAATTAGCAATTCTTGAAGATTCGTAATCTCGTCTTCTTATTACTTTTGTTCCACACAATGTATCCGTATACCTTTGACCCAAAGTCCAAGTAAACAAATGTGAAAAAATTTTATTAGCTATATAATTTAATAATCTCATTGCGTTGTCATCCAAGGGGTAAATTAAACGGCTTCCATTAATAAACTCAGCTTCTCCTGTTGAAATCAAATCCCAAAATTTTTTAAGTTCTTCTGGGGGTACTGTTAAGTCTCCATCTAGTATCATTAAAACATCATTTTGTGCTAAACTAAATCCATAAAATACAGCGTCCCCTTTACCTTTACCTTTTTGTTTAAAAGCTTTAACTTTGTAACCTTTTTTTTCGTATACTTTGCTTTTTATTATTGACTGAATTTCTGACCAGGTATTATCATCAGAGTTTCCTTCGACAAAAATAATTTCTATGTTCTTCGAAAATTTAGGTATATTTTTAATAGCATTTTTTATATTTCCAGATTCATTTTTTACGGGGATGATAATACTTGCAGATTGAGGTAGAGATTGTTTGTGAACTTTGAGAGATCTGGATACCAAATATTGTCTCAAGCATAAATGAGATACTAGGGGTAATACGGCAATAAAACGATTTATCAGCCTTTCTAAACCAAAAAACTTAATTGGAAGTAATATTTTTTTTTCAATTCTTACTGTCTCAAAATTCGATATATTTAAAAAGTTTGTAATATCTGAAGTGCTAAATAATGGAGGGTCTAAATCTGGCATCTTACATTTAAAATAGGTCGCCATTGATAATATCGGAGACCAAAAAGGAGAAAAATAAGATACAATTAATCTAGTTTGCGGAGTACAATATGAATGTATTTTTGACAAAACATCCTGAACATTATTTAGATAACCAATTGTGTCTGAGATCAGAATAAAATCGAAATGCTGATCCTTGATTATATTTTCAAGACCATGAATATCACCATCTTTAAAATCATATTTAACATATTTTTTTTTTGCTTCTAAAATCATTTTAGTGCTTATGTCAATTCCAACACCTACTGATGGTTGCAAGCTATCCAAAACATGGCCATTTCCGCATCCCAACTCTAGAACTCTTTTTCCTTTAGGAATAATTTCTTTCAACATTTTAATATCTTCGCTATGAAATCCAGTGTTTTTTGATATCCAATATGATCTTTTATTAGCGAGTGAATCAAAAAAAGTTGCTATTGTATTTTTTTTAATATTATTTTTCATCGTGAAATAAATTTATCTCCTTAAATTTTCCAGAGAAGACAAGTACCAACTATAAAATTTTGTTAAACCATCTTCGAGTTCTATCTTTGATTTCCAACCAAGAGAATTTATCTTTGAAACATCAAGTAATTTTTTGGGTATCCCTGAAGGTTTCGATTCATCAAAAATTATTTCTCCATCGTAGTTAATTACATTAGCTATCAATTTTGCAAACTCAACAATTTTTATTTCATGACCGGTTCCAATATTAATAATTTGCTCTTCTGAATAATTTTGAACAAGAAAAATACATGCATCAGCAAAATCATCAACATAAAGAAATTCCCTAAATACTTTACCATTTCCCCAAACTTTTACATTTTCCAATTTATTAACTTTCGCTTTATGAAATCTATCTAATAATGCAGCAGGAACGTGACTATTTTCCTCTTTAAAATTATCATTAGGTCCATACAAATTTGTTGGCATAACACAAATAAAATCTTGATCATATTGTTTTCTGTATGCTTGACAAAGTTTAATTCCGGCAATCTTAGATATTGCATAATATTCGTTGGTTTTCTCTAATTCACCATTCATAAAAGAAGTTTCATTTATAGGTTGCTCAACATTTTTTGGATATATACAGCTAGATCCTAATAATAACAATTTTTCTACACTATTTTTATAGGCTGATTTAATGATGTTTGTTTGTATCATTAAATTTTCGTATAAAAAATTGACTGGAAAATTTATATTTGCCATGATTCCACCGACTTTTCCAGCACAATTTATTATTAAGTCAGGTTTTTTTTGTGAAACATAATTATCAACTTCATTTGGATTACATAAATCCACGTCTTTCCTTGACGTAGTAAGAACTTCACAACCCTCATCTTTTAATCTCCTGAAGATTGCAGATCCTGCTAACCCATTATGACCTGTAACCCAAACTAATTTTTCTTTTAGGTTAAATAACATTAAATTTTAAAAAATAACTCATCCCAAAATTTTATATCAAATATTAAATTCAAGATAAAATAAAATATATTTATTTTCTCTCATATTTCATATGATTATTCCTTGCTTACATAAAAAATAACTGGGCAATGTAATTTAAACAAAAAATATGTCTATGAAATAATAGGCATATGATTAAATTTATCCAACATTGTTTAAGATCAATTATTAATTTTAAATGAAACTATATACAATTTTATTTAAAAAGTTTCTTAATGTTTTTAGAGATTATTTCTTTAGCAATTTTCTCGGCATTTAAATTTATCCAATTTCTTATCTCTTTATCTATCAATTTATCTAAAGTTTTAGCTTTGTCTGAAATTAACTCTTCAACAATATCTTGATTATTAAGTTTATCTTCAAAATCACTCTCATCTTGTAAATTATTATTAATATATTTCTTAACTTCATTAATAATATTTGTATTCTTATTTTTCATAAACTACATCATCAGTTTTATCTTTTTTATTAATCTTATTATCTATTGATAATAAAAGTTTATCAATATCTAACTCCTTATTATTGGATTCACTCTCGTTCTTATATTTTTCAAATATACCAGACTTTAACTCATCAATTACTTGATTATTTTTTTGTTTTGCATAATCAAATATATTATTACCAATTACTTTACTCACAATTGTTGCTATTTGATCGGTTTTTTCCACGTACAGGTCTAAATCTATCAAGTCTTGATGATAAAGTTCTTTTAACGCTATTAATTTTTTTTCACTATCATTTAAGAAAGATCTTATTTTCTCATTATTATCAAAATTATTAAGATCAGTTTTTGTTTTTAAAATAATTTCCCTTCCATCTCTTAACGATGCTATATAAAAAATAATCGCAATTAAATAAAATGATACTGGTATTATTTCACTTATAATTTCATTCATAAAATATACTGGTTTATACTTAATAAAAAGAATAATATACCAGAAAAAGTTTTTTTAAAGTAAATATATGACTGAAAAGAAAAGTTTAGAAGAAATTATTGAATCTATCTTTTTGTTGGTGAATGAGGCAAAAGAGCAGAGTCTAAAAATAGAGGCTAAAAACTATTATTCAACTTCAAATATTAATAATCAAAATATTAAACCTATTGAAGAAAAAATTGATAGTTCTGAAAATAAAAAGTGGGTAAAGTTTAAGAATGCAGATTCAGAAATTAATAAAAATCTAAAAAAAATAACAACAAAAAATTCAGATTGGTCAAATATAAAATTTTCTAATTTAACTCACAATGACATTGTAAAAAAATCTCCCAAGAAAACTTTAATGGATAAAGTAAAAATTAAATCAGAGGAAAAATTTAAAATTGAAATTGAAAAATGGTCTGAGAAAAAATTAAATAAATTAGTAGAAAAAGAAGTCAGGAGCTATACTAATAGCTTATTAGAACAAAAGATTAAAAAATTATAGGTTTACCATTTTTCTCAGAAAGATAATTAAAAATTTCGTTGCAAACTTCTTCCAATTTCTTGATATTTGTTCCTTTTAATATAAGTGTAACCCCAAAACTCTGATCCTTAAAATATGGATAACTTCCAATTTTAACATCTTTATTTTCCATTTGTTTTTTTTCTATAAACTCCCCAATTATCCCCTCTGCAAGAATTGTTGAAATTTGCATTTGTGGTAAAATACTTCTTTCTAAAAAACTATCAATAAATTCATGAAACATTACTTCCATTATTTTAGGCACTCCAGGAAAAACAAAAATATTCTCAACATTAAACCCTGGTGCTAAACTTACTGGATTATTTATCAATTTTGCTTTTTCTGGAAGAAATGCCATTTTAAGTCTTGATTTAGTCAATCCTTTTTTTTTATAATGCTTTTCAAGTAAACTTTTCGCTCTGGTATTTAGGATTAATTCTTGATTACATGCTTTTGCTATTGATTCTGATGTCTTATCATCATGTGTTGGGCCAATCCCTCCGGTAACAAAAACATAATCAAAATTTTTTGAAAATAATTGTACTTTATTCACTATTGTGTCTATTTCATCTTCAATAGTATTTATTTCTCTGACATCCACACCTCTTGTGGATAGTTCTTTGCTGATAAATTGAGAATTTGTATCTAAAGTTTTTCCAGATAATATTTCATCGCCGATTATTATTATTCCAGAACTTTTTCTTTTATTATTCATTTTAATTTTTACTAAACACTCTTAATATATTATTGTAAATTATTTCAAATCATAAACTAAATTATTTTCTTCATGATAAACAGTATTAATCAAATAAAAATTCATAATTCAAAATCCTTTGAAAACATGAGAGTTGCTGGAAGACTCGCTGCTGATTGTTTAGACTTAGTAACTGAATACATTAAACCTGGAATTAGCACTGAAGAAATAAATACAATTTGTCATGATTTTCAACAAAAAAATGGAGCAACTCCTGCACCTTTAAACTATAAAGGCTTTCCAAAATCAATTTGTACATCTGTTAACCACGTTGTTTGTCACGGCATTCCTGGAAATAAAATATTAGAGAAAGGAGATATAGTCAATATTGATGTTACACCAAAACTTAATGGTTGGCATGGAGATTCTAGTAGAATGTTTTACGTAGGAAAAGTAAGCTTAAAAGCCCAAAAACTAGTTGAAACTACCTACGAAGCAATGATGAGAGGTATAGAGCAAGTCAAACCTGGGAATACTTTTGGTGATATTGGATATGCAATACAAAAATTTGCTGAGTTAAAGAATTATTCGGTTGTCAGAGATTTTTGCGGACATGGTTTAGGAGAAGTATTTCATGATTCACCAAGTATTCTTCACTATGGAAATCAAGGGGAAGGTGATATAATTAAGGAAGGAATGTTCTTTACTATAGAACCAATGATAAACATTGGGGACTTTAAAGTCAAAGTCTTATCAGATGGATGGACCGCTGTAACCTCAGATAAATCTTTGTCAGCTCAATTTGAACATTCTATCGGAGTTACTAAAAATGGTTATGAAATATTTACTTTATCCAGAAAAAACTATAACTTTCCACCTTACATATAATAAATGATTCCAAGATACTCTAGAGATAGTCTCGTCAATATCTGGACTCAAGAAAATAAAATTCAAATCTGGCTCGAGATTGAGATCCTTGCTTGCGAAGCTCAAGAAAAGTTAGGTAATATTCCTAAGAAATCTCTAAACGAAATTAAGAAAAAAGCTTCTTTTGAAGTTGAAAGAATAAATGATATAGAAAAAGAGGTTAAGCATGATGTAATTGCTTTTTTAACAAATTTATCTGAAAAAATTGGCTCTGATTCTAGATTTATTCATCAAGGAATGACATCTTCTGATATTTTAGATACTTGCCTTTCCATTCAATTAAAACAATCATGTAAAATAATTAAAAATGAGCTGTGTGAATTAATTATAATCCTAAAAGAAAAAGCTATTTTATATAAAAATACTCCTTGTATTGGGAGAAGTCATGGTATTTATGCAGAACCTACAACCTTTGGTTTAAAGTTATTAAATAAATATTCAGAGTTTAAAAGAAGTCTTAAAAGGTTACTAGAGGCAGAAAAAGAGATATCTATATGTGCAATATCAGGCGCAGTTGGAACATTTGCAAATATAGATCCTTTTGTAGAAAGTTATGTTGCAAAAAAATTAGGCCTAGAGATAGAAAACGTCTCCACACAAATTATTCCAAGAGATCGTCATGCTTATCTATTCGCAACTCTAGGTATTATTGCAAGTTCTATCGAAAATCTTTCGACAGAAATTCGGCATCTTCAAAGAAGTGAGGTAAGAGAAGTTGAGGAGTATTTTTCAAAAAATCAAAAAGGTTCGTCTGCAATGCCTCATAAAAGAAATCCTGTATTAAGCGAAAATCTTACTGGTATTGCAAGGCTTATTCGTTCATCAGTGATACCAATGATGGAAAATATTACACTATGGCACGAAAGAGATATCTCACATTCATCTGTAGAAAGAATTTTATGCCCTGACACTCTTGTTCTTTTAGACTTTTCTCTTTCAAGAATGAAAGCAATAATGAAAGATTTAGTAGTCAATAAAAAAAGAATGACACAAAACCTCAAGGATACCAAAGGACTTTATAACTCACAAAGAGTTATGCTAGAACTGATTAAAAAAGGGCTCACAAGAGAAAAATCGTATAAATTAGTTCAAAAAATAGCGATGATCTCTTGGAAAAAAAATATAAGTTTTAGATCACTTTTATCCAAAGATAAAGATATCAAAAAAACTCTTACCTCAAAAAATATTGCAGATCTATTTAATCTAGATTATCACTATAAGAATATTGATAAAATTTTTGAAAGATCATTAAAAGATATATGACAAAAAGAAAAAAAGTTTATGAAGGTAAGGCTAAAGTTATTTATAAAGGTGATAAACAAAATACCTTGATTCAATATTTTAAAGATGACGCAACTGCTTTTAATAATAAAAAGAAAGGAATAATCCCAGGAAAGGGAGTTATTAACAACTTAATATCAGAATTATTAATGGAAAAGTTAAGTCAAATAAATATACCTAATCATCTAATAAGAAGAATTAACATGAGAGAACAATTAATTCATAAGTTAGATATAATTCCACTAGAAATTGTAATTAGAAATGTTTCTGCAGGCTCTCTATCAAAAAGGTTAGGTATTCAAGAGGGAAAAGTCCTTTCTAGACCCATAGTTGAATTTTACTTAAAAAATGATGATTTAAATGATCCATTAATAACCGAGGAACATATTTTAAGTTTTGATTGGGCCTCCAACCAAGAGCTTGAAGAAATGATCAGCACCTCACTTAGAGTAAACGACTTTCTTATCGGTTTTTTTCTTTCACAAGGTATTAGACTCATAGATTTTAAATTAGAGTATGGTAGAATTTGGAAACAGAATGAACAGATTATAATGATTGGGGACGAAATCAGCCCAGATAATTGTAGGTTGTGGGATGTGAACACTAATAAAAAACTTGATAAAGATAGATTTAGACAAAATCTTGGTGAAGTTGATCATGCATACAAAGAAGTAGCATTTCGACTTGGAGTATTATCTTTGAAGGAATATAAAAAGGCTGTTAAAAATGAAATTTAGAGTTTTTGTTTCTTTTAGAGAGGGTATTCTTGACCCTGAAGCTGAAGCAATAAAAAAAACAATAAAAAATATTGGCTACACTGAAATTAAAGATCTTTCAAAGGGGAAGTTTTTTGATATTAATTTAGAATCCAAAAAAAAAGATTCTAAAAAGATAATTGAAGAAATAAGTGAAGAGGTATTATCTAATCCAATTATAGAAAATTTTAAAATAAACATTTTAGATTAGTGAGAAATAAAAAAAAAATTTCAATCATTACATTTCCTGGCTCTAATTGTGATAGAGATTTAAAAGTCGCAATTAAAGAATGTCTAAATATTGAGCCTAAATTAATTTGGCATAAAGAATCAAATATTGAAAACACTGACATGATTTTAATTCCCGGAGGCTTTTCATATGGGGATTATTTACGTGCAGGAATACTTGCAACAAAATCTCCGGCAATAAAGGAAGTTATTAGGTTTTCAAAGAAAGGTATTCCAATTATAGGGATATGTAACGGATTTCAGATACTAACAGAATGTAAACTTCTACCTGGAGCTTTAATAAAAAATAAAAATCCAAAGTTCCTATGCGTAAATACTACTTTAAAAGTTAATAATAAAAACAAATTTTCAAAATTTTATAAAAATAATCAACTAATTGAACTTCCAATAGCTCACTCACAAGGAAACTATGTGATTGAGAGCTCTGAATTAGAGGATCTGAAAAATAACAATCAAATAATTTTACAATATTCAGACAAAAAAGGTGATACTGGAGAACTAAATAATCCAAATGGATCAACTAACAATATAGCAGGAATAACTAATAAAAAAAAAAATATTTTAGGTATGATGCCTCATCCTGAGAGGGCTATAACCAAGAATAAACTTGAAGACGGAATTTTTTTTTTTAAAAACTTAAGTCAAATGTTATGATTAAATTTTCAAAAAAAATTACCAAAAATATTGTTCTTGGTCATGGTTTAAGCCTAAAAGAATATGATATGATATTAAGTATTCTTGGACGGATTCCCAACCTGCTTGAATTAGGAATATTCTCAGTGATGTGGAGCGAGCATTGTTCATATAAATCCACAAAAAAATGGTTAAAAACACTTCCCACTCAAGCACCGTGGGTAATTTGTGGTCCTGGTGAAAATGCAGGTATAATAGACGTAAAAGATGATGATGCAATTGTTTTTAAAATGGAAAGTCATAATCATCCATCATTCATTGAACCATATCAAGGTGCTGCAACTGGTGTTGGCGGTATCATGAGAGATATTTTTACAATGGGGGCAAGACCAATAGCGAATTTAAATTCTCTAAGATTTGGAGAACCTAATAATAGTAAAACAAGACATCTCTTGTCAGGAGTTGTTTCGGGTATAGGCGATTATGGTAATTGTGTTGGGATACCAACAGTTGGTGGTGAATGTTATTTTCACAAATGCTACAATAATAATAACTTAGTTAATGCTATGTGCGTTGGTCATGTAAAAAAAAATAAGATCTTTTACTCAGTTGCTAAAGGGATTAATTTTCCAGTTTTTTATGTTGGTGCGAAAACTGGAAGAGATGGAATACATGGAGCCACAATGGCTTCAGCAGAATTTGATAAAAAAAGTAAAGATAAAAGACCACAAGTACAAGTAGGCGATCCTTTCACTGAAAAACTATTGCTTGAGGCATGTTTAGAATTAATGAAAACAGAGGCAATAATAGCTATTCAAGACATGGGGGCAGCTGGATTAACATCTTCTTCTTTTGAAATGGCCTCAAAGGGTAATTGTGGCATCGAATTATATATTGATAAAGTTCCAGTTAGAGAGCAAGGAATGAGCCCATATGAAATAATGTTATCTGAAACTCAAGAAAGAATGTTAATGATTATCAACCCTGATTATATTGGAAGCACTATAGAAATTTTTGATAAGTGGGGACTAGATTCAAAAAAAATAGGAAAATTAACAAATACAGGTTCAATGGAAATATATTTTAATGGAAAGTTGAATGGTAAGCTTCCTATTAAGCCCCTTGCAGATGCTTCACCTGAATACGATAGACCATCAAAAAAACCAAAGATTTCAAAAAACAAAAAAATCAATAAGATAAAAAAAGTTGATACAAAAAAGGTCTTTATTGATATCATCTCGTCGCCTAATCATTCATCTAAAGAATGGGTTTTTAATCAATATGATAGAAGTGTAATGGGAGATACAATTCTTGATTCTCAAAAAGCTGATGCTGCAGTAGTGAGAATACATGGTTCTAATAAAGCAATTGCAATTACATGTGATTGTAACCCCGTATACTGTAAGTCAGATCCTTATATTGGTTCAAAAATTGCTGTTGCAGAGACATGGAGAAATATTTGTGCAGTTGGAGCTAAACCTCTTGCCATAACTGATAATTTAAACTTTGGAAATCCAGAAAAAACAGAAATAATGTATCAAATTAAAGAATCAATTAAAGGAATCAGAGATGCATGTATATCTCTAAACTTTCCAGTAGTTTCAGGAAATGTTTCTCTTTATAATGAAACAATGGGAAAATCAATATATCCAACCCCAGTTATCGGTGCGGTCGGTTTAATTGAAGATTTTCAATTAGCTTGTTCAAATACTCTAAAAAAGGATCACGATATATTTATTTTAGGTAGAACAAATGGCCATCTTAACTTATCAACATTTAGTTTGGAAGTTACGAATATAGAGTCAGGTTTTCCTCCAGACATAGATTTAAAAGAAGAGTTAAAGAATGGAAATTTTATAAGAAAATTAATAACGGAAAAAATTATTATTGGTTGTCATGATCTATCCGATGGAGGAATTATATTAGGGATTTCAGAAATGGTATTATCTAGCAATCTTGGAGTTGAGATTACTATTCCAGAGCTAGAATGTTCGGTTAATGAATGGTTATTTGGAGAAGATCAGTCAAGATATATAATAATCACAAAAAAACCAGAAAAATTAAAAGAATTATCAGAAAATGAAGGTATATTCATAGAAAATATTGGTAAAGTTAAAGGTAATTCACTAAATATAAAAAATTCATTTGAAATATCTGTAAAAGATCTTAATACTTATAATAAGAAATGGTTTTACGAATATGCGAGTTAAATATGCCAATGTCTGTTGAAATCTTGTCTCAGTTAATAAAAAAGGATTTTCCAGATGCCGTTTTGGAAATAAAAGATCTTCGTGGAGATGAAAACCATTACCACGCTATTATAGAATCAGCAAAATTTGAAGGTTTAAATAAAGTTCAACAACATAAACTTGTTTACGATGCAATAGGAGAGCATATGGGCACTACTTTACATGCTTTACAATTAACAACAATTTCAAACAATAGAAAGGAATAAATATGGAAAAAAATGATGTATATAAAAGAATTGAAGGTTTTTTAGCAGATAGTGAAGTGGTTTTATTTATGAAAGGAAGTCCAGATTTTCCACAGTGTGGCTTCTCTGCAAATGTGGTCGGAATACTAAATTACTTTAATATCCAATACAAAAGTTATAATGTGCTTGAAGATAATGAACTTAGAGAAGGAATAAAGAAATTTTCAAACTGGCCAACGGTGCCTCAAATATATATGAAAAAAGAGTTTATTGGGGGAGCAGACATATTAAAAGAAATCGCAGAAAATGGTGAAATTGAGGATATTTTAAAGGAAAAAAAAATCGAATACTCTATTTCTGCATAGTTTCTTTTTCCAAATGTTCTGCTTTAACTGCTGACACAAATAAATATAAGCTGGAAAGAATGCTTATCAATAAACCTAATAAACCTTCTTTATACCCCTTTCTCTTAATAAAACATTTAAGGAACCTTGAAATAACTTTCCTTATTGAGAAATACTTGGATAATATTTCTTTTTGGTCAAATAAATCTTGTGCACGAAGATCTGTGTTTCTATTAAATCTAGTAACTAATTCAGAAACATCATTTGACATATAGTGATCTAGACTATTTTGAAATTGTGGACCTTTAATACCCTCAATTTTATAATTTGGATGAACTCTTTGGTTTTCCCAAGTTTTACATTTTTTTTTAAATAGACAAAACTTTCCATCAGGAGCAAGACATGACATCCAACCATTTCTGATTGCTGTGTTTTCAACAAAATTAAGAATATTAATATAATAAAAGTCATACTTTGAATTTTTCACTTTAGATTTTATTTCATCTCTTAGTTTAGAATTTACAATTTCATCTGCATCGATTTCCAATATCCAATTATATGAACATTTTCTAATTCCAAAGTTTCTCCTATCTCCCTCAAACTCCCAACTGCCTTGAAAAATCTTATCTGTAAAAGCTTTAGTTATTTTTTTTGTTCTATCGAATGATCTATCAAGAACAACAACTATTTCATCGACAAAAAAAATACTTTCAAGACATCTCTTGATTTTTTTTTCTTCATTCCTAGCAATAATCAACGCTGAAATTTTCATATAATTTTTTTAAAAACTATAGACATAATAGCTATTATAATTTAGAAGTGTTCTAAGAATATTAATTAGAACTCTTCCAAAGAAAGGTTATTTTATGAAAAACACATTACTTCCATCAGTTAACTTTAACATTAGAGTAAGAGATGACTCAATTCAAGGAGATAATCCATTTAAGTGGGTAAAGAAAAATACTAAAGACTTCTTCTCACAGAAAAAAAGCATTCTTTTTTCTCTTCCAGGTGCATTCACTCCTACATGCTCAACATTTCAACTTCCAGACTTCAATAAGTTATTTGATGATTTTAAGAATCATGGAATAGATGATATTTATTGTTTATCAGTGAATGATTCTTTCGTAATGAATGCATGGGCTAGGCATCACGATATTGGAAAAGTAAAAGTTATTCCAGACGGTAATGGAGAATTTACACGTAAAATGGGAATGTTGGTGAAAAAAGAAAACCTAACTTTTGGAATGAGATCTTGGAGATATGCTGCAATAATTGATGACTGCAAAGTAATTGAGAGTTTTATAGAGGAAGGTTATATGGATAACGCAAATGATGATCCATATGAAAAATCCTCCCCACAAAATATACTTAATTACTTAAAGAATTAATTTTATTATCTTGAATAGTACTCGATAACTAGATTAGGTTCCATCATCACTGGATATGGAATCTCGTCTAGTTTGGGTCCTTTGACAAATTTTCCCTTCATTTTATCATAATCAACTGATAGATATTCAGGAACGTCTCTTTCTGTTGAACTTATTGCCTCTAAAACAATAGGAATTTCTCTGCTTTTTTGTTTAACTTCAATAATATCTTCATCTTTAATGTTATAGGATGGTATTGTTACCTTTTTCCCATTAACTAAAACATGACCATGACTTACAAATTGTCTGGCTGAGAATATAGTAGATACAAACTTCATCCTATAAACCACTGCATCTAACCTTCTCTCAAGAAGCTGCACAAAGTTTTGACTAGTATCGCCTTTAATTTTCGTAGCTTTTACAAAAAGGTTATGAAATTGTTTTTCTGTTATATAACCATAATAGCATTTTAGCTTTTGCTTAGCCATGAGTTGAAGACCATAGTCAGACGGTTTCCTTCTTTTATTTTGACCATGTATACCAGGCGCATACTCTCTCTTATTAAATGGACTTTTAGGTCTACCCCAAAGGTTGCATTTAAGCCTTCTGTCTATTTTATATTTCGCTTTTAAAATTCTTGTCATGAGTAGGAAATATACTTTTAAAATAACTTAAGTCAAATTTATTTAATATTTTTATTATTTCTTGCTAAACTATTAATTATTCCCATTAATGAATCAATTTCATTTTTTGTCAGATCCATTCGATTAAATATATTTCTCAGTTTATTTACCATAGTTCTCTCTCTTTCACTTGTTTTAAAAAAACCACTTTCATGGAGTAATTTTTCAAGCATGAAAAAAAAATTTATTAAATCATTTTTTGATGCAATCACGAATTTTTCTTTTTTTGATGAAGAATTAAATTCTGAAACCTGTTTATTGAATAATTCATAGCATATCAAAATAACAGCATGAGATAAATTTAGTGAAGAAAATGATGGATTAGAACTAATAATTAAAATCCTATCTACAAATGACAAATGTTCGTTAGTCAAACCTGAGTTTTCGGGTCCAAAAATAATTCCAATCTTGTTCCCATCCTCGGACTTTATATTCATCTCATCACAGGCTTTCTGAATACTTAATACCTTTTTATTGAAAGTTCTTTTTCTTGCAGTACAAGCAACTAAAAAATTAATGTCTTTGATTGAATCTTCAAAAGTATCAAAATACTCTGCGTTATCTATTACTTTATCTGCACCTACCGCTACAGGAAGAATTTTCTCATTTTTTAAATCAAATCTTGGAGAGACTATTCTTAACTTTGTTAACCCAAAGTTTAGCATACTTCGAGCTGTAGCTCCTAAATTTTCTGGAAGTTGAGTGTTTACAAGAATTATAATAAAGTTTTTTAAATTTATCACCTAATTACATCTTTTATGTAACTAACTTTTTATTAGGTGATAAGTAATACTATCATGTAACGCTATAAATGATGCATCAATAACGTTTTTAGAAACACCTATTGTGGACCACTTAAATTTACCATTCGATGACTCAATCCTTACTCTAACAACCGCCTTTGTTCCATCTTGAGGAGTCAAAATTCTTACCTTGTAATCGATTAAATTAAGACTTTTAATTTCCGGATAGAATTGACTTAAAGCCTTTCTAAGTGACTTGTCAAGAGCATGTATTGGTCCATCACCCTCGGCAATATTTGAAAAATATCTTCCCTTTACTAAAATTTTTACTTTTGCTCTGGATAAGGTTTTAAACTCATCATTTGGCATTTTTTGTCTCTCATCCGAAATATCAAAACTTTCTAACTTATAAAATTCTTTGAATTTGGATAAACGTCTTTTAGCTAATAACTCGAAGCTTGCTTCTGCTCCATCATAAGCATATCCCATAAACTCTTGAGTCTTTGTAAGATCTATGAATTTTGATAATCTACTTTCATTATTTCCATAACTTATCTTAAGTTTTTTTAATTGATTAACTATATTTGATCTTCCAGATTGATTTGATACAACCAGGATTCTTTCATTTCCCACAGTTTCTGGATCAATGTGTTCATAGCTTCTTGGATCTTTCTGCACTGCAGAAATATGAAGGCCACCCTTATGAGCAAAAGCCGCTGATCCAACAAAAGGTTGATTTCTGTTTGATTGTCTATTCAATATTTCATCAACAAATCTGCTAACATGGGTAATTTTTTTCAAATTTTTTCTTACTTTAGAATTATAATTCATCTTTAAACATAAATTAGAAATCACGTTAACTAAATTTACATTTCCGCATCTTTCACCCAAACCATTAAAAGTCCCCTGGATTTGGCGAACGCCACTTCTTACAGCCTCTAGGGAATTAGCAGTAGCGTTATCAGTATCGTTGTGAAAATGCACTCCTAATTTTTTTCCAGGTACAATTTTTATTACTTCACGAATAATTTTAGAAACCTCAAAGGGTAATGTTCCCCCATTGGTATCACATAAAATAATCCATTTAGCTCCTGCATCTAATGCAATCTTTATTGACTGTTTAGCGTATTTTGGGTTTGATTTATAACCATCGAAAAAATGCTCGGCATCAAACATAACTTCATCTAGTCTCTTAGATGCATAATGAACCGAATCAGAAATCATTGATAAATTATCTTCAAATTTAATTTTTAACGCTTTTTTCACATGAAAATCCCAAGTTTTACCAACAATACATGCCGATGATGCACCTGAGTTTAAAACAGAATTTAATCCAGGATCATTCTCCGGACTTTTACCATGCTTTCTAGTCATTCCAAATGCAACTAATTTTGAGTTTTTAAATTTTGATATTTTTTTAAAAAACTTATCATCGGTTGGGTTTGCTCCCGGCCATCCACCCTCAATATAGTCAACTCCAAATTCATCGAGCATTTCGGCTATTCTTACTTTATCCTCAAAACTAAAAACAACACCTTTTGTCTGAGCTCCGTCTCGTAATGTACTGTCGTAAATCTTTATATTTTTTTTCGTCACTTTACTTATACGCTTGTAATCTTCTAATAATTTCATTTCTATTTATTAAAGGCAATACTAAATTCATTTCGGGGCCCTTATCTAAACCAGTAATAGCTAATCTTATTGATGAATAAAGACTCTTTCCTTTTTTCCCTGTTTCTCTTGATATTTTTTTAGTCCAGATACTCCAGGTATTTTCATCTATTTTAACAGGCAGATTGTACTCAGCACTTTTCAAAATATCTATATCATCAATATCTTTGTTATTAATAAATTTATCACTCTGAATTATATTTAACCATAATAATATATCATCAATATTTTCAATATTTGACTTTATTGCAGTCCAAAAGCTTTCAGAAAAATCTTCTTTAATGAGACTCCTTACGTTTTTATAGTCTAAATCTCTCAGATATTTAGAGTTTAATCTAAAAAGATCCTCGTAGTTAAACTTTATTGAGCTCAGAGAGAATTTATTTAAATCAAGTTGAGAACTTAACTCGGTGAGTGAGTAAATAGAATCAACCGGAAAAGGAGTTCCTAATTTTGATAACAAAGTATTTAAAGCATCTGGATTAATTTTTTTTTTTCTAATTTCTTTCAATGAAAAAGAATTTAGTCTTTTAGACATTTCTTCACCTGAAAAACTTTTCATAAGTGGAAAATGACCAAAGGATGGGATATCTGAATCCAAATATTGAAATAATTTGATCTGAGCAGCTGTATTAGTTATGTGATCATCACCTCTAAAAATATGAGATATTTTATAATCAATGTCATCTACAACTGATGTAAGAGTAAATAATGGATTATTATCGGATCTTATTAGAACTGGATCTGATATAGATAAATTTTCAAATTTTATCATTTTATGAATAAGGTCGTTCCACTCAATACTTTCATTATCAATAAAAAGTCTCCAGTGTGGTTTTCTTCCTGATGATTCAAAATTTTTTTTCTCCTTAAGAGTTAGTGAAAGTGCAGACCTATCATAAATTGGCGGTTTGCCTGTCTTAAGAAGTATTTTCCTTTTTAATTCTAGTTCATCCGGTGTTTCATAGCATGGATAAATCTTACCTTTTTGCTTTAATTTTTCAGTAATTTCTTCATAGATTTTCAATCTATCTGATTGTTTAAAAGAATAATCATATTGGATACCCAACCAATTAAGGTCATCTTTAATTGCATCAGTAAAACTTTTTTTTGATCTTTCATAATCGGTATCATCAATCCTCAAAATAAACTCAAGATTATTTTTTTTTGCAAATAAGTAATTTAACAAAGCAACTCTTGCATTACCGACATGAATTAAACCAGTAGGACTAGGGGCAAATCTTAACATATTTAATTTTTTTTATATTTGAAATTTATTTACAATAGGAAACCTTCTGTCATTATCAAAATTCATCCCGGATACCTTTGGACCCAATGAACTTTGAAACCTTTTATACTCTGAGCTTGTTATCATTTTCCATAAATTTTTTATATCAGTTTTATTAAAACCTTTTTTTTCAATTTTTTTCAAACTCATATTCTCATCAATAAGAAGATACAGTATTTTATCTAGAATATCATATGAAAGCAGTGAATCTGAATCTTTTTGATTTTCCCTCAACTCAGCCGTAGGTTCTTTAACAATAATATTTTGCGGAATAAGTTCTAACTTTTTTAGGAGAGAAATATCTGATAAGTTCTTATTTCGCCATTGACAAAGCTTAAAAACTTCGGTCTTGTAAATATCTTTTAAAATTGAAAAACCTCCACACATATCTCCATAAATTGTAGAATATCCAACAGATAACTCTGATTTATTTCCAGTAGTAAGCAATAAACAATTAAATTTATTTGAAAGTGACATGAGTAGATTACCTCTTATTCTTGATTGAATATTTTCTTCAGTAACATCTCTAGAAAAGTCTTTAAATTGATCACTTAATACTTCATCATACTTTTTTCTTAAAGTTTCAATAGAAATAGAATCAAGATTAATTCCTAATTTTTTTGCAAGATTAGTAGAATCATCCTTACTTTCACCAGATGTAAAATTTGAAGGCAAAAAGAAGCCTTTAACTCTACTTTGTCCAACCGCATCGCATGCAATTACCGCACTCAAAGCTGAATCTATTCCTCCCGAAACTCCAAGAATTATTGATGAAAAACCAGTTTTCCTTACATAGTCTCTTAAAGCCAAAACTAATGCAGTATATAAATCTTTATATTTATCTCTTTTTTTAATTTTTTGAATTTTTTTTGTTTTTTTGAGAATAAAATTATTTTTATAATCTTTAAAAAAAGGTGCTTGAAAAGTTATATTTTTATTTATGTCCATACAAAAAGAACCTCCATCAAAAATTAAATCATCTTGACCACCAACTAAATTAACATAAATTAAGGGTGCTTTGAAAGTTTCCACTCTTTTCTTTGTGATGGCTAGACGCTTTTCAAATTTATTTTTTTCGTACGGAGATGCATTGATTATAATTAGAAGATCGTACTTATTTTTAATTATTTGTTTCGAAAAGGTATCACTCCATAAATCTTCACAAATAAAGAACTTTATTTTATATTTTTTAAATTCTAAATACGAATCACTTATTAATGATTCTTTGAAATATCTTTTTTCATCAAAAACGCCATAGTTCGGTAGTATTGATTTTTCAAACTCCTTTTTTGTTTCTCCATTTTCAATAATTGATAGAGTATTATAAATATAATTATTTTTAATTTTAGGGGTACTTAGAACTATTGAAGTTTTTTTATTCAAAGTCAAATTTACTATTTTTTTGTAATGTATATCAATTTTTTCAATAAAATCTTCTCTAAATAATAGGTCCTTAGGTGGATATCCAGACAAACAAAGTTCAGGTGTTAGAAAAAAATCACAATTCTTATCTACTGAATCTAAATATGATTTTTTTATATCGATGAAGTTATTCTCTAGGTCACCAACTATTGTGTTTTTCTGAAAAATAAAAAAATTTAAACTCAAATGTCTTCCTAAATAGAATTAAAAACTCTTTAAGTAACCTGCAAGAATAAATGCTAACTCAATTGATTGAGACGCATTTAATCTAGGATCACAATGAGTATGATATCTAGCTCCGAGATCTTCATCGGTAATTTTTTGCATCCCACCTAAGCATTCAGTAACATTTTTACCGGTCATCTCAAGATGGATACCACCTGCAAATGTATTCTCTTTTTTATGGATATCAAAAAATGATTTAACCTCATGTAGTATATTTAGAAAATCTCTTGTTTTGTAACCACTATTACTTTTTTCAATGTTTCCATGCATTGGATCACATGACCATACAACTTTATACCCTGTTTTTTTTACAGCACTTAAAATTGGAGGAAAAAGTTCATTTATCCTTTTTGAACCCATTCTAACAATTAAAGTTATTTTTCCAGGTTCATTATCTGGGTTTATTTTTTCAATAAGCTGAATTAGTTCTTTTGGATCTGATGATGGTCCGACCTTTATTCCAATTGGGTTACTTACACCAGAACAAAACTCAACATGAGAACCATCTAAGTGCCTAGTTCTATCTCCAATCCAAATCATATGAGCAGAGACATCATACCAATCGCCCGTAGTACTATCAACTCTGGAAAAACATTCCTCATAAGGAAGTAAGAGCGCTTCATGAGAAATAAAAAAATTTGATTCTGCCAACTCTCTCGAAGTAGCACTGTTAATTCCGCATGCGTTCATGAAACTTAGACTCTCTGAGATTCTATCAGCAATTTTTTTAAATGCAGAACCCTGTGACGAATTTTTTACAAAATCTAAATTCCAATTTTGAACATATGATAAATCTGCATAACCCCCGTTAGCAAATGCCCTCAATAAGTTTTGTGTTGATGCAGACTGGTTATATGCATCTATCATTCTGTTTGGATCAGGCTCCCTTGCATCTTTATTAAAATCAATTGCATTTATAATATCTCCCAAATAACTTGGAAGTTCTTTTCCATCCTTTATTTCTGTTGGATTGGATCTTGGTTTAGCAAATTGACCCGCTAATCTTCCAACCTTTACAACGGGGACTCCTGCAGCAAAAGTTAATATCACAGCCATCTGAAGAATAACTCTAAACGTATCTCTAATGTTGTTGGGATGAAACTCAGCAAAACTCTCAGCACAATCGCCAGCTTGAAGTAAAAAACCCTTTCCATCAACACATCTCGCTAGTTCTTTTTTTAATTCTCGAACCTCACCTGCAAAAACAAGAGGTGGTAAGTTCTTCAACCTTTCTAAAGTTGATTCTAAGTTTTTAACATCTTTATATTTTGGTTGATGAAGAGCTATTTTTGACTGCCAACTCTCCGGTTTCCATTTTTTTTTCATGACATCTATTCTAAATTAAAAGTAATTATAATTTTTATAGATAATTAAACTAAAATACAAATTTATAATTTTTTTCGTTTTTCTCGTAAAGTAACAATCTCCTCTGCACTTGATGGATGAATACCAACAGTATTATCAAAATCACTTTTTTTAAGACCATTAACAATAGCTACAGAAAATCCTTGTATTATCTCTGCAGCTTCATGACCAATATAATGAAGACCAATCACTTTTTCAGAATTGCTGTCAACAATCATTTTTATGAAGGTTTTTTCTTTTGATTTTGATAAGGAAAGCTTAAGAGATTTAAATTCACTAGAGTAAATATCAATATTTTTAAATTTAACTTTAGCCTCTTCCTCAGTGAAACCGATTGTAGCCATATTTGGGTCAGAAAAAACAGCAGTAGGTATATTATTATAATTTAACAATGATTTCTTTTTATTTATTATATTATAAACTAATATCATTGCTTCGTTTATTGCTACAGGGGTTAATTGAACTCTATCAATTACGTCCCCTATTGCATATATACTTTTCTCGGATGTTTGGAAATAATCATCTACTATAATAGATCCATTTTTAGAAAGTTTAATTTTTGTATTCTCTATTCCCAAACCATTAGTTTTTGGTTTACGACCAATAGCTGCCATTACTTGATCGTATTTTTTTGTTTTATCAAAAAAATTAACATGAATCTTATTTTTGTGTTTTTTAAGTGACTGAATATTTGTGTTCACTAAAAATTTTACTCCTTTTTTTTCAATTTCATTTTTTAGAAAAAAAATTGATTCATCATCAAAACCTCTTAAAATTTTATCTCCTCGCAAACAGATAGTAACATCCACACCAAAACCATTAAAGATTGACGCGAACTCCACAGCAATATAACCTCCTCCAATTATTAAGATACTCTCTGGTAAGTTTTTTAGATCAAAGGCATCATCTGAGTTAATAATTAAATCACTTCCTGGGAAATTAGGGGGAGTTGGTTCACCTCCAACTGCAATTAGAATTTTTTTTGTCTTAATAATTTTATCATTACTTAATTTAATAGTCTGATTATCTTCAATTGTTGCCCATTCTTTAAAAATTTTTACACCAGATTTCTCAAGTAAATTTTTGTATATTTCATTTAGACGTTTTAGTTCTTTTTTTTTGTTTCTAACTAACTTTTCCCAATTAAGATCAACATTCTTAACGGACCAACCAAAACTATTCATTAAGGATACTTCTTCTTTGAAATGAGAAGCATACGAGTATAATTTTTTAGGAATACATCCTCTGTTAACGCATGTACCACCAAGATCCAAACCTTCAGCTAAAGCAACCTTTAATCCATTAGAAGAAGCTACTCTCGCAGCTCTGACACCCCCCGAACCACCACCAATTACGAAAAGATCAAAATTCATTTAATTAACCGTTAAAAACTTTATTGGAATAGTTCTAAATTAAATTTTGTTATTTGTCTAGCTTGATCAATTATTTGATTCAACATCCCAGGAAATAAATTTTGTTTCTAGAAAAGGTTCTAATCCATTTACAGAACCCTCTCGTCCGATACCAGATTCTTTCAACCCACCAAAGGGATTTAAATAGGTAGAAATTTTTCCAGTATTTATCCCAAACATCCCATACTCTAATTTTTGGGATAAATACCAAACTCTTGATGCTTTATTGGTATAAAAATAAGCAGCTAAACCATACTGAGTTTGATTTGCTAATTTAATAGCTTCATGATCATCATCAAAATCTATAATTGGAATGATTGGACCAAAATTTTCATGAGTAAATACTTTCATATTCTTTTTTACATCTATAAGAATTGTAGGTTCAAAAAAAAGCTTCCCCGCTTTATGATTTTTTCCACCACATAAAAGCTTAGAACCCTTCTTTAAAGCGTCATTTATATGATCTTGAACTTTTTTTATAGCTTGAGATGAAATTAGAGGTCCAATATCCGAATTATTAAACCCATCTCCGATAACTAATTTATTAATTGCTTTTTTTAATTTAGTTACAAACTTTTCTCTAACATTTTTTTGAATAAATATTCTATTTGCAGAAATACAAGTTTGACCTGCATTTCTGAATTTTGCGGCAATTAATCCCTCTACGGCAGAGTCTAAATTTGAATCATCAAAAATTATAAAGGGAGCATTACCTCCTAATTCTAATGAAATTCCCTTCACTGTTGCTGCTGCATTTTTCATTAAATATTTTCCTACTTTTGTTGATCCTGTAAATGTAATTTTCTTGATGGACTTATGAGTGGAAAAAACTTTTCCTATTTCTTTTGGCTTTCCAGTCACAACATTAAAAACACCCTTTGGTAAACCTGCTTCTATTGAAAGCTCTGCTAATTTTAAAGCACTTATTGATGTTAATTCTGAGGGTTTTAAAACAACTGTACAACCTGCAGCTATAGCTGCAGAAGCCTTTCGTGTAACCATAGCAACAGGAAAATTCCATGGAGTTATAGCAGATACGACTCCAATTGGTTGCTTCATAACTAACATTTTTTTTCTATCAGGAGAGCTTAATATGTTTCCTGAAACTCTTTTTGTTTGTTCAGCAAACCATTGAATAAAACTTGCTCCATAATTTACTTCAACCATGGATTCTTTCAGAGGCTTCCCAGTCTCCAAAGTTACAATCTCAGCTATGTCATTTTTATTAAGAATAATTAGTCTAAACCACTCAAGAAGAATTTCACATCTTTTTTCGGCTGTTTCTTTTGACCAGGATTCAAAAGCATTTGAAGCTGATACCACAGATTCTAAAGCACCTTTCTCTCCAACATCACAAAGTTTTCCAATACATTTATTATTAGATGGATTGTTAATGGATAAAAGTTTTTTGCTATCTCGCCATTCTCCATTAATAAAAGATTTGTATATTTTAAAATTCCTCATTAACTAAAAATCCAAATTAACAAAAGGGATGTTATAAATAACATCCCTTTTATAGTTAATGGAAAGCAAGCTTGCAATAAAGATAACGACATTATGAAAGTTTGTTTAATTAATAACTGAATTATAGAAATTTAATAGAGTCGCATTAAATGAATCTTCATCATAATTCTTTTTTTTTGTCTTAATTATCGAACTTTCGTAAACATTTGAACCTAAATATTCGAGTTGTAACTTAAATCCAGCAATAAAACTTTTACCATTGCCTCCCGAAGATGAGCACACCAACATTTTCTTATTTTGAAAAGCTTGTTTCCAATTATCTGTTGCTCTACTTATCCATGCTATACAGTTAGTAAGAATAGGTGGTACACCACCGTTATATTCGGGACTGCACCATATGATTGATTCAGAATTAAGCAATGTATCTTTAAGTAAATTGATCTCATCTGGAAAGTTCTTATTATTTTGAAAGTCGTTCTCCAGAGTTGGGGTATATAATGGTAAATTATATGCTTCTAAAGATATAACTTTTGATACTATATCCTGTTTTTTGTCAAAAAAGGACTTTATCTCGTTTGATAATTCAAAATTAGTATTATTCGTTGATGAAATTATTAGTAAATTTTTCATATTCTTTCAAAATTGTTAATTGATATCTAATGCGAACTTTTTTAAAATTTCAATATCTATTTTATTTAATACTAATTTATTAGTAGATCTTAGTAAAATTTTGGGAGCATAACCCTTTTTTTGAGACTCTAGCCATCTTTCAGAACATAAACACCATCTATCACCATCCTTTAAACCTGGAAAACCATATATATTATTGGGAGTTATTAAATCATTTCCTCGCTGAAACGAGAACTCTAGAAAAGATCTTGTCATTATTGCACATATCCTATGTTCACCTTTATCCTGATCAGATGAAGTACAACATCCGTCTCTATAAAAACCAGTTAAAGGAGACTCAGAACATATTTGTAACTCTTTATCAAAAACATTTAAGCTTATTATTTTTTTCATTTACTTTTTAAAATTTTTATTATTTCGTAAACTTGACCTTCTTATTTCAGATAAACCAAATGTTTCTTTAACAAAGTAAGATTTCTGTTGTTCTTTTTTATAATTTTGAGCATCATTTTTTTGTTGTATACAACCAGCTTTAAGTAAATCTATAATAAGATCATTTGGTAATTTATGAATATTTCCTGCTAAATATAATTTCGAGTTTATCTCAATGTCTTTAAGTATTACAAATGAATTTGTAGAAAGTTCTTCGAATTGAGTTAAATAATTTATTATTGGAATGCCATTAATATCCTTATTCTTTTCAGATTCTTTATACCTTTCAGGCTCAATATTTTTTTTTTTTTGTGATATTTTATTTTTTACTGATTTTATTTTAGAAGTTTTTTTTTTTTTTAAACTATCTTTTAAAAAATCTATTCTTGCAGACAATTTGCTAATTTTAATAGTTTCGTCATCGAGATCTCTGAAATTTTTTTCTTTTAATGAATCTTTGCGATTGTTTTTAGTCAGTTTTTTCTTAAAAAAACTCTTTGCTCTTTTTAAATCATCATCAAATTTTGAATTATCGTTCATTACGAATTTTTCTATATAAGAGTTTATGTATACCTATTTTATTTATAGTAAATTCATCTCCAACAGGAGTAAAGTTATTAATTGTATAAAATCTGATAGCATCTTTTCTTGCATTACACCAAATAAAATCATAGTTATTTTGGTGATAAATATTACTAATAGCTTTTTTTAAAAGGATAGTCCCATAACCTCTTTTTTGAAATCTTTCTAACGTAGCCATACCTCTTATTTGCAGAGATTTATATCCTTGTTTAAAGATTAATATTTTATCAATTATTGTCATTACACTCAGTATATTTCCAGAGTCCAACAAACCGAAATGCTTAGTTGTTGATAGATTGTCAGAATCATAAATCGAAAAATCGTCAGAAAGATTTTTATACAATACTTTTTTTCTAACTTTCCTAATCTCAGTAAGATCAACGTTTATTAGTTTTAGGTTTTCTATATTCATTTTTTTTCTTTTCTGGGACAGGGTCGTATCCCGAAGGCCCATATGGATGACACTTGGATAGTCTTTTTAAGATATGAGGTAGAGCAAACATAAAACCATGTTTATTTATTAGTATAATTGCGTAATTTGAACATGTAGGAATAAATCTACAATTATTTCCGAGTATTGGAGATAAAAAAAATTGATATAATTTTATAATACTAATTGGTATAAAATTTTTTAAAAATTTTAATTTTTTTTTATTTTTCGCCATGTCGTTCCAGATTTATTATCTTCAATTTCTATACCCATTTCCTTTAATTGATTTCTTAAAGTGTCGGCTAATTCAAAATTCTTTTTTTTTCTTGCTATATTTCTATTAGCAATAATTTTATTAATATCATTTGAATCCTTTTTAACAGAGTTATAACCAAACCAATCGGAAGGGTTGTTCTGAAACAAACCAAATATTTTTCCACAACTTAGTATTTGTTTTTTTACTTTTCTTTTTTCTTCAAGGTTATTCCCAAATTTAATATTTATAAGTTGAAAAAGAATTGATATTGCTTTCGGAGTGTTTAAATCATCAAGAAGTGCCTCTAAGAAATTTGAAGGTATATCTTTTAAAGATACATTATCTATTTCTATTTTAGAAAGACCATTTAAAAATCTATAAAATCTATTTAAATTATTCCTTGATTGATCAAGTATTTCATTATTCCAATTCAACGGCTGACGATAATGAGTTGCTAATAGTGCAAATCTGATTGTTTCTCCTGAGTGTTCTTTGAGTAAATCATGGATTAATTTAATATTTCCAATTGATTTAGACATTTTTTCTCCATTCGACATTACAAAACCATTATGAAACCAATACCTTGCAAAAGATTTGGGTTCTGAATTTTGAGTTAAAGAACAACTTTGAGCGATCTCATTTTCATGATGTGGAAAAGTTAAATCTATGCCTCCAGCGTGTATATCAAATGGAAGACCTAAACATTTCTCGGACATGGCGGAACATTCTAAATGCCAACCTGGTCTTCCTTCACCCCACGGAGAGCTCCATTTTGGTTCATCTTTTTTACTTGGTTTCCAGAGCACGAAGTCACCATCATATTTCTTAAATGGAGCAATTTCAATTCTGCTACCTGCAATTTGTTCTTCTATGCTTCTTCTAGATAAAGATCCATAATGCTTATATGAAGGCACGTGAAATAAAACATGATTCTTGGAAACATAAGCATTATTATTTTTTATCAATTTTTCTATTATTAAAATCATCTCACTTATGTGTTCAGTAGCTTTTGGTTGTATTGAGGGATGAGACACTCCAAGTTCGTCCATATCGTGATTATAGATTTTTAGGAACTTTTCAGTAATATTCTTAACAGGAACATTTTCTTTATTAGCTTTTTCTATAATTTTGTCATCTATATCAGTAATATTTGATACATAAGTTACTTTTTTATATATACTTTTTAGTATTTTAATTAGTAAATCACATACAACAGCCATTCTAGCATTGCCTACATGAGCATAATTATAAACCGTAGGACCACAGGCATATACTCTTATATTTTGCGCGTTAATTGGAGTAAACACCATTTTTTTTCTTTTAAGTGTATTAAAAATTCTAAGCTCTTTTTGCATATCTTTATTATTAATAAACTGAGTTTGATTTATCATATAATATTTTTATTTTCATTAATCAAAAATTATATTTTGCTAAAAAAATAATTAAAATACATAATTATTGACAAACTATCTTAATTAAATGATAATAAAAATTGCGCAATTATTGCGCAATATAAAACTTTTTATGAAGATTATAACAATAGCAAATTCAAAAGGTGGAGTTGGAAAGTCTACAATTCTATCAAATATAATTGCCCAATTACTTGCAATGGATTTTAAAGTTGCATTTATAGACTATGACAAACAAAAAAGTCTCACAGAATGGGGGAAAAAAATAAAAGGTTTAAAAAAAATCGAGCAGGATAATTTTAATAAGAAAAATTTAAAAAAAAACTTTAAATATGATTTTCTATGTATTGATAGTCCTGCATCAATAAGGGAAAAGCTTCTAGAGAAAATTATTAAAAATACCGACATTTTAATTGTTCCAACGTCAAATTCAAACATAGAATTAAGGGCGTGTAAAAAATTCTTAAATAGGATTTATAAATTGAAAAAAAACAATGATAATAATAGTGTTCGGGTAATTAGAATCATGAATAGGTTAAGGTACAGTAAAAATGTTAACAACTTGATTTCTAGCTCGGAAAAGATTATTGATGAACAATTCACTGCCTGGCTTCCAGCGACAAAATGTTTTGATGACCAAATGTCTGTGGGCTCAAGTATTAATAAATCTAACTACGCCAGAAAAGAGTTGATAAGAGAACAGTTATTGAAGCTTATTAGCTTTTTTCAAAATAAATAATTAGATTTATCCATCAATATTTCATTATCTTTAATTCTTTTAATTAATCAAAAAAAGAACAAGATTCCTTATCTTTAGTGAGATTATCTGTAAGATTACTAATCATTACATCCAAATTATTATTTATTTTATTGAATTTCAGTGATTGTTCTTTCAATATATTTAACTTTTTCTCTTGATCAATTATAAAATTAAAATCCACTTCACAATTTTCGACTTCTCCATCATTATATAAAATTTTTTTATATAGGTTATTATCCTTATATAACTCATAAAAACCATGAAACTGATTTCTTTTCATATTATAGTTTTCTATGATTTTTTTATTTTTAAATGTCCTGAACATTCCACTTTTTTCACCTCTTAAAAAACTTCTTTGCTCTTTTATTTCATTATCTGCATTAAATAAAAAACAAAGTCCGGTATATTTTACGAAAGTATATTTTAATACATAAAAACCTTCGGAAAATGTTATATCTTCACATTTCATTTCTTTAACTTTTGAAGTTGAAGCTGTGAAATATAAAATAAAAACAAGAAAAAAAATGAAAGACTTATTAAAATTCATTTTAATAAAACATTAATTTTTTTTATTTTCTCTCAAAGTCTTTTCAATGAGACTCGTAAGTTTTTTATATCTTTGAGTTCGTATATAAATTTTTCTTTCTATATCATCCATTTCATCTCTAAGATATCTCTCAAACTCCTGATGAACGCTTTCTCTAAATTTTTTCATATTTTTCACGTAAAATTTTGAATTAAAATATCTATTGTTAATATTTTCTACAAAGAATATTATAATAGTTAATTTCTGTAATTAATTTTTGTTGAAATATACTGTTTAAACTTTCTTTTTTTTCAACATTAATAATTTGAAATTTTTCTTTCTTCAGAAAATCTAAAAACTTTTTTAATGAAAAAATAGTAATCAAAATTTCTGATTTTTTGGGATCGTTGATTAGTTTTTGTACTGAGTAATAATTATTACCTAAACCACTAAAAAGCGAACGGGATATTATAAAATATCCGTTCTTATTTATTTTAATTTTATTCATTAAATCTTTGAAATTAGAAATATATTGTATTGTACCAATCATCAACACCAAATCAAAATTAAGGTTTGGTAGTTCACTAAAAAAGCGAAGATTTTTTGATTTACTGAAAAATTTATTTCCTAATTTTATAATTTCTTTATCATCAACAATGCAATAATTTATTTTATTTAACTTTCTTTCAATATATCTTCTTAAGGAATAATAATTATCACCATATCCCCCTCCAAAATCCAGGACGGTAACAACTTTATTTCTTTCAAGTAAATACCTAACAGATCTTAAGACATCAATTAAATGACTTGAGATTTTCTTTTCATTTCTATGAAATCCATTCCAAAGATTCTTAATTTTTAACCAAAAACTATCTTTGCTTAGTTTGTTAATTTGTGAGCAGAGATTACAAATATAAGTTTGTGAATTAAATAAATTATTTCGGCATATTAATTTTTTTCTCGAAAATTTTTTAAAAATATACTCCACAAAAAATCAACCCTTATTTTTTTCTATCAATTCTTCCATCTCATGAATATCATAGTCAATATCCTGAATCATTTTTTTAAGTAAATTAACGTCTTCAGTTATGTCATCAATCTTATTAATAAAATTATGGTTATTATAAAATAACATTAAAATAATCAATAAAACTCCGAATAATCCAATATTTACTTTTCTCATACTAAAACTCCTTTTTGTATTTAATTTTATTTTTATTTATGCTCTTTCATCTTTATGGTTTTCTTTTTCTTTGTCCCAGTCATAGTTTTCAATATTCTGTTTCAGTTGATCAAAAATATTTTGAATCTCGTGAAAAGTTTCTCCTATAAAACTAAAAAAACTAAAGATTGGCATTAATATAGAAACTATAAAGTATCCCATCACAAGAACAAAAGATAAGAATATTATTTTCCAAAAATTTTTAAAGAACCAAGTCATAATATATCGAATGAAATTTATCACAAAAATATTGAAAAAAAAAATTAATCTATTAACCTAATATAAGGGGAGTCTTAATTTATATTTACAACTTATAGAAAAAAAAAGAAATGATAAATTTTCTCCCCTCAAACTTAATTAGTCTTTAATAATTAATTCTTCAATCGTATTTAGGAATCTTTAAACCATTGATTAAGAGTCTTTTGAAATTGAAAAATGAACAATTTCATTATAAGATCCTAATCTCATTTTGGGTCCCCAACACCCCGCTCCAGAAGATACATATAACCTCGAGTTTAGTTTTTCAAATAACCCGTAAATATTTTTAAATTGTAACCTAACTAAAAAATTGAAAGGAAATATTTGTCCATTATGTGTATGACCCGATAGCATTAAATCAGTTTTTCTTTGAACTGAATTCCATAAAGTTGGTTTATGCACAACTATTAAATTAAATAGAGAAGAATTTATGAGTTTATTTGCAATTTTAGTCTGATTATTTAATTTTTGGTTGTCACTTACGCCAATAATATTGATATTCTCAACTTTATATGATTTGTTGTCTAAAAAAATAAGATTGTATTTTTTAAGTTCTTTTAGTTTTTCTCTAAAATCCTTTATGTAATATTCGTGATTACCACTTATAAAAAATATTGGTTTATTGATATTTTTTAATATTTTGAGTTCATTTAGTTTAAATCCACTTGAATCTATTAAATCTCCACCAATCAATACGAAGTCATAATCTAAATCTTTTATTTTAGAATATATTCTCTCTAAATGCTTTTTTGTATTTGTTCCTAAATGAATATCACTCAAAAAAATTAATTTTATTTCTCTTTTTAATTTTGAGGATAATATTTTTATCTTTTTTATCTTTAAAAATCTTCCGTTTATTAAACTAATAATTGTTAAAATTATTATCACCATCAGACATTCTATTCCAATAATTACAGAGGAAGTATAATTTAGGTTATTAACTAATAATCCTATATTTACTATAAAAAAGCTTATAAAGCCTATTCCCATACCTTCATAAATAAAAAACTTTAGAAGAAAAAAAGTGTTCTGCGTTTTGAAATAATAAATTATAGTTAATGAACAAACTAAGGTAAAAATAAGTGATGATGATTTTAATATTTTTTCGTTATGAATCAAATAACCCAAAACATCAAATGGATAAACATATATTAAGTAAGTTAAAAAAAAAATTAACGGATAAAATAGTATTTTTCTCAAATTTTCAAATCCCAAACTTTTGAGCTTTTCAATATGTTTGATTTTCTTTCTAACTTCTTTTGATAGTTTGAATACATACCGTAAAAAATTATTCCAATAATAAAAATAATTGGTAAAAATTTTTTCATTTTCTACCAATCAACCTTCTTACAGGTTCCTTTATTTATTAGAGGATAGCGATTTGTAAATAAGCCAGTCTTCATTTTCATTGCGTCTAGATCAATATGAGTCTCTTGTCTGATTGGAAGAACATTAGGGTTATATACAATGATTTTTTTATTTTTTAAGGAATATTTAAAAGTATGATTATTAATTTTTTCTTTACCAGTGTATTCTTCAAATTTAACAATATTATCAGAGGAGAATTTAAATTTCATAATATCCCCAGAATTATTCTTATTACAAATTATTTTCTTGCTAACTATATTTAAATTATTATCTGCCTTAGCATTAATTGAAAAAATAAAAAAAACTAAAAAAAGAAATATATTAATCATCTACTTAATATTTAAATAGATTTTGATAAAATTTTCGTGCCATCTTCTATACCTTTTAAAGTTAACGGGACCATTTTATTAGAAAATATTTTATTAATGATATCTACAGACTCATAATAGTTCCAGAAATCTTTTGGCATTGGATTAATCCACAAATTAGAGGGCCATTGCTCAATAGCTTTTTCTAACCAAACTTTGCCAGCTTCTTTATTAAAATGTTCATTTCCTCCACCTGGCATTAATATTTCATAAGGACTCATAGACGCATCTCCAACAAAAATACATTTATATTCTCTTCCATATGTCCTCATTACATCAGTAACCAAAAACTTTTCCTCCCATCTTCTAGAATTGTTTTTCCATACACTCTCGTATAAACAGTTATGAAAATAAAAAAATTTTAAGTTTTTAAATGAACTTTTAGCAGCTGAAAATAGGTTTTCAACTTGTTCAATATGATTATCCATAGATCCCCCAACATCTAAAAATAATAATATTTTAATTGAGTTCTCGCGTTGCTTTCTTGTTTTTATATCTAGATAACCATTTTTTGCAGAATCACTTATTGTATTTTCTATATCTAATTCTTCTTCTACACTTGTTCTAGCCCATTGTCTTAAACGTTTTAGAGCAACTTGTATAGCTCTGTTATCTATCTCCTTAGTATCGTCAAAATCTTTAAAAACTCTTTTATCCCAAACTTTTACAGCCTTTCCATGTCTTCTTTCGTTTTGTCCAATTCTAATGCCTTGAGGATTGTAACCATATGCTCCAAAAGGAGATTTTCCAGCTGTTCCTATCCATTTATTTCCACCTTGATGACGTTTTTCTTGCTCTTTTAATCTCTTTTTTAAAGTTTCAATTAACTTCTCATAGCTTCCTATTGACTTCATTTCACTCATCTCATCATATGTGAAATTTTTTTCTATAAGTTTTTTCAACCATTCTTCAGGTATATTTAAAAAGTTCAATACATCATCAAATTCAATCCTTTCTATTGATCTAAAGTATTCTCCGAAAATAATATCAAACCTATCAATTAATTTCTCATCTTTCACTAAACTTGTTCTAGCTAGATAATAAAACTTATTTACATCGTATTGTATGAAATCTAAATTTAGTGCATTTAAGAACACAAGAAATTCATTTAACGACACTGGTATTTTAGAATTTCTTAGTTTAAAAAAAAAATCTAAAAACATTTTTTATTTATCACCTCTTGATATAAATGCTAATTGCTCAAAAAGTTTTATATCTTGCTCATTTTTTATTAAGGCACCATGAAGTTGAGGAAGTAAATTCTTGCCATCAAACTTTATGTCTGAAGGTTTTAAATCTTCAATTAAAAGAAGTTTAATCCAATCAAGTGCCTCTGAGGTTGATGGTTTTTTCTTTAAACCGGGTGTTTCTCTTATTTCAAAAAATCTTTTTAGAGCAGTTTCTAATAGTGATTTTTTTATATCGGGAAAATGTACCTCTATTATTTTCTTTAATGTATGAAGCTCTGGAAATTTAATATAATGGAAGAAACATCTTCTCAAAAACGCTTCAGGTAACTCTTTTTCGTTATTTGATGTAATAATAACAATAGGTCGATTCTTAGCTTTAATAAGTTTTCCCGTTTCGTATACATGAAATTCCATTTTATCAAGTTCTTGTAATAAATCATTAGGGAACTCTATATCTGCCTTATCAATTTCATCAATCAAAAGAACTGATTTTTTTGTTGTTTCAAAAGAATTCCAAATCTTTCCTTTATTAATATAGTTTGAAATATTTTCTATTTTTCTATTTCCTAATTGACTATCTCTTAATCTACTAACTACATCATACTCATACAGTCCCTGTTGAGCCTTCGTTGTGGATTTTATATTCCATTCAATAATCTCTAAGTTTAGATTACTTGCAATCTGTCTAGCTAATTCCGTTTTTCCCGTTCCAGGTTCCCCCTTAACCAAAAGGGGTTTTTCAAGAGTAATGGACGCATTTACCGCTACTGTTAAATCTAAAGTTGATACATAGTTTTGAGTTCCTGTGAATTCCATAAAAATACTTTCCTATTAGTTAATTCAATCTTATTAAATAAGACTCTTAAAAAATTACTCAACTATACAATTTATGCATTTATATCTTAAATCTACGCATTAAATAATTTTTTATATTTATTTCACTTATTCTTTAGATATTTTTTTCTGTTTTCTTCATCAAAATCAATTGTTATACATTCAGAGTTTGTAATGTATTTGAATTTATTATCATAAATTTTATATCCAAAAAATAAATTATAATATTTTCCACGGAAGGAAATTTCGTAATATTCATCTGATCTTTCGACAGTTTCGTTTATAAAATATCTATTTATATAACTATTTAGTAACTTTCCCTTTTCAAAGTATTCCAAACAATCTTTTGTTAAAACTTTCTTCTCATTTTCAAAATATCCTGCATATGAATTAAAAGAAAATATCAAAGAAAGAGTTATGAATAATATCCGTTTCATTCTGATGATTATAAAGAAGACAAACAAAAAAAAAAGAAAACGCAAAATATAAAAAAGAGCATTACATAACTAAATTTATAAGAAAAAAGTATTTTTTAATAATTGATAACATTTTGTTTGTGAACTAATCACTTTTATTAAAAAAAAAAAAATAACATATAATTATTATGACTTCAATTATTCAAACGGTTAAATCTATCTTATTTATAAATATTATAGTTTTTTTTCTTTTCACATACTTAAAAGCAAACATTAAAGACGGATTAGATCAAAATAAGCCGAGTTCAAAAGGATATTGTGAGAGTGCTCTAGAATGGTATGAGGATAATCCCAAATATAGAGGGGAATTCACTCGTGTACTAGAATATTGCAAAAATTATGCAAAGGATTTAAGTCCAATGGGTTTCAAGATTAATCCTATACTATCAGATTTTGGGAGTATGAATGGTGTAAATACCCGCCCAAGAGATCACATACATCAAGGTATTGATATTATTGGTCCAAAAAATCAGCCAATAATTGCAATTGCCGATGGAAAAGTTTTGGAGACAACAATCGAGGACTGTTGGGGGGGTACTCTAATAATTGATCACGGAAAATCCTTTGACGATAAAAATCTAATTGTTATTTACGGACATGTAGGAGAATTTAATGTAAGTGAAAATGATTTGATTAAAAGAGGTGATGTTATTGCTAAGTTACCAGAAAAAATTAATTACCGTTGTATGGCTAGAGTTCGTCATTTACACCTTCAAATTGGTCAAAGGTATTGTAAAAAAGAAGAAAAAGATAATTGGGGTTGTAAATACTTCATCAAAGATTTTTATAGGTCAATAAATCCTCATTTTTATTGGGCAAACGGTAAAAATAATATTACTTGTTTTGAGAAAAATAAAGAATTTCCAGATGGCACTATCACCTTCCCTCTTCCTTGTAAAAAAATAATAAAGTAAAATTAATTAACTTTTAATCTTACATTTTATTAAGGTTTAATGTTTTATAAACCTTCTTTTAAGATTTGATTTCTTATTTTTTATTCTTTTGTCTATCTCGTTTTTATCTTCTTTACTGAAAAAACAGATTCTACTTCTAACCCCTCTCGTTCTTTCAAAAGAATTTTTTGGTGACTTACATTCATAATATTTCCCATCAACGTTCATCTTTTTTTTGCTATGAGATTGATCATTTATTAATAATAATAAAATTAAAAAAAAGAAATACTTCATGAATTTAATGTAAAATACCTTAGTGAATTTGTTGTAACTTTTTTGTCCATAAATTCTGGACTATCTTTTAGGAAAAAAAACCAGAAAATAAAAAAACAAGTCCAGAAGATAATTAGAAACCTAATGACTATTTTTGTTTTAATTTTAATCTTCATGACACTTTACATTCCTGGAAAAACATTATTTGATATTTGCATTTTTAAAAATTAACCAATCTTATATAGATTAACATAGAAGAGAAGGTATTTTGATAACAATAAAAAAATATATATTTAATTAAATTTAATCTCATGCGTTCAAGATTAATCCAAGGAAACTGAGTGTTTTTGAAGAGTGAATTTATCAAAACCATTAGTAATCTTGATTTCTACCTCTCTTTCTCTGTATCAAAAGATACAATAATCTATTAAAAGACTTATCTCATTATACTCAAGAACAATAAGAATCTCACTCATTAATTAAATCATTGCAAAGAGAGGGAGTAAGTTATAAAAAAATTTTCAACATCTTAATTCAAAAAAAATCAAAACAAAAAGAAATACTAATTGGACTAATTCAAAAGTTCATTCTTCTCATAAAAAATATAAAGCAAGAGAAAAAAGACAAAGTTATAGAAATAGAATTTACCAAATGAAATGGATTGGTAAAATGAAATTAAAAAATTTTATGAAAAAAATACCTAATTATAAAGTTTTTTATTTAAATATAGATATATGGAAATTACTAATCATCTAGGGTACGGAAGAGGTATTTTATTATTACTCTTTCTTATTGGTCTTTTAATTTACTATTTTTTAAAAAAATAATTTTGTTTATAATAAAACTAAATGCAAAAAATATTACTCATACTGATTTATTTGTTTGTATCTTTTGAAGTGATTTCATCGGATAAAAAATCAATAACTAAACTTATTGATTATGAAAAGTGTATGGAAGTATTGGGAGATGATGATACTAAAATAGTTAACTCTACAATCAATAGAAAATCAGGTGAACTTCATTTGTATTTTCATTATGATGAAAAAATTTATAGATTACATTTGACGGGCAATCAAGGAACTTGTTTGGTTTATAAAAAATGAAAAAACTAAACATTTAAAGAAAAACAAAAGTTAAGTTTTAGCCAAAAAAGGTCAGCTTAATTCACTCCTCTAAATTACTCAACAGTAGATAAGGAGGGTTGTGGGTATGCGTTTTTTCCTGTGGATGCATTCTTTCGCTTTACGATAACTATTCGCCACCCTGCTCTTAATGTTCCTTTGTACTCAGAATACCAATTCTTCCTCTATGAGACAATCATTGAACAAAGAGAAAAAGATAAGACTTTTAACCAAATTGCTGAGTGGTTAAACGAAAAGGGTATCTATCTGTCCGTGGAAAAAAGTTCAGAGGTGCCCATGTTCATTCCATGGTGAAGAAGAAAAGACTGAAAGATGAAAAGTTAAAAAGAGAATACCCAGAGGTAAGGTCGGACTTTAAGTTGGATATTTTTGATAAGAGACTAATTAATGGAATCTAAAATTTTCTACAACTCATGGTCTCATTCTTATTTAATAATATATCTTCTTGATTGATTTCTATTTGCTCAAATTTAAATTCTTTTCCAATCTCTTCATCATTTTTCCATATGTCGGTTAAAACATATATGTAAGTATAACTTGGTTTATTAAAACGTAAGAGATTGTTTAAAATATTAGATTGATTACTGGCAATTATCAAAGAGGTTGGGTTCTTATGTATAATTTCAAATTCTTTAGACGCAAAACCGCAACCATTCATATCAACGGTATTGGTTTCTGTATTAATGTATAAACATGTGGGTATTTCTTGATTGTTTG
>MDTB01006434.1_pt1 | contig 120385 bp, 100 predicted proteins | sample 811161 | NCBI WGS metagenome assembly MDTB01 (sample SAMN05326650, study PRJNA326480) | marine metagenome | isolation source: seawater | place: Mediterranean Sea | collected 2009 | reverse complement strand
TTGCAATTGCAATATTGAAGTTCTCATCATTTGTATTATTTGCCAAGGCTCTAATCACATCTACAACTGAAACTTCCAAAGTCACATTCATTCCGCCCTTAAGGTCAAGCCCTAAGTTGATTTCTCTCTCCTGACATTCTTTGTAGGTATAGTCTTTCACCCAAATATCATAAACCTTTTCACTGCTTATTGAATCTAGATAATATTTCTCTTTTTTGTAAGCTTCGGCGTTAAGATATTCATTTACAATGGTAGTGTCTATTAAACTGTCATTGGAGCTTTCTGATAATGTTGAGATCAGTTCTTCTTTATTGCTTTCAACATAAGTATTAGCATATTCAACTGCATCTTGTTGGACAGCATCAGCCACCCAAGTAAAGGATAGTTGATATAAGCAAACGATAGTGAATAGCAAAGCGAATACTTTAATTGCGTTTCTGTTTTGCATTATTTCTTAATTTTATTTTAGCTAAAAAATTCGAACGGCAAATATAGAATTTCATTCTTACATACACAATAAAATATCAGGGCATTTATTTGAGTATTAAATATGAAGTTTTTTGAGATAAGATTGCTATTTTTTCGCTTTCTTTGTATTCATTATTTTGAATGAAATGAAAAAAACCCTCATTTTTTTAATTACAATTTTTCTGTTTTGCTCAACTTTTGCTCAAATCAATTTTAATAGAGACACTTCTATTGCTGCAATGGAAAATGGTATACATTTCAATTATGCTTGGGCTGGCGGTATTAATGCTGCACAACCGTCTGAAATTGATATTAACCTTGATGGCGTAAAAGACCTTGTTATTTTTGATAGGACAGGAAATAAACTTACGCCATTTCTAAACATAAATGGGAAATATGTATTTGCTCCAGAATATCGCTCCGCTTTTTCAAACGATTTGCACGATTGGTTAATTTTTGCCGATTATAACTGTGATGGAAAAGAGGATATTTTTACCTATTCTTCTGCTGGAATTTCGGTATTAAAGAACACGTCAACCAGCTCTCTTTCCTTTAGTATGATAACCCCACTAATTATGTCAGATTATGGAAGTTCAAACTTAAATCTTTATGTAAGTGGTGCTGACATACCGGCAATTACTGATATAGATAATGATGGGGATTTAGATATACTTACCTTTTCAATTATTGGAGGTTTTGTGGAGTTACATAGAAATATGGCCATAGAATTAACTGGAAGTTGTGATACTATAGCTTATAGAAAGGAGGAAAGCTGTTGGGGAAATTTCTTTGAAGGATTGAATAGCTATTTAATCAATTGCACAACTTGTCATCCTGATAGTTGTTCCTCTCCTTTTATACCCTATACATCCTACAGCAAGCAAAAACATGCGGGATCAACTCTGCTTGCAATCGATATTGATGATGATAATGATAAAGATATAATATTAGGAGATATCAGTTATACCAATTTGAATCTACTAATAAATGGTGGTGATAGCATGTATGCAAATATGAGTGCTGTTGATAGCACCTTTCCTGCAAACAACAATAATACACTAGCAACTGATTTACATTTGTTTCCAGCCTCCTTTTATTTGGATTTGACCCATGATGGAAAAAAGGATTTGCTAGTGGCAACCAACAGCCAAGCTAATGCTGAAAATTTTAAAAGCATGTGGCTGTTTTCCAATAGCGGCACCAATACACTTCCTGATTTTAATTTTGTAAGTAAAGCATTCTTGCAAGAAGATATGATAGATTTGGGAGAGGGGGCTTACCCTGTTTTTTTCGATTATAACAATGATAGCCTGATGGATATTGTAGTTGGGAATTATGGCTATCATGATGTAAGTGGCAATGATGTTTCTGGACTTGCACTTTTTGAAAATATTGGCAGCATTACACAGCCAGTTTATGATTTGATAACAAGAGATTTTGCTGGAATATCAGCACTTAATTTGAATATTATTTTGAACATTCCTGCACTTAATATCTACCCAGCATTTGGTGATTTGAATGGAGATGGCTTTAAAGATTTGATTGTAGGTGATGCTGATGGAAAATTGCATTATTTTACCAATGATGCAGGAGCTGTATCCTCATTTACCCTTGCAGTAGCAGATTATGAGAAAATAGATGTTGGCTATTTTTCTGCACCTCAAATTATTGATGTAAATAGAGATGGACTAAATGATTTGCTGGTAGGTAACAAAACAGGACAACTCAGTTATTTCCCAAACAATGGCACAAGCACAACAGCAGTTTTTGATTCAATCATCACTAATTTTGGTGGGATTGATGTAGATTCTGCTACTATTTCTTCTGGTTTTAGCACACCACATATGGTAGATATTGATAGCGTCTATCATTTATATGTCGGCTCTTATACTGGTGCCATTTATCACTACAATGATATTGATGGTAACTTATCAGGTAGTTTTAACTTGGTAAGCAATCAAGAGCAAAATATAATGGAAGGAGGTAAAACTGCATTAAGTATAAAAGATGTAAATAATGATCAGATTCCTGATATGGTAGTTGGCAACTATTGTGGAGGTTTGAGTTTTTTTAGTGGAGATAGTATAACTACAAAGCTAGATGATATAACCGTAAAAGAGGCGCTTTTAATTTATCCAAATCCAACTCAAAAGAAGCTATATGTACAAGCGGATATAAATACTAATATCCAAATTCAAAACATCTTAGGTAAAACGCTTTTTTCAGAAGAAAAAAAGACAATAACTCATGAGTTAAACATCAGCAGACTAGCGGCCGGCATTTACTTTGTTAAATTAGGAAATCGTACAGCTAAATTTATTAAGGAGTAAAATCAGGGTTATTGATAAAATCAGTATCTGATAATGCTTTCAGGAAAGCAATTAAATCTTCCTTTTGCTGATTGGTGAGTTGCAATCCTACTCCCAATTTTTTCATCAAAGGATCCACAGTGGAGGAGTATTCCCCGCCACTATTGTAGTGTTCTACAACTTCCTCCAAAGTAGCAAATCTACCGTCATGCATATAGGGTGCGGAAAACTCAATATTTCTGAGTGTTGGTGTTTTGAATTTTCCATAATCGGAAGCTAGGCCTGTAACTTGTCCCAAACCATTATCCAAAAATGGCTCTAAATCTAATGCATTATTATGAAATGAATTATCCATTAGCTTATTTGTACCATGACAGTGGAAACAATCACCTTGTTCTGAATTAAAAATAACATATCCATTCAATTCGGAAGGTGTTAATTGCAACTCTTGTCTTAAATACTTATCATATCTAGAATTTACAGAAATCAAAGTGCGTTCAAATTGTGCAATCGCCATCACTACATGTGTAGAGTCTATTTTCTGAGTATTGAAAGCTCTGCGAAAAAGTTCCTTATAATTTGTATCTGCATTTAATACGTTCTCAACATTTGGCCAAGTATTATTCATTTCAATTGGATTAATAACTGGCTCAAAACCTTGCTCTTCTAATGTAGAAGCACTTCCGTCCCAATTAAAACTATTAGTCCATCCTAAGTTAATTATCGCACTAGCATTCCTTGATCCTTGTATACCGTTAATTCCAGTACTAAATCGATTTGGGTCAGAAAATGATGAGGATTGCATATGGCAAGATGCACAACTTAGTGTCCCATCTCCACTTAGAATAGGATCATGAAAAAGCTTTTTACCAAGCTCAACACCTTCTACTGTCATAGGATTATTTTCGGGGATATCCATATCTGGAAATCCTTCTGGAATAATAATCATGTAAGGAGTGGTTTGATATGGGATTAACGTATCGTAATCACAACTTCCATCTTCATAAGTTGCAGAGCTATTATAATTTAAAGCACTTTTATCTGTACAACCTTGTATAATAAGGAAGTCCTTTTTGCATGAAAGCAAAAAAATTAAACAACATAAGGCATACAATACCTTATTAAGTTTAATCACCGATTTATTGTTGTAATTGAAAACACGTCTGCCTCTCCATTAGCTTCAAACTTATGCTGCATATTCATACTACCCATCATGCCATTTGGAAAGTCATGAAAAGATATTGTGTTCGGATTTTGAAACCAATTATTAATTTCCATGTTTACAGATAAATTGACATCACCTAAATCATCATCAACATTTAAAAAAATATCAAATTCTTTATCAAAAGACATATCCATAGCCATAGTTGGGCCTGTATGTGCATTATATTTGGTTGCTACTGTGTCAAAAGACCCTTCAAGCTTCATGTAATGATATCCTCCAGCTCCCATCATTGGAGTATTTGGCCAAAACATATCATCATGCCAGCTTTGATTTACATATTTGTTATCTATATTTAAATTGGAGTCTAGTCCCATAGTAAAAGTTATTTTTGAATAAATTCCATTATCTAACTCACCAGCATCAATACTAAAAGTAGAACGATCATTGGCATCAATAAAGTGAACTTCTTTTAAGAGCTTACTGCTTCCATCTGATGAATGTAAGTAGATGTCAGTGATTAAATACCATAATCTTTCAATATTATAATTATCTCCAGCAGCATTTGTATAATTCAACCCACTAACACAACAAAGATGACCTTCAATACAGTCCTCTCCAATTAAAGAGCCAAAAGGATACATTATAAGGTCACTTCCAGAAACAGTATGGGTAAAATCAACAGACAGGATAGTAGTTTGAGGGCCATTCGAGTCTTTACTGCATCCAAGAAAAAGAAACAGAGAACTCAAAAAAAGTAGCTTCTTCATTTTTTTCAGTTTTTAGTATATAAGACAAAAATAAAAAAAACTTATTTGAACAGGATGTTATAATGAAAAATCCTGTAAGAATCTTATGTATTCAATATTTAGGCTAGTGCACCAATCTCTCTAAGAAGGTCGTTTGTTTTTCTAACACCTTGAGCAGAATTAGCTAATTTCTCTTTCTCAGAATTATCTAAATCAATTTCTACGATCTTTTCAATTCCATTAGCACCAAGCAATACTGGAACGCCAATACATAAATCAGAAAGATTGTATTCTCCTTCTAAAAATGCAGAACATGGAAACATTTTCTGCTGATCGCAAACAATTGAATGCACCAAAGAAGATACTGCAGCTCCTGGAGCGTACCAAGCTGAGGTGCCTAACATCTTAGTTAAAGTAGCTCCACCAACTTTTGTTGCTTCCAAAACTTCATTTAATTTTTCTTCTGACAAAAATTCAGAAACCCTAACAGAATTTCTTGATGCCAATCTTGTAAGTGGCACCATCCCCACATCAGAATGCCCGCCAATTACCATGCCATCTACATCTGAACTTGGGCAATCCATTGCTTCAGCTAATCTATATTTGAAACGAGCTGAATCCAAAGCTCCTCCCATTCCTATAATTCTATTTTTAGGTAACCCAAGGGTTTTATGCGTAAGGTACGTCATGGTGTCCATTGGATTACTGACAATGATTAAAATAACATCAGGAGAGTGCTCAATTAATTGCTCAGCAACTGATTTAACAATTCCTGCATTTATACCGATTAATTCTTCACGCGTCATCCCAGGTTTTCTTGGAATTCCTGAAGTGATAACGGCCACACTACTTCCAACTGTTTTTGAATAATCGCCTGTTGTTCCTGTAATCTTAGTATCAAACCTATTTAATGATGCAGTTTGCATCAAATCCATTGCTTTTCCTTCTGCAAAATTTTCTTTTATGTCTACTAATACTACTTCTGATGCAAAATTTTTAATGGCAATATATTCTGCACAACTTGCACCTACTGCACCTGCGCCTACTACTGTTACTTTCATTTCTTATGTTTTTAGTATTGAAATTATACTTTTATGACGATTGTTAGGCATCAATATTAGCGTACTTGGCATTTGCTTCAATAAATTCTCTTCTAGGCGGAACCTCATCTCCCATTAGCATGGAGAATACCCTATCTGCTTCTGCAGCACTATCTATGGTTACTTGTCTTAATGTTCTATTTTCCGGATTAAGAGTGGTATCCCAAAGTTGGTCGGCATTCATCTCGCCTAAACCTTTGTACCTCTGAATTCCAATATTTACATCCTTACCTGCTTTCATTTCTTCTACTAATTGATCTCTTTCGTCATCTGACCAACAATATCTTTGATCCTTTCCTTTTTTAACTAAATACAAAGGTGGAGTTGCAATATACACATAGCCCTTTTCTATAAGTTCATACATATAACGAAAAAAGAATGTAAGAATTAAGGTTGCAATATGACTTCCATCAATATCAGCATCCGTCATAATCACTACTTTATGGTATCTTAATTTTTCTGTATTTAGTGCTCTTTCGTCCTCTTCCGTTCCAACCGAAACGCCCAATGCTGTATACATATTTTTAATTTCCTCATTCTCGAAAACCTTATGCTGCATGGCTTTTTCAACATTCAGGATTTTTCCTCTTAAGGGTAAGATTGCTTGAAAATGTCGGTTTCTACCTTGCTTCGCAGTACCGCCTGCTGAATCTCCCTCTACCAAGAAAATTTCGCATTTTTCAGGGTCTCTCTCAGAACAGTCTGACAATTTTCCAGGTAAACCAGATCCAGACATCACACTTTTTCTTTGCACCATCTCCCTTGCTTTTCTAGCTGCATTTCTGGCAGTTGCTGCCAAAATCACTTTCTGCACAATGGTTTGTGCTTGCTGAGGATTTTCCTCCAAATAATACTCTAACATTTGAGCAACAGAACGAGAGACGGCAGAAGTTACTTCTTTATTGCCTAATTTGGTTTTGGTTTGCCCTTCAAATTGAGGCTCCATCACTTTCACTGACACAACCGCCGTAAGCCCTTCTCTAAAATCATCTCCTGAAATTTCAAACTTTACTTTCTTCAGCAAGCCAGAATCATCAGCATATTTTTTCAATGTTCTTGTCAATCCTCTTCTGAAACCAGAAAGGTGCGTTCCTCCTTCATGCGTATTAATATTATTTACATAAGAATGTACATTCTCGGTATAAGAATTATTATATACCATAGCCACCTCAACTGGAACACCATCTTTTTCTCCATCAAAATAAATGACATCATTTAAAATGGACTCTCTTGTTCCATCAAGAAAAGTAACAAACTCCTGCAGCCCACCTTCAGAATAAAACTCTTCTTTTACAAAATCACCTTCTTCTGTTGTTCTTCTTTTATCAGTTATAGAAAGATGAATTCCTTTATTAAGAAATGAAAGCTCCCTTAGTCTTGCAGCCAAAATATCAAAATGATAAATAGTATCTTCAAATATAGTTTTGTCTGGTGAAAATGTTACCTCTGTGCCTGTTTTATCAGTTGTTCCTATCTCCCTTACCTCATATTTTGGGACTCCAATTTCATATTCTTGTTCAAATACTTTACCCCCTCTATGTACTTCTGCACGCAAATGGCTGGAAAGTGCATTCACACAACTCACCCCTACTCCATGTAGTCCTCCAGACACTTTGTAAGAACCTTTATCAAACTTCCCCCCAGCATGTAATACAGTCATTACTACCTCCAAAGCTGATTTGCCTTCTTTTTCATGCATATCGGTAGGAATACCTCTACCATTATCTTGAACAGTTATTGAATTATCTTCATTGATAAAAACATTAATATGCGAACAATGACCTGCTAAGGCCTCATCAATAGAATTGTCAACCACCTCATACACCAAATGATGAAGGCCTTTCTGACCAATATCACCAATGTACATTGCAGGTCTTTTCCTTACTGCTTCTAAACCCTCTAAAACCTGAATATTATCAGCTCCATATTGCTGATTATTTTTATTTTCTTCACTCATAAATTTTGTATTAATTATTGCTTTTTAAAAAAACAAACAAATATACAATTTTACTACCGATTAGAGGCTAAATTCTTGAAAGAAAAATAGCTTATTTTATTAACAAAAGTTGATAACTTTTAGAAGGAATAATTGATGCCAAATACCCCATTAAATCCAATTTCCTGATAGCCCTTAAAAAGCGCCTCTTGAGAGTTGGTTAGATTACTCAGCTGAAGGTATGCTGATAAAATTTTAGTATAGCTATATTGCAGCATTAAATTAGCATGAAATTGAGATGGTAAATCATCTACTAAAATCTGAGAGATAGAACTATCCTCCTTATAAGAAAGTCTCGAACCTGTATATTTTATTGATGGTATAACTTTGATTTTATCTCTCAAATTAATTAACAAGCTAATATCAGCAATTAAATTAGGCTTATAATAAACCTCTTTATTCCAATTAAAATAATCAGCTTGTGCATCTAATGACATTACATCATTTAACTCTCTTGTATAATCTAAACTAATTTGAAGCTGTTTTAAATCAACATAATCAATAACAAATCGATTATAATCTCCATTATCAAGGCCAAGAAAATTAGCAAAATCAGTAAACTGCCCATAAGCTATACTAACTTCAAACACCTCATTTGGTCCTAATTTATTACGCATAGAGAAAAAAAGCTCTTCTCCGGCTGTAATTTTTAATTCTTGTAAGAAACCACCCCTGCTAATAATAGCCTGATTAGACCCATAAGAATGCAAATAAGGATTTACATCAGAAACTGTCTTTAATGTATGCTTTTCTTCATTATGCCGAACACCACCAGAGATCAATAAAATATCTTTAACCAACTCCTTAGTTACATTAATTAGTGGCGAAACTGCAACCCTATAAGGATCATAATGAAAATTCAAACCAGCCTGAAAATTTATGCCGATTTTGTCAAAACTTGCTTGTGGCACAAAATGAAGTTCTTTCAAATCTAAGGGCTCATATCTTGAATCTTTATTATTGTAATTAAGGAAATTGTTAAACTCTATCTCAATATTAATTGGTATACTGTTAATTTCTTTTTCTAAATCAGCACTTAAATGCACTTGATTTTCTGACATCTCATTAAAATCAGAAAGAAAAAAATTCACTTTTTTAATTAATGACTGACTACTGTTCTTATTAAGTGCTGTCATTGAGACTTTACTAAATGCAAATCTATTTCTAAAATATTTCTCTTCTTCTTGTGATGATATATTAAAATATGAAGCAGTCCTTCTATCATATTCTAGATTTGCAATAAAAATATGAGACGAAGTAATCTTTTTTGCATCTAAATTAAAAAGATTTTGACTATTCTTCACTTGATAATTTTTTGGTTTGTATTTATTAGATATATGCTGTAAAATAAAACCATAGTTAAAGTCTGCAGAACGCTTGCTATTGTGCAAAAATGAAAAGTGCTTATTTGAATTATCTCCAAAACCAATAGAAGTTTGATTATCGTACAGTTTAGCAATACTCTCATCCTTTACTTTGGCTGCTTTAAGTGGCCGTGTTTTGTAATTAGTTTTCAAGTTAAATTGACCTGTTGAATAAGTTTGGCTTTTATCCACTTTTAGTGTGTCTGCAAAAGAAGCTTGCTCATTTAATTTATTTGCTTCAGGAATTGAAGGCTTGAATCCTTCTGTTACGCTCACCTCTGTAGCTTTTATATCTTGTGATTGTAGAGTAATTGAACACATCAAACTCAGAAGTAGTAAAAGAAAAGTGCTTTTCATTTTTTTATTTTTTTATTTTTAGTATTTCATTAGTATCAGATTCTAACTCAAAAAGCATTTCATAATTTATTTCTTCATCCAAAATTTCTATCACTATTTCCGACTTTTTTTCTGCTCTTGCAGCAGCAACTGTAATTTCTTTTTGCAAAATTGCTTCAAACTTTTTTCTTGCTACAATTAGTAACTCCTCTCCTTGATAATTCTCAATAATTGACTCTAAGGTTGCTTTTGCTTGAAAATGATTTCCTTTTTGCGCATAAATTTCAGATAGTAAAATAAAACCTTTAGCTATCCAATAGTCAGCTGTAAAATCATTAGCCAAATGGTAAATATTGTTTTCTGCTTGCTGCAAACTATCATTTAAAAAACTAAGATAAGCAAGCATATAAGTGGCTTCTGCACCAATTGAAGTTTCCGAATTTTTACTTAAATCAGCAAATACTTTCTCTGCTTTTTGAAAATTCCCATTATCAAAAAAGCTCTCCGCTAAAATCAAATCTGCTTTGTTTTTCAAACCTTGGTCAACTTTGTCTAATTGAAGTACTTTTTTGGCATAGACTACCGCATCTTCAGAAGCTTTTTCAACTTCTTTATTAGCTAGCATCAAACGAATAATCGCTTCTCTTTTCGAACTGTTATTAGTTGCAATTTTTTCTACTGCCCGATAATAATTAATCGACTGGTCAAAATCTGATAATTTGAAATAATGCCTTGCTAAATACAAATTAGCAGGTTCTAAATGTTGGCTATTTGCTTTTATCACTTCACGAAAAGCATTAAGTACACATGCAGAATCATTTTCTTCTTTACAGCTTTCAGCTAAATAATAATTAGCATCCACTAAAAAAATACCATCAGAGAAATTAGAGATATAGTTCTTAAAAGTATTTCTTGCAACTGAGTAATCGCCCTCTGCAAATTTCATAAATGCAGTATTATAAGTTAAAGAATCTTGGTCAGCCCTACTGATATTAACTTGAGATAAAGCATTAACAACGGCCAAATACTCATCTACTTTTGCAATGCTAATGTAAGCGGCTCGCATGCCTGAAAGCGCATCTTTAAAATAAGTAGTTTTTGCAAAATCATTAATAACAACCATAAATGATACGATTGCTTTTTCAGTATCTCCTGCATTAAAATAAATCATGCCTTTACTTAAATGAATTTTGGCTTTTAAATGTTCATCTGAAATGAAGTTGAGCAACTGATTATAAGTATCAAGCGCTTTCTCTTTTTGATTGTTGTTTTTGCAATAAACTGCTAAATCAAGCAAAGCATCATCAAAATATATAGACTTTTGGTGGCTCTCAATAAATTGCTTTAATATTTTCTCTTTAGCTGAATACTTACCAATCAGCCCAAGACAAACAGATTGATTGTAAAGTGCATAATCAGCATCAAACAAATTGCAGCTGATTGCTTTTGCATAATTTTTCTCTGCCATCCTGAAATCTGAAAGCATAAAATAACAATCGGCTAATCTTAAATATGCATCATTCAAACGCATAGAGTCTTTCGCGATTTTTATGAATTTACGAAAACTATTTTTTGCTTTTTGATAATCTTTTTGCTGAAAATATGCATAAGCCAAATTATATTGAGCAAAATCAGTGGTAGAAGACAGTGAAAGCGCTAAATAATCATTATAAAGTTTAATTGAATTTGAGTAATCTGAAAGCCTGAAATAACAATCGGCCAACCAATAAGTGCTGATGGCAAAAACATCATCATCTATAGGATACTTATTTGAATTCTCAAAAAGTGAAATTGCTTGATTAAAATCTGCATTATTAAATGCTTTTACTCCAATAAAAAAACAGAGCCTTTGAATTGCCAGCTTTTGCTTCTGTGAAGGATATTCAATTGCTTCTAATTTTTTAAAAGCTTGCTCATAGCGACTAGTATTTTGTAAAGCATTAATCATCAAATCATTAATCAACTTTTTATGTGCTGAATTTTCAAAATTGTTTAAATACTGTTGCAAAATACTAAGCACATTTTCAAAGGGCAAGTCCAACTCATAAGAAAGTTTCGCATAATTAAAATAAGCATCTTCCTGCAATAAAGGATTATAATTAATATCTGCAGCTTTTTTAAAAGCGGCTAAAGCATACTGTTTTTCATCAATTTGCAAATAACTATTTGCTAAATAATAAGCTGTAAATTGAGTGCTACTATCAACATCAAATTGTAAAGGTTCTAAATACCTAATTGCATTTTCAAAATCACTTATGTTATGATAAGCATGACCAAGTTGTAATTTATCTAATGAAGTGGAATGTGATGATTTTTCAAAATAAACTTCAAAATATTCAGTTGCGGATTTATAATCTTTTTTATTGTAATAGGCTTCTGCAAGAACTCTGTTTAATTCTCCTTCTCTAGATGAAATCACTTTATCAATCATAGGCTCTGCATAAGCAACCAACTCATCATATCTTTTTTGTAAAAAGTAAATTTGACTAATATAATAGGGAATAATATTGGCAAAATTATCATCATCTTTTAGCTTCAAAAAAGCTGATAAAGCGGTTTTGTAATGTTGCTGCTTATACGCAATATGTGCATAAAAATAGTTGGACGAGCTAGCATATTTTGAATTAACATTTAATAATTTTGAGAAATAATATTTTGATGAAGATAAAGAGTCAAGGATGAAATAGCTATATGCCAATTTAAAGTTATATTCATCATTAGTGTTATCACATTTCGCAAAGTAATTAATGGTCTTATCGTATGATTTTTTACTATAATAATACAAGCCCAACTCATAATTTACCGAATTTATTTTTGATGAGTAAGGATAGGAAGAAAGAAATTCGTCAAACCAAAATTCTGCATCTTCATTAAATAATTTCTTACTGCAAATTGCTATATGAAAAAGCGCCTCTTCTCTTTGAGATTCCAAAGCAGATTTATCATTGTATATTTGATAAAATAAGTTCTGAGCTACAACATAGTTTTTTTCTTTAAAAAGCGCTTTAGCATCTGTAAAAACAGATGTACTTTGAACTTGTGCTGATAGCAGAAAAACAGACAAAAAGAAAACGGCTAAAAGAGAGTATTTTTTAAGCATAACGGTATTCAATATCGCAAATAAAAATAAAAAATATGCCTACAAATTGAAAGTTAATAAATATGAGTTTTCAACAACTATTGCTAACAATTAGCCTTAATTTACATTCTTAAAAATTAATATTTTATTTACTTTGCGATTGGCTTTAGAAATGATTTACATCTTAAAAATAAAAGGTACGGATAAGATTCCAGATTTTGTACAAATACGAGATCAGGACATGACATTACGCGCCTATTTTCGGCTAGACCAACAAGAAGCTGGAATTAGAAAGAATAGAATGCAAGAGCACAGCAAAGCTATAATGAATGCATTAAAAGAAATGAAATTCGGCAAACTGAAACAATTAGACATTCAATTATGAATCCAATTATCGAACTAAAAAGAGTTGATATTTTGCAAAAAACAAATGTTATTTTTCAAGATATTAATTTTAAAATTTCAGCAGGAGAATTCATTTACATTATAGGAAAGACAGGAAGTGGAAAAAGCTCTCTGCTCAAATCCTTATATGCTGAGTTAAGCGTCAATAAAGGAGAGGTAAAAGTATTAGATTCTGATGTAAATAAGCTAGACTATAATGGAGTCTCAGCATTGCGAAAAAAATTAGGTATAGTTTTTCAAGATTTTCAATTACTTACCGACAGAACAGTTTATGATAATTTGCTGTTTGTACTGCAATCTACTGGCTGGACTGAGAAGTTGAAAATGAAAGAAAGAATAAAGCAAGTTTTAGATAATGTTCATTTGGAAGGCTGCGAGCAAAAAATGCCTCATGAATTATCGGGAGGAGAGCAGCAAAGAGCCACAATAGCAAGAGCGCTTCTAAATCATCCTAAAATTATTTTAGCTGATGAGCCAACTGGGAACTTGGATCCTGAGAAATCCGAAAAAATTATTGAGCTACTAAAAGAAATAAACGATAAAGGAACGACCATAGTTGTGGCTACTCACGATTATAATATCATAGAAAAATTCCCTTCACATACTTTTGTGTGCGAAAATCGTTCTCTTAAAGAAACGAATAGCGAAACGCTTTAATATTGCAAAGTGCAACATCCAAAAATTAGTATTATTATTCCTGTTTTAAACCAAAAACAAATGCTTGAAAAGGCATTACAAAGTGTGTTTGGTCAAGATTTTATAAATTACGAATTGATTGTGATTGATGGTGGTTCCGAAGATGGTACTTTTGATGTAATACAAAAATACCATCATAAAATCAGCTACTATGAAAGTACAAAAGACAAGAATCTGTATCATGCCATGAATAAGGCAATCGACAAGTCAAATGGGGACTGGCTTTACTTTATGGGAGCTGATGATTGTTTAATAGAAAATAGCTTGTCTACTATTTTCAATAACAATTTACATGCGTTTGAAATCGTTTTTGGCAATATCAAATACACTGACAACACTAATTACAGAAGCGAATTCTCCAAAAAACTTTTATTAAAAAATAGTCTTCATCATCAAGCAACGCTTTATCACAAAAGGTGTTTTTATGGAAAGTCGTTTAACACGAATTATCCTATTCTAGCGGATTACGATTTTAACTTGCAACTTTTCTTTGAGCAGAAGAAAGCGCTATATTTAGACACTGATTTTGCTCTTTGTGGAAGAGAAGGGATCTCAAAACAAAAAGGTTGGCCACATTATAAAGAAGAATTTTTAATAAAAAAAGAGCAGTTGAATGCTGTGCAATTTATAGTGTATGGAAGCCTGAGCTTAGTAAAATATTTACTCAATACGATTGGACTTTTATAAAAAATGAGCATAAATATTTTGGAGTTTTTTCTCTTCCTTTTCCCAGTTTAACTCTTTTTTAGCCTCTTGAATATTTTGCTTCCAAGAATTTCTTTGCTCAATATTTGAAAGCATTTCATTTATTGTTGCTGCCAAATATTCTGCATTATAACTTTCTACAATTTTCCCAATATTATATTGCTGCACAATGCTTTTCACTTCTACTAAAGGAGAGGCAATTATTGGTAAGTTTGCATGAATGTAATCAAATAGTTTATTAGGCAATGCATAAGCAAAACTGAGCCCCAATGGTCTTTCCAAAAGCAAACCAATATCTGCCTGTTCTGAATAGGATAACAATTGTTCAAACGGTACCTTGCCAAAAAATATCACTTTACCCTCAAGATGTTTTTCTTTTACCAATTCCTTTAGCTCCTGCTCAACTTTTCCAAAACCTATAATAAGCAATACTGCATTATTAATAAGTGGCATGGCAGCAATCATCTCTTCTAACCCTCTTCCAGGATTCATTACTCCTTGATACAAAATGATTTTTTTATCATCAAAATTTAATTGCTTCACTTCCTTAGTTTTACTTTCTAACTTTGAAATGTTTCTAATTACTTTAAAATCTACTTCATAATCATTCTTATAGGCAATCGCAATGGAATGAGAAACTGTATAAGCATATTTTAGTTTTGGTAAAATTGATTTTTCAATTAACCGCCAAACCGATTGCACAAACTTTCTACCTTGTAATTCAGGGCCTTCACAAAACATCTCATGGGAATCATATACCAAAGGTTTGTGTTTAATCTTAGAAACCAAGAAATTAGGCAACAGGGTATCTAAATCATTCGCCAGAAAAACATCAGCTTTAGTGAAAAGCAAAATGAAAAAAAGACGAATATTGTATTCCATATAAAACCACACTTCCTGATTAAAAAAAAGCTTCAACCTTTTTGTTTTATAATTTCTTTCTACAGGTAAACTATCAGCAAGTTGTCTACCTAAAAGCAGAACATCAAACCCCATCTCACTTAAAGTTGTAGCAACTTTATGTACTCTTTGGTCAGTACATAAATCGGAAGTTACAGAAATAATAATTCGTTTCAAGAATAATTTTTTAGCGAAAATACAGTTTTTAAAACGCTAAATGGTATGATTTGTTTTACTACTTTTGAACTCATGATTTTTTCAGAAAATTTCTCCCTAAAAACCTATAATACTTTTGGTATTGATGCAAAAGCCAAATATTTCACAGCATTTGAATCTATTGCTGAACTTAATAGTATTTTAATTTCAGAAATTTACAAAAACAACAAAACCTTTGTTTTGGGAGGGGGCTCAAACGTACTTTTTAAAGAAGATTATGATGGCTTAATCATTCATAATAAAATAGCAGGAATTTGCATTTTAGAGGATAATAAAAATGATGTTATAGTAGAGGTTGGTGCTGGCAAAAATTGGCATAATTTTGTAATGTGGAGCGTAAGTCAAGGGCTTTCTGGAATTGAGAATCTAGCACTTATTCCAGGAACAGTTGGAGCAAGTCCAATCCAAAACATAGGCGCCTATGGTCTGGAAGTAAAAGATACTATAATTAAAGTTGCCGCAATAGAAATTGCTACTCAAAAAGTAAAAACTTTCTCGAATGCTGAATGTGAGTTTCAATACAGAAACTCGATATTTAAAGGAAAGCGGAAAGGTGAATTTATCATTACAAAAGTAACTTTCAATCTTAGTAAAATTCCATTTAACAAAACATCCTATGGGGTAATTGCAGAGGAATTAAAAAGTTTAGATAAAGCGCCTTCTCCTCAAAGCATTGCAGAAGCTGTTATTAATATCAGAAGTAGAAAATTACCAAACCCTGAAGAATTAGGAAATAGCGGTAGTTTTTTTAAAAACCCAGTTATTCTAACACCAAAATTTACGGCATTACAAAAAAAATTTCCTAAGTTAGTTGGTTATAAAATTTCAGAAACAGAAACAAAAGTAGCGGCTGGATGGCTCATTGACAATGCAGGGCTTAAAGGATACAGAAAAGCAGATGCAGGAGTACATATAAATCAAGCTTTGGTACTTGTAAATTATGGTGAGGCAAGTGGGGAAGAAATCATAGCTTTAGCCAAAGAAATTCAAACTATAGTAAAAGAAAAGTACGACATTCAAATAGTACCAGAAGTAAACATCTTGTAATGAAACACAAGAAATTACAAGAGAAGCTTTTTCTTCATTTTCCATTTACTCCAACAAAACAGCAAGAGCAACTCATTAGCGACTTAGCGAATTACATTACCACTCTTGAAAACAAAAGCATCTTCTTACTCAAAGGATATGCAGGAACTGGAAAAACAACAATTGTTGCCTCATTGGTAAAATCACTACCTGTTTTAGGAAAGCGATCTGTACTTTTATCCCCCACAGGAAAAGCTGCAAAAGTACTTTCAAACTATTCCAAAAAATCGGCAAGCACCATACACAAAAAAATTTATTGGATTCGCACCAACAAAAAAGGTAATGCTTATATCACCCTGAAAAAAAATACCCATACCAACACTATTTTTATAGTGGATGAAGCCTCTATGATTCCAGCCAGTTCAGATAAAGGATTTGGCAATCGCTCATTATTAGATGATTTGATCGCCTACATAAATGATGGTATGGATTGTAAACTTTTTCTTATTGGTGATACTGCCCAACTTCCTCCAGTTCATCTAGATATTAGCCCAGCTCTTGACGAAGAGTTCTTGCAAAAAAACTACAATAAATCTATCACTGTGAAACAGCTCACGCAAGTAGTGCGTCAGCAACAAAATTCTGAAATTTTGAAAAATGCAACTGCACTTAGAAAGCAAATAACTAAAGAAGATTATTGCTTTCCAAAATTCAGCGTAAATACTGAAGTTATTCGCCTAAACACAGGGGAAAATCTGCAAGATGCTTTAGAATCTGCATATAGTAATGAGGGCGTAAATGCGACTACCGTACTATGCCGCTCCAACAAAAGAGCCAACCTATACAACCAGCAAATCAGAACAAAAATAAGGTGGCAAGAAGATGAAATTTCAGCTGGCGACTTGCTTATCGTAGTACGCAACAATTACTATTGGATGGAACAGGAAGAAATGCCTGATTTTATTGCAAATGGTGATAGTATTGAAGTGGTAAAAATAAAGGAGCGGATTAAGCGCTATGGGTTTCATTTTGCTAAAGCAACTATAAAACTAGTGGATGGAACTGTCAACTTGCGATTGGAAGTTATCCTGCTTTTAGACACACTAACTTCCAATAACGCTTCTCTTACCAATGAGCAATATTGTAAATTATATGATGAAATTTGCTTGGATTATAAAGGAGAAAAAGAAATCAATCAGAAGGTAAAGGATAATCCGTTTTACAATGCTTTGTATGTAAAATTTGCTTACGCCATTACTTGTCATAAATCTCAAGGAGGAGAATGGGAAAATGTATTTGTAGATTTAGGTTATTTTACAGAAGAAATGTTAGACAAATCGTATTTGAGATGGCTCTACACAGCACTAACAAGAGCAAGTAAAAAGTTATATTTGATTAATTTTAACGATAAATTCTTCAATTAATAAATAGAAGGAATTACTCAGCCAGAGCCCGCCCAACAATTAAAAACTATCTATAATAGCATTCAATTTTTTACTAGGTCGCATTACTGAGAAAGTAGCAGCTTCATTAGGGAAATAGTATCCTTCAATGTTTTCTGCTTTTCCTTGGACCTTATTCAACTCCTCTACAATAGTTGTTTCTTGAGCTTCCAATTGTGAGGCAATTTCTTCAAAAACAGACTGTAGTTCTGAGTCATTCGATTGGTTAGCTAACTCCCTTGCCCAATACATAGCGAGGTAGAAATGCGATCCCCTGTTATCTAATTGTCCTACTTTTCTTTGTGGAGATTTTCCATTTTTCAACAAAGATTCAATGGCACTATCTAAAGTAGTAGCTAATACCTGTGCTTTGATATTGCTTTTGGTTTCGGCTAGGTGTTCTAAAGAAACAACCAATGCTAGAAATTCGCCTAAAGAATCCCATCTTAAGTGACCTTCCCTTACCAATTGTTGCACATGTTTTGGAGCAGAACCTCCAGCGCCTGTTTCAAATAAACCACCTCCATTCATTAAAGGAACAATAGAGAGCATTTTTGCAGAAGTTCCTAATTCAAGAATAGGGAATAAATCTGTTAAATAATCTCTTAATACATTTCCAGTAACAGAAATGGTGTTTTCTCCCTTCTTTACTCTTTCTAAGGTAAATAATGTTGCTTCATAAGGCGCCATGATCTGAATATCTAACCCATCAGTTTCATGGTTTTGTAAATAGATATTTACTTTATCAATCAACTCAGCATCATGCGCACGATTTTCATTTAGCCAAAAGATTGCTGGCCATCGTGTCGCTTTCGCTCTATTAACTGCTAGTTTCACCCAATCTTTAATAGGCTCATCTTTGGTTTGGCACATTCTCCAAATATCACCCTCTTCAACTACATGATCAAGCAAAATATTCCCTTCGTCATCAGTTACTTTTACAACTCCTGAATTTTGAATTTCAAATGTTTTATCATGTGAACCATACTCTTCAGCTTTTTGAGCCATAAGCCCAACATTAGGAACTGTACCCATTGTTGTAGGATCAAAAGCTCCATTTTCTTTACAGAAATTAATCGTAGCACTATACACACTAGCATAAGAGCTGTCAGGAATAATTGCTTTAGTATCTTCTGTTTGATTATTTCTATTCCACATTTGCCCAGATGTTCTAATCATAGCTGGCATAGAGGCGTCAATAATTACATCAGAAGGAACATGTAGGTTGGTAATTCCTTTGTCAGAATCAACCATTGCTAAACTAGCATTATTTGCTAAAGCAGCTTCAATATCGAATTCAATCTCCGCTCTTTTATCAGCAGAAAGTGATGGTAATTTATCAATTAAGTTTCCAAATCCGTTTCTAAAATCTACTCCTATCTCACTAAAAGTGTCTTGGTGTTTTGCAATCAAATCTTTGAAGAAAACGCTTACGGCATGACCAAAAATAATAGGGTCAGAAACCTTCATCATGGTTGCTTTCATATGTAAAGAAAGTAAGATTCCTTGCTCTTTTGCATCTTGAATCTCTCTTTCCAAAAAGGCTAAAAGTTCTTTTTTAGACATCACTGTTGCATCAATGATTTCTTTATCTAATAAAGATACTTTCTCTTTTAATGTTGTGATGCTTCCATCATTATTAAATAGCTCAATCTTTACATCTGTAGCCTTAGCTACACAAGTAGACTTTTCGTTATGGTGGAAATCACCTCCATCCATAGTTGCTACATGCGATTTTGAATCAGCACTCCAAGCACCCATAGAGTGTGGGTTTACTTTGGCATAATTCTTTACTGCTCCAGGAGCTCTTCTATCAGAATTCCCTTCTCTAAGTACAGGGTTTACTGCAGACCCTTTTACCTTATCATAACGCGCTTTGATGTTTTTTTCTTCATCATTAGCAGGTGTTTCAGGATAATTAGGAATAGCGTATCCTTTGCTTTGTAATTCCTCAATTGTAGCCGTAAGTTGCGGTACAGAAGCGCTAATATTCGGTAGTTTAATGATGTTAGCATCTGATGTCTTTACCATTTCTCCTAATTCTGCCAAAGCATCACTTACCCTTTGGATTTCGTTTAAGTATTCTGGAAATATAGCCAATACCCTAGCGCCTAAAGAGATGTCTTTGGTTTGAATTTCAATCCCTGCTTTAGCAGTAAAACGCTCAATAATTGGTAAGAAAGAATGTGTTGCCAAAAATGGAGCTTCATCCGTTTTGGTGTAAATTATTTTTCCATTTTGACTGCTCATATTCATCTTCATTTTTGGCCGGCAAAACTAGCAAATTAGTATCCAAAAATATCCTCTAAAGTCAAGTGTTTTATTTCACCATAACTTTGCAGCACATCCATATCTAGCGCGTCTTTATCGCCAAGCACCATTATCGTATAATTTTCATTTTTTACGAACTCATTATGGAAGTTAATCAAATCTTCCATATTGAATTCAGGAATAGCAGCATATACATTTTTTCTGATATCATAATCAATTCCCATTTTTTCTGCTTTTTGGTATTCGGATAAAATCTTAGATTTGGTTAGCCTTTCAGTTCTAATCTTTTGAATCACACCTTCTTTAGCACTTTTCATATTGCTTTCAGCTTCTGGCATACTTTGAAGTAAAGCCATCATACCCTCCATAGCCTCATCTAATTTGTCAGCTTGCGTACCAATGTATGAGAAAGAATAGTGGGAATCTTTATCGTCTTGCGGAATACTATAAGTACTATAAACCGAATAGGCCAATGCTTTTGACTCTCTTAACTCTTGGAAAACAATTGAGCTCATTCCTCCCCCAAAATATGAATTGTGAAAACGAATAAGCGGAACATCATCAGTATTTAGTTTGCTCCCTTTAGCCAAAAACAAAACTTCTGCTTGTTTCATATCATAATCAACAACATAAACTTTATTAGAATTAATATCCAACTCTTCAAATTTACTTTCATTATCAAGCGGATTTAATGCAGTTGTATTAGTATGCAGTTTTGATATCTTTTGGGTGAATTCTTCAACAGAAGAAGGGCCATAATAAAGCACTTGATGCTGGTCATTTGTAAGCGAATGAATAATTCCAACAAGTTGTTGAGCCGTAGTGCGCTCAATCTCTTCATTAGTAAGTACATTAGTAAAGGAAGAAGACGCTCCATATTTAGCATATGCACCCATTGCTCTAAAAAGAATGGTTTGCTTATTTAATTTGGCATTTGCTCTCTGTTTTAGCATATCCATTTTTAAGTTTGCAAGCGCATCCTCATCTGCAACTGCATTTTCCAAAACATCTTCCATGAGCATAACTGATGCATCAAAATTTTCGTTTAACCCATTTAATGAGATCTTAATCACCTCACTATTACAACTTACACTCATCTCTGCACCAATTTTATAGAACTCTTCCATCTTTTGAGTGTTTGATATTTTATCTGTTCCTAAATATTTCAAGTAATCACAAGCCATCTTAAATTGCGGATTGTCATTAGTTCCTTTTTTTATTTTGTAGGACAATTTGAAAATATCATTTTCTGAGTTCTGCTTATGCAACACTTCTACATCTCCAATTTTAGATTTTTGAATATCAGTTTCAAAGTCTAGGAAAACAGGTTCTATTTCTTTCACCTCTTCTTCCATAATAGCTGTCAGGAAATCGGATTCAGATGTGCGATTAACATCTACTGGGGTAATTTTAGGTTTAGCGACCTTCATTATAGAAGTATCTTCGCCTTTTCTTTTATAAACCACCACATAATTATTATGATAGTTCTGCTTTGCAAATTCCATCACTTCTTCTTTGGTAACTGCTGCAATTGCATTGATCTCATTAGTATAATTCTCCCAAGGAATATCAAGAGTAAAAGCCTCAACAAATTCACCTGCTCGCCCATTATTAGTTTCATATTTTTTAATTTGATCTAATTTTAAATCATTAACAATAGCAGGAATTAACCAATCTGCAAAATCTCCTTGCTTGACTTTTTCTATCTCTCCTAATAACAAAGATTTTACTTCCTCTAATGATTGTCCTTGTTTAGGGCTGCCATAAAATCCATGGATTGAATAATCCTTCATTATAAGAGGAAAACATCCGCCGCCTATCAGTTTTTGCTCTTGATTTAAATTCAAATCAATCAGGCCCGCTGTAGAATTTGAAAGTATCATGTCTATTAATCTTAATTTTGGCACTGACTGATCAGCAGCACCTGCAAAACGAAAGCCTAAGTACAAGCGTTCAGCTTCAGGACCATACACTTCCTTAATAACTGGCTTAGCAATTGGACTTTCTTCTATCACCTCAAAAGCAGGATTTTCTGCTTTTTCTTTTCCACCCCAATACTTATCAATTAATTTAATAGTCTGATCAAAATCAAAATCTCCAGAAAGGCATATAGCCATATTATTTGGAACATAATTCTTATCATAAAATTTATTAATTTCTACTAAAGAAGGATTCTTAAGGTGTGTTATTGTTCCAATAGTTGACTGTGTACCATATTGATGTTGCTTAAATATACCTGACATTAACGCTTGAAACATCTTTCTTCCATCGTTATCTAATCCTCTGTTTTTTTCTTCATAAACGGTTTCTAATTCGGTATGAAAAAGCCTCAAAACAGGTTTCCTAAAACGCTCTGCTTCTATTTTTAACCATTTATCTATTTGATTAGAAGGAATATCATTTACATAAACAGTCTTCTCATTTGATGTGTAAGCATTGGTTCCTTTTGCTCCTATTCCACTAAGCATCTTATCATACTCATTAGCTATAGCATATTTTGCTGCTTCACCAGAAATAGAATCAATTTGATTCCATACTCTTTCTCTGTTTAAAGTATCAGTCATTGCAATTGAACGAAATTCTTCATAAAGAGCCTCAATTTTATCTAAAAGTGGTTTTTCTTTTTCATAATCGAGACTCCCATACATATCTGTGCCTTTGAAAAGCATATGCTCTAAATAGTGTGCCAAGCCAGTAGCATCTGCTGGATCATTTTTACTGCCAGCTTTTATCGCAATATTCGTTTGAACTCTTGGCGCATCTTTATATACAGTTAAGTAAACTTTTAACCCATTATCTAACGTGTATACTCTAGCATTCAAGGGGTCGTTCTTAGCCGTTTTGTATCTGTTCTCTATTTTCTTCATCTCTTTTGTTTGATTAAAAATTAGCAGTGCAAAAAATACGCCTACTAAAATAATGATTAGTGTTTTTTTGTTCATTCTTTTTGGTTTTTTAAAAATCAAAATCAAGCCCTAATTCTTTTTTTAATTTGTTCAAATTAGGATTCTCTTTTGTCATTTGTTCATATTTATCTTTATTGGTATAAGGTATTCTATCCTCATCATTTTTTTCTTGAATTTTTGTGACAACTTCTATATTATCATGTTGTAATTTATTTCTTAAAAATTCGTGCAAATCTATCTTTTCTTTTTCAATTACTACTTCTTGGGATTTGTTAGCAATTTGAAGCTGAATTTTACAATCGTCAAGTAAAGTGGGCTTACTCATTTCCAAAGTAGCTGCAAAATTAGATTTCCCTTCATCTTTTTGCTTTTTTACATATCCTTTCCAAACATCCATTAATTCTTGATTGCTGAATACCGATTGTTTTTTTTCTTTTTGTTTTTGCTCTTTTGTTTCTTCTTCCTTTTCCAAATCAGAAATAGAAATTAAGCTTGCTTTATTTTCAATAATCTGTTTTGATTTTACTGATTCCTTTTTTTCTGATTCTGGCAGATTATGATTTTGTATTTCTTGTTTTTTAATTTCATTAATTGACTTAGTTACTTCTTTTTCAATCTTTGGATCTTGTTGTTGAAGCACTATACTATCAGACTCTTTTTTTTTTGGCACATCAACTCCTATTGAGCATAGCTTCATGAGGCTAAGCTCAACCAAAAGCTGCTGATTTTTACTGCTTTTATATTGCACATCACATTTACTAAATATATCTAACCCTTTTAACAAAAACGATTGCTCACAATTTTCAGATTGAGAAAGATATCGCTTTTTCAAATCCTCCCCTTTTTCCAGAAGCACAATGGTTTCAACATCCTTGCTCACCAATAAATCTCTAAAATGAGTAGCCAAACCATTAATAAAATGATGTCCATCAAATCCATTTTCTAAAATTTTATTAAAAAGTAAAAGTACATTTGAAATATCACTAATTAAAATAAACTTTGTAAGTTGAAAATAATACTCATGATCTAAAATATTCAGATTATCAATTACATTTTGATAAGTTATAGCATCATCAAAACTTGATAATCTGTCCAAAATTGAAAGAGAATCTCTTAAAGAGCCGTCTGATTTTTGTGCTATCACATGTAATGCATCTTGCTCAACATTAATTTTTTCCTGCTCTGCTACATAATGAAGATGATTCACAATCTCAACTAAACCTATTCTTTTAAAGTCAAAAATTTGACATCTTGAAAGAATAGTTGGAATAATTTTTTGTTTCTCCGTAGTTGCTAAAATAAATTTAGCATGTTCTGGAGGTTCTTCAAGTGTTTTTAAAAATGCATTAAAAGCAGATTGAGATAACATATGTACCTCATCAATAATATACACTTTGTATTTACCAATTTGAGGAGGAATTCTAACCTGATCTGTTAAATTTCTAATGTCATCTACTGAATTATTTGATGCAGCATCTAATTCAAAAATATTAAATGAGTAGTCTGCAATATTTTCATTACTGTCAAACTGATTAATTTCTTTTGCAAAAATTCTTGCACAGGTTGTTTTACCAACTCCTCTTGGGCCACAAAATAAAAATGATTGCGCTAAATTTTTATCAGATATAGCATTACTTAAAGTTGTAGTAATAGCTGACTGACCAACAACATCTGAAAAAGTTGTAGGACGATATTTTCTGGCCGACACAATGAAGTTTCCCATTAAAATTCTGAAAAAAATTTGAAAAACAAAAGTAACATTTCTAAGCAAATAAGAGCAAAAAAATATTACAATTCACCTCTTGCACATTTAATTAGTTTTATTAGATTTGCAGCCCGAAAATTAGTATTAATCAAAAAAGGAAAAAATGAACAATTACGAAACCGTTTTCATTATGAATCCCGTCTTATCTGAAGAGCAGATGAGGGAAACGGTAAAAAAGTTTACAAAATCCCTAAAAGACAATGGTACCAAAATTGGTAATGAAGAGTATTGGGGATTAAAAAAATTGAAGTATCCTATACAAAAGAAAAACACAGGATTTTATTACTTCATTGAATTTGAAGCAGAAGGCAAAGCTATAGCCGATTTAGAAATTCAATTAAAAAGAGATGAAAGAATTATGAGGTGGCTTACTGTTCGATTAGATAAGTATGCTGTTGAATATGCCGAAAGAAGAAGAAAGAGACTAAGTACTAACAAAAGTGAAAAAGAGGAGGCAGTATCATGAATAAATTAAGAAAATCAAATACAGACATCAGATATCTCTCGCCAGTTGATATCGATAAAAGAAATAGAGATAAATATTGCCGATTTAAGAAGATGGGAATCAAGTATATCGATTATAAAGACCCTGACTTTTTGATGCGATTTTTGAACGAGCAAGGTAAAATCTTACCAAGAAGAATTACTGGAACTTCATTGAAATTTCAAAGAAGATTATCGGTTGCTGTAAAAAGAGCAAGGCAAATTGCGCTTTTGCCTTATGTAGGTGACTTATTAAAATAATTAGTGATGAAAATTATATTAAAAGAAAATATAGAAAAACTTGGTTTTGCTGATGAGGTATTAACAGTAAAGAATGGCTATGCTAGAAATTATTTAATCCCTAAAGGAAAAGCCGTATTAGCTACTGATTCTGCCATTAAAGTTTTGGAAGAGAAACTTAGACAGCAATCAGGAAAAGAGGAGAAAGTAATTGCTGATGCAAATGCTATTGCTGAAGTAATTTCCAACCTGGATATTAAAGTGAAAGCAAAAATAGCGGACGGTGGACAAAAACTTTTTGGCTCTGTGACTACTGTTCAATTTGTAAATGCGCTTACTGCATTAGGACACGAAATCGACAAAAGATTTGTGAAACTTACAACCATTAAAGAATTAGGAAAGTATGAGGCTGAAATTCGTTTACACAGAAGTGTAAGTGTAAGCGTGCCTTTTGAGGTTATTGCTGAATAGCTTAGCTATTAAGAAAATAATAAAAAGAAGCCCTTTCTTGTAGATAGGGTTTTTTTATTCGTATCTCAACGCCTCAATAGGATCGAGTTTGGCAGCTTGCAATGCTGGATAAATTCCAGCAACTACTCCAACCAAAATACAAAGTGTAATACCACAAAAAATCCAAAGCCAAGGAATTACAAATATCCCTCCAATAAAAGAAGAAGTTAAATTCCCAACAAGTACACCCAAAATTATACCAGCCAATCCACCCAACTGACAAACCACTATGGCTTCTGTAAGGAACTGACCCCTTATTAAATTGGCAGTAGCCCCCATTGCTTTTCTTGTGCCTATTTCTTTTGTCCTTTCTGTAACAGAAACAAGCATGATATTCATCAAACCAATAGCAGCTCCTATTAAGGTAATGATTCCAATTAAGGTAGCGGCAAGGGTAACATAGCGAATGTTTTCAATAAGGATATTGGCCAAATTATCAGATTTTACAATGGTAAAATCATCTTCCTCAACAGGTTTTAACTTACGAACGCTCCTGAACTTGGCAATGGCCGCTCCAATTGCAGGATCCAAGTCTTCTACCTTATTACACATCACGCTTATGGTGAACGATTGGTTGCTTCTGCTGAAAAATTGCCTTGCATAAGTAATTGGGATAAGTACTGTTTTGTCTCCACCAAAGCCCATTGCAGAGCCTTTTTCTTTCAACACGCCAATAACCTTAAATTTCAAATTTCCACCACTTATAGTCTTACCAATAGCTGATGTATTAGGAAAAACTTTTTCATTAACTTCTTTTCCAATAATAACGACATTTCTACCAAAATGAATCTCATCTAACGAAAAGTTTCTACCCTCTGACAACTCATAGCCTGATGTAAATAAATAATTTTCATCTGTTCCCCATACACTTATATTTGGATCGGACTTATAGCTTTCGTATTTCACAGTAGCTGCTCCTGCCACCCAAGATGAAATAGATACTTTGGAAGGAAAATAATATTCAGCTTTAAAATCTTCAGCATTTCTATAATTTATTGGTGGATATACTTTGGGCTTTCCACCATCCTTTCCTACCCTAATTTGCATTCCATAATTTTTGATAGTAAAAGTATTTGCCCCCATAGATGTGAAATTTTCTGAAATTGAGCCTTTTATTGATTCAATAGCAGTTAGAATTCCAACTAGCGCCATTATACCAATGGCAATAATCAAAATAGTGAGTATACTTCTTAACAGGTTGTGCCTTATGGCATCAATGGCAATTTTTATATTTTCGAAATAGACTTGCATAGGTAATCGCAATATAGCAAAAAGCAGCAGCATAAATTATTTAGTCTTCCTTAATTTTTCTTAACTTTGCAATCCTAATTTTACCTATAACATACAGATGGCATTTGACATTGAAATGATCAAAAAGGTGTACAAAAAGTACCCAGAAGCAATTAAGTCAGCTAGAAAAGCTACTGGAAAACCGCTTACATTATCTGAGAAGATACTATACACACATCTTTGGAATGGAAATGCAGAGCAAGCATTTACAAGAGGTGAAGACTATGTAGATTTTGGACCTGATAGAGTAGCCATGCAAGATGCTACGGCTCAAATGGCACTATTGCAATTTATGCAAGCAGGAAAAAGTAAAGCAGCTGTACCATCTACTGCTCATGCAGATCATTTAATTTTAGCCAAACTAGGAGCTGATAAAGATTTACAAGCCAGCTTAAATGCCAATAATGAAGTGTTTAACTTCCTATCTTCAGTTTGTAATAAATATGGAATAGGTTTTTGGAAGCCAGGTGCTGGAATTATCCATCAAGTAGTATTAGAAAATTACGCTTTTCCAGGAGGAATGATGATTGGTACAGATTCACATACGGTGAATGCAGGAGGATTGGGAATGGTAGCCATTGGGGTTGGAGGTGCTGATGCTGTTGATGTAATGGCGGGAATGCCTTGGGAATTAAAATTTCCAAAATTAATAGGCGTAAAATTAACTGGAAAATTAAACGGTTGGACTGCTCCAAAGGATGTAATCTTAAAAGTAGCTGGGATCCTTACTGTAAAAGGAGGAACAGGGTATATTGTGGAGTATTTTGGAGAAGGAGCAGAATCTTTATCGTGTACAGGTAAAGGTACAATTTGCAATATGGGAGCAGAAATTGGGGCTACTACTTCTACTTTCGGTTATGACGAAAGTATGGAAAGATACTTGAGAGCTACTGACAGAGATGATGTAGCAGATGCTGCCAATGAGATTAAAAAATATTTAACAGGAGATGCAGAAGTATATGCAAATCCTGAAAATTTTTTTGATCAAGTAATTGAAATCAATTTATCTGAGTTAACGCCACACTTAAACGGACCTTTTACGCCAGATTTGGCAACTCCTGTTGCTGAGATGAACAAAAAAGCAACTGAAAATGATTGGCCTTTAGATGTGGAATGGGCACTGATTGGCTCTTGTACTAACTCCTCTTATGAAGATTTAACAAGAGCAGCCTCCATTGTTCAAGATGCAGTAAATAAAGGAATAAAACCAAAAGCAATTTTAGGGATCAATCCAGGATCAGAACAAGTGAGGTATACTGCAGAAAGAGATGGGATTTTAGATACATTTAATAAGTTTGCATCAACACGAATTTTCACCAATGCTTGTGGTCCATGTATCGGACAATGGGACCGTGAAGGAGCGGAAAAGAAAGAGAAAAATTCAATTGTACATTCCTTCAATAGAAATTTCGCAAAGCGTGCTGACGGCAACCCAAACACACATGCCTTTGTAGCATCTCCTGAAATTGTAGCTACTGTTGCAATATCTGGAAGATTAGATTTTAATCCTATTACTGATACACTTACAAATGAAAATGGAGCAGAAGTTAAATTGGCAGAACCGACAGGATTCGAGCTCCCACCCAACGGATTTGATGTAGAAGATAATGGTTATCAAGCTCCTGCAGAAGACGGAAGTAATATAGAAGTAGTTGTAAATCCTGAATCTAACAGATTACAATTATTGACACCTTTTAATGCATGGAATGGAGAAAATATTTTAGGAGCGAAACTTTTGATAAAAGCAAAAGGAAAATGTACAACAGACCACATTTCTATGGCAGGACCATGGTTAAGATACAGAGGACACTTAAACAATATCTCTAACAACTGTTTGATAGGAGCAGTAAATGCTTTTGGAGAAAAAACCAATGCTGTTGTAAATCAAATAAATGGAGAAATTGATGAGGTTCCGAATGTAGCTAGAGCGTATAAAGCTGCAGGTATTACGTCGATTGTAGTAGGAGATCACAACTATGGAGAAGGGTCTTCAAGAGAACATGCGGCTATGGAGCCAAGACATCTAGGTGTAATAGCAGTTATTGTAAAATCATTTGCTAGAATCCATGAAACGAACCTTAAAAAACAAGGCATGCTAGCATTAACTTTTGTGCATGAATCTGATTATGATTTGGTACAAGAAGACGATACATTCAGTTTTATAGATTTAGCTGATTTTTCTGAAGAAAAACAAATTACTTTAGAGTCTGCTCATGCTGATGGAACAACTGATTTTATTAAGCTGAACCACACTTACAATCAGCAACAAATAGATTGGTTTAAAGCAGGTTCTGCACTGAATTTAATCAAGCAAGAGAGTAAATAAAAATGTGGACTGTTCTCTTCATTTATTGGTTTACCAGTAATTATTTTACCCAATATTTAGATATTTGATGTTTTGGGATTTGTCACTTTTATCGTTTGGATGTCATGTGTAAAAGGAGAAGTGCCGATTGCTTTTTCTTCCTTTGTTATACGAAAAATCGAGTACTATAAAATTAGTGAATCAAAAATATGGCTCATTATTGCAAATTAGCTTAGGGTTAATTTACTGTGGCTGCTACCTTATTGATACTAACAAAGAAATTAGAATTAGCAATCAGGAATCTCTTCTAAAAAAGTAATTTCATTTTTTTCATAATCCATCTTGCAACAAAAATGTTGCATTCCATTCGTCACTAACAAATACTTTACTCTTAATCGGAAATTGTACTTTGCTATTTGGTGAAATGCATCTTGCGTTATTTTTACATTTGGTGCTTTGCATTCTACAATCATAGTTGGCTTCCCATTTGCATTATATAATACAATGTCTGCTCTGGTTTGCAACTGATTGTATTTAAACATTTTCTCCACTCCCATTAACCCCAATGGATATCCTTTTTCTTTATTAAGGTAATGTATAAAGTGTTGCCGCACCCATTCCTCAGGAGTTAAAACAAAATAATTTTTTCTTACTTGCCCAAAAACTTGTATAGTCCCTTCAACTGATTTAGTTTTGATGGCTGCAAAAGGCAAGTTTAATTGTGGCATTTCCATAAAAAGCAAATTAAGTGAATTATAAAGAAATCATATCAGAAATAAAGAATAAAAATTTTCATCCTGTTTATTTTTTAATGGGAGAAGAGCCTTTTTATATTGACAAAATTACGGACTATATTTCCAAAAATATTTTGCTTCCTGAAGAAAAAGAATTCAATCAAACTATATTGTATGGAAAAGACATAGAAGTTGCACAAATTATTGCAGAAGCAAAGCAATTTCCATTTGGAGCAGAAAAAAGAGTAGTAATTATTAAAGAAGCTCAAAACATCAAAAATATTGAGGAACTAGAGGTCTATACTGACAACCTGCTACCCTCTACTATTTTAGTGATTTGCTACAAGTACAAAAAATTAGACAAGCGAAAAAAGTTTGGAAAAAACCTTAGCAAAAAGGCTTTGTTATTTGAAAGCAAAAAGCTTTATGATAATCAAGTTCCGTATTGGATTGTAAATTATTTAAGCGAAAAAGAATTTCAAATTGAAGAAAAAGCCGCTTTTATGCTGGCTGAATTTCTAGGAAATCAACTCTCTAACATCAGCAATGAGTTAGACAAATTGATTCTAATTGTTAAAAATGATAAGAAAATAACTGCGGAAATAGTTGAGAAAAATATAGGCATAAGTAAGGATTACAACATTTTTGAATTCCAACAGGCATTGGGTAAAAAGGATATTCTCAGTTCCAATAGAATTGCAAATCATTTTGCAACTAACCCAAAGAATCATCCTTTTGTGGTCACACTTGGCATGTTGTTTTCTTATTTTCAAAAACTAATGACATATCATAGCTTGAAAGACAAAAGCAAAGCAAATGTTGCATCAGTACTGAAAATAAATCCATTTTTTGTACAACAATATAGCAGTGCTGCTCGAAATTATTCTCAAACCAAATTGTTTAACATTTTCAGTTTTTTAAAGCAATATGATTTGAAATCAAAAGGAGTAAACAATTCCAGTACAAAAGATGGTGATTTACTTAAAGAGCTGGTATATAAAATCCTGCACTAATTTCATTACATTTGTCACCAATTTTTAATAAAATGAAAAAACTACTTTCTATATCTTTATTACTATTGTTAAGCACAATAATTTTTGCGCAAAGTGGAACTATAAGAGGCTTTGTGTATGATAAAGAAAGTGCAGAGCCAATTATTTTTTGTAACGTTTCTTTAGCAGAAACAACACTAGGGGCACCAACTGATGTAAATGGTTTTTTTTCTATTGCTAATGTGCCTGCTGGCCATTATAAAATCATCATTACTTATTTGGGTTATGATTCATTACATGCAAACATTCATTTGTCTGCAGGAAAAATCCTCACCAAAAAATTTGAACTTTCTGAATCGAGCATTAAGTTAGATGAGGTAAAAGTGTCAGCTGAAAGGCAAGAAATGAAAACAGAAGTAAAGGCTGCTGTAATTAAAATAACGCCAAAAGATTTGGAAATGATTCCAGCCATTGGAGGTGAACCTGATTTAGCTCAGTATTTACAAATTGTTCCGGGAGTTGTTTTTACTGGCGATCAGGGTGGACAGCTCTATATTAGGGGAGGGTCTCCCGTTCAAAATAAAGTGCTTTTAGACGGAATGATTGTGTACAGCCCTTTCCACTCAATTGGATTATTCTCGGTTTTTGATACCGATATTATAAGAAATACAGATGTTTACACAGGTGGTTTTAATGCAGAATATGGTGGTAGGATATCATCTATTATGGATATTAAAACAAGGGATGGAAATAAGAAAAACTTTGAAGGCAAACTATCTGCTAACACTTTTGGTTCAAAATTATTGCTGGAAGGGCCACTTAGTAAAAAGGGAAAGTCTTCTTTTGTCTTTTCAGGCAAAACCTCTTATTTGAATAAAAGTTCTGAACTTTTCTACAAACATCCTATCCTTTATTTTGATGAAAAAGGATTACCCTATTCTTATACTGATTTGTATGGAAAGTTTTCGTTTCATGGCGATAACGGCAGCAAATTGAATGTATTTGGTTTTAATTTCTCTGACAGAGTGAATTACCAATACATATCTGACTTGGAATGGGATTCCAAAGGAGTTGGTAGCCAGTTTATACTCGTTCCTGGGAGCTCTCCAATTTTAATTGAAGGAAATTTTGCTTTTTCTAATTATGGAATAAGCATGAAGGAAGCTGCATCCCCATTAAGATCAAGCGAAATTATTGGTTTTAATTTAGGTTTTGATTTTACTTATTTCCTTTCTAAAGGAAAAATTAAATATGGATTTGATGTATTAGGCTTTGAGACCGATTTTAGTACTTTCAACTCTGTCAACTCTATAATTGAGCAAGATGAAAATACCTCTGAATTTTCAGCTTATGTGAATTATCAATACACTTCTACCCGATTTATAATTGAACCTGGTTTTAGAATACAGAAATACACCCTTGGATTTTCTCCTGAACCAAGATTAGGAATGAAGTATAATTTAACAGATAAATTGCGTTTGAAATTCGCCACAGGAATTTATTCTCAAAATATTTTAAGCACAGTCTCTGATAGAGATGTGGTGAATTTATTCTATGGCTTTATATCTGGACCTGAAGATATTCCACTTCAAACCAATGGAGAAGAATACCCACACAAACTACAAAAAGCTACTCATTTTATATCTGGAATTGAATATGATTTAAGTAATAATATGGATTTGAGTATTGAGGGGTATAGAAAGAATTTTACACAACAAACCAATATTAACAGAAACAAAACATCTAATTCAGATGATGACTTTATTATTGAAACGGGATATGCGCAAGGATTAGATGTACTTCTAAAATATAGCAATAAACAACTCTATCTGTGGGGTGTTTATTCTTTAGGCTTTGTGCGTAGGGATGATGGGATTAAAGAATATGCCCCTCATTTTGACAGAAGACACAATGTGAATTTTGTCGCCTCTTTCAAATTTGGTAGAAATAATAGTTGGAAAACTGATTTAAGATGGAATTTAGGTTCTGGATTTCCTTTTACCCAAACACAAGGATTTTATGAAAGCTTAACCTTTGAAGATGGCATTAATACCGATTATACATCTGTAAATGGTGATTTAGGAATTCAATATGCTGAATTAAATAAAGGGCGTTTACCTTACTACCACCGCCTTGACTTATCGATATCAAAAATCGTAAAAGTGGCGAATAAATCAGATTTGGAAATTAGTGCATCTGTTACAAATGTATACAATAGAGAAAACATTTTTTATTTTAATAGAATTAAGTACGAAAGGGTAAATCAACTACCAATAATGCCAAGTATTGGCGCCAGTATCACATTCTAATTTCTGACATTTTAAAAATTTTATTAAAAAGTATTATCAAGTTCGAAATAATCGGCTTGAAATAGTATTTTTGGCAACAATTAAAATGGCTATATAATTGTGAGCATTTCTGCTACAAAATACATTTTCGTAACAGGCGGTGTAACCTCTTCATTAGGTAAAGGCATCATTTCTGCATCATTAGGAAAATTATTGATTGCTAGAGGTTATTCCGTAACCATTCAAAAGTTAGATCCTTACATTAATGTGGATCCGGGAACAATGAACCCTTATGAACATGGGGAGTGCTATGTTACAGAAGATGGTGCAGAAACTGATTTGGATTTAGGGCATTATGAAAGGTTCCTGAACACTCCAACCTCACAAGCCAATAATGTTACTACTGGAAAAATTTATCAAACAGTAATAAACAAGGAAAGAGAGGGCGCCTATTTGGGGAAAACTGTACAAATTATTCCACACATTACTGATGAAATAAAAAGGTGTGTCAAAATCTTAGGAGACACTAAAAAATATGATTTTGTAATTACTGAAATTGGCGGAACAGTTGGAGACATTGAATCATTACCTTACATTGAAGCGGTTCGTCAGCTTAAATGGGAACTAGAAGATGATGCTTTGTTTATTCATCTTACTTTAATCCCATTCTTGAAAGCATCAGGAGAATTAAAAACAAAACCTACTCAACATTCGGTAAAAACACTATTGGAGTCTGGGATTCAGCCAGATGTACTGGTCTGTAGAACTGAACATCATTTGGATGCAAATATTAAAAGAAAAATAGCGCTATTCTGTAATGTGGGGAAAGATGCTGTAATTGAATCTATTGATGTGGATTCTATCTATGAAGTGCCAATTAAAATGTTAGATGAAGGTTTGGATAAAGTGGTTTTGAAAAAATTGAATTTGAATCATGCTACTAAATTAAACCTTGATAATTGGAATAATTTCTTGAAAAAGTTACAGAATCCTAAGGAAAAAGTTAAAATCGGGTTGATTGGAAAATATATCGAACTGAAAGATTCTTACAAATCCATTTCGGAAGCCTTAATTCATGCTGGTGCAAACCATAATTGCGAAGTAGAAGTAAAATGGATTCATGCTGAAAGTATAGATACTAAGAATGTAAAAAAAGAATTACAAAACTTAGATGGAATTTTAGTTGCTCCTGGTTTTGGCGATAGAGGAATTGAAGGTAAAATTGCAGGAATTAAATATGTAAGGGAAAACAGCATCCCATTTTTTGGCATTTGTCTTGGGATGCAATGTGCCGTAATTGAATTTGCTAGAAATGTATTAGGAATGAAAACCGCACACACAACAGAGATTGATTCAAAAACAAAATTTCCAGTTATTGATTTGATGCAAGAACAAACTAAAATCATCAATAAAGGAGGTACCATGAGATTAGGTGAATACCCTTGCGATATAAAAAGTGGCTCAAAAACAAGAAAAGCATACAATCAAAAAGCCACAAAAGAAAGGCACAGACACAGATACGAATTCAATAATACTTATTTAGAAAAGTTTGAGAAAGCCGGAATGAATGCAACTGGAATAAACCCTAAAAGTAATTTGGTTGAGATAGTTGAAATTAACAATCATCCTTGGTTTGTAGGCGTGCAATTCCATCCAGAATACAAAAGTACAGTGTCTAATCCTCATCCACTTTTTATTCATTTTTTGAAAGCTTGTCTTAATCAGAAGAAGTAATGAAACAATACGATAAAAATTCGTTAATAGGACTTTTATTAATGGGATTTATTCTCATTATTTTTAATACATATTTCTTTCCGCAAATAGAGGTGGAACCGGCAAAGCAAGAATCGGCAGTATTTACTAGTGAAAATACTGAATCTACACTTCAGCAAAACGACACAGAAATAATTGCAGATGCAATTGTAGACTCAATTGTCAAACAGCAACAAATCAATCAGTATGGTGTATTTGCAAATGCTGCAATGGGAGTTGAGGCAGAATCTTTTTTAGAAAACGATAAGCTGAAAATCACTTTTTCCAACAAAGGAGGAAGAATTACCTCTGTGTTATTGAAAGAATTTGAAACTTATGATAGTTTGCCGCTACAGCTTTTTGATGCAGATTCTTCCATACTCAATCTGGAATTCTCGACTGGAAAAGCGATAGAAACTAGCGAGCTTTACTTTGAAAGCAAAAATGAAGGTAGTTCACTGAGCATGAAGCTTTTGGTAGACGCCAATCATTATATTGAATATGTGTATACCATTTCTGATGATTACTTAATAGATTTTGACATCAATTTGGTAGGAATGGAAAAGCTGATTCCATCTGGAGTAAATTACATGAATTTGCATTGGCAAATGAAAACGCCACAAACTGAAAAAAGCAAATCGAATCAGGATATGTATACTGGCCTTCAATACCAATATAGTGCTGATGATGAAGTTGATTATTTAAGCTTCACCTCCTCTGATGAGGAAAAAATAAAATCAAAGCTGAATTGGGTGGCTTTCAAGCAGCAATTTTTCAGTTGTATATTTATTTCGCAAGATGGTTTTGAAAAACCTACCTATCTATCTTCTAAAAAAAAGGAAAACTCCAAATACATTAAGGATTTAAGTGCTCAATTTGAATTACCATACAAGCATAAAAACAAAGAACAACTCAATTTTCAATTCTATTTTGGGCCAAATCATTATAAAATATTAAAGTCCTACAATGCTGGGTTTGAAGAATTAATTCCTCTTGGATGGGGAATTTTTGGGTGGGTTAATCAATATATTATTATCAATATCTTTGATTTTTTAAGCAAATACATGAGTAATTACGGACTCATCATTTTACTGCTTACTATTATCATAAAATTAGTACTTTCTCCTTTTACTTACAAAGCCTATCTCTCACAAGCAAAAATGAAAGTACTGAAACCAGAGATTGATAAAATTAGTGAAAAGCATAATAAGAAAGACCCTATGAAGGTGCAGCAAGAAACCATGGCACTTTACAGAAAAGCAGGAGTAAATCCTATGGGCGGCTGTTTACCTATGCTTTTTCAATTTCCTATTTTAATTGCCATGTTTCGTTTTTTTCCTGCCTCTATTGAGTTAAGGCAAAAAAGTTTCCTTTGGGCAGATGATTTATCTTCTTATGATTCAATTACGAGCCTACCATTTGAGATTCCTTTTTATGGGGCTCATGTGAGTCTATTTACACTTTTGATGGCTGTTTCTACAATACTTTATACTAGAATGAATACCCAAGCTATGGGAGGGCAAATGGCTCAAATGAAATGGATGATGTACCTTATGCCTGTTATGTTCTTAGGATTTTTTAACAACTATGCAGCTGCACTTTCTTATTATTATTTCTTAGCTAATATGATTACTTTCGGGCAACAATACTTTATGAAACGCTTTATTGATGAAGACGCGATAATGACACAAATTGAAGCCAATAAAAAGAAACCGGCTAAACCAAAATCTAAGTTTCAGAAGAAGCTAGAAGAGATGCAAAGAAGGCAAGAGCAACAAATGAGAAATAGGCAGAAGAAATAATGAGGTGGTTCCCTTTGATTTTACTTTTTGCACTTTTTGCTTGTGGAAGCAGTAAAAAAAGCATAAAATCAAAAGTAAAGAAAGAAAAAAGAGAACTAATTATTACTCTAGAAAGGACTGCGTGCTATGGCACTTGCCCTATTTATAAAATAGAAATATATTCTGATGGCTCTGCTTTTTATCATGGAGAACGCTTTGTAGATTATTTGGGAGATTATGAGTTTTCCGTTAGTAAAAAAACTACTAATTATATCCTAAAAAGGGCTGTTGAAATTGGATTTTTTGAAATGGAAGATAAATATACTGCAAATATAACCGACTTGCCTAAAACCATAGTTTTCATTCAAAAGGATAAGCAAAAGAAGAAAATTATTGATTACTATGGTGCCCCAAAAAAACTCAAGGAGTTTGAAAGTTTGGTAGATGGATGTATAGATTACAGAAGAATGAAGAAATTAACAGATTAGATTTTTTCCAAAAAAACGTGCATTGCTTTTCTTTTCTGAGAATTCAATTGGTACGAAATTTTATTATTTAGATAGTCAGTAGGATTTTTACAATGGCTATAAATCTCAACTGCTGCTCCAATTGCCTTCTCAATATTATTGATACCAAAACTTAAGGCTTTATTAAATTCAATTTGAAAATTATGATCCAGTTTCATATTAGAAATCCAACAAGCAAAAACAAAGGGCAATCCTGTATGTAATTTCCATATCTCAGCTAAATCATAATTATAATCAAATTTGTTTTGATACTGAAAAGCCCTATCACCAATTATTAATCCAGCTTTTTTGCCCTTAATTTCATCCTCATAGCCGGATCTTGACGGCAATAGTTCAGGAGAAATCCTCCAATATTCATTAAGTAAAATTTTCAAAAGCGCTACTGAAGTTATCGATTGGTAATCGAGTGAAATGCTTTCAATTTTATAAATTGGCTCATTAGAAAAAAGACAAACTGTATCAACAGCTCCATTAGCACCTATACAATAATTTGAAATAATTTGAGCGTTTTGCATTTGTTTTAACACCACAATCGGCACTAAACCAATATCCACATTTCCGTGAATTAATTTTTCTGCACAAGCAGAAGGTATGTCCAAACTGATATCAAGTTTATTACCAAAAGTAGATTGTTGCAACCCATACACAAATGGTATCGTATTAAGATAAGAAACAACTGAAAGCTTATGTCTCATCAGAATATTAAAAAGAATTGATTGATAACTAATATAGTAATATAAATACTTACGGCAAATTTCAGAATAGTACCTCCCAAAAATCCTGCAAGTGCACCTAATGCAATTTTTATGGCTCGAGATGAATCTTCTTTTTCCTCAGTTTTTGCGCCAATAAATGCACCAATAAATGGACCAATAATAACTCCAAAAGGAGGGAAAATAAAAAGTCCCAAGATTAACCCAACAATCGTTCCATTTATTGCTTTTTTCCCTCCTCCAAACTTTTTAACACCATATACTTGCAGCCAATAATCTAAAAAAGTAATAACACTTACAACTACTGCTAACAACCATAACGTATTAGTGTTCATGTGGTGTAAAGTAAAAAAGTGAAAAAGGAGTAAGCCTAAAAAAGAAATTGGAGGTCCTGGCAAAGCTGGAATTATACATCCAGCAAGCCCAATAATTAAAAGTAATATGACAAATATTAGTATTAAGAAATCCATTTTTCAAAAATAGCAAAAGAATGGTAGCGAAATAGCATTCATTTATGATTTCAAAAATCAGATCTCTTGTCCAAATATTTAGTAAATTTGCGTCTACAAAAAAAGTGAAAAAATGGCATTTACTGCATTATCGGCAATATCACCAATTGATGGAAGGTACAGCAGGAAAACTGAAAGTTTGAAGCAGTATTTTTCTGAAGAAGCTCTTATTAAATATAGACTTTTGGTTGAAATAGAATACTTTATTGCACTTTGCAATAGTTCAATTCTACAATTGGGTCATTTTCCAGCTGATAAATTCTCAGACTTAAGAAAATTGTATGCTACTTTTTCTTCAAAAGATGCTGAAAGAATAAAAAACATTGAAGCCACTACAAATCATGATGTGAAAGCAGTAGAATATTTCATTAAAGAAAAATTTGACGAGTTGGGATTGCAAGAGTTTAAGGAGTTTATCCACTTTGGTCTTACCTCTCAAGATATTAATAATACAGCTGTACCACTTTCTGTAAAGAACGCTATGGAAGAAAATTACCTTCCTCATCTTAAAGTGCTTATTGAGAAATTAGAAGAAAAAATAAAAAAGTGGAAAGATGTTGCTATGCTTGCCAGAACTCACGGACAAGCCGCATCACCAACAAGACTAGGTAAAGAAGTGAAAGTTTTTCAAGAACGCATAGAAAATCAACTTAAATTACTAGAAAAAATTCCTTTTACTGCAAAATTTGGTGGTGCTACTGGCAATTTTAATGCACATCATATTGCATTTCCAAATATTGATTGGGTAAGTTTTGCAAATGAATTTACGCATTCGGCATTAGGCTTAAAAAGACAACAAACCACAACCCAAATTGAACATTACGATAATTTGGCGGCACTAATGGATAATCTAAGTAGAATCAATACCATCTTGATTGATTTTGCAAAAGATATCTGGACTTATGTCTCCATGGATTATTTCAAACAAAAAATCAAAAAGGGAGAAGTAGGTTCATCAGCAATGCCACACAAAGTGAATCCTATTGATTTTGAAAATGCAGAAGGGAATTTAGCAATGGCAAATGCTGTTTTTAGCTTCTTATCACCAAAACTACCTATCTCTCGCTTACAAAGAGATTTGACTGATAGCACTGTCTTGAGAAATATTGGCGTTCCATTCGCACACACTATTATTGCATTCTCATCTCTAGAAAAAGGATTAGACAAACTCATGTTAAACCAACAAAAAATAGATGCTGATTTGGAAGAAAACTGGGCAGTTGTGGCAGAAGCAATTCAGACTCTTTTAAGAAGAGAAGGTTTCTCAAACCCTTACGAAACATTAAAAGATTTAACTAGAACCAATAGTAGAATAAATGCTGAAAGCATTGCTAATTTTATAAATGGCTTAGACGTTTCAGAAGAAGTAAAACAAGAGCTGTTATCAATTACACCTTTTAACTATACTGGAATTTAGGCTACCACTTTGTGTTTGGAAAGAAAGTCTTCCCAATTCCAAATAAAGTGTGTTATTAAGTTTTTAAGCTCCTGAAAAAAAACAGGATTAGGCTCATTCTTTCTTTTAAACAAATTAACCTGAAAATCATTAATATTATATTTATCAAATAAAGCTGTCGCCATTGCTGCTATGCAATTGTCCGATTTTCGCAACAATTCATCTAAATAAGTGCAATAATCTGACAATTGTTCAAGTGCGATTTCATTTTCTCCAGTAATTCTTTCAGCCATAAAATCTAACAGTTGGTTATGTAACTTTTCTGCTTGATCTTCATCAAAAAAATCAGGAAGGATTTTTAAATTACCAACAAAAACAATTAAGCGAAACCACCTAATATCATTATCTGTTAGGTTGGGATTACGTTCTAAATTATTATTGTCATTTATAAAATCTTGAATCTCTACAAAGCCATTTACAATTACCTCATCAAGAGTTGTAACAAGCAGTTTAGCCGTTTTTTCGATAGAGATCTTTTTCTTTTTTGACAATAACCCTAAGAATTTTATCATTTGATTTCTAGGTTAAAGTGCTTTTTTACATGCTGTAAAATCTGATCGCCAATAGCAAGACATGCTGTTGCAGCTGGTGAAGGTGCATTCAAAACATGTAGATTATTTTTACTTTTAACAATCTTGAAATCATCAATAATCTTTCCATCTTTTCCTAATGCCATTGCTCTCACTCCACTTCTACTTTCAATTATATCTTTCATTTCCAAAGTTGGAATCATTTTTTTTAGCTCTTTCAAAAATAAAACTTTTGAAAAAGCTCTACGATATTCATTTAAACCAAATTTCCAATGATTTATGAACAACCTCCAAGTGCCAGAAAAACTAAGCGCTTCTAATGTGTCTCTCCAAGAAAAATCTGTTTTTTGATAACCCTCCCTTTTAAATGTAAATACCGCATTAGGACCACATTCAATAGAGCCATCAATCATTCTTGTAAGATGGACTCCTAAAAAAGGAAATTCAGGATTAGGAACAGGATAAATCAGGTTGTTTACTTTGCTTTTTGCAATTTCTGACAAATGATAATAATCTCCTCTAAAACCTACAATCTCCATGTCTAAGTTAAGTTTGTCTTTTTTAGCTAATCTATCGGAGAATAATCCGCCACAAAAGATACTATGTTTTGCATTAAAGGTGCCTTTTGTTGAAAACAAGGTTTCATTATCAATATCCAACAGTTTTGTGTTAAGTGCTATTTTACTATTCGGATTTCTTTCAACTATGCGTTTGGAAAGTTTATTGCAAACGGCCTTGTAATTAATTATCCCTGATTCGGGAACCCAAAGAGCCGCAACCCCCTCTACATAAGGTTCAATCTCCTTGATTTCATAGGAGGAAAGCAATTTCAAACCAATTAAACCATTTTTCTCTCCATTTATTTTTAGAAACTTTAATCTTTCTTCCTCCTGCTTATTTATAGCTAAAACAATTTTTCCACAAATATCATACTCAATGTTATTAGCTTTAGCAAATTCAATGAGTTGTTTTCGCCCACTTACACAATTTTTAGCTCTTAGGGTACCCGGTTTATAATAAAGCCCAGAATGAATAACTCCTGAATTTCTTCCTGTTTGATGAAAAGCAAGTTCGTTTTCTTTTTCTAAAATAATGAGATTTAATTTCGGAAATTCCTGCTGTATTTGGTAAGCAGTAGCTAATCCAACTATACCCCCACCAACAATTGCTATGTCAAAAGCAGCTTTTTGCATTTTACCTTTATCGATTTTCGTTTATGGAGAAAACTCTAGAAATATTAAACCCAAAATAAATATCTCCCTTTGCCCATATTCCTTTTGTTTCATGTATAAAAGCAGGAGCTATCATAGCAGGAGAGTTACTTAAATGTAATTGAAAAATATGACCCCCTGTCTCTATATCAAAGCCAAATGAAAGCACATCATTATTGGTTCTCTCAACAGCCTGTAAAAAGTATTCTGTATTAATCGAAACTCTATTAGAAATTTTATATCTCGAGCTAAAACCAATAGATAATCGATCATTGCTCTCATCATAGCCCACTAAATTGTAGTGAACAATTGTAGGTGAAATTTGTAATGATAGTTTACGATTTATCTTATGAGCAATAAGTAACTGATTTACATAGCTTAATTGATCACTAAACTTATAATTTGCTTGCTTCTTCTCAATTTTTGTGAATTGCTTTTGAAAAACTGAAGTGTAATACGCTATAGTAAATGGAAATGCGTTCATACCATTTTTTTGTCTCATAATTTTGAGTTTAGAAGAGACATCTATTGTTTTTAATGCTGAGCTTCTTCCAATCCCTATACATAGCCAATCCTTTAACCCATAATCCAAACCTAATCTAATTTGTGCATTATCTAATCCATATAAATTATAAAATCCTGAATTTAAAGTCCCAAATCTATGCTGGATTTGAAATTGCAATACACCAGCCGATGGAGCTTCAACAGACTCTCCATTAACAATTTTATTTCCTTTAAAAGTATATGAAATATAATTTGACTCTTTGACATCAATTAAAGATAACAAATCTTCTTGTGCTGTAACATGAACTGCTATTAAAATAAATGATAAAATAACGGTGTATCTCATTGTAATTTCATTTTAATATCAACTTTAACTTCAATTACTTCAGCAATCTTATACAAAACAATCTTAGGAATCTTTATTTTATAATCTTTTAACTTTAATAAAAAATTAACATCAGAAATATTTACAATTTTATCTTCCAATACAAATTTTCCATTAGCAAATATCTTATTTGTTTGTCCATGAATATTAAGGTCGCCTTCTACATATGCAATATTTTCTTTTAGTTCAATAATCTTTCCAACAAATGTAGATTTTGGAAAAATATCAGATTCTAAATAATTTTCGTTAAAATGCTCTTGCATCAATGCGATTGGAAATTCAAAATCTTCAATATACAAGTGAAAAACAATCTCTTTTGTTTTAGCGTCATAAACAGCTGCTACTTTATGATTTATTGCAGATATATTCTCTAATGGAGCTTCTGAAAAGAAACTAATAACCCCATCTTTGCCTATATATTTTTGCGCATCTACTGTTAAGCAGAAAAATATGAGAAAAGTGCTAATTATTAGGCGTTTCATTTTCATTCCAATTTATAATTAATTGAATTTCACTTTCTGATAATTTTGGAGAACCTAATGGCATTACTAGAGGGTCTGAATGTTCTCTTAATATTCTATCTATTACGTCTCCATTTTTTACTGCTTGACTAATATCGTAATAAGTTTCTAAAATCAAATTACCTCCTGGCTGTTGCTGATTATGACATGACACACAATTATCTGTAAAAATAGGTTTAATACATTCAGTAAAAGAAGGATTATTAATTTCACAAAGTGGTAGCTCATCGTATGCACAAGCATTTATAAGTAAAAAAAATAAAATAGTAATTATATAAAATCTCACTTTACAAAAGTATTATTTTTATCAAAATTTATTCGATTAAAAAGCAACAACCCAATAATAAAGAAAACAATAACTACCCAAAGTGCCATTTGCTGACTATAAAAAGAAGTAATAATACCAAAAAGCAATGGACCTAGAAAAGAAGTAGCCTTTCCTGTAAGCGCAAAGAAGCCAAAAAACTCATTTTGCTTTTTCTTAGGAGTAAGTTGGGTCATAAGCGAACGACTACAAGATTGATTAGGCCCAACCATAAAGCCAATCAAAACTCCTGCTATCCAAAAGAATGTTTTTGGAGAATTGCTTTCTGGCGCATAATAGGCCAATAGGGTTGCAACAATCAAAACAAATAAAGTGATATTTATTACTTTTTTTACGCCTACCTTGTCCTCAATATGGCCAAATATAAAAGAGCCAATAGCTGCCGCAATATTCAACACAATTCCTAAAAGCATTACCTCATCAAAAGAAAAATTAATTGTACCAACTGCATAAATTCCTCCCAAAGCAAAGATGGTTATCAGACCATCATTATAAAATAAACGCGCGATTAAGAATTGTGAGATTTGTTTATAGTAAGTGATGGTATTAAAAGTGGTTTTGATGGCGGTGATGGAATTGGAAAAATGCGCTTTTGTAAGTTTTTCCTTTTGCCTGTCTTTCAAAAACAAAAAAGTAGGAATGCTAAAAATTATAAACCAAATGCCGACCAATACATTTATCTTTCTAATTTCAATTGCAGACAAATTAGGAAATAAATAAAGGCATAGAAAAAGTGCGAATAACCCCCCTACAAAACCCAATCCCCAAGCGAAACCTGATATTTTTCCAACATGTGCTTTTTCAGACAAATCTTTTAAGTAGGAATTGCAAAAAACTGTTCCCATTTCAAATGCAATATTAGCAATTACAAAAAGTGTAAGTGCGAAATAAATATCACCAGCAGAGGGGAAATACAGCAAGATTGAAAATGTAGCACAAATCCAAGTAAAAATAATCAAGAAAAATTTTCTATATCCTCCATTATCAGCAATTGCTCCTAATATTGGAGATAAAATAGCAACAATAATTGCGGTAATGGCAACTGCATTTGCCCACATTGTTGTGCCAGTTTGAGGGTCTGGAGCGATTACTTGTGCAAAGAATGCACTATAAATAAAAGTAACGATTATAGTAGAGAATGGCTGGTTTGCAAAATCGTATAAAGACCAAGCAATAACCGCCCTTCTATTTTTAATTTTTGAAAAAATCATTATATTATAACTGCCAATAATACAATTTTTATTCCTAAACCGCTTTTTACCCCAATAAGCTTAAAAAATGTAAATTTGTAAATTAATAAAACCAAAATGAACTTAGAAGGAATTATTGCAATTACAGGAAAAGCAGGGCTTTTCAAGGTAATATCTCAAGGAAAGAATACTGTGATTGTAGAAAGTTTAGCAGATAAAAAAAGGATACCAATAACTGCTAGACATCATGCAAATACATTGGAAGATATTGGTATTTACACTTATGAAGACACTAAACCTTTATCAAAGATTTTTGACACTATTTCAAAAAAAGAGAATGCAAAACAATCTATCTCTCACAAATCAAGTAAAGAAGAATTAATAGCTTATTTCACAGAAATATTACCTGAATTTGATGAGGATCGTGTATACATTTCAGATATTAAAAAAGTAATCCAATGGTACAATAGCATGCAAACTGCAGGCTTGATTGTATTACCAAAAGCTGAGAAAAAATCGGAAAACAAAAAGGCTGCTGCCGAAAAATAAATAGAATGGAAAGCAAAACAATTTCAATACCTAAAAGACCCAAAAGAAAATTTGTTTCAGAAAATTTAGCAGTTGATTCTTGGGAAAAAATCAAGCCTCTTTTTGATGATTTAGTTGAAAGAGAAATAAGTTCAGTGGAGGAATTAGAGAGATGGATGTTAGACAGATCTGAATTAGGCGCGGTATTAGAAGAAGATTTGGCTTGGCGCTATATCAAGATGAACATTGATACAACTGACAAAGCATTAGCCGAAAAATTTCATTTTTGGATAAAAGAAATCTCGCCAAAAACTGCTCCTTATACACATAAGTTAAATCTAAAATTGATTGAGAGTCTTTACTTAAAAGAGTTGGACCAAGAAAAATACCGCATTTACCTAAGAAGTGTTAAAAAGCAAATTGAGATTTTCAGGAAAGAGAATATTCCGCTTTTCACTGAGATGGAAGCCAAACAACAAGAATATGGCGCAATCTCGGCAAAAATGAGTATTGAAGTTGATGGTAAAAAACTTACCATGCAACAAGCTGCACAGCTTTTGAAAGATACGGATAGAAAAAAAAGAGAAGGTGTTTTTAATAAAATAAGTGCAAGAAGATTAGAAGATGAAAAAGCATTGGACGATTTATTTGATGAATTAATTAAACTTAGACAGCAAATTGCTAAAAATGCAGGCTTTGACAATTATAGAGATTATATGTTTTCTGCAATGGGAAGGTTTGATTATACAGTTGAAGATTGCTTCAACTTCCATGATGCAATAGAACAGGAAATTGTTCCCATTATCACCTCATTTGAAAGAAAGAGAAAAGAAAAGTTGGGGTACGCCTTTTACAAACCATGGGATACAACTGTTGATGTAGATGGTTTAGATCCGTTAAAACCATTTGAAGGCGGAAAAATGCTAACTGATAAATCTATTCAATGTTTTGCCAGATTAAGGCCTTACTTTGGAGAATGTTTGGCAACTATGCAAGCCATGAAGCATCTGGATTTAGAGTCAAAAGATGGAAAAGCGCCAGGAGGATTTATGTATCCACTTTACGAAATTGGAGTTCCTTTTATTTATATGAATGCTGTTGGCTCTCAAAGAGATTTAGTAACAATGGTTCATGAGGGCGGCCATGCTATTCATTCCTTCTTAAGCAGGGATTTGGCTTTAACTGAGTTCAAATCTACTCCTTCTGAAGTGGCAGAATTGGCATCTATGTCAATGGAGCTTTTATCTATGAATCATTGGGATATTTTTTATACTAATGAAAGCGAATTGAAAAGAGCAAAATTGGAACAATTAGAAAAAGCACTAGAAACACTTCCTTGGGTTGCTTCAATTGATAAGTTCCAACATTGGATTTACACTACAAAGCATACGGCAAAAGAAAGAAAAGAAAAATGGCTGGACATTTCTTCTAAACTGGGCAACCAGTTAATCGACTGGAAAGGAAATGAAGATGTACATACTAATCTTTGGCAAAGGCAATTACATTTGTATGAAGTTCCATTCTATTATATAGAATATGGTATGGCACAATTAGGAGCTATTGCTATGTGGCGATCTTACAAACAATTAGGAGAAAAAGCGCTAGACAATTATGTAGCAGCCTTAAAATTAGGATATACTAAAACCATTGGGGAGATTTATGATGCTGCTGGCATTCAATTTGATTTCTCAGCTACTTATGTGAAAGAATTAGCTGATTTCATTAAAAAGGAATTGTCGGAATTAAAATAAAAAGCATGGAAAAAGCAAGATCAGAATCAATAAAACGTAAAATTCAAGAAATCATTTTTGAGTCTGATACTTTTGGAGGGAAACTTTTTGACATTCTATTATTAATTGCTATCATTTCAAGTATCATCGTTGTAATTTTAGAAAGTGTTGAACCTATTAACATTAAATATGGTGTTGCATTCAATGTTTTCGAGTGGGTAGTAACGATTCTCTTTACAATTGAGTACATACTAAGAGTTTATGCAACAGGAAAACCGTTAAAGTATGTTTTCAGTTTTTATGGAATAATTGACTTTTTAGCATTTGCACCAACTTATTTAATGCCTTTATTTCCTCAATCACAATACTTCTTTGTTGCTAGAGCATTGCGTTTATTAAGAATCTTCAGAATTTTAAAACTAGTTCGTTATGTAAAAGGTTCAAGAACTTTAATATCAGCTTTAAGAGAAAGTAGAGGAAAAATCGTCGTATTCCTAACATCAGTTTTTGTTCTTGTTATTATTATGGGAACTCTCATGTACCTTATCGAACATGGCACTCACGGTTTTACATCCATCCCTAGAAGTATTTATTGGGCTATTGTAACATTAACTACTGTTGGATATGGTGATATTGTACCATATACTACACTTGGTAAATTTGTGGCTTCACTTATTATGATTTTAGGATATGGTATAATTGCTGTCCCAACAGGGATTGTATCTGCTGAGCTAACTAGAAGTAAAAAGCAAAGAGAACAACTCAAAAATCAAAATGAAATATTAGAAAAAGAAAACGAAATTATATCAAAAGAAACTGAAATATTAGAGAAACTCACAGCCATAGAGAAAAAGTTAGAAAAGCTAGAAAAATAATATAATTTATAAAAGAATGAATGTAATATAAAAATCTTATGTAGGATATTTTATGACTTTAATAAAATTTTATTCTAATATAATCTTTCCACTTTCATACCATTTCGTATAATTATCTTTATGTAACTTTTCAATTGAATTACGCTTAATCTTCATTGTGGGAGTAAGTAATTTATTCTCAACTGTCCATTCCTCAGCAAGCACTACTATACTTTTTAGCTTCTCATGACTATCTATTTTAGGATTGATAATTTCCAAGCTCTTTTCTAAACTTAAGACTAAAGATTTTTTAGATTTTGTCTTTCCTCTTTTAGAAAGTACAATCAGTGCAATAGGCTGAGGAATACCATCTCCCACCACACATATTTGTTCCAAGTTTTTATTCGCTGAAAGCTTCATTTCTATTGGTGAAGGTGCAACATATTTTCCTTTTGAAGTTTTGAAAATATCTTTTACTCTGCCTGTTATACTCAAGAAACCCTCATCATCAATAGCTCCTTCATCTCCAGTATGCAACCAACCATTTTTTATGGTTTCAGCTGTCTGTTGCTGGTCTTTATAATAACCATCCATTAAAGCATCATGCTTTATTAAGATTTCATTTTGCTCAGAAAGTTTTACTTCACAATTAGGAAGCGCCTGACCTACTGAACCAATTTTGATTTTATGCTTAAAACTAACATGAGAATAACAACAGTTTTCTGTCATTGCATAAGCCTCTTGGATGGTAATTCCTAATCTAGCAAACCATCTTATCAATGGAGCTGGTGTTGGAGCAGCTCCTGTAAAAATATTATTTGCCTTACTTAACCCTAATCCTTTCTGAATCTTCTTTTTTATTAGTGAGGAAATTAGTGGAATTGACAATAAAATATTTAATTTCTTTTGTGGTAACTTCCCTATAATTCCTTGTTGGAATTTTGTCCATATTCTTGGCACTCCTAAAAAAACAGTTGGAGATGCTTCCGATAAATTAGATGCAAAAGTGTCTAAACTTTCTGCAAAGGAAACTCTACCTCCTGTATACAAGCTACCCATCATCACTAAAAGGCGTTCTGCAATATGACATAGTGGCAAGTACGAAAAAAACGTTTCATTTTTTAATGGTAATGCATTTACAGCATGGGTGGTTGAAAATGCAAAATTGAAGAACTTATGCATTACTCCTTTTGGATCTCCTGTGGTTCCTGAAGTATAGATTATAGTAGCTAACTCATCTTCTTTTCTTATTATATTTTCTGATAATGGAGTGATACATTTTGTGATTTCATCCCATATTGGATAATTTTCTGTATAAAAAGGATAAGCAATGCATTGTATATCAGTTGGAACACCAGGCTTCATAACTTCATAATTATCCAATTTACCTACAAACAAAACTTTGGTTTCAGAATGGATTAAAATTTTCTGTAAAGTTGCCGCATTTAAGTTAGGATAGAGTGGAACTGAAATATGTCCACTCATCATAATGGCTAAATCACTCATTATCCAATGTGAACAGTTCTTAGATAGTATTCCTATTTTACTTTTCTGTGGAAGATTTAGAGATTGTAAATAAGCAGCCATCTTTCTTACCTCCTCCCCTAATTCTTTCCATGTCCAATTGTGCCATACGCCATCAATAGGCTGGCTTAAATATATTTCATTTGCTTTTTTTTGCTCCCATTTATAGAGCATCTCAAGGGGTGATAAATACTTCATCAGTTCATTTTTTATTGAAGGATAAATATAAAAGAAATTTTTTATGCAATTTTATTATGCATGCATAACATTGTTTATTTTAGCTAAAATTAAATTATTAATACAAAAAATATGTTGCCTGAAGATACTATTGACTACAACATCAGAAAAACTTGGTATAAAATCAGTAAGATGTACAATCGAACAGCCACAGAATATATGGCAAGCATGGCGCTCGGTATGATAATTCTAAACATTGACATTATGGAAGGTACGCCTTCTACACAATTAGGCCCAAGTATGGGGATGGAAGCTACTTCCCTATCACGCTCTTTAAACAAACTCGAAGATTTAGGTGTAATTGAGAGAAAGCCTGACCCAAACGACAAAAGAAAAGTAGTAATCCACCTTACTCCAATGGGAATGGATTCACGTGAAGTAGCAAAAAAAGTAGTTATTAACTTTAACGAAACTATTTTTTCTCACTTTACAAAAAAAGAAATACACACCTTCTTTACCATACTAAAAAAGATAAATAAAGTTATAGATGAAACTAAATAAACATATTAATAAGGCAGTGGTAATTAGATCTGGAATTATTAGATCGCATATTGCGTATCATTTTGCAGAAGGAGACGAACAAAGAATTTATTAATGGGCCTAAAACGATTCACAAAAGTTTACAACATTAACACTAAACAGATGAGAAAAGAAATTGCAGAAAAACTCATTGAGGAAAATAGATATTGTTTTTAGTATCTTTAGCCAATGAAATTTACAACATTTAACTTCGGAAACGAACTGCAAGACGGTTTAGATATGATGGGATTTGAAGATGCAACCCCAATACAGCAGCAAGCGATACCAATCATTCAAAAAGATAATGATTTAATAGCTTGCGCACAAACAGGAACAGGAAAAACAGCTGCCTTTGTTCTTCCTATTTTAGATAAACTTACTAAGACCAAGCAAAATAATAAAGTAAACACTATTATTATCGCTCCTACTAGGGAGCTTGCCAAACAAATTGACAGACAAATTGAAGGATTCTCCTATTTTACCAACTCTTCATCCTACCCTATTTATGGTGGAGGAACTGGTATAGAATTTGACAACCAGAAACAAGCTTTAAAAAAAGGAGCAGACATTATCATCTGTACTCCAGGAAGGTTATTAGCACATTTAGATTTTAATTATTTTGACACTTCTGGAGTAAAGCATTTTATATTGGATGAGGCAGACAGAATGTTAGACATGGGCTTTTATGATGACATCATGAAAATTGCAAGTGAGCTACCAAAAGAAAGACAGAATCTTTTATTTTCAGCAACCATGCCGCCAAAAATCAGAGAGCTTGCAAATAATATTCTAAAAAATCCGGAGAGTATCAGCTTGGCAATATCCAAGCCAGCTGAAGGACTTACACAATACGCTTATATGACTCACGATAGTCAAAAAGTAAAATTAGTTAGAGAAATATTAAAAGGAAAAGGTAAAGATTTGAGTCATGTTTTGGTTTTTGCTTCAAGTATAAAAAGTGTAAGAGAAATTAAAAAGACACTTAATAAAGCAGGTATGAAATCTTCAGAAATGCATTCGGGATTAGATCAAGAACAAAGAGAACAAACTATTCGTGATTTTAAAAATAAGAGAATAAAGATTTTAGTTGCAACTGACATTCTATCTAGAGGAATAGACATTAAAGGAATTGAGCTAGTGATCAATTATGAAGTGCCTCATGATGCAGAAGATTATGTACATAGGATCGGAAGAACTGCCAGAGCAGACAGAACGGGAGAAGCAATTACCTTTATAAATCCAAAACAAGTGAAGAACTTTATGGAAATTGAAAAGCTAATTGAAAAAGAAATTACTAAATTGGACTTACCAAATGGTTTTGAAAAAGCTCCTGAATACAAATTACTTACTAAGAAAAAGAAAAAAAGAAAGTGGAACAACAAAAAGTTTAAGAAGAAACATATCTCTCCAAAATAGGTGCGTGATGTGCTTTTATTCTAGCATCAATAACAGGTATAGAACATGAATAATGTTTGTTCTTAGTTTCTGAATTAAGTCCATAAATATCACTAGCTGGATTGGAACGTGTAAAAGTAACCCAGAGCCAATTAGAAAAATCTTCACTAACAAATTGAGAATCATCTACTAAAGTTATAAGCCCTATCTCCTCCAAATTTTGTTGTTCTAAAATAGAAATTAAATCTTTAATTGCCCCATTACCCTCAACAACTAAATTTCCATTGCTTACTAAATTAGGATTTGAAAATCCTGTCGGTAAATCAATTTGAGTTAAACTCTCTGATAGTCTTCTTTTTATCTCTCCTGCAGCAGCTATTACAACTTTCGACCCCTCATTGAGTCCATCTCCACTATAATCTAAAGTATCTATAGTAGTTTTAGTTTGGAAATGTAAATCTCTTGCCCAATCTACCCTCTCTAGAAAATGCGTAAAATATTCCTCTTTATTATTTACATTAGGTCCGTTTTCCTCATCACAAATAAATAGAAATTTTGCTAAGGAAACTTGTCCTGTTCCCAAAATACGATTTGCGATAGTAAGTAACTCTTGTGGTTTTTTAGTTGGATTATAAGGGGTGTATCGTTCGCTTCCTACAGCCAGTAATAATGGATGAACACCAGAATCATCTACAGCATTAAGTGATTTTAAACCAGGTATTTCTTTCTCAATTGCTTTACCACTTATCTCATGAATAAGAGCTCCAAACTGAGAGTCCTCTTGTGGAGGTCGACCCACCACAGTAAAAGGCCATATTCCATTTTCTTTTGCATACACCTTATGAACTCTCAAAACTGGAAATTCATGTTTTAAACTATAATAACCTAAATGATCTCCAAAAGGACCTTCAGGTTTTAAATCATTTGAGTGTAATTCTCCACAAATTACAAAGTCCGCATCTGCAGAAATGGTATAACCATCCTTCTTTGCATACCTAAACCTTCTTTTTGCTAATACTCCTGCAAAAGATAATTCTGACATGCCTTCAGGAAGTGGCATAACGGCAGCAAAAGTATGTGCAGGAGGTCCTCCTACAAAAATAGACACCTTTAAAGGTTCTCCTTTTTTAATTGCTTTCTTTTGATGCACTCCTATTCCTCTATGGATTTGATAATGCATACCAACTTCCTTATTCAACTCATAATCATTTCCTGAAAGTTGAATGCGATACATTCCTAAATTTGAGTTCAGAATTCCAGGATTTTCTAAATCCTCTGAATATACTTGAGGTAAAGTGATAAAAGCTCCCCCATCCTCTTTCCAGCATTTTATTTGAGGCAAGTCCTCTATCTTTATTTCTTTAAATGATTTTGGAAAAGAAACTTTTTTTGGAATAGAATAAATTCCATTTATAATTGTAAATAGTGATTTTACAGGATTATTTAATGCATTGGTAGGGTTTAATTTTAATGCAATTAAATTCTTTACAAAAGACATACTATCTCTAAAAAGAAACTTTCCTCTTTCTAAAGTTCCAAATAAATTAGAAACAGACCTATATTTTGTCCCCTTAATTGATTCAAATAACAATGTTTTTTTACCTTCTTTAAACTCATCTAAATGAATAGAAGCCATATGTAAATCAGGACTTACTTCCTCAGAGACAATTCTTACTTCTCCATTTTTCTGTAAATCTGAAATACACTGTTGTAAATTCTTATAAGCCATAGCTCAAAAATAAAAAAGGGAAGCCAATGACTCCCCTTTTTTTAAAATTAAATTCTTTTATCTTTTTTCGATTGGAACATATTTTCTTTCTGTAGCACCCGTATAAATTTGCCTTGGCCTTCCAATAGGCTCTCCATTCTCTCTCATTTCTTTCCATTGTGCAATCCAGCCTGGAAGTCTTCCTAATGCAAACATAACCGTAAACATATCTGTTGGAATCCCTATAGCTCTGTAAATTATCCCTGAATAGAAATCTACATTAGGATACAATCCTTTAACTTTAAAATATTCGTCATTTAGCGCTACTTGCTCTAACTTCTTTGCAATATCAAGCACTGGATCTTCGACCCCTAATTGCCCTAAAACCTCATCTGCAGCTTTTTTAATAATGGTTGCTCTAGGATCAAAACTTTTGTATACCCTATGCCCGAATCCCATTAAACGGAATGAATCGGATCTGTCTTTTGCCTTAGCAACATACTTAGCTACATCACCTCCATCATCTTTTATTTGTTCGAGCATCTCAATCACTGCCTGATTTGCTCCTCCATGAAGAGGGCCCCAAAGTGCTGCAATTCCTGCTGAAACAGAAGCGTATAAACTTGCATGAGAAGATCCAACAATACGAACAGTTGATGCAGAACAATTTTGTTCGTGATCAGCATGCAAAATTAAAAGTTTGTTTAATGCACTTGCTACAACTGGATTTACTTCATAATTAAGCGTAGGTAGTGAGAACATCATTCTAATAAAATTCTCACAATACCCAAGAGAATTATCTGGGTAAATTACGGGCTGACGCATCCTGTTTTTGAAACTCCATGCAGCAAGTGTTGGTAATTTTGCAATAGAACGAATGATGGTTCCGTTAATTTCTTCTACTGAACGATTAGGATCTAAAGATTTTGGATAAAAAGCAGTTAATGAAGATACTAATGAAGAAAGTACACCCATTGGATGTGCTTTGGAAGGAAACCCATCCAAAATAGATCTTACATCTTCATGAACCAATGTGTGTTCAGAGATCTCTTTTTCAAATGCAGCCAAATCTTCACTTGTTGGTAATTCGCCATAAATAAGCAAGAATGCTACTTCCAAAAAAGAAGATTCCTCAGCTAATTCTTCTATAGCATAACCTCTATATCGCAAAATCCCTTTTTCGCCATCCAGAAATGTTATTCCACTTTGGGTAGATCCTGTGTTTTTGAATCCATTGTCTAAAGTAATAACTCCCGTTTCTGCTCTTAATCTGCTGATATCAATTGCAGTTTCATTCTCAGTACCAGTAATTACTGGCAATTCAATAATTTCTCCATCAATGTGTAATTCTGCTTTCTTTGCCATATTCTCTTACAAAAATTTAAACTAGCCCAATATAAAGTTTTTTCCTGGATAAACCGCATCTTTCGCTAAGATTTCTTCAATTCTTAGCAACTGATTGTATTTTGCCATTCTATCAGAACGAGAAGCCGAACCTGTTTTAATCTGTCCGCAACTTAAAGCAACAGCCAAATCAGCTATAGTCGTATCTTCAGTCTCTCCTGACCTGTGGCTCATTACAGAAGTGTATCCATTGTTTTGTGCCATTTTCACGGCATTTATAGTTTCGGTTAATGTGCCAATCTGATTTACTTTTATTAAAATAGAATTGGCTGTCTGATTCTGAATTCCCCTTGAAAGCCTTTCCACATTAGTTACAAATAAATCATCTCCTACTAACTGTACCTTGTCTCCAATCTTGCTTGTTAAATCTTTCCAAGCATTCCAATCATCTTCATCCAATCCGTCTTCAATAGAAAGTATTGGATATTTTTTTGTCCAATTTACCCAATAATCAACCATCTCAGCTGGAGTTAATTTATCTCCTGTTGATTGATGAAAATGATACACATTTTCTTCAGCATTGTAAAATTCAGAAGCGGCAGCATCCATAGCAATATAAATATCCTCTCCTGCTCTGTAGCCAGCAGAACCAATGGCTTTTAATACGATTTCAATAGCTTCTTCATTAGAACCTAAATTAGACGCAAATCCTCCTTCATCTCCAACATTTGTAGAATATCCTTGAGATTGCAATTCTGTCTTTAAATGATGAAATACTTCAGTTCCCATTCTTAAAGCATCAGAAAAAGATTGAGCACCTACAGGCATTACCATAAATTCTTGAAAGTCTATACTGTTATCAGCATGAGAGCCTCCATTTAAGATATTCATCATGGGAATTGGTAAGATAGATGCGTCAGCCTTTCCTATTGTGGTAAATAGATTCTTATTTTGCTCAATGGCAGAAGCTTTTGCACAAGCAAGAGAAACAGCAAGCATTGCATTTGCACCAAGTTTTTCCTTATTTGAAGTGCCATCTAATGCAATCATCTTATTATCTATAAGCGATTGCTGCATCACACTTATTCCCTTTAACTCTTGTGAAATTACGGTTTTAACATTCTCAACAGCTTTCAAAACACCTTTACCAAGGTAAACTGTTTTATCTCCATCTCTTAATTCTACTGCCTCATGCTTTCCTGTTGATGCCCCAGAAGGAACAGCAGCTCTTCCAACTACATTGTTGGTGGTAATTACTTCTGCCTCAACTGTAGGATTTCCTCTAGAATCTAAAATTTGACGAGCATGAATCTTTTCAATTTTACTCATTAGTTGTCTTTTATATTATTTACAAAATGGTCAAATAAATATCTTGAATCGTGTGGTCCTGGTGAGGACTCTGGATGATATTGAACAGAGAAACAATTCTTATTCTTGATTTTTATACCCTCAACAGTATCGTCATTCAAATTAATGTGTGTAATTTCTACATTAGCATTATTTTGAATGTCCTGTTTAGAAATTCCAAAACCATGATTTTGTGAAGTAACCTCAGCTTTTCCGCTAGCTAAATTTTTTACTGGATGATTAATACCTCTATGACCATTGTGCATTTTATAAGTAGAAATCCCTTCAGAAAGTGCAAGCGCTTGATGGCCTAAACAAATTCCAAAAACCGCTCTACCATCAGCCGTTATTTTCTTTACTTGTTCTATAACTTCCGGCATAGCTGAAGGATCACCTGGACCATTTGACAAGAAGAAGCCATCAGGATTCCAAGCTTTCATCTCCTCATAAGTAGTGTGCATTGGAAAAACTTTTAAGTAGCAACCTCTATCTGTCATACATCTTAAAATATTCTTTTTAACACCTAAATCTAAAACTGCAACTTTTAATGCTGCCGACTCATCTCCAATAAAGTATGGTTCCTTTGTAGAAACAGAAGAAGAAAGCTCTAAACCTTCCATTGACGGGACCTCAGCCAAACGCTTAGACAACACATCAATATCAGTGGTTTCTGTTGATATAATAGCATTCATAGCGCCTTTATCTCGAATATGACGAACAACCGCTCTAGTATCTACATCAGAAATAACTACTTTATTTTGATCTTCAAAATAGGATTGTAAATCGCCATCTCCTGCAACTCTTGAATATCCCAAGTTAAAGTTCTTACAAATGAGCCCTGCAATCTTCATACCATCTGATTCCACCTCCTCATTATGCACGCCATAGTTTCCAATATGCGCATTAGTGGTAATCATCAATTGACCATAATAAGAAGGATCGGTAAATACTTCTTGATAGCCAGTCATCCCTGTATTAAAACAAAGCTCTCCTGTTGCCGTCCCTAATATTCCATTGGCTTTACCATGAAAAATAGTACCATCTTGCAACATGAGGATTGCCTTTTCTCTTTTATTGTATTTCATCTTTTTCTAAAATAAAATTAAAAAAAAAGGACAAAGCAGAAAGCTCTATCCATTTAATTATTAAAAATTATTTCATCCTACTCTTCTTTTTTCTCCTCTTCATTCGATTTGTCTGTAGCCTCCTCATTTTTTTCTTCTTCCTCATTATCAGCTTCTTGTTGTTGAGCTTCTTCAGCTACTTCCTCAGCAGGTGCTGCTGCAGTTATTTCAACTGGCTCTTCTACCTCTGCTTCAACTTCTTCTTGGACTTCTTCAGCTTCAACAGGAGTTTCTTCCGCTACTAAAACCTCTCCTTCTTTTTTAGTTTCTGTTTCAGAGCCTGCTATTTCTTCTTGAACTTGTTCTACCTCCTCATTAGTTGCCTCTATAGTCTCTTCTTGTGTAACTTCAACCACTTCTTCTTTTGCTGTTTCTTCTATCGCTTCTATTGTTGGTGACTCTTCTACCTGTTCTTCAACAATATCTCTTGCCTCTTCTACTGTAGCTTCAACAACTTCTTCACTAACAACTTTTTCAGTACTTGCACCTTCTACCTTTTGCCCTTCATTAGCAGATTTACCACCACCTCTTCTTCTTGTTTTCTTTCTTTTAGGCTTTTCAGCTGTATAGTCATCATTATAATCTACCAATTCAATAAAGCACATCTCAGCATTGTCGCCTAATCGATTACTAATCTTCAAAATTCTAACATAACCACCTGGACGATCTGCAATTTTTGCAGCAACATCTCCAAATAGTTCGGTAATCGCTTGTTTTTGCTTAAGGTAAGAAAATACCGTTCTTCTAGAATGTGTAGTATCATTCTTTGATTTTGTAAGAAGTGGCTCAATATACACTCTCAATGCCTTTGCTTTTGCAACAGTAGTTTGAATACGCTTATGTTGAATAAGCGAACAAGCCATATTGGCAAGCATTGCTTTTCTGTGTGCCGCTTTTCTTCCTAAATGATTAAATTTCTTCCCGTGTCTCATTTTATTATTCGTTATCTAAATTATATTTGGAAATATCCAATCCAAAAGTTAATCCTTTATCATCTACCAATGCTTCCAATTCAGTTAATGATTTTTTACCAAAGTTTCTGAATTTAAGCAAATCTGATTTGTTGAAAGACACCAACTCGCCTAGGGTTTGTACTTCTGCAGTTTTTAAACAATTTAGCGCTCTAACCGACAAGCCCATTTCTGAAAGCATAGTTTTCAAAAGTTGACGCATATGCAAAGTATCCTCATCAAACTCATCTTCTAAATCTTTTCCAAAAGTGATTTTCTCATCCGAGAAAAGCATAAAGTGCTGGATAAGGATTTTTGAGGCCTCAGTTAATGCATCTTTTGGCGTAATTGAACCATCTGTCACTAAATGAATATTCAATTTTTCAAAATCTGTTTTTTGCTCAACCCTATAATTCTCCACATCATATTTTACATTCTTAATTGGCGTAAAAATAGAATCGATAGCAATAGTACCGATTGCAGTATCGTTATTTGAATTTTCTTCTGCTGGAACATACCCTCTTCCTTTTTCGATAATAATTTCCATTTCAAAATTAATATTATTATCTAAACTACAAATTAATTGCTCTGGATTTAATACTTGAAAATTAGACAGTCCTGCTGCAATATCCTTTGCAGTTATTGTTTTTTGATTTGTAACTTTTATGATTGCCTTTTCACTATTCTCATCTTCAATTTGTTGCTTGAACCTAATCTTTTTTAGGTTCAAAACAATTTCTGTTACATCTTCAATTACTCCATCAATTGTAGAAAATTCATGCTCCACCCCTTCTATCTTTATAGAAGTAATCGCAAAACCCTCTAATGAAGAAAGCAGCACTCTTCTTATTGCGTTCCCAACAGTTAGGCCATATCCAGGCTCTAGCGGACGAAACTCAAAATTCCCTACATTTTCATCAGAATCAAGCATTACAACCTCATCTGGCTTTTGAAAATTTAATATTGACATAATTTTATTTTTTAGTTTATTTTTTACTTTGAATAAAGTTCAACAATAAGTTGTTCTTTAATATTTTCTGGAATTTGCTCTCTTTCAGGTAAAGCCAAAACTTTTCCTGTCATGGTGTCTATATTCCATTCTAACCAATCTGATTGATGAGATGAAGCTGCTAAAGATGCGCTTACCATCTCTAATGATTGTGACTTTTCTCTTACACTTACCACATCCCCAATTTTTAACGAATAAGAAGGGATGTTGGTAATATTATCATTCACGACAATGTGTTTATGCGTTACCATTTGCCTTGCTGCCCTTCTTGTAGGCGCAATTCCTAATCTGTAAACCACATTGTCTAGCCTAGTCTCACATAGTTGCAAAAGAATCTCACCTGTAATTCCTTTTCGTCTTAAAGCTTCTTTGAAAAGATTAGAGAATTGTTTCTCTAAAATTCCATAAGTATATTTTGCTTTTTGCTTTTCCTGTAATTGAATAGCGTATTCGGATTGCTTTCCTCTTCTTCTTTGATTTCCATGCTGACCTGGACCATAATTCTTTTTGTCTAGAACTTTGTCAGGACCAAAAATTGGCTCTCCGAATTTTCTTGCTATCTTAGATGTAGGACCTGTGTATCTTGCCATTTTCTTTTATTATTAAAATTTATACTCTTCTTCTTTTTGGAGGACGACAACCATTGTGTGGAAGTGGTGTAACATCTACAATTTCAGTAACCAAAATTCCACTATTGTGGAGTGCTCTAATTGCCGATTCTCTTCCTGAACCAGGACCTTTTACAAATACTTTTACTTTTCTAAGCCCTTGTTCCATTGCTGGTTTAGCACAATCTTCTGCTGCCATTTGTGCAGCATATGGAGTGTTTTTCTTTGACCCCCTAAAACCCATTTTTCCAGCAGATGACCATGAGATAACCTGGCCATTCTTGTTGGTTAATGAGATAATAATATTGTTAAAAGTAGCTTGAATGTGCGCTTGACCTTCAGCATCTACCCTAACTTTAGTTTTCTTTTTTGATGACTTTGCCATATTTATTTATTATTTAACTGCTACTTTTTTATTTGCAACTGTTTTTCTTTTTCCTTTTCTAGTTCTAGAATTATTTTTGGTTCTTTGCCCTCTAAGTGGCAAACCTTTTCTATGACGAATACCTCTGTTAGAACCTATATCAATCAATCTTTTAATGTTGATTTGCGTCTCAGCTCGCAATTCTCCTTCTACTTTATATTCCTCATTAATAATGGAACGAATCGTATTTATCTGATTGTCATCCCAATCTTGGACTTTAGTTTGGTAAGGAACATCTGCTTTGTCTAAAATTGCTTTAGCAAAAGATCTGCCAATACCATAAATATAGGTAAGGCCAATTTCTCCTCTTTTGTTTTTTGGTAAGTCTATACCTTTAATTCTTGCCATATTTTATCCTTGTCTTTGTTTATATCTTGGATTCTTTTTATTGATCACATATAACCGTCCTTTTCTTTTGACAATTTTGCAATCTTCACTTCTCTTTTTTACTGATGCTCGTACTTTCATAATTTCTAATTTTTAGTACCTATATGTTATGCGTCCCTTTGTTAAATCGTAAGGCGACATTTCTAATTTCACTTTATCTCCTGGTAGCAACTTGATATAGTACTTTCTCATTTTCCCTGAAATATGAGCTGTAATAATATGCCCATTCTCAAGCTCAACCCTAAACATAGCATTAGACAATGCTTGTTTAATAATTCCGTCAAGTTCTATATTTGGCTGTTTTGCCATTTTTATTTTTTATTTAATACTTTTCTATATCTTCAAAACTAGATAAGATTTCTGCTTTATTTTTTCGCACTACTATAGTGTGCTCAAAATGTGCAGAAAAATCACCATCTGCTGTTGTTATTGTCCAGCCATCAGCATGCTGATGAATAGACTTTGTTCCCATGTTAATCATTGGCTCAATTGCAATTACCAAACCTTCTTTTAGCTTTATTCCTTTTCCTCTTCTACCATAGTTTGGTACTTCTGGTTTTTCGTGCAATTTTCTACCCAATCCATGCCCTACCATCTCTCGAACTACTCCATAACCAAAACTTTCGGCATGTTCTTGAATAGCAAATCCTATATCTCCTAATCTTTTTCCTGCAACCGCTTGCTCAATGCCCTTATACAAAGATTCCTTTGTTACTTTAAGAAGATTTCTAACTTCTGAATCTACTTCTCCAACTTCATAAGTATAAGCCGAATCTCCATAAAAACCATTTTTTAACACCCCACAATCAACTGATAATATATCTCCATCATTTAATGGTTTATTGTTAGGTATGCCATGTACTACCTGTTCATTTGGAGACATACACAAGGTGTTTGGGAAGTCACCATAACCTTTAAAAGCAGGTATTGCTCCATTGTCCAATATGAACTCTTCTGCAATTTTATCCAATTCCAAAGTAGTAACCCCTGGCTTTATAAGCGATGCAATTGCTGCATGGGTTTTTCCAACAAGTAAAGAACTTTTTCTTATTAAATCTATCTCTTCTTCCGACTTATAGTAAATCATAGCAAAACTATGCTACCATACTGCCTGAAGATTTTCCTTTTATCCTTCCTGAATCCATCAATCCATCATAATGACGCATCAATAGATGGCTCTCAATTTGTTGAAGAGTATCTAATACTACACCAACTAAAATAAGTAGTGAGGTCCCCCCATAAAATTGAGAAAATTGCGCATTGATTCCCGCTTGCATTGCAAATGCTGGGAGAATAGCAACAATTCCTAAAAATATACTTCCTGGTAATGTAATTCTTGACATTACCGCATCTAAATATTCAGCAGTTTTTCTACCTGGTTTTACGCCAGGAATAAAACCACCATTTCTTTTCATATCATCTGCCATTTGGTTAGGATTAACCGTAATAGCAGTATAAAAATAAGTAAATAATACCACCATAACAAAGAACATAAGATTGTACCAAAATCCTGCAAAATCAGTTAATACGCCTGCTAATCCTTGTAGGGTTTCTGAATCAGAAAAACCTACCAAAGTAATAGGCACAAACATGATAGCCTGTGCAAAAATTATCGGCATTACTCCAGCAGCATTAACCTTTAATGGAATAAACTGACGCACACCTCCATATTGTTTATTACCAACTACCCTTTTAGCATATTGTACAGGAATTCTTCTTGTGCCTTGCACTAATAATATCGAAACCATAATTACTAAAAGTAGCACCAACATCTCTACCAAGAAAAGTACTAAACCGCCACCTTGATCTTCCAATCCTGATGCTAATTCCATCATCAATGATTGAGGGAAATAAGCAATAATACCAATCATAATAAGCAAAGAGATACCATTCCCAATTCCTCTATCCGTAATTTTTTCTCCCAACCACATTACAAACATGGTTCCTGTAACAAGCACTACAATAGACGATAACCAAAAAATACCTGGAGAAAGTAAAAAAGCCTCTGCAGGAAGGGTTGCTTTTAGATTCGCAATATATCCTGGAGCTTGACCTCCAGTAATAAGAATGGTTAGATATCTTGTAATGTTATTGATTTTTCTTCTTCCACTTTCCCCTTCTTTCTGTAGTTTTTGAAAATATGGAATTGCCATTCCCAACAATTGGATAACAATAGCAGCAGAAATATAAGGCATAATCCCTAATGCAAAAATGGAAGCTTGAGAAAATGCTCCTCCTGTAAACATATTCAATAATCCCAATAAACCATCAGAAGTTTGTTGTTGTAAATTTCCTAAAAGAGATGGGTCAACCCCTGGTAATACGACAAATGAACCAAAACGATATATAGCAATAAATGACAAGGTAATCAGAATCCTATTTCTAAGATCCTCAATCTGCCAAATATTCTTTATTGTTTCTATTAACTTTTTCATCTTACTTTTCTATTACAGTTGCGCTTCCACCAGCTTTTTCTATTGCTGCTTTTGCTGAAGCAGAAAAAGCATGAGCAGTAACATCTAATTTTGCAGACAACTCTCCTCTACCTAATATCTTAACTAAATCTTTCTTTTTCGCCAAGCCATTATCTACCAAAATTTGCTTATCTACTTTTGTTTTTATCTTCTTATTGTCAACAAGGTGTTGCAATCTATCTAAGTTTACACTCTGATATTCTAGCCTGTTTGGATTAGTAAATCCAAACTTTGGTACTCGTCTTTGTAGAGGCTGCTGTCCGCCTTCAAATCCAGTTTTTCTTGAATATCCTGATCGAGACTTTGCACCTTTATGCCCTCTTGTAGAAGTGCCTCCTTTTTTAGATCCTTCTCCTCTACCAAGTCTCTTTCGTTGTTTAACAGAACCCTTTGCAGGTTTTAAATTGTGTAATTCCATATCTGATATTATTCTACAACAGTTACTAAATGCTTTACTTTATGTACCATGCCTAAAATTTGAGGAGTAGATTCATGCTCAACAATAGCATTCATCTTTTTTAAACCCAATGCATCTAAAGTTCTCTTTTGATCTTTAGGTCGTCCTATTCTACTTCTAACTTGTTTAATCTTAATCTTTGCCATTGTCTTACAATTATCCGTTAAATACCTTTTCCATACTTACTCCTCTTTGCATAGCAACCTCACGCGCATCTCTTAATTCTAGAAGTGCTTTTAAAGTTGCTTTTACCAAATTGTGAGGATTAGAAGATCCTTTAGATTTTGCCAATACATCTGTTACACCAGCACTTTCCAACACTGCACGCATTGCGCCTCCAGCTTTTACTCCTGTACCATTTGATGCTGGTTTGATAATCACTTGAGCACCTCCAAATTTAGTAGTTTGTTCATGAGGAATTGTTCCCTTATAAACAGGAACTTTTACTAAATTTTTCTTTGCAGCATCTATGGCTTTTGCAATTGCATTTGAAACATCTTTTGATTTTCCAAGTCCAATTCCTACAACTCCATTACCATCTCCTACTACAACAATTGCAGAAAAACCAAATGCACGACCACCTTTAGTAACTTTTGTTCCCCTTTGTACGCCTACGAGCCTATCTGTCAGTTCTATATCTCCTGATGGCTTCACTCTTTTACTATCTGAATATTTAAACATATCTTATTAAAATTTTAATCCTGATTCACGAGCAGCTTCAGCTAAAGCTTTTACTCTACCATGATAAATAAATCCTCCTCTATCAAACTTTACAGAATCAACACCCGCTTGCATTGCTTTTTCACCAATTAAAGCACCAACCAGTTTTGCTTGCTCTGTTTTATTTACTTTTTTACCATCTAACGATTTGTCCCTTGAAGAAGCAGCAACTATAGTGTTTCCTGCAACATCATCAATAAGCTGAGCATAAATCTGCTTATTACTTCTGAAAACAGCTAGCCTTGGTGAATCAGGAGTTCCTTTAATTGTTCTTCTGATTCTGTATCTACTATTTTGTCTTTTTTCTTTTTTAGATTTCATCTTATTTAATTTTAAGCTGACGCCGCAGTTTTTCCAGCTTTTCTTCTGATTTGTTCTCCTACAAAACGAATACCTTTTCCTTTGTATGGTTCTGGTTTCCTGAAAGAACGAATTTTTGCAGCTACTGCTCCTAAAAGCTGCTTGTCGTGAGAAGTTAGTGTTACAATAGGTGCTTTTCCTTTTTCTGATTCTGTACTAACCTTAACATCAGCGGGGATTTCAAAAATGATATTATGAGAATAACCCACAGATATATCTAACTTCTGCCCTTGATTAGCAGCTCTATAACCAACTCCAACAAACTCTAATTTTTTAGTAAACCCATTAGTTACTCCCTCAACCATATTTGCAAGAAGTGAACGATAAAGACCATGAAGAGATCTTACTTCTTTATCTTCAGAATCTCTGCTAAACAAAATCTGATTCTCATTAACAGTAACATTAATGCGACCATCAACTTGCTGAGATAACTCTCCAAGCTTTCCTTTTACGGATACAACAGTACCTTCAATTGAGACTGAAGTCCCTTCTGTTATAATTACTGGACTATTTCCTATTCTTGACATTTTTTCGATTTATTATCTTTTAATTAATAAACATGACATAAAACCTCACCACCAACTTTTTGTACTCTCGCTTCCTTATCAGTCATCACTCCTTTTGAGGTTGATAATATGGCTACTCCTAATCCATTTAATACTCTAGGCATGTTTTTAGTATCTGTATACTTTCTTAAACCTGGTGTACTCACTCTTAATAACTTTTTGAATGCAGATTTTTTCGTTTGCGGATGATACTTTAAAGCAATCTTAATATTACCCTGATTGTTTTCTGTTTCTTCAAATTTATAGTTTAAAATATACCCTTTATCTTTCAAAATTTTAGTAATCTCTTTTTTGATATTAGAAGCTGGAATATCTACAACCTTATGAGTAGCTTTTGAAGCGTTTCTCAATCTAGTTAAAAAATCTGCTATTGGATCTGTATTCATTGTCTTTATTTTATATTTTTTACCAACTTGCTTTTTTCACGCCTGGAATCTTACCAAAATTTGCCATCTTTCTAAATAGCACACGAGAAATACCAAACTGACGCATGTAACCTTTAGGTCTTCCCGTAATTTTACATCTATTGTGCAAACGAACAGGAGATGCATCTTTAGGCAGCTTTTGTAATGCTTCATAATCACCAGCTTTTTTAAGTGCTGCTCTTTTTTCAGCATATTTTGCTACCAATTTTTGTCTTTTCACCTCACGGGCTTTCATTGATTCTTTAGCCATAAACTATTTGTTTTCAGATTCATCAACATTAGCTGATGACTCGTTATTATTATCTTCAATATTTTCTACTGGAGTAGCTTCTGCTTCCTCCTGTGTATTATCTTCTTCAATTGAGTCTGATGCTTCAACTGATGCTGCTTCAGCTTGTTTTTTCAACTCTGCTTGTTTTTTCTTTTCTGCTTCTTCAGCTACTCTTTTTGTATCTCCATTTTCAGAAAATGGCATACCAAATTCTTTTAATAAATCAAAAGCCTCATCATCAGATTCAGTATTGGTTACAATGGTAATATCCATTCCTGTAATTTTATTGATTTTATCCAAATCAATCTCTTGAAAAACAATATGCTCTTTAATACCTAAAGTATAATTTCCTCTTCCATCAAAACCATTTTTAGAAACGCCTTTAAAATCCCTAACTCTAGGTAAAGTAGCGGAAATCAACCTATCCAAGAACTCATACATCTTATCTCCTCTTAAAGTAACCATGATACCAACAGGCATGCCTTTTCTTACTTTAAAATTAGAAATATCTTTTTTAGACTTTGTAATAAGCGCTTTCTGACCAGAAATTGCAGTCATTTCCTGCTGAGCGTTCTCAATAAACTTTTTATCAGCACTATTTTTTCCTACCCCTTGGTTTAATGAAATTTTAACCAATTTCGGAACTTGCATTACCGATTTAAAATTCCCTTTAAGATTGTTTACAATCTCAGAATTATACTTTTCTCTTAATCTTGGTGTATATGCCATTACTTAATTACCTCTTTAGATTTTTTTGAATACCTTACTATTTTTCCTGTTTTCTCATCTCTTTTTCTTCCAATTCTAGTTATCTCACCAGATTTTGGATCAATCAACATCAAATTAGAAATGTGTATAGCAGCTTCCTGCTTAATAATTCCTCCTTGAGGATTAGCTGCATTTGGCTTAGTGTGTTTGGAAACCATATTCGCTCCTTCTACAATTGCCCTATAGGTTTTAGGAAAAACTTTGATAATTTTTCCTTCTTTTCCTTTAGAAGCCCCCGCCATTACCTTTACGATATCGTTCTTCTTTATTTTTATTTTTACTTTTCCCATTTTATCAAATATTAAAGCACTTCAGGTGCTAATGATATAACTTTCATATAATTATGCTCTCTCAATTCTCTTGCAACTGGACCAAAAACACGCGTTCCTCTCATCTCTCCATTTTCATCAAGCAACACACAAGAATTGTCATCAAAGCGAATATATGAACCATCTTTTCTTCTTACTTCCTTTTTTGTTCTTACAACTACAGCTTTTGCAACTTGTCCTTTTTTCACCCCTCCTGAAGGGTCAGCTTGTTTTACCGTAACCACAATACTATCTCCCAAAGAAGCATATCTCTTTTTAGTTCCTCCTAATACACGTATACAAAGTACTTCTTTTGCTCCGCTATTATCCGCAACTTTTAATCTAGATTCTTGTTGTACCATTTTACTTTGCTCTTTCTAAAATTTCTACTAATCTCCAATTTTTGCTTTTGCTAAGTGGTCGTGTTTCCATTATTCTCACTTTATCTCCCTCATTACAAGTGTTTTCCTCATCATGAGCAATAAACTTATTACTCTTTTTCACGAACTTTGCATACAAAGGATGTTTTTCCTTTCTTTCTACCATTACCACTATCGATTTTTCCATCTTGTTAGAGGTAACTATTCCTGTTCTTTCTTTTCTTAATTTTCTATCCATCATTTATTTATTTTTTTGCTCGCTTTCGATTTCTCTTCTTCTTTTTTCAGTCAATATTCGAGCAATATCTTTTTTTGCATACCGCATCTGATGCGGATTTTCTAAAGGAGAAACCGCATGGCTCATTTTCATTTTAGCTAACCTATCTCTTGTTTCAAACAAAAGATCGTTTAACTCATTTTCTGGCATTTCTCTTAATACGTTTGATTTCATCTCCTTATTCTTCTTCTATTTTATAATCTCTTTTTACAATAAACTTTGTTTTAACAGGTAGTTTTTGAGATGCTAATCGTAATGCTTCTCTAGCGGTATCAAAATCTACTCCATCTACCTCAAATAACATTCTGCCTGGTCTTACTACTGCCGCCCAATATTCTGGAGCTCCTTTTCCCTTTCCCATTCTTACCTCAGCAGGCTTTTTTGTGATTGGCTTATCGGGAAAAATTCTAATCCAAACTTGTCCTTGTCTTTTCATTTCTCTTGTAACCGCAATACGCGCTGCCTCAATTTGACGAGCTGTAATCCAACATTCCTCTAACGCTTTAATACCGAAAGTCCCAAAGCTTATTCTACTACCTCTTTGGGCATTACCTTTCATTTTGCCTTTCTGCATTTTTCGGAATTTGGTCTTCTTTGGTTGTAACATCTTTTTTCCCTTTTATCTTTTTTAATATTATCTTCTTGATCTTCTTTCGTTTCCTTTTTTCGCTTTTCCACTCTTGAAATGAAGCATCAAATCTCTTTTACCATAAACCTCTCCTCTGCAAATCCAAACCTTTACTCCTATTTTTCCATAAGTAGTTTGTGCTTCAGCCAATGCATAATCAATATCTGCTCTAAAAGTATGAAGAGGCGTTCTACCATCTTTAAACATTTCAGACCTTGCCATCTCAGCTCCATTCAACCTTCCTGAAATCTGCACTTTTATTCCTTCTGCACCCATTCTCATTGTAGAAGCAATTGACATTTTGATTGCTCTTTTGTATGAAATTCTACCTTCAATTTGTCTGGCAATTCCATTAGCAACCAATGTAGCTTCAAGCTCTGGACGCTTTACTTCAAAGATGTTTACTTGAACATCTTTTTTAGTTAATTTTTTTAGCTCCTCCTTCAATTTTTCTACTTCTTGTCCTCCTTTGCCAATGATAATTCCTGGTCGAGCAGTGTGAATGGTTACTGTAATCATTTTCATAGTGCGTTCAATTGGAATTCTTGACACGCTTGCTCTGGCTAGTCTGATGTTGATGTATTTTCTTATCTTCTCATCTTCTGCCAATTTATCACCAAAATCATTACCACCAAACCAATTTGACTCCCATCCTCTGATGTAGCCCAATCTGTTACCTATCGGATTCGTTTTTTGTCCCATATTAATTATTGTCTGAATTTCTACTATCAACCACTAATGTTACATGATTTGATCTTTTTCTTATTCTGTGTGCTCTTCCTTGAGGTGCTGGCTGAATTCTTTTCAGCATTCTACCACCATCAACTCTTACTTCCGAAACATAAAGACTTCCCTCATCCATTCTTTTACCCTCATTCTTAGCTTCCCAATTAGCGAGTGCTGAAAGCAGTAGTTTCTCCATTCTTCCTGAAGCTTCTTTCGGATTTAATTTTAACTCTGCTAAAGCTTTTTCAACATCCATACCTCTTATCAAATCGGCAATTAATCGCATCTTTCTTGGAGAAGTAGGACAATTGTTCAATTTTGCAAAAGCCATTTTCTTTTTCGCTTCTTTTCTTGCATTAGCTGTATTTCTTTTTCTTGCTCCCATTTTTACTATTTTCTATTTCCTGAATGACCTCTAAAAGTTCTTGTTGGAGAAAACTCTCCCAATTTATGCCCAACCATATTTTCTGTAATAAAAACAGGGATAAATTGTCTTCCGTTATGTACCGCAATAGTTTTTCCTACAAAATCAGGAGTAATCATAGATGCTCTTGACCAAGTTTTTACTACTGTTTTTTTCCCATTTTCATTCATTGCATCAATTTTTCTCTGCAATTTATAATGAACATACGGTCCTTTTTTTAACGATCTTGCCATAGTTTATTTCTTTTTCCTTCTTTCTAATATATACTTATTTGAAGCTTTTTTCTTTGCTCTTGTTTTAAAGCCTTTGGCTGGAATTCCATTCTTACTTCTAGGATGACCTCCTGATGCTTTTCCTTCACCACCACCCATAGGATGATCAACAGGATTCATAACAACTGGTCTTGTTCTTGGTCTTCTTCCCATCCATCTGTTTCTACCAGCTTTTCCTTTTCTGGCTAATTGTGCTTCTGCATTTGATACTGAGCCAATAGTTGCCAAACATGTTACTAAGATTTGACGAATCTCTCCAGAAGTAAGCTTGATGGTAGCATATTTACCTTCTCTTGCCATCAACTGTGCAAATGCACCTGCACTTCTAACAAGTAATGCGCCTTGACCAGGTCTCATTTCAATATTATGAATAATAGTACCCATTGGAATATCAGAAATGGGTAATGTATTCCCGATCTCAATTGATGAGCCTTTTCCAGAGACAACTTCATCTCCTACTTTTAATCCAGTTGGCGCAACTATATATCTTTTTTCTCCATCAAGATAATGTAAAAGAGCAATATTAGCAGTTCTGTTTGGATCGTACTCAATGGCAGCTACCTTTGCTGGAATACCAAATTTCTCTCTTTTGAAATCAATTAGACGATACCTTCTTTTATGACCGCCACCTACATGCTTGATGGTCATTTTACCTCTATCATTTCTACCTCCCGTTTTTTTAAGCTTTTTTATCAAGCTCTTTTCAGGATTAGATGTAGTAATAGTTTCATAAGATAGTTTTATCCTATGTCTTTGCCCTGGGGTTATTGGTTTTAATTTTTTTACTGCCATTTTTACTATATATTGCTATAAAAGTCAATTGTATCGCCTTCTATTAATTGCACAATTGCTTTTTTATAGGTTTTAGTTTTACCAATTATTTGTCCTGATTTTGTACCTCTTACTCTTTTTTTACCTATGCAAACCATCGTTTTAACAGAATCAACTGTAACATTATAGGTAACTTCTACTTCTTTTTTTATCTCAATTTTATTTGCATTCCTATCAACCACAAAACCAAAACGATTGAACTTCTCGCTTTGATCGGTCATTTTCTCAGTGATTATTGGTTTTATCAAAATACTCATCAGCTTATTTTATTTAATGTTTCTTCTATTACTTTTACTGAACTCTCTAAAACTAAAAGTTTATTCGCATTCATAATATCGTAAGTACATAAATCAGATGCTCTTACCACTTTTGCGTTTTTCAAATTATTTGAAGACAAAACAATATTATTGTCCCCCTCAGCAAGTATCATTAAGGTTTTATTATCTGCTTGCTCTAAATTATTTAGAATGTTTAAATAATCTTTTGTTTTTGGGCTATCTAGTTTAAAATCTTCCAAAACAATGATATTGTTGTCTTTTGCTTTATAAGTTAAGGCAGATTTTCTAGCCAATCTTTTTACCTTTTTGTTAAGCTTGAAAGAGTAATCTCTTGGTTTAGGACCAAAAGCACGACCTCCACCTCTTAATATAGGACTTTTAATATCACCAACACGAGCCATACCGCTTCCCTTTTGTTTTCTTAATTTCTTTCTACTTCCCTTAATCTCTCCTCTTTCTTTTGACTTGGCTGTTCCACTTCTTTGATTAGCTAAATATTGTTTTACATCCAAATAAATAGCATGATCATTTGGAGCAATTCCAAAGATGTCTTTTTTCAAATCAACCTTTTTGGATGTCTCTTTTCCTTTTATATTATGTACTGCTACTTTCATTATTTCTCAATTATTACATATGAATTCTTAGCTCCAGGAACTGCTCCTTTTAGCAAAACAATATTTTTTTCAGGCATCACTTTTAATACTTGCAAATTCTCCACTTTTACCCTAGCATTTCCCATTTGTCCAGCCATTCTCATTCCTTTGAATACTCTTGCAGGATAAGAAGCTGCGCCAATAGAACCTGGATGTCTTTGTCTGTTGTGCTGACCGTGTGTTGCATCATTTACACCAGCAAAACCATGTCTTTTTACAACACCTTGAAAACCTTTTCCTTTAGAAGTCCCTACCACAGTTACGAAAGACCCTTCTTCAAGAATATCTACCCCAACAGTATCTCCTAAATTCATTTCTTCTTCTGGCATATCAAACTCCACTAATTTCTTTTTTGCTGTAGTTTTAGCTTTTGCAAAATGACCAAGTATGGCTTTAGTCATTCTTTTATCATTTTGCTCATCATAGGCAAGTTGAACTGCAGCATAGCCATCGACCTCCTCAGTTTTTAATTGCGTAACGACACAAGGCCCTGCTTGAATGATAGTACAAGGAAGATTTTTCCCTTCCTCATTAAAAATACTTGTCATTCCTATTTTCTTTCCTATTAAACCTGGCATTTTTCTTTTTTTAGATTACTTTAATTTCTACATCTACTCCACTAGGAAGTTCTAATTTCATAAGTGCATCAATTGTTTTTGATGATGAGCTATATATGTCCATTAATCTTTTGTGTGCTGAGAATTGGAATTGTTCTCTAGCTTGCTTGTTTACATGAGGAGAACGCAATACAGTATAAATCTTTTTGTGTGTTGGAAGCGGAATTGGACCACTCACAATTGCACCAGAATTCTTTACTGTTTTTGAAATCTTCTCAGCAGATTGATCTACCAAATTGTGATCAAACGATTTTAATTTTATTCTAATTCTTTGTGACATATTTTAATTTTGTTCTACTGTTCCTTTAATTTTTTCAATTACAGATTCTGCAATATTTTTTGGTGCTGGCTGATATTCAGCAAATTCCATTGTAGATGTTGCACGCCCAGAAGTAATTGTTCTAAGGGCGGTAACATAACCAAACATTTCAGAAAGAGGTACTTTAGCATTTACTACTTGTGCCCCTCCTCTTGAATCCATACCTTCCAACTGCCCTCTTCTTCTGTTCAAATCAGCAACTACATCTCCTGTATTTGCTTCTGGTGTTACCACTTCTAACTTCATAATTGGCTCCATCAATACAGGCTTTGCTTGCTTGCAAGCTCCTTTAAATGCAATTTTTGCACAAATCTCAAAAGAAAGCGCATCAGAATCTACATCATGATAAGAACCATCAAATAGCCTTACTTTCATCGAATCAACTGGATAACCTGCTAATACACCATTTTTCATAGCCATTTCAAAGCCTTTTTCTACAGATGGAATAAATTCTCTTGGAATATTTCCTCCTTTTATTTCATTGATAAATTGTAAACCATCTCCCTCAAAATCAGCATCAACTGGGGAAAGCTCGAATTGAATATCAGCAAACTTACCTCTACCACCTGATTGCTTTTTGTATACTTCTCTTTCTGTAACTGAGGAAGTGATTGATTCCTTATAAGAAACTTGAGGAGCGCCCTGATTACATTCTACTTTAAACTCTCTTTTTAATCTATCTACAATAATCTCTAAATGCAGCTCTCCCATTCCAGAAATAATCGTTTGGTGCGATTCTTCATCAGTACGGATAGTAAATGTAGGATCTTCCTCTGCTAATTTACCAAGCGCCGCACCCAATTTATCTACATCAGCTTGTGTTTTTGGCTCAACTGCAACCCCAATTACAGGATCTGGGAAAGTCATAGATTCTAAAACTATTGGCTTATCTTGGTAAAGCGTATCGCCAGTTCTAATATCTTTAAATCCAACAGCAGCGCCAATATCTCCAGAATCTATACAATCGATTGCATTTTGCTTATTCGAGTGCATTTGGAATATTCTAGAAATTCTTTCTTTATTTCCTGTTCTGGAATTCATCACATAAGAACCTGCATCTAATTTTCCAGAATACATTCTGAAAAAGCATAACCTGCCTACATAAGGATCTGTTGCAATTTTGAAAGCTAAAGCCGACATTGGATCTGTTGTTTTTGGCTCTCTTTTTTCTACATCATTAGTCTCTGGATGAGTACCTTCAACAGCACCTACATCCAATGGACTTGGTAGATAAGACATGACAGCATCTAGCAAAGTTTGAACTCCTTTATTTTTGAATGCAGAACCACAAAGAATTGGTGTAATTTCCATAGCAATTGTTGCTTTACGAATTGCGGTCATCATCTCTTGTTCTGTAATGCTATCAGCATCTTCAAAGAATTTTTCTAATAAAGTGTCATCTTGTTCAGCAACTGCTTCGATTAATTTTTCTCTCCACTCAGACACAGCTCCTTTTAAATCTTCAGGAATGTCGATTTCTTCAAAAGTCATCCCCATATCTTCCTCATTCCATACAATAGCTTTATTGTTAATCAAATCAACAACTCCCTTGAATTCTGCTTCCGAACCAATTGGTACTTGCAAAGGAATAGGGTTTGCACCTAATCTATCTTTGATTTGGCTAACAGCCTCAAAAAAGTCGGCCCCAGAACGATCCATTTTATTTACAAAACCAATTCTTGGCACATTGTATTTGTCCGCTTGTCTCCATACCGTTTCGGATTGTGGCTCAACACCACCAACAGCACAAAAAAGTGCAACTGCTCCATCCAATACCCTTAATGATCTTTCTACCTCAACCGTAAAGTCCACATGCCCTGGAGTATCAATAATGTTCATTTTGAACTCATCTCCTCTATATTTCCAGAAAGTAGTAGTAGCAGCAGAAGTAATAGTAATTCCTCTTTCTTGCTCTTGCTCCATCCAATCCATGGTTGCCGCACCATCATGTACCTCTCCTATTTTATGAGAAAGCCCTGTATAATATAGAATCCTTTCTGTAGTTGTAGTCTTACCAGCATCAATGTGCGCCATGATGCCAATATTTCTAGTGTATGTTAAATCTTGTTTCGCCATTGCTACTATGTAAATTAAAATCTGAAGTGAGCAAAAGCTTTATTTGCTTCTGCCATTCGGTGAGTATCTTGTTTCTTTTTGAATGTTGCGCCTTCTTCCTTGTAAGCTACTAGAATTTCTGCAGCTAATCTTTCGCACATTGTTTTTTCATTTCTTTTTCTTGTAAAGCCAACCATCCACTTCATTCCTAAAGAAATTTTCCTGTCTTCTCTTACAGGTTGTGGAATTTGGAATGTTGCCCCTCCAATTCTTCTACTTCTTACCTCTACTGCAGGCATTACATTTTCTAATGCTTTTTCCCAAACGGTTACCGGATCTTCCTCCGTTAATTTAGTAGCAACAATATCCATTGCATCATAGAATATTTGATAAGCAGTATTTTTTTTGCCATCTAACATAATGTTATTAACAAAGCGTGTAATAAGGGTGTTACCAAATTTAGGATCTGGTAACAAAATTCTTTTTTTAGCTGTTCCTTTTCTCATTGTATGCTTTTATTTTTTTGGCCTTTTTGTTCCGTATTTTGACCTTCTTTGTGTTCTTCCGTCCACCCCTGTTGTATCTAATGCTCCTCTAACAATATGGTACCTAACACCTGGCAAATCTTTTACTCTTCCTCCTCTTACAAGCACAATAGAGTGTTCTTGCAATGCATGTCCTTCTCCTCCAATGTAGGCATTCACCTCATTTCCATTTGTTAATCTCACCCTAGCTACTTTCCTTAAAGCAGAATTTGGTTTTTTTGGAGTTGTGGTATAAACCCTGGTACAAACACCCCTTCTTTGCGGACTGCTATTCAAGGCTAAAGATTTACTCTTTTTAACAAGCTTTTGTCGGCCTTTTCTTATTAGTTGTTGTATAGTTGGCATAAATAATTAAACTTTAATCCTTATTTTAACGGGCGGCAAATGTATGAATTTATTAATAGAACTAAAAAGTAAAATTCGTTTTTTTTATCATTAATTTTTTCGCTAAAAAAACCAAAAGTACCATACGGCACTTTTATTCTGATATTTTAGTGCAAAAAGCACAAAGTTTTACAATAAAATTTTGTTAATTTTTGCTCACCAATTTAAATTGAACATCATTTGGCACAATTACATACTCAAAAAATCGGCTGAAAAAACTTCCTTTTCATTGCGTAATTGAGAGCAAAGAAGTGCAATACCTATCCAATTCGGAAAGAGGTGTTTTCACCTTAATTACTTGATAGTTTCCTTTAGCTTCCATAGCTAACATAACAGTAAGAATAACAGCAGAAAAAACCATTAAATAATTTTGAAAAGTAAGAAATTTTGTTTTGAATTTATCGGCACCTAAAAAACCCAAACTATATAATTCTTACATTCAATGAAATCAGAGAATTAAAAGATAAACTGCCAGATGGTAGTATGAAAAAAATTGCTGATCAGTTAGATATTGAGAAAGATACGTTAAGAAATTATTTTGGAGGCACACACTACAAAGAAGGGGAAGGAAAAAGTGCTGGTATAAATATTAGAAAAGGGAAGAGATGGCGGTTATGTACATATTGAAGATAACAGAATTTTGGAGATGGCTAGAAGCATGATAATATAATAAAGAATTTATACTTAAAATATTAACCCCATTATCACTTTCTATTGGGGTCTTTGATTGAAAAAAAGGAACGCTGCTAGCAAAAAGTAAACCAACAACTATTTTCTACTGAATAACCAATCTTTTGTGATGCGTTTCACCATCCATTTTCACCTCCAAGAAATAAATACCAGATGCTTTAGTGCCTCTTTTAATGGTAAATTGCTCAGTATTTTTCAAATCGTAAGTTTCTAAAGCATTGCCACAAACATCTAATAATTTTACTGACACCACTGACTTTAAATCGCCAAACTCTAAAAGCGTTTGTTGTTTAAAAGGATTAGGATAAATACTGAATACCTCAACTTCAACAAGCTCAACAGCAGTAATAATAATGGTGTTGGAAACCACAATACAACCATTATCATCTGTTACCGTTAGTGTATATACCCCAGGATTGTTAGCTATAATATTAAGCCCTGTTTGTCCGCTACTCCATTGATAAATATAGCCAGGCGTTCCACCACTTACTGTACTTTGCAACTGATTGCCATTTTGTACTATACTTACCTGCAAAAGGCTTGGCTCAGCAAGGTTGAAAGTATCGGTTTTGTAGCAATTGGTATTGTCGGTAACCTCAACTGAATAAGTGCCTGAAGATATATTATTGATATTAGCAGTAGTTTGGCTATTAGGATACCAGAAATAAGTATAGCCAGGTGCTCCACCACTCACAGCAGTAGTAATACCTCCGCTACTTTGCCCATAACATAAGACATCATTTACAGTTGCATTTATCATTATTTCACTTGCCTGATTTAGCATTATGCTATCAGTTGTTGTACATCCAGGATAAGCACCCAAAGAATCGGAATAATGTGCAAAAAGCACATAAGTTCCTGCTGCTAGATTCTCTGCAATGGTGTCTGTTCCATAGCTGTTTCCAAGCAAATCTTCCCAACTATAAGTATAGTTAGGAGCTGCCATAGGATTTGATACAGCAATTGCGCCAGTTGGCACATTGTAGCATACTAAATGAACAGCATTAGCAGCATCAATATTAGCCACAGTTGTAATGCTTGTGCCTATTGTTTGTTGATTATTTCCGCCTTGAATCAAACTGCTTTGACAGTTATTGGTATCTGTGATGCTTATGGTGTAATTTCCAGAACAAATATTAGGGAATGTAATAGTATCGGCCAATATTGAGGCTGTTATTACATTCGTATTTGTGTTTTCTGTAGCAATACCATAATAGGGCATTACGCCTCCTGTTAGCTCTAGAGTAACTGTTCCATTACAAGCACCAAGACAAGTTTCATCTGTTGAAAAATAGGAAGTAAACTGTAATAATTCTGGCTCTGCAAGGTTGATGTATCTTGTAATTAAACAGCCATTGGTGTCTTCAATATTTACAGAATAGGCTCCAGCAAAAAGGTTATAGATACTGTCATTTGTTGCGGTATAATTATTAGGACCAAACCACTGATACGAATAAGGCGCATGTGCTCCCCAAGCCGAAACAATTGCAATTCCGTCATTTGCTCCAAAGCAACTTACTTCTACACCACCAGCATAAAGTTGGCTGTCAATTTTTGCATCCATAGAATGGGTGTAAACACTGATATCTGTTGTGTCAGTCGCAATACAACCCCTATTGTCGGTTACCGTTAAGCTATAAATACCAGCAGCAAGTGCAGTAGCTGTAGCAGTAGTTTGCGGAATGGTTGCATTATCATCCCAAAGGTAGCTGTATGCAGGCGTTCCACCACTTGTAACAGCAGTAAGCTCGGCAGAGTTTACGCCAGTACAATAAGGATGAATGATTAGGCTATCTACAATATTTACAAACAATTGATATGGCTGTATAATCACAACAGTATCGGATGCTGTACATCCTTTTACATCCATAACATTAACTGTATGCACTCCTGGAGTTAAACCATAAACGGTATCTCCTGTTTGTCCTCCTGGCGTCCAATTAAAAGTATAAGGAACCGTTCCTCCTATCCCTATTGCAGTTGCAATACCATCATTAAAGTCATAGCAAGTTACATGTGCTAACTTTGTAGCCTCAGTTTCCAAAACATCTGGCTCAGATATAAATACACTATCCACTACTCTACAGCCCAACTGATCTTCAATAAGCACATAATAAGATCCGTACAACAATCCTGAATTGGTATCTGGCTGTGATGTGCCCAAATGCCCGTTACTCCAATCATAAGAATGTGGAAATATTCCTCCACTACTTGAAATAACTACAGCACCATCTGAACCGCCATAACAACTTACATTTTGAATAATGATTATGTTATCTTCAATCAGTGAATTCTCACTAATAGAAATGGTATCTTCAATGGTACAATTCCAATCATCAGTAATCCATACTGTATGCAAGCCAGCAGTAAGCTTAGTAGCCACAATTGAAGTTTCTCCATTGTCCCACAAATAAGTATAATTAGGAACGCCTCCACTTACAATAAGCTGTACAGCACCTGTACTATCTCCATAGCAATCTACATCTTGTATTTTATTCAATGTAGAAGAAAGCGGATTAATTGGTTCGCTTACTACATTAGAATAACTCTCCATACATCCCCAAGCATCATATACATGTAATTCATAGCTTCCAACTGGCAAATTATTCAAACTATCTCTAGTAATAGTTACAGGGTGACTAGCACTTCTTAAAGTATCAGAACCAGAAAGCCAATAATAAGTATAAGGCGCATAACTTCCTCCAGCAGTAGCTACTATATATCCACTACTATCTCCTTTACAAGCTACATCCATTATTTGAATAGCAGCAGTAAGAGGGGTTTGAGTCTGAATTACATTTATGTTTGCAAGAGTATCACATCCATTAGCATCTGTAACTTTAGCATAATAGGTGCCCGCAAATAAACCAGAAACAGAATCGTTAAGCGAGAAGGACACTTGCCCAAAATTGTACCAATTGTAACTGTAAGGAGGTGTTCCTCCAGCCCCTTGCACAACTGCTGTTCCTTCTGCTTGCCCATAACAAGTTGTGGATTTGCTTGCTGCTAATGCTTGCAAAGGATAAGATGGATCAGTAATTGTTACTGTGTCTCTCATCATGCAATTTACAGTATCTAACACAGAAAGAACATAGGTTCCTGCTGTCAAATTATCAAAAAATGCCGTATCGTATGGTGGGGGATTGGTATTTAATATTCCATCAATAAAATACTGATATGGCGGATAACCACTATCGGCATATACAGCTATATATCCGTCATTACCTTCAAAACAACTTACATTATCCGAATATGCATTAAGTGATAAATCAATATCCACTTGCTTTACCACTAAGGAATTTGAGCCCGAACAACCAGTTATTGGCTCAATAACATTTACCATATAAGTTCCTGGAAAAAGCCCTGTAAATGTATGGCTGTTCCAAACATTATTTTGCGTTTGCAACACATTTCCATTGGAATCCATTAAATTAATATTCCATGGTGGAGTTGTAGTATTTAAATCGGGTGTAACTGTAAGTGTAGCGTCATTCCCTAAACAACTAGCATTAGTTGAATTAAGCTCAGAAGTAATTGCAGAACCTAATGTTATTTCAATAGAGTCAAAAACCGCAACAACACCGTCACACCTATCCACACTTGCATAATAAGTTGTTGTTGATAATGGAGAGACGGTTATAGAGTCTCCTGTTCCAATCTGAATTAAATTATTGTCATACCAAGTTACATTACCAGCAACAATAGGTTGAAAGGGAATCGAATTAATAGTATAAGAGTTAGGCCCATTAGGAATAAACTCCCAGCCTTCATTTGTAGCAGTCCAGGTAAGTGGCCAATTTCTAGGTAAAAATAATGTAGGGTCATTTACAATATCAGTAAAAGCACTACCAGGACTAACTAAACCTTGAACAGCAGTTCCTGCAGCCCAACTAATGCATAGTGGCTTGTCCTGGATATACATTTCAATTTTATTGGATCCCTCATACAATTTAACTTGTTGGGTTACTAACATATTATTACATGAAAACAATGGTATAGCACAAAATGTTACAACATAAACCCTGTTAGGAGCAACACCATTTACTCCTTCATATATAACCCCTCCAACACCAGGATCAACATCATGCCATGGAAATAAAATTGCATTCTCTGGTGGTTGACCAGGTGTAGGAAGTGGAGCATTATTTGTCCAAGGTGCTAATGTTTGACCAGCATTTGCTAAGTCAAAAGTTAAAAATCCATTAGTACAAATTAATAAATCTGAGTAGGCTATTCCGTAAAAAGTAAATGGAAAGCCAATATTCACAACTGGACTCCAAGCATCATCAGATAAAAACAACGAATTACCATTTGTGCCACCTGAAAAACCTTGAAGTGTTAAATTCTGAGTTCCACAAATAGTAGTATCTGGCGTTAAAATGATTTGTGCATTTGCCGCTATTGAGAAAAGAAATATAAAAACAAAAGTAAAGCGTTTTATCATATTTTATATTTTTTACAAATATAAGGGTAAATGTAGTTTGTGTACAAAGCCTAAAAACTAAATCTTATTCACTCATAAACAAAAAAGTCCTAATCATAGGATTAGGACTTTTTGTTAATATCTTCATAATTTTTTATCGTATTAAAGTCACGGCTCCTCTCTCTTCATAAGGGTATCCATCTTCACCCACTGCAGTAAGAATATAATAATAAACACCATCTGCTACATCTTCTCCATCTAAGCCTGTCCCATCCCAAGCAGTTTGGGTTGTATTCCACTCATAAACTTTAGCTCCCCAACGGTTGAATATCAGCATATTGAGAGTTTCGATTCCGTGATTGTCTACTACAAAATAATCGTTTGTACCATCACCATTTGGTGTGAATACATTTGGCACATCTACACCTTGAACATGAATGGTCATTGTAATGGTATCATAACAACCCACTCCAGCATTTACCTGATCTTCCACTAAGAAAGTAACCATATTTGCACCAGGATTAGTAAAAGTAATCCAGAAAGGATTATTTACATCCAAACCAGCTTGAACTGAAACACCATCAAGATTAACATTATAAATGTAATTGTATGCGGCTACCGGCATAGTACTGCTTATAAATTCAACTGCAAATGGCGGATGAGCTGCTCCAGTATCAGAAGCTGTAATATTGGCTATAATCTCTGCTGGCTCAGTAAATAGCGGTGTGCTTGCTGTTACCTGACAACCGTTAGCATCTTCTACCAATACTGAGAATGAATTTCCTGCACATAAATCTTCTATTCTACTTTGTCCAGAAATAGTAACTCCAGGTGAATTTGTCCAAGAATACTGATAATTGCTTACACTCAAAACTGTTCCGCCAGTTGGAGTAGCTTCTGCCCAACCATCACAAGCATTAAAACAAGTAATGTTCTCATCAAAACTGATATTAGCCAGCAATACTGCAGGATCTGTTAATGTAACCGAAGCGCTTTCAGTACAGCCATTATCATCACTAACAGTTACAGTGTAATTGCCTGCAGAAAGATTTGTTGCAGTTGACGTAGTTTGTCCTCCTGGCTGCCAATCATAAGTTAAATTTCCAAAACCTCCACCTGATAGGTTTACAGCAGCTTCACCATCACTAAGTCCATTACAAGAGATATCAGCGCCACTGTAATCAGATGAAACAATAGCTTGCGCTATAATAGCTAAAGGTTGATTGATAATTGCAGTATCTATTGTTTGACAACCATTATCATCTGTAACAGTAACTGGATAAACACCTACAGCCAATGCATTTGGATTTTCACCATTCCAATCTTCAATGTAAGGTGCTGTTCCTCCTACTGGCGTTACAACAGCCGTTCCTGTTGGGTCGCCATTACAAATTACATCAGTAACAGCAATATCTGTAGTAAGTGGATCAGGCTCATTAATTATTACAGTATCAACAAACTCACAACCAGCAGTATCTGTAATACTAACGGCATAAGTTCCTGCAATCAAATTGTTGATAGTATTGTTTGTACTCATATTCGGATTCCATAACACATCAAAATTACCAGCAGAGAAATTACCTAAACCTCCAAAAATATTCGTAATGCTAATTCTTCCATCATTATCATCAAAACAATCTACATGATCGATATTGTACTGAGGCGTAATTTGCAGTGGTTGGTTAATGGTAAATGGAGCAGAAGTATCTGTACAGCCCAAATAATCTAAATAATAGCCTGCTGAATCGCCATAATAAGTAAGTAACTGATAGGTACCTCCAGCCAAATTATAAGCTGTAGTTCCTGAATCAACAACTGTACCTATTGCCTGAATATTTTGCCAAACATAAGAGTAATTCGGATTCGGATTTAAAACAGAAGCACTTCCATTTGGTGTGTTGAAACAATTAGAATGTACTAAGCTATTAGGATCATCTACTAAACCACCTACAGTTACTAATGGCGATACAATTTCTTGCCATCTGCCTCCCCAAAGCACATAACCTTGGCAATTATTAGTATCTGTAATATAAAAGTCATACTCAGCAGAACATAAATTAGGAATAATAGAATCATTTATCACAGATTTATTGTCGACAAATGAAACTGAATTTCCATTGGAATTGTTCCATTCATAACGGAAAGGACCTGTTCCTCCAGAAATATCTACATACACTTGACCATCACAACTCCCATCACAGCTTTCATCTATTACATGATAGGTAGTATATTCCAGTTTATCTGGTTGTTTAACATCTACAAATCGTGTTATCTCACAATCGTTTGTGTCATTCACAATTACGGAATACGTTCCAAATAATAAACTATTTATTGCTTGACCTGTATTGGAATAACCCAATGGCCCAAACCACTGGTAAGTATATGGTGAATGCGCGCCCCAAACAATTGCTTGAGCTGATCCGTCATTAGCGCCAAAGCAGGATATACTATCGCTCGTTACATAACCATCCATAGTATTGGTAACCGTATCAATATCCATTGTATCAGATGCAATACAATTTCTTTCGTCCATCACAATTACAGAGTATATTCCTGCCAAAAGATTTGTGGCCACAGAATCAAACTGATTAAGAGGTGATCCAGAACCACTAATTAAAGACCATGAGTAATTATATGGCTTTGTACCTCCCCATGTTGTTGCTGTTAATGAAGCTGTTGCAACACCAGTACAATAAGGTAGTACCGTTAGACTATCAATAATTTCAACTTCTAAAACATCAGGCTCTGTAATCACTACTGTATCTAAAGCTGTACAGCCTTTATCATCTGTAAGATATACCGTATGTACTCCTGGGGTTAAATTAAATGCGGAATCTCCTACTTGACCATTAATACTATCCCATACAAAAGAATAAGGTAGTGTACCTCCTGTTGCTGTAGCATATGCGATTCCATTATCAAATCCATTACAAGTTATATGTGCAATAAAAGATGCTTGTGCCTTTAACTCATCCGGTTGAGAAATAAAAACACTATCGAGGACCCTACAGCCAACAGCATCCTCAATTATAACATAATAACTTCCATAACAAAGATTATATGTAGTATCAGGTTGAAAAGTTCCTAATTGTCCATTACTCCAACTGTATCTATGTGGCAATACACCTCCAACAGAAGTAATAGTTGCTATACCATCACAACCATTGAAGCAAGAAACATTCTGAACAATGTTTATATTACCCTGAATAAGCGGGTTTATATGGAAAATCTCCACACTATCTTCAATAATACATCCATTAGCATCAGTAGAGGTTACATAATGCCATCCTGCATTTAATGTAGCATTAAGGGCATTTGTTTCTCCATTTGACCAAAGATGAGTGTATGGGAACTGACCACCAATTACCGTTACTATAGCTTGCCCTGTTGAGTCACCCCAACAAGAAACGTCGGTTAAGGTATGTATGGAACTTGATAAAGTATCTAGCGGCTCATTAATAAATGCATTATAAACGTTGATACAGTTGATAGAATCGTAAACTAATAAATCATAATTTCCATAAGGCAAACCGCTTATTGTAATTGCAGAATCGATTAAGCCTTGAGTGTGCATGGTATCAGAACCTAAAATTAGTATTACATTGTAAGGGATAAATCCTCCTGAGAAAGATACTGATATGCTACCTGTTGAATCGTATTTACAATGCACATCAACTATTGCTATGGAATCCAGATTTATCGAATTGCTTGGCTCTAAAACTTGCATAGTGTCAATAACAAAACAAGCTAAACTATCAGTTGTGGTTGCATAGTAAGTGCCTGCTGGCAATCCAATAACAGTATCATTAATACTCCAAACCACTCCATTTATATCTTCCCATACGTAAGAATAAGGATCACCAACTGTATAAGGTGTTCCTCCCAGAGCAGTAATAATACCCAAACCAATACTATCAAAATAACAAGTAAAAGAAGAATCTGTTGCTGTTGTAGTTAAAGGAACAGAAGGCTGAGTAAGAATCACAGTTGAATCAATAGATAAACAACCAATACTATCAACGATATTAATTATGAAAGTATCTGATGGTAAACCAACAAAAGAACTGTCCAAAGGAATAGTATTGGATATACCAGAAAACTGATTAACAGCAAAATAAGAGCCAAAACCAGTAGATGAATCTACAACAACACTAATTAAACCTGTTGAATCTCCAAAGCAAGAAACATTGGTCGTCAAAACTGAATTAATTTCAATGACATATAGATCCCAAGAAACATTTACTGTATCTTTTACTGAACATCCAACACTATCAGTAATGGTCAACACATAATCTACAGGTGTTGTCCCTGGATAGGCAATGGTTGTGTCTGCCGTACTACTAGTTGGTTGCCAAAGAAAATTATAATTACCAACACCACCTACAACTTGTCCTGCTTGTAAAATTGTATCCGAACCACAAGGAATTATAACATCATCACCTAAATCAAAAATAAGCTGATTATTTTCAAGTATTTCAAAAGACTCTTGAATATTACAGCCATTAGAATCAGTCAATGAAACAAAATAGTCACCAGGTGGCTGGTTAAAAAGTGCGCCAACAAAAGGCGGAAATGAACTAGTCTGATTAAGCAATGTGTCTCCTGAAATATTAGTAAATATATAATTCAAAGGAGGAACCGAATATACACCAACAGAATCAGGAAAAATAATTATTGAACCTGTACTATCTCCACTACAAAGTACATTGTTTGTTTGCGTTGAAGCTATCGCGAGTGAATCACAAGAAATACCTGCTGGAACAAAATGATAGGTAGTATCAATACAACCATTTGCATCAGTAACATTTAACTGATATGTTCCTGAACAAACATTATTCAAAAAAGGATTGAGAGAAATTAAATTGTTATTTGCATCAAACCATTGACTAGACCAAGGGAATATGCCTCCACTTACAGAATCAATAAACATATTTCCATCACAGGTCCAAAGGTTTGTTGCATTAGCAACAGAAACATAAGCATTCAGAGGTGGGGGTTCAGTAACCACCAAAGTATCAGTTGTACAGTAAGCCCCATAAGAAGAATCATATACAGTAAAAAAGTAAGTTGCTGGAGGTAATGATGAAAAGAAAACTGAATCAATATTTGAAGCAATAAATCCTTGCAATTGAGTTGGATTAGCTGTATATAAACTGTACAAATAGCGAACTGTGTAAGCTATAGAACCAGCACCTGATCCTATCACATTAATCTTTATTCTAGCATCATCATCACCATGACACAATATAGGATCTGCTAATGTGATGTCTAAATCACAAGGAACCAAGATAATTTCAATACTATCGGAGCTGCTACATCCATTGGCATCCGTTACGGTATAATTATACCATCCTTCACAAATATTTTGAATAGTTGCATTATTTGAATAAAGCACTCCTGAGGTATCCCACTGGTAAGCAAATGGAGATGTTCCTGATGAAGTATTGATTTGTGCATAGCCATCACAAGCGCCAGGCAAAGAAGTGTTTCCTGAGGTTATACTAACTGAAACAGCAGGATAAGAAATAAAATTCAAAGTGTCCGAAGCTATACATCCTGAAACTGTATTGCTAACCTGCAAAACAAATGTTCCAGCTGTACTAATGTAAAAAGTTGATGTACTATCAGCATTATAATCGGCAGCTACAACATTTCCAGACATATCTAATAATTCAAATTCGAAAGCATTGGCAGCCAAACCACCTCCACCTCCAAGCATTATGGCAGTAATCGCTGTTGAATCTCCATCACAGAATGAGGTGTTTGTACTAGTGAACAATGTGCAACCTCCTGAGAAAATTTGAATAATATCGCATACTTGGCATCCTAAGGCATCGGTAACACAAACAGTATAAGTTCCTGTACAAAGATTAGAAACTGAAGTAGTTGTAGCAATAACATTAGCTGATGCATCATTCCATTCATAAGAATATGGTGGTATACCTCCTGCTATATTCGCTACTCCACTACCATCACAAGCCCCTAATGCTGAGGTATAACTTACAGAAGTACTTAAAGCAAGTGGAAAAGGAATATTTAATGTCAAAGAATCAGAAGCTATACATTGAGTAGAGTCATCAACTACAGTTACCAAATAGTTGCCGCTTAAAGCAACTGGCATTGGAAAAAATATAGAAGTGTCTGTAGTATTAACTACACTATCTACACTTGCTCCATTAAAACTTAACAAATAATTGAAATTATTGGAAACAACTGGAGCACCTCCTGTTATTGTTACATCAGCATAAATCATGGTGCTATCAGCATTACATACAATTGCAGGTGCATTTGTAATACTCACCGAGCAAGAAAGTGGCTGTGGGCATTGTGGGTACATAATCATTGCAGGCTGTCCACAAATTGATGTATTTACGCTTTTATCTTTTACATAGATACCACCATCAATATTGTTCTGTAATAAACTTCTTTTTGCTTGGCCAAATCCTATAGACCAATAAAGTGGATCAGATTGATCCCTAACATGAGTTAATTGATGAGAATGCCCTAGTTCATGTAACGCTACTGACTCTAAATCAGCGTTTCCTCCAAGTGGCATAGTGGTATCGGTATACCAAGGAATAGCAGTATTAAATTCAATATCCATTTCAGTTACATACCAATTATTTCCTCCGCAATTGGAATACCAACTATAGGCCGTAGCCAAAGAAGAAATAGTAGATACAAAAGCGACAACACTTACTCCATCATTAGCGTTTGATGCAATTGGTGTATTTATTGCATCAACATCCCAATTTACTCTAGTAGCACATCTCCAATTTTCTAATGCTCTTGTAAAAGCAGCTTCACTTCCAGCTACAGTAGATTCGAAGGCATTGTTAAAAGTAAAAGTATAACCACCCAAACCATTCTTATCCATATGCTGGGTTTCTTGATTCAATATATTTATATGATTATAATTGATAGTCAAAACTTGTGAGCTGATGCTAGATCCTAATTGAGTTTGTACTTGCACATTTCCACTTCCTACTGTTTTGCCATTATCCCCTCTATTAGGAACAGTTAATCGAATAAGTGTGTCTGTCCAAGTTATAAATGTAGTAACATCCTCCCAAAAAACTCCTGGACCAACATCGGCATCATACAACATCACTTTTGAAGTAAGTAACTGAACGCCAAATCCTGTACCAGTAATTGTTAACACATCTCCTACACCTCCATTTAAATTGGTTGGACTAATAGCTGTTATCTGAGGTGGTAATACACTTTCAGGAAATTGAATCTTTTCAAAAGTATAAGGATATATTTCATTAAATAATTGATTAGCCTGAACTTGTATATCATTATGTAGAGCAGTAACTGTGTGGTAGTTATCAAATGGCGATAATGCTTTTCCACTAATTTCATCGTACCTATAAAAAGCTTGCTCTTCTGCAACAGGATCTAGTTTTATTCCATTAACTGATGATAATTGAGCAGTTGAATTTTCCAACATAAAAACCCCTATCTCTCCAACAGTAAGCTGCAAAGAAGGAATAACTTCTAATTTATCATTTCCAATAGTCCCTCCTTGGGTGATTACATAATGTCTTCTAGATGAGACTTGACCTTTAAAAACTTTATATATTTCTATCTCATTTGCAGTATAGATTCTATTATTGGCATCATTCCAAAAAGATTGCTTCTGAATAATTTTCGCTTCAACAATAAGTGAGGAAGCTTGGGTTTTAATAGCAAAACTCTGCTCTATTATATGATGTGAATAAAGATGTTTGACAGGTGAAAGTATAAAGGAAAAAAAGACTACTAAAAATAGTAATCTTTTACTAGTAGCCTTTATGCTTTTGGGATTTACCTCCGTTAAAAAAATGTAGGCACAAACTACAGATTTATATAAATTACTCATATCAGTTTTTTTGCAAATATAACCTTAAAATTAAAACAGCAAATTTACACCCCTCAAACTAAGCAACAGTTATATGTTGATAATTAGCCATTTCGCTATTATAATTTTTACACTCTTTTATTTACTATTCCCTTATTAATATCAAAGCTCCTTTTTCCTCATACCTATAACCATCTTTTCCTTGGGCAGTAAGTACATAAAAATAAGTGCCAGCCAATTCATCATTGCCTTTCAAATTTTTACCATCCCATTGCGGACTTCTTAAATCTGTTTCAAAGACCTTTTGACCCCAACGATTAAATATCATCACACTTAAAATATCCATGCCATTATTTTCAAATACAAATACATCATTCACTCCATCTCCATTTGGTGTAAATACATTATTGATTTCTTCTAAGCCCTGAACATCAATAATAAAATCAATAGTATCGGCACATCCTGTTGTTCTGTTAAGCACTATTAAATTGACTTTATTTTCTCCTAAATCAGTAAAAGAATAAGATGTGTTAATACCACTTTCTCCAAACTCCCATGCAATTGGTTCAATACCACCATCAGGCCAAATCCATGTAAATAGCATTGGGTGAACCGTACTCAAATAAGTACTATCAGCAAATGTTACATCAAGTGGTGGTTTGGCCGGACCGAAATAATTGGGAGTTGACACTTCTGCTTCAAAAGCTGGTGGCTGAGCAAATGTTATGGTCGTATTGCTTTGATCACAACCATTAGCATCTGTAACGGTAATAGTATAAGCCGATCCTGAACAAAGCCCTTCAGCAAGAGCAGATGTTTGACCATCACTCCAAGCGTATGTGTACGATCCTGTACCTCCAATAGCTGTTGCTAAAGCCCAGCCATCACAAATTCCAAAACAACTTACATTATAGGTAAGGCTATCTCTTATACTCAAATCAATACTTAAAGCTACAGGATCTACCAATGTGATAGAAGCATTCTCAATACACCCATTCTCATCTGTAACACTAACACTATATATTCCCGACATTAAACCTGAATTAGTAGAATTAACTGAACCATCATTCCATAAAATATCATATGGCTGCACTCCTCCTATTGTTGAAACAGTAAGCTCTCCATCAGCTGCACCAAAACAAGAAATATGAGCTCCAAAATAATCTGAACTTACTACTGGAGATGGTAGCAATTGAGCTGGTTCAGTTAAATTGGTGCTATTGGTGTAAGTACAACCTTTGGCATCTGTAATAGTAACAGTATACTGTCCAGATGAAAGATTATAAATATTTAGAGATGATTGCCCACTACTCCAAGTGTAAACGTATGGAGCTGTTCCAGTATTTTGATCTATAGTTAAATTGATGACCCCATTATTTCCACCAAAACAACTGATACCATAACCATTATAATCAGATGGAGTAATTGTAGAAATTAAATCCAATGGCTCTGCAACTGCAAATGTATCTGCTTGCAAACATCCATTTGCATCTGTAATATTTATGATATAAGTTCCTGCAGTTAGTCCATTGATGTTTCTTGTTGTTTGCCCAGAATTCCAGAGCAATTGGTACCAACTATTTGGTCCTCCAGGAAATCGTGTTCCACCGCTAATTTGAGTCTGAATTCTACCATCATTTCCTCCAAAACAATCTGCATCTTTTATAAGAGTTGGATTAACTTGAATTTCATCTGGTTGTGTGAGCACAACAGTATCGGTAGTTGTACAACCAGGATAAGCTCCTAAAGAATCAGAATAATGAGCAAAAAGCACATAAGTTCCTGCCAGTAGATTCTCTGCTATAGTGTCTGTTCCATAGCTATTGCCAGCAATATCTTGCCAGCTATAACTGTAATTTGATAGGTTTATTGGGTTTTGAACAGTAGCGACACCAGTTGGAATACCATAACAGTCTAAATGCACTACAGAAGAAGGGTCAATATTGGCATATGTAGCAATTGTTGTCCCAATAATTTGCTGATCATTTCCTCCTAGAATTAATGCACTACTACAGTTGTTAGCATCCGTTAAACTTATGGTAAAAATACCTGAAGTAATTCCTGGGATAACAGTATCATTTTGCATTAAATGAGTGCTAACAACACCACTATTATTGTCAGTTGCTATTCCTGTGTAAGGGGAAGAACCACCTTGTATATCAATACTTACTGTGCCATTAGCAGCTCCTAAACATGTTTCATTTGAGGATGAAAATGTTGTAAAAACAAGCGCATCTGGCTGAGTAAGATTTATACTTCTATTAATTGAACAATTATTGGTATCACTAATTGTAACGGAATAAGTGCCTGCAAATAAATTATAAATACTATCATTGGTAGCAGTGTAACTATTTGGACCATACCATTGATAAGTATAAGGTGCATGTGCTCCCCAAGTTGAAACAATTGCCATTCCATCATTAGCGCCAAAACAACTTACCTCAACAGCACCAGGATATAATTGAGTATCTATTCTCGCATCCATTGTAGCAGTAATGGTATCGATATCTTCTGTGTCAGTCGCCATACAACCTCTATAATCGGTAACTATGACGGTGTAAATTCCCGCAAATAAATTAGTAGCTGTTGCAGTAATTTGAGGCAGTACATTACTATCGTCCCATACATATGTATATCCTCGAGTACCTCCGCTTGCCACTGCAGTAAGAGATGCAGAATTTACACCAGTACAATAAGCCAATATGGTCTGTGAGCTGTCAATATCAACTACTAATTGTGTTGGCTCAATTATAGTAACTGTATCAGAAGCTGTACAACCTTTTGCATCTGTCACATTTACTGTATGTACTACTGGTATTAAACCAAGAGCCGTATCTCCACTTTGCCCACCAGGACTCCAAGTAAAATTGAATGGTGCAGTTCCACCAATACCAACTGCTGAAGCAATTCCGTCATCAAAACCAAAACAACTGATATGAGCTAACTTAGTCGCTTCTGTTTCCAGTACATCCGGCTCAGATATAAATACACTATCCACTACCCTACACCCGAGCTGATCTTCAATAATTACATAATAAGAACCATAGAATAATCCTGAATTGGTATCTGGTTGGGATAAACCTTGATGGCCATTGCTCCAATCGTAAGTATGCCCTAAAACACCTCCTGTACTACTAACACTTACAATACCATCATTTCCGCCATGGCAACTTACATTTTGAACAATACTAATATTACCTACTATAAGTGGATTTTCAAAAATGGTAATGGTATCTTCTATGGTACAATTCCAATCATCTGTTATGTAGACAGTATGTAAGCCTGCAGCCAAATTAGAAACAATGGAAGAACTCACTGCTACATCATCCCAAATATAGGAATAAGCTGGCACACCTCCAATTACCACAACTTGCACAGCTCCTGTGCTGTCTCCATAACAATCTACATCATTAATTTTATTTAAAGTAGATGTAAGTGCAACTGTTGGCTCACTCACCACATTGGAATAACTTTCAAAACAGCCCACATTATCATATACATGCAATTCATAACTTCCTGCTGGCAAATTATTCAAGCTATCTCTTGTTACTTCAACAGGATGAGAAGCATGCCTCAATGTATCAGAACCTGATAACCATACATAAGTATAAGGTGCATAGCTTCCTCCAGAAGTAGCTACTATAAATCCACTACTATCTCCTTTACATACTACATCCATTATTTGAATAGAAGCTGAAAGTGCGGTTTGTGGTTGTACCACATTAATAGTAGTAAAAGTATCACAACCTAAAGCATCAGTAATTTCTACAAAATAAGAACCTACATGCAAATCGCTTACGCTATCATTATTAGAAAATGAAACTTGCCCAGCGTTAAACCAATCATAACTATAAGGAGGCGTTCCTCCCGCTCCCCAAGCATTAGCTACTCCATTCGAATCTCCATAACATATTGCTACTGAATCCGAAGTAATTACCTGCATAGGATAACCAGGACCAACTAAGGATATTGGACCTGTGTCAAAACAATTATTTCCATCAATAACCGTGATATTATATTGCCCTACTGATAAGTTGGTAAATAATGAATCATAAGGTGATGGATTTGGATTCAAATTACCATTGATGTAATAGCCATAAGGTGGAGAGCCACCTGTTGGATAAACAGCAATTTTACCATCACTTCCATCCCAACAACTTACATTTTGAGTATTTACTGTATAATTCAGTACCCCGACATTATAATCAACCTTAACTGAATCTGTTAGCACACAGCCATTTGGAGTTGTGATAGTTAATGAATACATAGTTGATACAGTTGGTGTTGCCCAAGGATTAAATACTGTTGGGTCATCCAAACCAGCTGCTGGCGACCATAAATACGTTAAATTTGAACCTCCAACCACAGATCCATTTGTCATCTGCACACTATCACAAGTAAAATAATTATTACCAGCATCAAGTATAATTGCGGATAGTGTATCTGATGGTGGTGACATACCTGCACAATCTGAAGAAGTTGTCATATAATAGAATCTTGGTGTTACATTTGCATTTACCCCTTGATGTAAATAAGTGCTATCAGGAAAGTATAAAGAATCAACCAGAGAAAAAGGACCGTTTACATTGGTTGCTGAATATACATGATAAACCGTATTTGGATTAGCTACTGGCTGGTGATTCCATGTAAGGGAAACATCTCCATTATTATCAACAGCAGCGCAATTTACATCAGGAGACACGCTAAAAGGCGCTTGAACCACCTCTATGGTAATGGTGGCAAACTTAATGGCTGGAGCTGGACAGAAATCATCAACTACCTTGATAGCAAAAGTATAAATGTTTGAGGTGGTATTACAACCTGCATTTGCAGCAATATGATAACAAGAGGTTTGCCAATTGAACACACCTGAAACAATTGATGGAGCCGAAAAAGGTGGGGTAATACCTGCCCCATTATTAAATGTAGCACAAGGTGGGTTTAGACATAATGTGTCTGTAACAAAATCAGAAGCAAATTGCCCTCCTGAAACTTCCATTGTTAAATCTTGAGCAGAACCATTGGCATAAAGATCATTATCAGTTCCGGTAATATTAAAATTTACTAAAGTTCCCGCAGTTACTTGTAAAAAATAAGAAGTACCTCCAGCAAAGGGAGGAACAACAGCTGGAGGTAAATTTGGATTACCAGATGACAAAGGAGGGCAGTTTAAAAGAACAACCTGAATTTCTCTGTAAACTTCAGCTACCAATTGCCCACACTTAAAGGAAGATACTTTTACACAAGTCACAAAATTCCCTGAAATATTAGTATAATATGTTATCTCCCCTGATTGTGAATCCAAAGTTGGAGCAGGTGGTGTAGATAAATTACTTGGAATTGGAGAAGTGACTGAATAAGGTGCAGAAAAAGGCAAAGTAGCAGGAGCTGCTGGATTGTAAAATCCATCATCCAATACATCAGCCCATTCATAAACTAAAGAGTCTAATTCAGGGTCGGAAGCATTGTGAGAATAAGAAAAAGGATATCCGACACAAATAATCGTTTTGGGCTGCTCATTAAATTGTGGAGAAGAATCAAAACAAGGATTTGTGTTTTGAGGGACACCAGCAACAGAATAAGGATACATTATTGCCCTCAAAGTAAAACCTTGATTAGCAAATCCGTTGGTAATTGCGCCATTCCTGCAACACTCATCCCAAGTAAAATGCCATCCGCCAGCAGGAGGAATCCCCGCTAAATTTATAGGCAATGATTCATATACATATTCTTCAACCGAGCCTTGTTGTGGGCTAACACAACTCATTTGTGGATTTCCACTATTTACTGGATCGCAAAGAGGAGAAATGTCAAAAGGTGCGCCAGCAACTAAATTCACATTTATTGAAGAAATAAGCGGATTATTATGTACAGTAATAGTTTGCATAGTACCGCTAATAGGGATGCCATTACAATCTCTATATACTTTTAATTTGAAGATATATAAGCCGACAGGTCCTACTGTAGGATCAGTTATGCAAGTCCAAGTAATTTCACCTCCCATTAAATGAGATGCTTTGGCTGGCGAGCATAAAAGAAAACCTACACATAGTACTAAAAATAGTTTTTTCATTATTTATATTTTTTACAAAGTTATGATTTTATTGGCGTATTTGTATTTTGTTATTATAAATCCTAGTTAAATCCTTATGCATTCAATTACCTTAAAAGAGTAATGCTTCCTTCTTGCTCGTACAAATAACCATCAATTCCACTTGCTTTTAAGTAAAAATAATACACCCCCTCTGGTGCTTTATCGCCATTATAAGCGATTCCATTCCAACTTCCATTTGTAGCATCCCAATGGTAGACTCTCTCTCCCCATCTATTGTAAATCTCAACATATAGTGAAGACAAATCCCAATCATCAAAAGTAAATACATCATTTAACCCGTCACCATTTGGTGTAAATACATTAAACACATCAAACCCTTGTACATCTATAATTTGGAAAGCAGTATCATTACATGCACTGCTTAAAGCTGAATTTTCTGCAATAAGCATAATCTCGTATTGTCCTTGCTTATTGTAAGTGTGTGTCGGCATTTCATTTACTGCTAAAATATCTTGATTTCCGTCATCATAATCCCACACAAAAATATCTGCTCCTTGACTCATATTGGTCAAATTAACAGTGAACGATTCTTGTCCACTTATATTATCGGAAGAAAAATCAGCAACCACCTCATTGGGTTCTATAACTTCTATTAAGGAATCTTTTTGACAATCATTAGAATCTGAAATACTTAGCAAATATTGATCAGCTGACAACTCATCAAAAATTAATGAGGCAGTTTGACTAATGTTCCCTTGAGCAATAGTATTTCCATTTGATGATAAAACATAAGAATAAGGTGAAGTCCCGCTAATTAAATACAAATCTAATGCACCATCATCTAATTGATAACATGTTGCGTTAGTATGATTATTTATATTGATTTGAATTGCTCCTGGCTCCCCTACTTTAACACCCTTTAAAGTGTCAGAAGGACAGCCATTAGCATCTATTGACCACAAGTCATAATTAGAAGCTCCAAGCCCTGAAATAGTTGGTAGATATACCATAATTATATTGCTCTGCTCATCCCTTGCATAGTATTCAGCATATGGCATAGTCCCTCCACTTGCTGACAATGTGAGCAATCCTAATGCATCTCCAAAACAAGGGTTAGCTGTTATCGAAGTTGTTTGAATTAGAAAAGGAGTAGGTTCTAAAATTTCGACAGTATCATAAATCGGACCACAATTGAAACTGTCATTAATTGTGATGATGTAAGTTCCTGCAGTTAAGGCATTATTATCTACTCCATTCCAATCAATAGTGTATGGCAACATACCGCCTTGCACACTTATAGTTGCACTTGCATTTGCTGAATCATTACAACTTGCATTTGCTGTAACAACTGCATTTGAAAGCAGTGGCAAAGTAAGCTCAACGACTGAAAAAGAATCTACTTTTGTGCATCCTACTATATCAGAGACACTGACAGTATACATTCCAACCGCAAGGTTATTGATAAAATTATTTATACTATTAGTTGGATCCCATAAATAAATATATGGTGCATAGCCACCTTCTGCAGAAACGGACAAATACCCATCCGTTCCATCATAACAACTGATGTGTTTTATACTATCTTTAAAAATGATGATTTCAGCAGCTTGTTTGATATCAACTTGAGTATAAACTGCACAGCCAAAGGTGTCCCTGACTTCAATATGATAATTGCCTGCTGATAGATTTATAAAACTGGAATCATTAGTAAAAGTCTGTCCGCTATCAATAGAATAGGAAAACACTTCTTCTCCACTTTTTACATCAATAAAGATACTTGCAGTAGCACTTCCATAACAAAGAATGCTATCTGTAATCACAGTGTCTAAAACAAGTGGGTTAAGCGCATTTAGCGCATCTACCCTTGCCGAATCAGCATGGATCCAAGCTGGCTCTCCAATACAAGCATTGGCATCTGTAACAAAAAGCGTCAATGTATCGAAAGTTAAATTTCCTATGGTATCACCAAAACCGGAATTATTATTTCCGGAAGTCCCAACCCAACTCCAATTAAATGGAGCTGTACCTCCTTGATATTTCATATAGAATTCACCATCATAGCTAACTCCTTTACAACTTTCTGGCTTAAATCCATCAACAACTTTAATATTGAAAAACAATTCTCTTGGCTGAGTTATATTTATTGTATCGTAAGCAACACAATTTTGCGCATCACTTACAATTACTGAGTATTGCATGTTTGTTAAGCTATCTGTCTGCATACTAGAATCTCCACTAGTCCATATGTAACTATAAGGCGTATAACCACCATAAGCATATACAATGGCCGAACCATTTGCAAATCCAAAACAGCTTACATGTGTTGTGACAATGGAATCGATATATAAAGTTGAATCAGGAACAAAAACAATATCTATTACTTTACAAGCATTCGCATCAAAAAGCGAAACTTCAAAACTGTCAGTACATAAACCGCTAAAAGTTGAATCACTAGAAATTGGCCCAAAAGGAATATTACTACCATAGTCTAGAATAGAATAATAATAAGGAGGGGTTCCTCCAGTTGGTGCGGCTGATAAGTTGATTTCTCCATCACATATTCCATTATTAGAGCATCTTACCTCCTGCACTTCAATTCCATTCTGAATAAGTTGTGTAGGCTCATCAATCACTACTGCCAATGAAGAATCAATACAATTTCCTGTATTTGAGGTCGCAATTACTCCATAAGAACCAGGAATTAATCCATTGAAATAAGTACCCGTATCAACAGGAATATAGTATGGAGGAGAAATGGTATATCTCCATAAAGCATATGAATAACAAGAATCCGGATAAAGCACACGGAAGGTGCCATTAGTATCTGCATTACAAATTATATCAGTTACATGAACTGACATATCTATATCTGGTGTAGAAGATGTCGTGACACCTACATATCCCCAATCTGTTTTACATCCATTTGTATCTTCAACTACTACATAATAATTACCCTCAGAAAGAAAATGGAATTTAGCAGAATCTTGCCATGTAAACATAGAGTCTGCTGAATAAGAAAGAAAAGAGTCCGTTCCAGAAGTAAAAACTTGAATTCTTCCATCATTTCCACAACAACTTTCTTCTACTGCTACAACAGAATCCACCACATGATTGATTGGAGTTATACCAATATTTACTGGATTATTTGCGTATGGCTGTATACAAGCTCCTGATTCTTGCACAAATATATTGTAGTTGCCAGCAATTAAATTTGAAAAAACAGAATTAGAAAAAAAGGTGTTTCCACCGTCTATAGAGTAATTAAGCACACCTCCTCCTCCAGCTGCATTTACAATAATATTTGCATCATTTCCTCTACATGTTTCTAAGTTAGAATCTACACTAATATTCAGGGGATTAATGCCTGAAATTACAAAAGGAAAAGGCTGACTTCCACAACTAAAATTTCCTGACCCTGTATCAGCAAACAGGGTGTAATAATGATTGCCTATTTGCAGATATTCTAAAGAACTTGCGCCCATTATATAAGTATTTGCATTTCCATTTACACTGAATGAATACTGCACTCCCGCTTTAGGATTTAGTAAATCTACTGAAAGCTGAATACTATCACCAATACATGCTGCCTGAGCACTTTGTATGAAAGGCATAGCTTCTGCCACATAAAAACTATCAGATTGAGATGGCGGACAGTTGCCTGTTACATCTGTTCCTGTAACCCTATACCATCCAGTGGCTAAATTATAATTTGAGGTAGCTGGCCCGTTTCCATAATTCTGACCATCACTTAAGTTATCCCAGCTAAAAATTTGAAAAGAGGCAGAACCATTTGTAATGACTGCTGATCCATCACTAATTCCAGGGCAAATAACGTGCTCAACAGAATCAACAAAAATGTCACAAATAATAGCAGAACTAATAGTTTGGTTTAATGTTGTAGTGCAATTATTTGTATCGCTAACTGTTAATTCATAATTACCAGCGCATAAGTTATTTATATTCTGATTATTTGATGTAAATCCATTTGGACCTGTCCAAGAATAATTATAAGAAGGTGTGCCTCCTGTCATAAAAGTACTTATTGATCCATCACAAGCTCCTGGAGCACTTTCATCTGAAAAAGCAGTTGTTGACAATGTTAACTCTGGTGGCTCAGAAATAAATACAACAGGAGAGACGCAGCCGTTTGGAATTGCATTATTTATTGAATCAAGTGTTCCATCAACCCAAACTCTAAAACTATCCGATTCTAACATTTGAATTGTAGCTGGAAAATTAAGTGTAAAAAAAGAAAAGGGAACCCAATTATTAAGAAGAGGAATCCATCTTTCCACATGAAACTCATAAATGCCAGATGATGATGATGTTACTGTTATTTGCCCATCGTTTCCATCATAACAAGAAACTTCACGATCTATATTTACTTGTAAAGGACATTGCGAAAAGCAATGCGCAGAAACAAAAAACAAAAAACAAAAAAGTAGTCGTTTTATCATCTAATTTTTTTCCTTCGATTTAACAAACCGACAAACATACAAAAACTTTACTGATTTTCGCTAATTTATCTTCAGTAAAAAGTTACTTTTGGTTTTCATTTTTTCTGGAATTTGGACAACTATTTAGAACATCTTAATCAATCGCAATGTACAGCTGTAAGACAGCTTGAGGGTCCTATGATGGTGATTGCTGGCCCTGGATCGGGCAAAACAAGAGTACTTACTTATCGTATTGCACATTTAATAAAATCTGGAACTGACAGTTTTAATATACTCGCTCTTACTTTTACAAACAAGGCCGCAAAAGAAATGCGAAATAGAATAGAATCTATTGTTGAGAATCATGAGGCTAGAAATTTGTGGATGGGTACTTTTCATGCCGTTTTTTCCAAAATTTTACGCATTGAAGCAGAAAAAATCAATTACACCTCCAACTTTACCATTTATGATACAGCTGATGCCAAAAGTTTGATAAAAAGTATTATTAAAGAAATGGGATTGGATAAAGATTTGTATAAACCAGCTGTCATTCAAAATAGGATTTCATCACTTAAAAACAGCTTTATTAGTCCAAAAGATTATGGAAATTCTCCTGAACTTTTACAAACAGATAAAATTGCTAGACGAGATGCATTCGGTAGTATTTATCAAAAATACAATAAAAGGTGTGTTAAATCGGGAGCTATGGATTTTGATGATTTGCTATTGAACACCTATCATTTGCTTAATGAATTTCCTGATGTATTGTACAAATACCAAAATAAATTCAAATATATTTTAGTAGATGAATATCAGGACACCAACCATGTTCAGTATTTGATTATTAAAAAATTAGCAGCGCTTAACGAAAACATTTGTGTAGTGGGGGATGATGCGCAAAGCATCTATTCTTTTAGAGGAGCAAATATTCAGAATATCTTGAACTTCAAAGTAGATTATCCCGATTTCAAAACCTTTAAATTAGAGCAAAATTACCGATCAACCTCCAATATTGTGAATTTGGCAAATAGCTTAATCACGCACAATAAAAAGCAAATTGAGAAAGAGGTTTGGACCAAAAATAATGAGGGTGAAAAAACTATAGTTTGCAAAACCTTAAATGATAATGAGGAAGGACGAATTGTAGCCAATACCATTTACCAACTTTATATAAAAGAAAAAACAAATTGGCAAGATTATGCTGTGCTCTATAGAACCAATGCACAAAGTAGGGCTTTGGAAGAAGCGCTAAGAAAGAAAAATATTCCCTACAAAATTTATGGAGGCCTTTCCTTTTATGCCAGAAAAGAAGTGAAAGATGTATTGGCTTATTTCAGGATTTGTATTAATCCAAAAGATGAAGAAGCTCTAAAAAGAATCATCAATTACCCAACAAGAGGAATTGGCGCTACCACTTTGCAAAAACTCATTATTGCAGCCAACAATAATGAAGTAAGTATATGGGAGGTGATTGAAAGTTTAGAAAAATATGAAGTAAAAATAAATAAAGGAAGTACAGAAAAACTAAATCAGTTTGCTACTCTAATTAATAGTTATATTGTGCAAAAGGATAAATTAGATGCTTATGCTTTGGCAGAACAAATTGCAAAAAATTCTGGAGTATTTCATGATTTATATTCAGATAAAACGGCTGAGGGCGTTAGTCGATTTGAGAATTTACAAGAGCTCTTAAATGGGATAAAAGATTTTAGCGAGAAAGCAGTAGCAGGCGAAAATAAACTGGAACTTTTTATGCAAGATATTGCTCTTTTGACAAATGCTGACAATGAAAAAGATGACGATTATAATAAAGTAACGCTAATGACAATTCATGCAGCAAAAGGTTTGGAATTCCCTTATGTTTTTGTAGTTGGATTGGAAGAAAATCTTTTCCCTTCTATGATGACAATGGATAGCCGTGATGGATTAGAGGAAGAAAGGCGCCTTTTTTATGTGGCAATAACAAGAGCTGAAAAACGCCTTTTCCTATCCTACGCACTAAGCAGGTTCAAATGGGGACAATACACTGACTGTAACCCCTCTCGTTTTTTAGAAGAACTTAACAAAAAATTTATTGAAGAAAGTATAATAAAGTTAAACGAAAAAGTTGCAGAAAAAAAGCCCTATAAAATATTTGCAAAAACTAAAACGCCAACAAAACCAAAGCCAAGGATTACTAAAAATCTGAAAAAAGTAAGTGCTACAAAACAGAATGTCAACGCAAGCAATTTACAAAACTTACAGGTTGGTGTCAATGTAAAGCATAGCCGGTTTGGCAAAGGTAAAATTCTTAAGATTGAAGGATCAGACGCCAACAAAAAGGCAACTGTTTTTTTTGAAGGTGTGGGTCAAAAAATGCTTTTGTTAAAATTTGCTAGATTAGAAATTTTGAGTTAATATTAGTGTAGCAAGTGTTCCTCCCCCTTTCTTCTTTTAACTTTTTTATTACTTCATCCTATTAAATGCTCTACTTTATTTTTATCAATAATTAACTGTTGTTTCAGTGCGTCTAAATTTTCAAACTTTTTCTCTTCTCTAATTTTTTTAATAAACTTTATTTGCAACTGTTTTTCATAAATATCCTCTGAAAAATCAAGTAGATGAACTTCCAATGTTTTTTTATCCCCTTCAACAGTTGGTCTATTACCAATATTCATCATCCCCTTATATGTTCTTTCTTCTAGTATTACTTGCACCGCATATACCCCTTCAGCAGGATACAGCTTCCATTTATTTTCAATTTCAATATTAGCAGTAGGAAAACCTATTGTTTTTCCAATAGCATTACCTCTTATCACTTTTCCGAAAATAAAAAATGTATAACCTAAGTAGTGATTTGCTTGCTCAATTTCTCCCTTTTCTAATAGTTTTCGGATTTTAGTGGAACTCACTGCTACATCCTCAAAAATCTGTGGCGAAATCATTTCTATATTAAAACCATATATTTCTGATAGAACAGTCAATTCCTTAATAGACCCCTCTCTGTTGCGCCCAAAATGATGATCGTAACCGATAACCAATGTGTGTAGATTCAGTTTTTCGACTAAATAATCTCTTACAAAATTAGCAGATTGAATTCTTGAGAATTCTTTTGTAAATTCCTGTACCACTAAATTATTAAGTCCTGATTTTTCCAACAATAGTTTTTTCTCATCTAAAGTATTGATGAGTTTCATGTCCTGATCGGTTTTTTGCAATACATGTCTTGGATGAGGAAAGAAAGTAAGCAAAACCGATTGCATTTTTGTTTTTTCAGTAATTGCATTTAACCGATTAAGAATAACGCTATGTCCCAAATGTACTCCATCAAAAGTACCAATGGTTAGAATTGTTTTAGTTTCTGAAGGAAAATCAGGAATGGAAGAAAATATTTTCACTATTTATTATCTCTATAATATATGTTAAAAAAGTGTTCAAAATTAACAATTAATTTATTGTTAATTTATTGATGGTAAAACAAATTAAAAATAATACATTTGGAGCCGAAAAAATTATTGCAAAATTAGCAATTTATTAGCCAATATAAAAATAAACACATGTCAGAAAATTCAGGAAAAGTTTCGCAAATTATCGGTCCGGTAGTAGATGTTAGCTTTGAAAACAACGAAAAAGGATTGCCAAACATTTACGACTCCTTAGTCATTGAAAAAGAAAATGGAGATAATTTGGTTTTAGAATGCCAACAACACATTGGAGAAGATACCGTACGTACAATATCAATGGACTCAACTGATGGAATTAGTAGAGGAACAACTGTAATTGCAACTGGCGCTCCAATAAAAATGCCTGTAGGCGATAATATAAAAGGTAGATTGTTTAATGTAATTGGAGATCCAATTGATGGGATGGAGAGCTTAGATAAATCTGATGGTTTGCCAATCCATAGAGAAGCGCCAAAATTTGAAGATCTTTCAACTTCTACTGAGGTATTATTTACAGGAATTAAAGTTATTGATTTAATTGAGCCCTATGCAAAAGGAGGAAAAATCGGTTTGTTTGGTGGTGCTGGTGTTGGTAAAACGGTAACTATTATGGAGCTGATTAACAATATTGCAAAAGCATATTCTGGGCTTTCTGTGTTTGCTGGTGTTGGTGAAAGAACAAGAGAAGGAAATGATTTGTTGAGAGAAATGATTGAATCAAATGTTATCAAGTATGGAGATAAATTTGTGCATTCAATGGAAGAAGGTAAGTGGAATTTGAATGATATTGACAAAAAAGCTTTAAGTGAATCTCAAGCTACCTTGGTGTTTGGGCAAATGAATGAACCTCCTGGCGCTAGAGCAAGAGTTGCTCTTTCAGGATTAACCATTGCAGAGTACTTTAGAGATAGAGATGATAATGCTGGTGGAAATGATATTCTGTTCTTTATGGACAACATTTTTAGATTTACACAAGCTGGATCTGAGGTATCTGCACTACTTGGTAGAATGCCTTCTGCTGTTGGTTACCAACCAACATTAGCAACTGAGATGGGCGCTATGCAAGAGCGAATTACTTCTACTAAGAAAGGTTCTATTACTTCTGTTCAGGCGGTTTATGTCCCTGCAGATGATTTAACGGATCCTGCTCCTGCTACTACTTTCTCTCATTTGGACGCTACAACAGTGCTTTCTAGAAAAATTGCTGAGCTTGGTATTTACCCTGCAGTGGATCCATTGGATTCTACATCTAGAATTTTAACACCAGAAATTGTTGGTGAAGAACATTACAAATGTGCACAAGATGTAAAAGAGCTTTTACAGAGGTACAAAGAATTACAAGATATTATTGCAATTCTAGGTATGGATGAATTATCTGAAGAGGATAAATTAGCTGTACATAGAGCAAGACGAATCCAAAGATTCTTATCTCAACCTTTTCATGTTGCTGAGCAATTTACAGGATTAAAAGGAGCCTTAGTTGATATACAAGACACTATTAAAGGCTTTAATATGATATTAAATGGTGAGGTAGATCAATATCCTGAGGCGGCTTTTAACCTTGTTGGAACAATTGAAGAGGCCATTGAAAAAGGTGAAAAAATGTTAGCTGAAGCTAAGTAAAAAGAATAGATGTTTTTAGAAATAATTACCCCAGAAAAGAAAGCCTTTGAAGGAGAGGTGACAAGCGTAAAATTTCCAGGAATTTCTGGTGGATTTGAGATTTTAAATAATCACGCGCCAATTATTTCAGCTCTTACAAAAGGTGATATTAGAATTATTACAGCTGACAAAAAAACAGAGCACCTTTCAATTAATGGTGGTGTAATTGAAATGCAAAACAATAAGATTGTTGTTTTAGCAGATTAATCACGACTGAATAAATTTAAAAAGAGGATTAGATTGTAGTTCTCTTTTTTTATGTTTGAAAAATGAAAAATATCTTTTTTTTACTACTTATTATTACGCTTTTTTCTTGTAACGAGCAGTTCCATTTAAAAGAAGGGGATTTATTGTTTCAAGATTTAGATTCTTCCCCATTGTGTGATGCAATTGAGGTAGTTACACCTGGGTATAAAGGGTCTAATTTTTCTCATATAGGAATAGTTGTTTTAGATAAAGGCACGCTTAAAGTTTTAGAAGCAATACCTCCTATTGTACAACTAACTTCTTTGAAAGATTTCTTAAATAAATCATCTGACAAAGACGGAAATCCGAAAGTGATTGTAGGAAGATTCAAAGATGAGTACTCACATAGCATAAAAGGAGGGATAAGGTTTTTATTTTCAAAAATAGGCGCAAAATATGATAATGTATTCATCATGAATAACGATAGTTATTATTGCTCTGAACTTATTTATGAAGCTTTTCAAAATGATAGCATATTTGAATTAAAACCAATGACATTTATTCATCCGAAAACAAATGACACAATAGATGCGTGGAAAGAATATTATACAGATTTAGAAGTTAAAATCCCACAAAACAAATTAGGAATTAATCCAGGTTTAATGTCGCTTTCTGAAAAAATTGATATCATACATTTTTACGGAATTCCTAGTGGAATGAAAAAATAATTATTCCTTATTTTTGGTGTCAATTAATATAGTGACAGGGCCATCATTTACAAGAGAGACTTGCATCTCTGCGCCAAATTCTCCGGATTGTACTTTTTTGCCAATTCCATCAGAAAGACCCTTTTTAAATTTCTCATATAAAGAAAAAGCTTTTTCTGGTCTTGCTGCTTTTACATAAGAGGGTCTGTTTCCTTTTTTAGTTTTTGCATGAAGGGTAAACTGACTTACTACAATAGCACTTCCATCTGCTTCTACGACAGACTTATTCATTTTCCCTTCATCATCGGAAAAAATACGGAGTTGAGTAATTTTATTAGACAACCATTTTACATCTTCTAGAGTGTCTTCTAATTCAATGCCTAATAAAATTAAAAGCCCTCTTTTAATTGTCGCAACTTGCTGATTTTCTATCTGAACTGAAGCCTCACTTACTCTTTGTATTACTGCTCTCATATTCTGTAAGTTGTTTCTTCTTCTAACATACTTAAATAACTAGCAAACCTGCTTTCTGCAATACTACCTTTTCTTAACCCCTCTTTTATGGCACAATCTGGCTCATTTACATGTATGCAATTATGGAATTTACACTTCTGTTTTAGAGCTAAGAATTCTTTGAAATAATCCCCTAACTCTTTCTTTTTAATTTCGACCAGTCCGAAACCTCTTATTCCAGGAGTATCAATGATCCAAGCGCCAAAATCAAGCTCATACATCTCAGAGAAAGTAGTAGTATGCTGACCTTGCTTATGAATTTCTGAAATGGTTTTAGTAGCCAAATTCAATCCAGGCTGTAGCTTATTGATAAGGGTTGATTTGCCCACTCCAGAATGCCCAGCAATTACATTTACTTTATTTTTCATTGCTCCTTTTACAGCATCCAGATTGTCATGCAATACAGAAATTGCAATGCAAGAGTAGCCGATTTTCTCATACAACTTGTGCAACTCTTGTTGTTTCTGCATCATCTCTTTATTGTAAATATCTAGTTTGTTGAAGATGATAAGCAGCTGTATACCATAGGATTGAGCAGCTGCTAAAAAACGATCGATAAATCCAGTAGTGGTAATAGGGCTTTGAATGGTTACCATTAATATTGCCTGATCAACATTGGAAGCAATAATGTGGATTTGCTTACTTAAGTTTACGGATTTACGAACAATAAAATTTTTACGCTCTTCTAAGGTTGTAATCAGCCAACTTTCTCCTTCTAGCTCAATGCTAACCAAATCCCCTACCACAATAGGATTAGTACTTTTAATACCTTTAATGCGAAATTTTCCTTTTATTCTGCAATCCAACACTTGCCCCTTTGTTGTTTTTACGGTATACCAACTACCTGTGGATTTTATCACTACTGCTAGCATAGGGCAAATATACAATTCCCCTCTACTTTACATTTATGAAAATGAAAAAGTAGAAAAGAGAATAATTATTATTCAATAATTGAATAGTCAAAAAACTGTAACAATTCTTCTTCTTTCTTAAAGAAGGTATTGATAATACCTATATCTTTTTTACTTAGTTTCTTAATTTTTTCATCATTAAGGTTCTGTATCTTCATTTTTCCTTCTGTCTTAAAATTGTGAGCCGAGAACTCTAATTCAGCATTAACCTTCCCAAGTTCAGGAATAAAACTGTTAATGTTTTTTATGACTTGCTCTGTACTATCACACAAGTTCTCGTAAGAAATAAATAATATATTTTCTTTTTCAGATAACTTGTTTTCTTTTTGGTATCTCAAACATTTTATTGCAAAATTTGCTGCATATTCAGGTGTAGCGCCATTTCTTCTCATTATACCTTCCGCATGCGCATAAGGGTTTCTTACCATTGCCAAAAAAATAGCATTATCAAATACCTCTTTTATTTTAGCTACACGCATTATATTTGTATTACTCTTATCCATTAAAATCGCTTTTCTTTGATCCCAATACTTCATCCAAGTTTTTTTGATAAATGGCCAGTCATAATTTACATCATTATGCCAACCTTTATTGTAAAACATCATATCTTTAAGTTCCGGAAGCAACTGACCTTCTCTAACTCCTAAATGATTATTGCAACTCAAATTATTGGAAGTAGATAAAATCTGATTCAGTAATGTTGAACCACAAAATGGTGGTGTTAAAATAAATAGAAAAATATGTTTTTCTCTTCCAAAAAGATTATTTGTAAAAAACCTACTAAATTTTAATGCTCGATAATAACTAAGATGCAGGTACCATCTTGGAGAGGTGTGTAATTTCATGCTGCAAAATTATGATAATAATCAGAATAGAACCAAAGTAAATATTAAAATATGGGTTCTTTTTTCTCTTTCTAAATTGAAAAAAACACCCTTCTATTTTACATTTAAAAATGCAAAAGCAGAAAAGAGAATAATTTTTAAGTAAACCACTTTCTATTTTTATCTTTGCCTAATGTCTATTAAAATAGAAAAAATCAATAAGTTTTACGGCACACAGCAAGCGCTTTCTGAAGTTTCTTTTAGCATAAAAAAAGGAGAAATTATTGGATTTTTAGGCCCCAATGGAGCAGGAAAATCTACACTAATAAAAATTATCTGTTGCTATTTCTCTCAAGATAGTGGAACGCTAAAAGTGTGTGATTTGGACACTATTGAAAACCCGTTAGCGGTAAAAGAAAAAATTGGCTATTTACCAGAAAACAATCCACTCTATACCGATATGTACATTAAGGAATATCTGACTTTTTTGGGACGTATTTACGATATTGAGAATATCGTTAAAAGGGTTGAGGAGGTGATTACACAAACTGGCCTAAGTGCTGAACAACACAAAAAAATTGATGCGCTTTCTAAAGGATACAGACAAAGAGTCGGCTTGGCTGCAGCCCTTATTCATAATCCCGAAATCTTAATTCTGGATGAGCCCACTACTGGATTAGACCCCAATCAATTAGTAGAAATCCGGAACTTGATAAAAGAGGTAGGCAAAGATAAAACCGTTTTGCTTTCAACACACATCATGCAAGAGGTGGATAAAATGTGTAATCGCATACTTATCATCAATAATGGAAAGATTGTAGATGATAGGCTCATTACTGATTTGCAGCACAACAAGATTAACTTAGAAGAACATTTCAGAAAGCTAACTACCTAAACAAAGCTACCTACTATCTGCTGTACATTATCCGATTTCCCCATAGTGTAAAAATGAATGCATGGGGCACCAAATTCAATCAACTCTTTTACTTGTTGCTTTCCCCACTCAACACCAACTTGACGAACCTCATCATTACTTTTACATTTAAGCACCTCGTCTACTAGCGGATTAGGAACATTCAAATGAAACCTTTGAGGTAATAAGGTCAACTGTTTTTGGGTAGCAAGAGGTTTTAGGCCTGGTATAATAGGTACATTGATATCATTGTCTCGGCAAAGCGCAACAAAATCAAAATACTGCTGATTATCAAAAAACATTTGGGTAACAATATAGTCAGCTCCTGCTTCTACTTTCTTTTTCAAAAAATGTAAATCAGAACGAATATTGGGCGCTTCAAAATGTTTTTCCGGATAGCCCGCAACTCCTACACAAAAATTGGTAGGGGAAGAGTTTTTCAAGTCTTCATCTAAATAAATACCTTTATTCATATTGTCTACTTGATGCAGCAATTCGGATGCATAACTATGACCTCCTTCTTCTGGTGTAAAATAAGTTTCTGATTTTATAGGGTCTCCTCTTAGCACCAACACATTATCTACTCCTAAAAAATCTAAATCGATTAAGGCATTTTCTGTTTCCTCTTTATTGAATCCTCCACAAATAATATGCGGAACCGTATCTACTTGATATTTATTCATGATGGCAGCACAAATCCCAACTGTTCCAGGGCGCTTGCGTACTGCATACCTTTCTAGTAAGTAATCTTTTCTTTTCTTATAAACATACTCCTCTCTATGATAAGTTACATCTACAAAAGGAGGTTTAAACTCCATAAGTGGGTCTAAAGAATCATAAATAGATTGTATACTTTTCCCTTTTAGAGGAGGTAAAATCTCAAAGGAGAATAAAGTTTTTTTTGTTTGAATAATATGTTCTGTCACTTTCATAATCTTGTTTTAAATATTAGAGAGGAGCCATTTTTCGGTTTCTGCTATACTTTGATTTTTTCTTTTTGCATAATCTTTTATCTGATCATCCTGCACTTTCCCGACACTAAAATACTTAGCTTCAGGATGTGCAAAATAGTAACCGCTTACAGTAGCATTAGGATACATAGCCATATTTTCTGTGAGCTTTGCACCAATTTTTGCTGCATCTAAAAGGCTGAATATCTTTTGCTTTTCTGTATGGTCTGGGCATGCTGTATAACCAGGGGCTGGGCGGATGCCTTTGTACTTTTCTGCAATTAAATCTTCATTAGCAAAAGCTTCATCAGCTGCATAACCCCATATTTCTTTTCTGATTCTTTCATGCATGTATTCAGTTAAGGCTTCTGCTAATCTGTCAGCCAATGCTTTGAGCATAATACTGTTATAATCATCGCTTTCTTGCTCATAATGAGCCAATTGTTTTTCTATACCTAAACCTGCTGTGCACAAAAAGGCACCCATATAATCCTGCTTTCCTGAGGATTGTGGCGCTACAAAATCAGCCAAACTCCTATTGTTTTTGGACCTTTTGGATTGCTGGCGCAGGAAATTAAAAGTAGCTAGGTCTTCACTATCTGCATAAAGATGTACATCATCTTCATCTGAGTTAGCTTGCCAAAGACCTATTACTGCTTTTGCCTGCAACCACTTGTTGTCTATGATATCGTCTAACATTTTATTGGCATCATCAAAAAGCTGCTTGGCTTGCTCTCCAAATTTTGCATCTTCTAAAATAGCAGGATATTTCTTGCGCATTTCCCAAGTAAAAAAGAAGGGTGTCCAGTCAATATATTCTCGAATAATGGCAAGATCAACCTCATCAAAAACTTGCACTCCTAACTGATTTGGCTTTTTGATTTCCATTTCTTGCCAATTACTTTGCAAGTTGTTAGCTCTTGCGTCCTTTATACTCAAGTATTCTTTAGCTGATTTTCTACTTAAATAATTCGATTTTATTGCGTTATACTCATCAGTAACTTTAGCTTGAAAATCTTGATGATTACTACCAATCAATTTGTTAGTGACGCCAACTGCTTTGGAGGCATCCAGTACATGTACCACTGTATTGTTGTTGTAATGCTCATCAATTTTTACAGCCGTATGAATTTTGGAAGTAGTAGCCCCGCCAATCATTAGTGGGAGTTGAAAATCATTCCTTTGCATTTCTTTGGCCACATGAATCATTTCATCTAAAGAAGGGGTTATTAAGCCGCTCAAGCCAATTACATCTACCTGATTCTTTTTGGCTTCTTCCAAAATTTTATCAGCAGGAACCATTACGCCCAAATCAATAATTTCATAATTATTACAACCCAAAACCACTCCTAAGATATTCTTACCAATGTCATGCACATCTCCTTTTACAGTGGCTAATAGCACTTTTCCAGCTGAAGAGCCTGCAGCTTTCTCTTGCTCTATGTAAGGAGTGAGTATGGCAACTGCTTTCTTCATTACCCTTGCTGATTTTACCACTTGAGGTAAAAACATTTTTCCAGCACCAAAAAGCTCTCCTACTACTCCCATCCCATCCATTAGTGGTCCTTCAATTACTTCTATAGGTTTATCAATTTTTTGACGTGCTTCCTCTACATCTTCTTCTATATAGGCTACTATTCCTTTTACTAGGGCATGCGAAAGCCTCTGTTCAACAGATTGTTCTCTCCAAGATAAATCCTCAGCCCTTTGTTTCCCTTCACCTTTAATGTTTTCTGCTAAATCGACCAAACGCTCAGTAGCGCCATCATCAGAATTTAAAAGTACATCCTCTACAGCTTTCAGTAAATCTGTGGGGATATCTTCATAGACTTCAATCATTCCAGCATTTACAATACCCATATCCAAACCATGATTTATGGCATGATATAAAAAGGCGGAGTGCATGGCTTCACGCACTATATTATTACCTCTGAAAGAAAAGGAAACATTACTCACACCTCCACTCACTTTGGCATGAGGTAGGTTTTCTTTTATCCATTTAGTAGCTTTAAAAAAATCCACAGCATAGTTGTTGTGCTCCTGAATTCCTGTAGCAACTGTGAGTATGTTTGGATCGAAAATGATATCCTCAGCAGCAAAACCAACATCATTGAGCAATATATTATAAGCTCTTTCACAAATACGAATTTTATCAGCATACTCAACCGCCTGCCCTTTTTCATCAAATGCCATAACCACCACAGCAGCACCATATCGCATAATTGCTTTTGCTTGAGCTTTAAAAACTTCTTCTCCTTCTTTTAAGGAAATAGAATTGACAATTCCCTTGCCTTGTATACATTTAAGTCCTGCTTCAACAATGTGCCATTTGGAAGAATCTATCATGATGGGCACTTTAGAAATATCAGGATCCGAAGCAATTAAATTTAAAAAATGTGTCATGCATTCTTGTCCATCTAACATCCCATCATCCATATTTATATCTATGGCTTGCGCCCCTCCTTCTACTTGATGAAGTGCCACCTCTAAAGCCTCTTCAAACTGCTCTTCTTTTATGAGTCTTTTAAATTTTAAAGAGCCCATTACATTGGTACGCTCTCCTATATTAGCAAAATTACTTGCTTGGGTAATGCTAACAGCTTCCAAACCACTTAATCGCATAGCTTTAGCAATATCAGGCTTTTTTCTGGGGGTATATTTTGTGGCTAGTCGCGCAAATTCAGCAATGTGCTGGGGAGTTGTCCCACAGCAACCCCCCACTATATTAACCAAAGCACTTTGCATGAAATCTTCTAATTGAGCACCCATTGCCTCTGGACTTTCATCATACTCTCCCATTTCATTAGGTAGCCCTGCATTAGGATAAGCACTCACATTAAATGGCGCTTTTTTTGCCAATTCCTGTACATAAGGACGCATGGCTTTTGTACCCAAAGCACAATTAAAACCAACACTTAGCAAAGGGATATGCGAAATAGAATTCAAAAATGCCTCTGCTGTTTGTCCAGAAAGTGTTCTGCCACTTTCGTCTGTAATTGTTCCCGAAACTAAAATAGGTAAACGTATACCTTTTTCTTCAAATACTTCTTCTATAGCAAAGAGAGCAGCTTTACAATTTAAGGTGTCAAAAACGGTTTCTACGAGTAATAGATCAGTACCTCCATCAACAAGCCCCTGTACTTGCTCTGCATATGCCGACTTTAACTGATCAAAAGTGATGTGCCTGAATGCAGGATTTTCTACATCTGGAGAAATAGATGCTGTTCTGTTTGTAGGACCAATTGCTCCTGCTACAAATCTGGGTTTATCGAAAGTAGTGCAAGAAAGAGCTACTTCTTTCGCAATTTTAGCGGATTGGTAATTCAATTGGTATACTGAATGCTCTAATTGATAATCTGCTTGCGCAATAGAAGTACTACTAAAGGTATTAGTTTCAATAATATCTGCTCCAGCATCTAAATACTCTTTATGAATATCTTTAATGATATCTGGACACGTTATGGAAAGCAAATCGTTATTCCCTTTCAAATCGCAAGGATGATTTTTGAATACCTCTCCCCTAAAATCTGCTTCCGTTAAACCATATCTTTGGATCATGGTCCCCATAGCGCCATCTAAAACCAAGATGCGTTCTGATAATATATTATCGATTGTCTTGCTCATTGTTTGCTTTTACAAGACTTAGCAAAAAAGATGTGGGGAAATTTTGTGGATTTCGCTCATCTTCCTCCAAATTTTGGAGTGGGAATTAGCACCCTGCTTTTCAGGGTTGCCAAGACATCAAAGGGCCCGTCCCTCCGTCTTTCTTGATAAGTCTGATGCAAATTAACGTCATTTTTTTTTAACTGCCAAATTTGTTTGTTTATAAATTTTTATAAATTTGCCCACCCAAGTGGAAAGATTTGGCCTATTGCAACCACTAAAAAAAATGCTAAAACAGTGTTCTTTTAGCTCATTTTCGCCAAATCTTCCAATTATATTAACGATTAAAAAAAAGAAGATGGCATATTATTTCACATCAGAATCTGTTTCGGAAGGACATCCTGACAAAGTAGCTGATCAAATTTCAGACGCATTATTAGACAACTTTCTGGCACAAGACCCTAACTCTAAGGTGGCTTGTGAAACCTTAGTTACTACAGGATTAACTGTGCTAAGTGGAGAGGTAAAGACAGAAGGATATGTAGATGTACAAAAAGTAGCAAGAGAAGTGATTCGTAAAATTGGCTACACCAAATCAGAGTACCAATTTGACGCCGATAGTTGTGGAGTGATTTCTGCAATACATGAGCAAAGTGCAGATATACGACAAGGTGTAGTGGAAGGAGAAGGTTTGCATCAGGAACAAGGAGCTGGAGATCAAGGAATGATGTTTGGTTATGCCACGAACGAAACAGAAAACTTGATGCCCTTAGCTCTAGATATATCGCATAAAATTTTAATTGAACTTGCCGCTATAAGAAGAGAAGGAAAACAGATGAGTTATTTGCGTCCAGATTCAAAATCACAAGTGACTCTGGAGTACAATGACGATCATACGCCTAAAAGCATTACCGATATTGTAGTTTCCACTCAGCATGATGATTTTGACACTGAAGATGCTATGCAAAAGCAAATTGAAAAAGACGTAAAAGAGATCTTAATACCAAGGGTTAAAGCACAGCTTTCAGCTACAAATAACGCTTTGTTTGCATCAGAAAAATACCATGTAAATCCGACAGGGAAATTTGTAATAGGAGGGCCTCATGGAGACACAGGGCTAACAGGAAGAAAAATTATTGTAGATACTTATGGTGGAAAAGGAGCGCATGGTGGAGGTGCTTTTTCTGGGAAAGACCCATCCAAAGTAGACCGCTCTGCTGCCTATGCCACTCGTCATATTGCTAAAAATTTAGTAGCTGCTGGCCTGTGTGACAGGTTACTTGTACAAGTAAGTTATGCAATTGGTGTAGCTGAACCAATGGGTGTTTTTGTAGATACTTATGGAACTGCAAGAGTAGATATGTCAGATAGCATGATCGCAGAAACGGTTAAAAATATGCCCTGCTTTAATCTCAAACCAGCTTCTATCATCAGCAGACTAAAACTTAAAAAGCCCATTTATTCTGAAACTGCAGCTTACGGACATATGGGAAGAAATTCAGAAGAAAAATCAGTAAAATTTTGGATTGATGGAGAGTGGAAAACACAAACAGTAGAAACTTTTACTTGGGAAAAATTAGATTGCCAAGCTGAAGTGAAAGCTGCTTTCAATCTTTTATAACAATTAAAAGATCACTATTTTGAGGTCGTATTTGGACCTTTTTTGACAAAACTGTTTCTAAAATAATTTATTCGACCCGTACCACATCCATCTTTTCTGAATTATTGAGTAAAGTCTGGAATTGATTTCGGTTAACATCTTGTAGAATATAATCAACTGCAGAAAATCCTCCTTTCGCTTTTTCAATAATATTAAATAAGTGTGTTTGACTAGTATCTATTTTTATAAAATGGATAGATAAGGTCTCATAATTTAAAAATTTTACTGCCTTTCCAATTGTCAAATCATATGTGTCGCCTTCACCTTCTCTTTCATTTATAAACAAATAATTTCCCCAACTTTTGATTACAAATTTTCCATTATTTATACTATCACCAGCAATAGTTAAATTACTGACAACATATGTTTTTGTGTCCATTTCTGGAATAACATACTCACCATGAAACTTTTCAGGAATTTCTGTTAACGGGTCTAAAAATTCTGGTTGCGGGTGTATAAATTCTACATTAGAGCAAGATGGAAGTAGAGTTGCGGTAAATAAAAATATGATTAGATTTCTCATCATTTTGAATTTTGATTAATATAAACAAAGGTAAACAACCAAAAATAAAGTACTATGCTAAGCATAGCGCTTTGAAATTATTAGAAAATAAAATCTATTTTTTTCTAAAATAGATTTGAATTGGAACTCCTGAGAAATCAAAATTTTCCCTCAATTTATTCTCAATAAATCGCTTGTAAGGTTCTTTGATATATTGTGGTAAATTGGCAAAAAATGCAAAAGTAGGAGTAGCTACTTTAAGTTGAGTAGAATATTTAATTCTGATGTATTTTCCTTTAAGTGCAGGAGGAGGGTTTTGCTCAATATAAGGCAACATCACATTATTTAGTTTGGAAGTGGAAATTTTTTGTGTTCTGTTATTGTAAACTTGAATTGCTGTTTCCAAGCCTTTTAATAATCTTTGTTTGTTGAGGGCAGAAATAAATAAAATAGGCACATCAGAAAATGGTGCAATTTTTGCTCTAATTTGCTCCTCAAATACTTTTGTAGTGGTAGTGTCTTTTGTAATCAAATCCCACTTATTTACTAAAATAACTAGCCCTTTTTTATTTCTGTCAGCAATATGAAAGATCCTTTGGTCTTGCGCCTCAAAACCTCTTTCAGCATCAATAATTAAAACACAAACATCTGCATGTTCTATGGCGCGTACTGAACGCATTACAGAATAAAATTCTAAATTCTCATGTACATTTTTCTTTTTTCTAAGCCCTGCTGTGTCTACTAAAATAAAATCAAAACCGAATTTGTTGAATGGTGTATTTAACGAATCTCTTGTGGTGCCAGCAATTTCAGTCACTATATTTTGCTCTTTTCCAACCAATGCGTTGATGAAAGAAGACTTCCCTACATTAGGCCTTCCAATTACAGCAAATTTTGGAATACCCAAATCTTCCTCAGGGCTATCATCCACAAAATATTTTGTGAGCTCATCTAACAATTCTCCTGTTCCGCTTCCGCTTATTGAGGAAACTGAAATATATTCGCCCATTCCCAGATTGTAGAATTCTACTGCTTCATTCAATAACTGAGAATTATCTGTTTTATTGACAACAAGAATTACTTTTTTATCGGTTTTTCTGAGCAGTTGTGCTACTGACTGATCTAAATCAGTAATACCATCTTTAGCATCTACTAAAAACAATATCACATTCGCCTCATCTATGGCCAATTCTACTTGCTTACGAATCTCTTTTTCAAAAATATCATCACTCCCCTCAACATAACCACCAGTATCAATTACTGAAAATTCTTTGCCGTTCCATTCGCATTTTCCGTAATGTCTATCACGTGTAACCCCACTCACCTCATCCGTAATAGCTTGACGCGTTTGGGTTAATCTATTAAAAATTGTAGATTTTCCCACATTCGGCCTTCCTACTATGGCAACTATATTATTCATAGCCGAAAGATTTTAATTGCCTTTTATCATCTCTCCAATTCTTCTTTACTTTTATAGGTGTTTCTAAAAATATTTTTTTGTCAAAAAATCGTTCCAATTCTTTTCTTGCTTCTGTTCCTATTCTTTTTATGCCTGCTCCTTTATGTCCAATTATGATTCCTTTCTGACTTTCTCGCATCACATAAATTATAGCACGAATCTTGATGATTTCTTCATCATCTTCAAATTCTTCCACTTCTACCTGTACAGAATAAGGCACCTCTTGTTTATAATGTTTTAATATCTTTTCTCGGATACTTTCTGCAACAAAGAAGCGCTTTGGCTTGTCGGTTATAGCATCTTTTTCATAATATGGTGGTGCAATTGGCAATAGCTCTAAAATGCGCTCTAGTATTTTTTCAAGATTAAATTTGTTCAACGCTGAAATGGGTAGAATTTCTGCATTTGGAACTTTTGCTTTCCAATGATCGATTTGCTCTGCTACCTTTTCTTGCTGAGTTAAATCAATTTTGTTTAGTAAAAGTAAAATCGGGACCTTGGTATTTTTTAACTTTTCAAAAAGCGCATCATCTTTCAATTCTTTTTCACCAACTTCTACCATATAAATTAACACATCAGCATCCTGGAAAGCCGATTGCACAAAATTCATCATACTTTCTTGCAACCTGTAAACAGGCTTTATAATTCCAGGTGTGTCGGAAAAAACAATTTGATAATTTTCCTCATTCAAGATTCCTAAAATACGGTGACGAGTAGTTTGTGCTTTACGGGTAATAATAGAGATTTTTTCACCTATTAAAGCATTCATTAATGTAGATTTTCCTACATTAGGATTACCAATTATATTTACAAAACCTGCTTTGTGTTCCATTTTACAAAGAAACGAAAAAAGAGCCAACTCATTTGTTTAGCCCTTTCTTATAATTTTGTGATAATTTTAGAATTTCTGAGAAGCTCCAAAAAGTGGGATTACTGCCTCGCTCTCTGGATTCATTAATAATTGAAAATCAAATGTTTTTGCACCTGCTCCATTTCTTGCTGTAACTCTATTCATTTTTCTAAAGTACCTAATACCAGGACCTCCCATAACAGAAGGATCATCAAGATTAAATATCCAAGCTTCTGCAATCAAAGAAAATCTACGAGAGGTTCTGAAAGTAGCTCCAAAATTTAATGTAATCTTATCTTTATAAGTATACTCGGATTCAACATATCTCCAGGTCTCAGTCATATTCCCTTGAGAGTCAGTATAAACAGTTGACTCCATACTACCATCACTTCTTGACCAGTTCTCAGAAAAGTTGTAACCTATTCCTAAAGTAATATTATTTTCTTTTGAGCCCTTGGTAACAACTGCAAAAGGCATACTAACAATAGTACGGTCATCATCACCACCCCAAAAAAGATTACCAATCCAAAAATATCCCATAGCCATATTAAATTCTTTACTTAAATTAAAGGAATATTTAGCATTTAATGTTGCAGGCAAACCAAATAAAGAGGTCCCTCCTCCAATTGATAAATCATCGGTAAGTCCAAATTGTGCTTGCCAAAACAGATAATAAACATTATTAAAATACCCCTCACCTTCTTCCAAACCAAAAGCTGTAGGCGCAAAGAAATATCGAGTGTCATGTAAATTTGGAAAAAAATACTCTCCACCTCTCAAATTTTTATCTGTAACTACATGTGTTTGCGCCACCATAACCTTTGGTAGGTAAACTTCTTTCCCCTCTAAATCTTTTATATAAATATTTCCGTGTTCTTCTCTTTCAAAGAATCCAATGATAGTTGTACCATCTCTAAACTCATAGATGTACTTTTTACCCACCTCATTGGTTTGAGAAAAAACACTGCTAATAGTTAGCAGTAAAATTGCTATTGTTAAAATTAAATTCTTCATGATTTTAGTTTTTTATCAATTCTGGGACAAAAATAAAGTGAAAAAAATAAAATATTATGCATAGCATAGTATCTCAATTTTACCAGATTACAATTAGCTTTTTAGTTGCTCTAAATCCTCAATGTATTTTTCCCAATCTTGCTCCATCTTCGCTAATTTTAGCTGATTCTTCTCATACTTTTCAAAAAAGCCTTTTTCCTTTGAAAGTTCTTGAAATTGCTTAGGATCAGCTAGTTTTTCATCTAATTTTTTTTGTGTTTGCTCTAAATTTTGAATCTGCTTTTCTAGCTTGCTAATCTTATTTTGCAATTTTCTTTTTGCTTTCAGAGCATCTTTCTGTTGATGGTAAGAGGACTGCTGCTTTGTTTTATCGTTTTTACTTTCTTTTTTATGTTTTTGCTCTAATTGTTTGAAATCCATCAAATTTCTTTCTTTCAAAAAAGCATTGATATCCCCAATATACTGCCTGATATTTTTATCCTTGAACTCATATACTTTTTCGGTAAGTTCATGCAGAAAGTCCCTATCGTGCGACACAATGATTAATGTCCCATCGTAAGCTTGAAGTGCGCGTTTTAAAATATCTTTGGACATCATATCTAAATGATTGGTAGGCTCATCCATTATGAGTAGATTTTTAGGCTCAAGCAACAACTTGCAAAGGGCAACTCTTGCTCTTTCACCACCAGAAAGTACTTTGATTTTCTTATCCACATCATCTTTTGAAAAAAGAAATGAGCCTAAAATATCGCGTACTTTACCACTTGTTTCCGCGTCTGCTGCATCCTGTATGCATTGTAAAACGCTTTTATCTTCATCCAAAAAGTCTGTTTGATTCTGTGCGTAATAGCCAATATTTACTTGATGTCCTAATTTCACTTTTCCATCAAATGGAATTTGATCTACTAATATTTTAGCAAGAGTTGTTTTCCCTTCTCCATTTTTACCAACAAATGCAATTTTCTCTCCTTTTACAATTTCCAGATTTACATCTTTCAACACGGATAAGAAATCATAATTCTTGCAAATTGATTTTGCTTGCAAACTTACTTTTCCAGAATGTGGAGCTGGAGGGAATTTGAATCGCATTTTTGCAATATCCTCTTGTTCAACTTCAATAATCTCTAACTTTTCTAATTTTTTAATAAGTGTTTGTGCAAAAGCAGCTTTATTTTTCTTAGCCCTGAACTTATTGATGAGTATCTTTGTTTCATCAATAAATTTATCTTGATTTTTCTTGGCTTGAATTTGCTTTTCTTGCCTATCTTTTCTGAGCGTGATGTATTTAGTGTATGAAGCTTTATACTGGTTCAATCTGCCAAATGCAATTTCAACAGTCCGATTAGTAACACTATCTAAAAACAATCTATCATGAGAGACTAAAACCAAAGCGCCATCAAATTTTTTAAGCCAGTTTTCAAGCCATATGATTGATTCTATATCTAGATGATTAGTAGGCTCGTCAAGCAATAATACATCTGGTCGTTGCAAGAGGATTTTAGCCAGTTCGATACGCATTCGCCAACCGCCACTAAACTCATTAGTAAGTCGATTGAAATCAGATTGCAAAAAACCTAATCCTAAGAGCACTTGGGTAATTGAACTTTGCAAATCATGACCTCCTTTTAAGCGGAATTGCTCTTGTTTTTCATGCAAATGACTGATAAGTTGCATATAGCCCTCTGACTCATAATCTGTTCTGTTTCCCAACTCCTGATTCAGTGTGACAATTTCATCTTGCAAAATATTAATTTCTTTATATGCTTTTTTTGCTTCATCAATTACGCTTAAACCATCAACAAAGTCCAAATCTTGTGTTAAATAACCAATCTTTAAATTATTTGGACTTGCTACATTGCCTGAATTAGGATTTATTTTTTGCGCAAATAAATTAAGAAGAGTTGATTTTCCAGCACCATTCTTCCCAACCAAACCGATTTTATCTCCTTTATTTACCGATAAAGAAATGCCTTTGAACACATCCTGTCCACCAAAGTATAATGAAAGATTGTTTACGGAAATCATAGCTACAAAAATACATTTTTGCAAAAGAGTAAAATAACTTTCGTTAAGTATTGGCAAATTAAGTTTATGCCGTATATTTGCATTCCTAAATCGCGGGGTGGAGCAGTTGGTAGCTCGTTGGGCTCATAACCCAAAGGTCGCAGGTTCGAGTCCTGTCCCCGCTACTCAGA
>MDTB01232891.1_pt1 | contig 121416 bp, 121 predicted proteins | sample 811161 | NCBI WGS metagenome assembly MDTB01 (sample SAMN05326650, study PRJNA326480) | marine metagenome | isolation source: seawater | place: Mediterranean Sea | collected 2009 | reverse complement strand
TGACCAAGGGAAATTAATCCAATTATCTGTTCTTTTCCATACATACTCGCATTTAATGATTGATGGAGTCTTCTCGTATAAAACAGCACTCCTAACATCGGCAACTTCACTCTGACAAAACTCATGTACATAAGCCAAAGTAGCTCCTGTATCGGCTACGTCATCAGCAATTAGTACCCGAGCATTACGTAGGTCAATTGAATCAAGATAAGGAGGTAAAGCAACTGGAACATCTAACCGCTCATCCACTCCTGTGTAATATTCCACATTCATGACGTAGAGGTTCTTAACTGATAAGGCATATCCAAGAGAACCGGCAACGAAAAGGCCGCCTCTAGCTATTGCAAGAATAATGTCAGGTTGGTAACTATCCTCGGCAACAATTTTCGCTAAATCTCTTGCAGCTGTTCCGTAACTTTCCCATGTCAGGGTTTCGCGTTCATCGCTCATATTGCTCCCTCTCTATGAGAGTAGACTAACGCATCAATCTGTTCAGCGGTGAATCATCGGAGAGCTCTTGTAGTTATTGTCGTTGACGGCATCTAGAATGAACATGTTATTGACCAATTCGCCCGCAACTGCCGGTGATTTGCTTGGTAGAGGAGAAAAAATGAAAATTCTAGTTGCGGATAAAGTCCACGAATCTGCTATTTCAGGTTTGGAAAGCCTCGGGCACGAAGTGACTGTTAACCCCAAATGTTCTGCAGATCAATTACCCAATGAACTAAAGGACGTTGAGGTCCTCGTAGTTAGAAGCACCAAAGTAGACAGAAGAAGCATAGAAGCAGCCAACGCTCTTGAGTTGGTCATTAGAGCGGGTGCAGGGACTGACACCATCGATGTGGACGTAGCTTCAAGCCAAGGGATATATGTGTGTAATATCCCAGGCAAAAATGCAGTTGCAGTCGCAGAATTAACATTTGGGCTTTTGCTCGCCATAGACCGACGGATAGCTGACGGCGTAATTGACCTCAGGGCAGGTGTTTGGAACAAGAAACTCTACTCAAAAGCTGAGGGACTCCAAGGTAAAACGATAGGGATCATTGGACTAGGCGATGTTGGGTTATGTGTTGCCGAACGAGCGAAAGCATTTGGTCTGACCATTCTGGGCGTAAGGAAACCTGGTCGGTTAGCTAACGTAGAGCAAAAAATTCGTCAAGTCGGTATTCGGCTGGTAGGTACGAAAGAAGATCTTCTCTCACAAAGCGATATTGTCTCGGTGCATGTCCCATATAACAATGAGACCCACTCGCTTGTTAACAGAGATCTTTTGCAGTACTTCAAAGAGGACGCAATTCTCATAAATACAAGCAGGGGAGAGGTGCTTGATGAAGATGCAGTCATCCAAGCGATTCAGGAGCGCGGTCTGAAAGCTGGTTTAGATGTCTTTTGTAATGAACCGGCAAGTGGAGAAGCGGCTTTTGAGTCAAAGCTTGCCAAGAATCCATCTGTGGTTGGTAGCCACCACATAGGTGCTTCAACAGTTCAAGCAAGTAAAGCGATCGCTCAAGGGATAGTAGATACAATCACCGGTTTTGAACAAGGAACCCCTTTAAATTGCGTAAATCAATCTCCGGCAGGTGACGGGACATCGCAAGTTCGGATTCGACATCTTGACCGTGTTGGAGTTTTAGCTTCTGTACTATCGTCCTTACGAGCAGCCGAACTTAACGTTCAATATATGGACAATAAGGTCTTTGCAGGTAAAAAAGCCGCAGTATCAACAATTGAAGTCGCTGGGAATATCCCGCCTCACCTGTATGAGAAGCTTCTGCATCTTGAAAATGTGCTAGGGGTTTCAATCCTTGATCAAAGGAATACAAGAAGTGACTGACCTTGACCTTCTCAGTAGAGTCTCAGCCAAGCTAGTCAAACCGAATTGGGCCGAACGTATAGTCTCCCCTGCATATGACATGTTAAGAGCATCTGAAAGAGACAAATTGATGCAAGAAGACCCATTTGTATTTCTTCATGTTACAAGTTCGCATACATCTAAAACAGGAAAAGATAGGACAAAGCTCAACAAGAAAGCGTTAGAAAGGCTCTTAGACGCTGGCGTATATTCCGAGAATCAAGATCCATCTCTCTATTTGTATAGATTGTTTTATGAAGGGCATGAGCAAATAGCAATTGTTGGAGACATTTCCATTCAAGCATTTGACGATGGTCGCATTGTCCCACATGAAAGGACCCGAGAGTTTCGAGCGACTGACTTAGCAAACCATTTAGAGGAGATAGAAATTCACTCATCGCCAGTAGCTCTTGCTTATGAGAACGATGAAAATATCAAATCACTCGTAACTCAATCTATTGAACTAGACCCAATTCTTGATTTCTGCAGAGAAGATAATCTTGAGCAGTGTATTTGGCGAGTTCCAGACGAGATTACCAGAGAATTAACATCACTTTTTCAAGATAAAGAAACATTCATAGTTGACGGACACCACCGAATGAGTGCATCACATATGGTTTGGGAACGTAATGGAAGGGGCGATCGCTTCAATAAGATCCTAGGCGCACTATTTTCCACCGATGATTTGAAGATCGAATCCTTTCATCGACATGTGGCAGATCTAAATAATTTAACGGCTGATGGGCTAACTACCAGAATAGCCGAAATGGACTTTTTGATAAGTCCAGTTGTGCCTTCAGAAAGTCACGAACCAGATACTGCGGGTCAATTTAGCATGTTTCTTGAAGGAAATTGGTACAAGCTAACTCCGCAGCGTGTCCACCCATCGGAACTAGATGCGGTTATTTTGCAGAAACGCATATTAAGCCCAATATTAGGTGTAGATGAGGAGGGATCTTCGGGGAGGCTCCAGTATCTACCAGGATCAGTCACAACCAGCTATCTGGAGAACATGACACAACAAGAAGGCGGGGTAGCTTTCGCTTTGTATCCTGTCAGTATGGAGCAACTCCAAGCTGTTATCAACAGAAAAAAAACACTTCCTCCTAAGTCAACATATTTCGAACCCAAAGTGCGTTCTGGCATCTTCGTGATTGAAAGATAGAAATCAAAGGTCAGAAATTCTTTTAAAACCTTCGGCTACAGGAAGCCCATTGTCTACGCCAGTGCGGTCCAGTCCTAACAATATACGTTTCCTGAAAGAATCAGTCTCCATGGCATCATCTGATGCACTTATACCCATAGTTGATTCAAACTGGCTGCGATGATGTAGAAGCGCACGAACTTTTCTTTCCGCGTAATTCTCGCACTGCTCAAAGTGATCTTCCACTTCTGCTTCGAACAATAGCAACTCATCTGGCCTATGGGCAGGGGTATTCTGCTCGGGAAAAAAAAGTGGATCTCGAGCAGCAACTATTGCATCTACAACCAAATAACCCACATTTCTATGATCGGGATGCAGCCGGTAGCTTTTCCATGGGTCATGAGTCAGAACAACGTCAGGTTTTAAGTTCCGGATAATCAGTGTGACTCTCTTTCGCAAATTTGCGCTTTGTTCAAGTTCGCCATCAATTTCTCCAAGAAATAGAGTTCTACCACTAGCTCCCAGCTCCGAAGAAGACAGTTTTTGTTCCGATTTACGTGTCGCTATCAAATCACTTGTATCAGTTGATGGATCCCAAGTCCCTTTCGAGCCATCTGTGCAAACCAGCAAACTGACTTCACATCCATGGTCTGCCCACTTTGCAAGAGTTGCACCGGCACCGAATTCAATATCATCAGGGTGAGCTCCTATTGCCAGAGCTCTTTTCGGGGTTTTCAGATTTTTTGAAGCCACTTGCTTAGTTTAGACCGATAAAGAGATACCTAAACTAAAAGGGCAAGATCATCAGGGTCATCAATGTCAAAAGCAAATTTAGAATCAGCAACTACTAATGTCGGTTTTCCAGACTCAGTCGCAGATTTTAAATGCCGGTTATATGAGTTGGGGCCATAGCTGAATTCAAAATTTATTGCGGTAGGTAGTACGAGAACGTTCGTCCCATCGAGTTCTGTGTCGGGCACAATAACGATCTCCTCCATATCAAATAAAGACGAAAGACCTCGAGGGTGAATTAAGTCTCCGTGGGTAACTAAAACACGCTCAACCCCCTGTTCTCTTAAACAGTTGAATCCAAATTCGACTGCCTCATTAAGCCCCTTTCCGGGGTTTCGCAGAATTTCTGCCCCTAACCCACGACCCCATGACTCGACTTCGTCATTTTCGCATACAATCCACACAGGAACTCCAGAACATGCTTCAACGACGCCTCTTGCTAATTCTTTGGCTAGCTTCGCTCGTCCAGCAGTATCCAGCACTTCGGATAGCCGAAGTTTCGCTGAATCAAAATCTTTGATGGGGATTAATATGGCTCTCTTATTCATAAAATAACTTTGGCTGTTGAAATGTTTTAACCAATTTCCTACAGATTCTAGCGCTACGATGCAAGCGTGACATTTCAAGTAGCAGTTGTTGGTGGTGGTTCATGGGGAACGACAGTCGCGCATCTCGTATCCCACAACTTTCCAACGATACTATGGTGCCGTGATTCAGCAGTCGCTAAATCAATTTCGCAAAGAAGCAGGAATCCAAAATATTTACGGAAAAGTAAATTGCATCCCGGCTTGAAGGCATCTACAGACCTCAAAGAGGCTGTGTTTGAGGCTGATATCGTCCTAATGGCTATTCCATCACAGAGCTATCGAGACGTTCTCCACAAACTGTTACCGCTATCAAAACCTAACATCCCGATCATTAGCCTCACTAAGGGGCTCGAACAAGGCACCAATCTAACAATGACTCAAATAATAGCGATTGAGTCACCGGGTAGGCCAACTGGAGTATTAACAGGACCTAATCTGGCAGCGGAGGTCCTCGCAGGAGATGCAACAGCAGCTGTGGTAGCTACTGAAGATGAGTCGCTACGGGCACAAGCATTTGAAGTCTTTTCAACCGAAACTTTTCGAGTATATACAAGTGAGGACGTTATCGGTTGCGAGCTAGGCGGGGCATTTAAGAATGTCCTTGCCTTAGCGGTAGGAATGACCACAGGATTGGGTACTGGCGATAATACAAGAGCAGCAGTAGTAACTCGTGGATTGGCAGAACTGGCCAGGTTAGGGAGCGTAATGGGTGGGTCCCCTGAAACATTCTCTGGTCTCGCTGGTTTAGGAGACTTAGTCGCCACCTGCTTTTCGCCTCAAAGTAGGAATCGTTATGTCGGAGAACAACTTGGTAAGGGGCGAGAAATGGTTGATGTCCTCAAGGAAATGAGCAATGTTGCTGAAGGTGTCGTAACAGCTCCTGTAGTTACTGCACTGGCTGCAGCACATAAAGTCGAAACTCCGATAAGTGACCAAGTTACTGCAGTTTTGCAAGGAAAAACGAGTGTCACTGATGCCTACGATATCCTGCTTATGAGAGAACAGAGATCAGAACGTTAGTGCTGTAGCTAACCTCAAAAGATTTGTAGAGTCACAACATAATGCCAGAACTTGGAATATTAGGAAATCAAGCAATAGTCAGTCTTAGCTCTTCAGGCAACTTAACTTGGTCGGGTTCACGGTCAAGAGAATTACGATGGGGAGTCGGCGCAGATGATCAATGGCACTTCTCAGAACAAAGAACTTCCATCAGGCAAAGCATCGATAGCAATGACATAACCCCAATTACTCGTATGAAAGTTCCCGGAGGGGATATCACACAACGTGTGGACGTAGTTCCATGGAATGGAAGAAGTATCACTAAGCTTGAGTTCAATAATGAGACACCAGTACCGGTAGCAATAAGCATATTGCTTATAGGTTTTGGTTCTATAGAAGTGGTTGAAACAATGGTGAAGAGTGAGGGGGAACCCGTAATTAGACTTAGTAAACCGATCGGCGCACTAGTGGCAGCGTCCGGATTCGAAAACCTAACTAACGAGATTCAGAATTCACAATTTAGTGGTTATGGAGACGACGAAGAGACTCAAAGCAAATCCGGTGTTGATGCTGCGCTGATCTTCCCGCTCCCTCATGCGACAAAGCTAGAGATTCTAATTAGTAATGAAGATCTGAGTAGCTTTCCTGCTTTAAATGAGATTCCATCGTTCAACGAGATCTCGAATGGGTGGAAGAAACATTTCGATAACGGCATGGAAATACAAACTGATAACGAAAAGTTGATGACGACAGTCAATGCTGCGAGAAAACATTTACTTCTTGGATCTGATCAAAATATGTCTTCCGAATTCTGGGACTCAGAGTCAACAAAGTCGTCAATTCACCTAGCAGTATTAGGGCTGTTGTCATGGGGTCATGCAAACTCAGCAAAAAAACTACTCTATAAGTACATGGAAAATGCGCCAGATAGTTTGTTCATGAATAAGGTCAACCGTCATGTTCTGTATGCGCTTTGTTTATGGGAGGAATACATAGAGTTATGCTCCGAAGAAGAGAGCCTAGAAGAAATCATTCCATGGCTTGAAGAATCAATAAGTAGGCTTCTTAGCTCCTTACCGAATAGAAGACGACTAAAAAATCGCGATATCAGCCTAGAATTAGCTTCTCTAAAAGCTGCTGTTTCGTTATTAATATTTATTGGAAACGACTCACTCGCGTCAGACATCCAAGGTGAGTTCAATGAAATTCTTAAGAGGTCAGGTACTAACCGAGTATATTCCCCATTTAGTGAACTTATGAATTCATTTTCAGCAGCTTCGGAGGCTTTAAGGACACATCTCAATAGCAACAATGAACTAAAAACATTTGACCACATTCTTTCAAAAGCAGACACAACAGGTTCCTTCCCTAAGGACTCTCGGTCACAAGACCCTATTGCCTCAGCATTATTTCTTCTCGCAATCCGAGCTTGCTTCCTAATAAAGAATGTGTCGCCTGATGGCCAAAGGGTTATTGACATAGCACCCTTATTTAGCCCTGATTGGATTGGTAAAAGTATTGAGGTAAAGAATGCACCCATACAAGGAGGAAATATGGGGTATGCAATCCGATGGCATGGATCATCGCCGGCTCTTCTTTGGGAAGCGAAAACAGTAGATAGCTTAACTATTTCTGCTGACAGTATCGATAAGGACTGGGAAAGCGCAGATTTGATAGGAGAAGCACTTCTCGCAAAACAAACACCGCCCGAAACAGCAGTTACTATACAAAGAGAGCAGGCTACCTTCAGTAAATCCATTGATCCTGAATCACCTGACGGTGGAACGTTTCAATAAAAGTATCATGTATCGTTAGCCGGTCAGGTAGCCTCTGTGTGTGTCCATGCATCTCCGAAAAGCGAATAAACGAAATGCACCTACAAGGGACTTTGAAAATGCACTATGGAAGGGAGGCAAGGAATTTATTGTAGGGATTGATGAGGTAGGTAGGGGAGCATGGGCAGGGCCTCTTACCGTCGCTGCAGCTGTTATCCCAAAGGATAAACGACTTTACAGAATCAGAGATTCAAAACTTCTTAATGGTATAGAAAGAGAAGCACTGTTTGAAGCTATAGGAAACTGGTGCATTGATTGGAGCGTTGGTCACGCTACGAATAACGAATGTGATAAATATGGGATGTCCCATGCGCAAAAGTTAGCAGCACAGAGAGCTATTGAATCACTTAACGTAAAACCAGCCCATGCATTAATTGATGGTAAATGGAATTTCGTTGAAGACATTATCGGAAGGGACAATACAACAATGATCATCAAAGGAGATACGAAGTGCTTGTCAATAGCCGCTGCATCAATACTTGCAAAAGTCACAAGAGACAGAATGATGAAGGATCATCACGATTCTTTTCCTGAATATGAATTTAAATCAAACAAAGGCTACCCATGTCCAAAGCATAAATCAGCACTGAAAAGTTATGGACCCACACCGCTTCATCGAGTTTCTTGGGCTTTCATGAAAGATACGTCATATCCGCAAGCTCCTGCACCGTTAAAAGACCCTAATCAAGAATCTTTATTCTGAGGCATCGTCACTTAATCAAAGATCATGCTTCACATCTCGGCAAACTCTGAAACAAACAGCTACCATCGCAACATGGGACAACCAGTAACAGTTATTCAAAAATCAGTAACAAAGCCAGGGGTTCTACGCTTTGAAATCAATAGGAGCATCACGGGAATGGATCATGAGCGATATTCTCAGGATGAAGAAATTCTCGGGTCAAGACCACCTGATGTGCTAGCTAAAACACTATTTGACTTGGGTGGGATTGATAAAATCCATATGAATAGCAACGTGATCACCATAGATCAAGCGAAAGGGCAGATTAATCCGGCTTTGATCATAAAGACAATCACAGAAATGTTTACTTTTTATCTTCCCGGTGTTGAAGTTCCTAGTTTTGAAACAGCGACCGACGGCTAAACTTAACTAACTACTAACAATCCGAAACGGGGGTCAAAATGACTATCGCAAGAATCACCGAGGTAATCTCAACGTCCTCCATTAGTTTTGATGACGCCATCAAAAAAGGAATTGAAAGAGCAGCGCGAACTCTTGATAACGTAAATGGAGCATGGGTTCAAGACCAAAAAGTTAGTGTAGAGAACGGGTCAATTGTTGAATTTGAAGTATCTCTCAAAATTACCTTTGTTCTTAACGACTGAAGTGCATCAAACATTAATTAAGGTCCGTTTCAATGAAATAGACCCATATGGGCATGTTAACCATTCGGTTTATCTTCACTATTTTGAAGAGGCTAGAGTTGCTGCAATGGATGGAGTGGGACAGAGTATAGATGTTTTGCTCTCACAGGGATTTTCTATCGTGGTAGCTCAAATAGAAACCAGGTTTAGAGCTCCGAGTTATCTCTCAGATCAGCTCCTGATAGAGAGTGGGATCTCCCAAATAAAACGAGCCTCTGCTGTATGGCTTCAACGCGCTTCAAAAGATGGATCAGTCATTGCGACACAAAAGACTCGAGTAGGATGCGTAGGTCCAGATGGCAATCCATGTAAATTTCCTGAGGAACTTTCGAAAGCAATCCAAACTGTTCCGGTCCCAGCAGATTGGATATGCTAGACACCACTGCGGTTAGCTTCCTGTACGGTTCGTGAACCCATATCAACGAATCTTCCGTTTCTATCTGCAATGCTTTCTCCAGCGGCATCAACGACAAGAACAGCCCCATTTGTGAAACTAGCCTCATCTGATGCCAGGTAAAGAACAGCATTTGCTATGTCCTCAGGTGTTCCTGCACGCCTAAGTGGATTATTGGCCCCTATCAGCTTTGCTGCCTTTCCTAAATTCTGATGATCGCCTGTCACTAGGCGAGCGGTTAACCCAGATACTGTACCGCCAGGGGCTATAACGTTAACTCTTATACCATGAGGTCCCAATTCGGTTGCTACAGACTGTGACAAGCCCACCACAGCGTGTTTCGCAGCTGTATAAATATGCGGCCCTAAGCCTGCACGTACACCTGCAGTCGAAGCAGTATTGATGATGGACCCGTAACCTTGATCTTGCATAACGCGTGCAGCATGCTTAATCCCATAGAAAACGCTACTAAGTAGCACATCGATAGTACGTGACCATCCATCGCGCTCAATCTCTGCGATCGGACCAACCGAACCCAAGATGCCGGCATTATTGAACATAACATCTAGACTCCCGAATTCTTTAACAGCAAAGTCAACGCAGGCTTTCACTTGATCTTCATCAGCAACGTCAAGAGAAAACGGAACAGCATCGCCACCGAGATCATCTGCGAGAGATTTTGCCAACTCTGTCTGGATATCAGCGATAATACACTTTGCTCCTTCCTCAACAAACCGTCGGATAGTTCCTTCTCCAATGCCGCTCGCACCGCCAGTTACGATCGCTACTTTCCCCTCAAGTCTTCCAGCCATATTAATCTCTTTTCCTATAAATCTTTAGCCGACATTACTGCTCAAATAGAGATGTTGCATTTCTACAGGTGGATTATCAATGCAAAAGAAGTGTAGATTGTTGCTGTGCCGAATGAATTTCGAATGATGACAATACATGCTCATCCGGATGATGAGTCATCGAAAGGAGCTGGATCGGTCGCAATGTACTCTGATGCCGGAGTTATCGCTTCCTTAGTGTGCTGCACAGGCGGAGAGGAAGGAGATATTCTAAACCCCGCAATGGACCTCCCAGAGGTAAAGGAAAATTTGGCGAAAGTTCGTCGCGATGAATTGGCAAGAGCTGCAGAAATTATAGGTTATAAGCATGTGCATTACCTTGGATATCGTGATTCAGGAATGCCGGATACAGATGCAAACGAAAACCCCGAGTGTTTCGCAAATGCGCCTTTAGAAGAGGCTGTAGAAAGACTTGTACGAATTATTAGGGAAGAACGCCCTCACGTTATCGTCACCTATCCGGATGACCAGCAAGGATACCAACACCCCGACCATCTGAGAGTTTTCGATATTAGCCTGCCTGCATGGGAAGCAGCTGGAGACTCTTCTAAATACTCCGAAAGCGGAGACCCATGGACTCCGCTTAAGTTGTACTACACAACTTGGAGTAGAGCACGTATTGAGGCACTCCACAATATGTTCCTTAAACTTGAGATTGAGTCGCCATTCAACGAAGCGTGGTTTGATCGCCCGTCACAGGATTACCGAATAACGACTAAAATAGATGTTTCAGACTTTTCTCAAAGAAGAACTGATGCGCTTCTCGCACATGCCACACAGGTTGACCCTGAATCACCGTTTTGGTTTGGACTTCCATCTGACAAGTCTGCAGAAGCTTATCCTTGGGACGATTACATTCTTGCCTTCAGCAGAGTCGGTCCTATAGGAAATGAGACAGACCTATTTGAGGGTCTTGCATGACTGTAGGACTCACCGAAGAGTGGGTAAATAGCATCGCAGAGTTTGGCTCTATTCTCCCATCAGGGAATTTTTCCATTACCTTACAATATGAAATTTCAGGTGCACCGGAAGGGAAGGTACGTTACTACGTCATCTTTGAGGAGGGAAAGGTCACAGAGGTTAAGATTGGGAAACATTCATCACCAGATTGTCTAATCTCTACGACTTTTGGCGAATTGATTTCTATCCTCGAAAGAAATAAATCGGTAACGGTGTCATTCATTCAAGGAAATCTAAAAGTTGAAGGGGAATATGAAAGGTACCTTCTGGAAATGAGCTCTATCAGGTCGACTCAAGAGTGGGGCTCTATGTTGAAAGCGTTAAGAGAAGAGCTCAGTCCCTAAATGCTCATCCGCTAGCTGAGATCATTAAGCTGCGTTTAATAGGTTAGCCAGGCGCTGGCGACCTTCCTGCAGAGCTTTTCTAGATGCAGCGAGACCTCGCCTGGCTGCTTCTTTCTCTTCGTTTGTTACCTGCCAAGGTGTTTTTTCTTCTTCTATAAGGACTAGTTGTTTTTCCATAATCTTATTATCCAATAAGGGTGTGACAAAACTAGCCCAGTCTCTTCACCTGTTCTTTGCCATAAGTCTCAAGATACTAGTAACCTTCCTCAGGGATAGGGAGATAAACATGACCATAGAGAAAGTAGCTGTAATTGGTGGGGGAACAATGGGATCCGGAATAGCGGAAGTTGCAGCAAAGTCAGGTTGCAACACCATTGTCGTTGAGATAGACGCCTCGTTAGCCGAACAGGCCCAAAATAAATTAGAAGCTAGCACTGAAAAGGCTGTATCTAGAGGAAAACTAACCGAGGAGGATAGAGCAGGACTCCTTGACAGAATTTCTTTCACCACAAGCTTTGACGATTTAGCTGACCGCGATTTAGTAATTGAAGCAGTAGTGGAATCCCCTTCAGTAAAAGCCGCGGTTTTCAAGACTCTTGACGAAATAGTGCAAAAGGATGGCATTCTCGCATCAAACACATCATCAATATCAATTGGAGAAATAGCCGACTCAACTGAACGTGGGCCACAAGTACTAGGTATGCATTTTTTCAATCCGGCAACTATCCAACCGTTAGTTGAGTTGATCTCCTCGGAGGTGACTTCAGAAGAGACATTAGATCAAGTAGAAACATTCACTCGAGAGGTAATGGGAAAACACCCGATAAGAACTATTGATCGTGCAGGATTTGTTGTGAACAGATTACTGGTTCCATATCTCTTACAGGCTATGCACATGTTTGATAGAGGCCAAGCTTCAAAAGAGGATATTGACGCCGGCATGAAATTTGGATGTGCACACCCGCAAGGCCCACTTGAACTATCAGATCTGATAGGTTTGGATACCCTTCAGCTAGTTGCAGAAGTACTCTATGATGAGTTTAAAGAACCTACCTACGCGCCCCCTCCGATACTAAAACGAATGGTCACGGCCGGGCACTTAGGCAGGAAAACTGGTAAGGGTTTTTACACGTATGGATAGGCAATTCAATGGGTAATTATGCCATGACAGTGCCGTTACCAGCCGCACTTGATAGACAACAAGAAGGATTCAGAAAACTAGTTGATTTGGGTTACAAGGAGGCTTGGTCATCTGAGGCCAATGGCCCTGATGCATTTATGCCACTTGTATTGGGAGCTGTTCATGCTCCTGAGTTAAGGCTAGGGACAGCAATCGTGCCCGCATATACCAGAGGACCTGCGCTACTTGCGCAGTCTGTAGCGACCATTGCTTCTATCGCTCCAAACCGCTTCGTTCTAGGTATAGGGTCATCATCAAATGTAATAGTCGAGTCATGGAATGGTATCCCTTTTGAGCATCCATATAAAAAAACCCGCGATACCGTTCGCTTCCTAAAACTTGCCTTATCCGGAGAAAAGGTAGATGCAGATTTTGAAACGATGCAAGTAAAAGGTTTCCGATTGGGTATGCCTCCACCTTCTGAAAGAGTACCAATATTAATTGCAGCACTGAGAGAAGGGATGCTTCGTTTAGCAGGGAAGGAGGGCGACGGGGCGATCATTAACTGGTTATCAGCAGACGACGTGAGGACAGTTTCAAAAATAGTCCATGACCAGGGACCGAATAAAGAGATCGTCGCCAGAATATTTGTTTGCCCAAACGAAGATTCTGAGACAGTTAGGGCTCAAGCGAAACGAGCAATTGCCTCGTACCTCAATGTTCCTGTCTATCGCAAATTCCATGAATGGTTGGGAAGATCAGATGTTCTAGGAGAACATTGGGAACGCTGGGACAGTGGTGACCGCTCAGGATCACTTGATTCTATGCCTGATAGCGTTGTTGACGAATTGGTTGTCCATGGAAGCCCTGAACAGTGCCGTGAACACATTGACCGGTACCTCGATAATGGAGTTACAACTGCGGCTCTGATGGTTATGCCCTTTGGAGGTATAGACCCCTATAAAGCTATTGAGGATTTGGCACCTAGGTGAATTCTTTTTTGAGAATGGTTTGCAAAAGTCTTCTTTGATGAGAAAAAATTGAAGTAGTAAGAACAAATGAACGGAGTTCAAATGGAAATGTCTGACAGCATTGGCCAAGCTCTAGGTTTAATAGACGATCAACTAGAGCGAGTCCAAAGTCGAGAAATTATTTCTTCTACCGAAGTTAGTGACCTTTTGCTTGATATCAGATTAGTGCTGATGCGACTTGAGCCTATTGAAGAACCCGCTACGTCAGCAATCTAACGTTCCCTTTCATTTTGAAGATCGAATAATTTTCGTGAAAAGAAATCCAATTGCTGCCCCCGCTATTACGTCTGATGCATGGTGGGCTCGTACATGAATTCTAGAGGTTGCTACCAAAGCTGCCAGCATTTTATATAGAGGCGCTGCTTTGCTCCCTTCCGATAGAACCGAAGCAGCGAGTACAGCCGAACTTGCGTGCCCACTCGGAAAACTCGATGTCTGAGGTTTTCGAAGTTTGTGTGGATGGGTTTGAGAACCAATATCTGGCCTATTCCGTCTGAACAGTTTCTTTATACCTTGGTTCACCAACACCGACTCAGCACCCAATAGCAAAGCTAATTCAAGAACGGAACCTCTTCGTTCAGGTCTTTGTATACGGCGGGCAAGGTTAAGCATGTGCCAAATGATACTGAAGTCACCAGCGGCGGAAGCAGTATAGAATAAGCGATTCAATTGTTCAGAGGATCGGAGAAATTCCCAACCAGTATCAACTGCAAGATCAAAGTCATCAACGGCAGAAGGCAGCGAAATATTAATTGGTTCGCTCATTTGGCCCCCTTTGAGAGAATTTGCTTTGTGTCCTTTATGGATCTCTTAAGATTATCTGGACGATAAGCTCCATCGCTACTGATCGCACCAACCTTCCACCTGTCTGGGGTAAGTAATAAAGCTCTCGGGTAGTCTTCGAAAAGCCACCGAGCGAAATTTTTTCTAGTCCAATTGTTGATATCAGCGGCCCTAATTGCAATTTCCGTGGTGGAAATAGAAGTTAACAAAGATTGTAGTTGTCCTGCGAAACGGTGATCTCGAGATAAGGTCTTGCCAAGAGAAAGTTCATAGCACCTTGCTGCTTCAGTATATCCTAAAGGCCCTGATTTGATAAGGGCTGAAGCAGCTAATCTGCCAGATCGTAATGCCTGGGCTATGCCCTCACCGGTCATGGGGTCTGCTACACCTATAGCATCGCCAGTGAATAGTACTCGTTTATCTGACAATTTGAATTCGGGCATCCGCGTAGGGATCGGCCATGCTTTGTGAGTCCCTTCTGGAGTAGCTTGTTTTCCCAAGACTTCCCTTACATGTGGTCTTGCTAAGATGTCTTTCCATAAACGTCCCATGTCTTTGACTCTGTGATTATGATCGCGCAAAATGCCAAAACCTACGTTTGCACGTTGCCCTGGAAGAGGGAAAAGCCAAACGTATCCAGGAAGCAGATCCGGTTCAAACCAAACAGTCAGGTGTTGAGCATTTGGTCCTGTGTTAGAAAAGTATTGCCTAAAGGCATGCCAATCTCCTCGATATTTTTCAATTCCACTGTTTGTGGCCTTTCTGACGCTAGACCACATCCCATCGGCTGCGATTAAATAGCGAGCAAGGATAGTCGTCCCGTTCGTTGTCAAAATCTTCAGGTGATCTTCAAACTGCTCAAGATCAGAAAAGCTAAAGGGGCTTAGGAGTTCTGCTCCTTCGTCGACAGCAAGATTCACTAGTTGATAATCAAGCTCAACTCTCGGTGCTATGGCGGCGAACTGGCCTTTACCAGACGGCAACGGAAGAGTAGCTTTCCGGCCTTTTGGCGAATAGATGACAGCGTCTGTAACGGCATTCCAATTTGTTATTGATTCAGGAGATAATCCCAACTCGTCAAGAATTCTCAGAGCATCCGTTGTCAACCCATCTCCACAGCATTTATCCCTAGGGAAAACGGCTTTATCAAGAAGAATTACCTTGATTCCCTTTCGAACTAAATCTATAGCTGCTGCACTTCCGGCAGGTCCGGCCCCGACGATGACCACGTCAGTTGAAAGGTAGTTGTCCTTCACACTTTAAAGGTTATCCGTATCAAAGAAATCCTGCGCATCGTGTGACTTATTCCTCTTGTTCGGGTGTTGGTTCGGGTGTTGGCTCGGGTGTTGGCTCAGGTATTGGTTCGGGTGTAGGATCAGGCGCTGCAATTGGTGTTATAGGGTCTGATGGCTCAGAACTTTCACTTTCTCCCTCTGAATTAATTGCGATAACTGTGAAGGTGTAATGAGAGTCATTAGCTAGGTCAGTTACAGTACACGATAAAGCTGGAGGAATCGCTGAACATGTTTGGCCATCTGGTTCAGCTGTCACAATGTACTCTTCAATGGGGAAGTAATCAGTAATATCAAAATCACCCTCCGGTTCAGGGTTCTCCCATGAAATTATTGCAGAGCTATCTCCGGCTTCTGCTGCTATTTCAATAGGGGGGTCTGGGGGTCGAGGGTAAGTCGGTTCGCCATCGCAGTCGATTCCATTCTCAGGCTGGTATCGAGCTGTGAACTCGTCAAAAATCTCGGTTGCGTCAGGAGACTTCCTAAGTCGAAGAGTTTCAATGATCTCACATTCTTCAAACATTCGGAACTGTTGTTCGGCTACTTCCACATCAAAATACTTTGTTGAGTAGAGACTCACAGTGACTGAGGTATGGGTCCAAGTCGGCCAGATAAGTATTGGATAAGGTGTGGTATTTCTTACTCGGACATCTGGAGAGGGCCAAGAAATGGTAGATTCAATTCCTTTTCTACCAGCGAAGTCCGTATATCTCTGAAACCAGATTGTGTGGGGAAAATAAGCTTCGATATCCAAGCCAGCATAAAACGAAGATTGGAAGAAAGTAGTTGCGAATTGTGATATTCCACCCCCCACATCCTCAGTCAGTTCCCCGTTAACAATCACTCCAGCCTCCACGAAGCCTTTGACTTCTGTTCTTTCACCAACAGCGTTATTCAAAGAAATTGCTTCACCGGGCCTAATGATCTTTCCCTGCATAAGTTCAGCAAACCGTTGGATATTAGCAACTCTGCTGGCACAACAGGGATGATGAGTAGTTGCCGTAGAAATTAATTCAGTGACTCCATATGCGGCAAGAAGTTCATCAATTCCATCAGAGGCATCAATCAACTGCAGGGTCACGATGCTTTGCCCTTTGGTGACTGTGTCAATTACTAAATCTGGAGAGTCGCTTGCGCAACAGGCCTTAGCGCTTAAATTCAAAATTTTAAGTTCGCCGTCTTCAACTGCTAATTCAGGATCGTCTGCACTGTCCGCAACGATACCTCCTAAAGCAGTATTTATTGATTCGGTAATTTTTAGTTCGTTGAACCCATACTCAGGAGTTCCATCGATTGAATTAAAAATCATCCAATCTCGAATGTCTTCCGGCCCGAAATTGTGGGAGCGCGTCCCTACAGAAACAACTAAACCAGCGGATGTTAAATCGTTCACTGAGTCAGCGAAATTAGTAGCCTGTGAATTGGTGAGCTGTGGCAAGATATCTCGGGTTCGCGCGTCTACCCTTATAGGGTTCTTCCCTGCGCTAGCAGCAAAAAGAACATCTTCCTGAATGGTTTCAAGATCAAAAGCCTTCGCTGGAATTCCAGGAACAACGACAACAGAGCCTTCCCCCACTTTCCATTTTGGTTCAATAGGTGTTGGTTGTTCAGAGGAAATTAGTGATATCAACTCTTCTGAAAGCCCAGACTGTAAGTAAACGATGACGTTTGAGGACCTTTCTGAGAAAAGGCTTTTTGCCCATCTGAACGGCTCTGTAATTGGACTGCCCTCTCCCACTGCTAATATCTGTTCAGCAGTAGCAAGTGGGTCTAGCGCTATTCCAACGACGCCCGCAGTGGTTTCAACAGTTCCATCTGGGGTTTTGATAATCACAGGGGTTGATGAATAGTTTGAGGAAATGCTATCAAGGACAGTAGCTAATTCAGAAGGAGTCAGTCCGCCTACGTCATAACCGGAGACTGACACATTCCTCGCAACTTTTCCGTCATAACGGGCGTTGTCGATTGCCCAGATAGCGACTAGTGCAGCTACAAAGGTAAAGATAATCATAACCGATACGGTTAGAAGCGATTTGGGAAAAATATGAAAGAATCTTAAATCATTTTTTGATTTCGCACGTTTGGGTTTCTGACTAGGGGAAGATTTGTTTGAAGACACTATGCACTCACAATACTTGATTCTTTGCCTAATTTTGGATCAGTAGGAGCTCGATTTCAGAAAAGACGCGGGTTGGTGGATTCCAAACCTCGAAGCTCATCGTAATCTATTTCAACAGTTTCAATTTTTCGTTTCTTAGCAAGAGTTTTCGCTTGGGGTGCTATTTGCTGGGCAGCAAAGATGCCTCTTACGGGTTTTAATTTCGGATCTCTATTCAAAAACTCCAAATATCGTGTGAGTTGCTCAACGCCATCTATTCCTCCTTTGCGCTTTATCTCAATTGCTACAGCGATTCCTTTAGCATCACGGCATAGTAAATCGACTGGCCCTATCTCAGTGAAATACTCACGCTTGCTCAACGTCAGGCCGCTTTCTAGGCTTTCCGGATTCTCTGCAAGCAACTCTTGTAGATGTGCTTCAACACCGTCTTTTAGTAGGCCTGGATCCTGACCAAATTCATGAGTTGTATCAGAGAAAATCTCTTCAATCTTGATTCGTAATTTTTCCCCTTTTGGGTTAGTGACGACCCATTCATCAGGAGATTCAATAATACGATTTGGTGCATTCATCCACATTAAGGGTTTATATGCTCCGCCATCAGCGTGAATTGCAACGCATCCATCTGATTTGCTCAGAATCAGCCTCTTCGCAGAAGGCAGATAAGCTTCAAGCCTGCCCTCGTAAGACACCGAGCACTGAAGAATGATAAGTCGCACTTCGTGACCTTACCTCAAAAATGCTATTGGAAAATAGCCAAAGCACTATCAGCTAATTCTTTTCTACAAATTAAAAGGTCTGGGATGTAAGCATCTGACTGATTGTAAATAAGTGGAGAACCATCTAAACGTGATGCGTGTAACCCATTCGCCAACGCAACAGCTACTGGAGCGCAACTATCCCATTCGTACTGTCCACCTGTATGAACATAAATATCTGCCTCCCCGTTAACAACAGCTATTGCCTTAGCCCCTGCTGAACCCATACGAATGATTTCCCCTGAGAGTTCGTCCGCAATTAATTGCGCAGCGGGTCCAGGTCTAGTCCTGCTACAAATGACCCTTATCTTGGCTATCTCTCTGTGCGGGATTGGAATATCGTTACTGCAAAATGTGGTTCCTCTATCTGGTAACGCTACTGCTCCTACTGTAGGAATCCCGTTTTCAACAAGAGCAACATGTACCGCCCAATCCGATCGGTTCAACTCACTGTATTCTTTAGTTCCATCAAGTGGATCTATGATCCAAACCCTATGAGAACTTAATCTTCTAAGATCATCATCTTGTTCTTCTGAAAAAATGACATCATGAGGAACTACGTCGAGGATCATATCGTGAAGTAGATCATGGGATCTCCTATCAGCCATTGAACCTAAAGTATCGGAAGTAATGCCGGTATTTAAAGCACTATCGCGAAACAAAACAAGTAATTGTCCAGCCATAGTCGCAGATTTTTTTGCTAAGTCAAAGTCTAATTTAGTAGCCATCTAGGATTTGATTGTAATAAGAGGAAGAGTATTGACATCGGAAATTCAGAACCTTTTACTATTGATCCCGCACTGTGGATATATTTAATCTTCACGCTTTTTACGAAGGTTCTTTGAATGTTCTTCAAGTTTTTTACGTTGGCCTTTGCTGAGACTATTGATACCTGATTCAGCCACTTGGTCAAGAATCTTATCAATTTCTCGCTCGGCACTATTAGCCTTTATCTCATTGACTGACTTTAAGTGACGTGGCCTTAAAGATCGTTTACTTGCACGAGAGCGACGTATAGGCGCTATACCAGTGACAACTGATGGCAGACGAACTTTTGGAATCCATTGAAGATCATTTGCATATCCGAATGATCTAAAACCTATTAAGGCAGTAGCTGCTACGGATATGAGCATTATCAACTGTGGCCCAGAGCGGACTGAAAGCGCTTGCAATATATCAAGTCCATAGATCACGCCTACTATCCCATAAGCAGGTACCCCCGGCCAGAAACGAGCAGTCGGATATTGAGCTGCGAACGCAATCAAGACTCCAAGCTCTACATACCTTAGCCCATACATTAGTTGCGAAGAATTGCCTAAGCCGTATAGGAAAACAATCGTTCCTGGGAGAACAGTCAATGAGAACAGAAAGAACATGAACGGTCGGCGTCCCATCAAATTCTCAAGCTGATTTCCTAGTAAGTAAAGAATGAAGAATAAAAAAATGGTCCAAATATCTGGTCTATTAACTAGCGGCCATGTGACGAGACGCCAAATTTCCCCCTCAGCAACTTTGTCGGGGTCTAGAAGAATTTTCCTACTAAATTCATGCTGGACACCTTCAAGCGCCCAAATGAAAGATGAAAGAATTCCTAAGGAGATAAGCGCAACTGTAGTTGTTACGTTCACACGTCCTACCTGAAACCATGGTTCGTTGCCTCCTCCCCATGGGTTTGAGTATGAAAACCTATCTGACATAAACTTAAAACTAGCCTTTCTGGGTCTATTTGAGGCAACCCGTATTAACGATTCAATCGCGCTCGCCCGATTGCTTGCATATGCGCAAAATTTGAGAAGCTATCATTCAAGCTTTCTAAGGTAAAAGATTGAGATGTTTTGTGCTCCAACGACCAAATAAGAATTAAATCTGCTAGTTTCGGATTTTTCGGTAGTAGCGGTCCATGAAGGTACGTGCCGATCACTCGTTGTTGCACTGCACCCTCTATACCTTCATCAGAATTATTCCCATATCCATCAAGGACCTGTCCAAGTGGTCGTGAATCTGAACCTAGGTATGTTTGCCCTATATGATTCTCGTATCCAACAACTGTGAAATTATCGCCGTTTAGTTGTGCAGAGACAGATATATCTCCGATTAAACGTTCCTCCCCAGCAATAGTCTCAAGGTCGAGTATCCCTACTCCTTTCAGTTCAGATCCTGACGCGTCAACATATCGTTTGCCAGCTAACTGAATCCCTCCGCAGACCCAGAGGAACGCTACTCCGTCGTCAGCTGCGGAACGTATCGCAGCTGACTTTTCCTCAAGGTCCATCGCTATCAGGTTCTGGTCCTTATCTTGACCTCCTCCTAGGTAACACAGATCAAAGTTATTTGGTATGAACGGATCACCAATTCCAACTTTAGTTACCGAAGCTGAATGTCCTCTCCATTCCAGTCGCTTTGCTAAGACTGCTATATTCCCTCGATCCCCATAGATATTCATATTGTCGGGGTACAGATGACAAATGCGGATTTCGGTCATTGTCCATCCTCCCAGAAGGCATGCGTTAGATTCCGTTCAACCAATTCATTTCTGAAGTCAAGCATTGCCGTATATGAAGGCAAAACGAATATTGAGTTTTCTTCTGGTGTAGCTGCAATCAGATCATCGAGAACTTCAGAGGCCCCGCTTACAACTTTTATCTTTTCTGATTCGAAACCTCCATAAAGAAAACGGAGAGCCAAATCGTATCCACGTTCCCCTCCGATATGAAGTGTTTCTATTTTTTGGAATATCTTCTCATAGTCGACATCCCATATCCAGCTCACGTCTCTTCCATCAGCTACCTGGTCATTAAGCAGAACACAAAGATGAATTTTATCAGGGTACAAGAGCAAAGTCTCTATGTTCGCATTTGCGCCAGCTGGGTTTTTAGCTAGCAGAATATTTAACTCCCGCCCGTGGAGCATTATTTGCTCTGTCCGACCGAATGCCGCTGTAGTGCTACGTATTGTTGACGTGATCTCTTCAGGCTGAACGCCAAATTCGTTAGCCGCAACGAAAGCAGCTAATGCGTTATATACATTGTGGAGACCTGGTAAATTTGACGTCATACTGTGATTTGAGTGTTCGTGAGAAATCGTAAACTTGGTCTGGCGTATTCCATCAAGTTCAATCTCTGACGCTTTAAAGTCAAGTTCAGGCCTGCTCAAGTCGCATTCTGTGCACTCCCAACTTCCCATATGGCTTAAGGTAACTTGGTCGTAGGTGAGTCTTGCATTACAACGGGGACAGTAGATTGAATCTGCAGCATGCTGAGGCTCTCTGTGAGCGTAATCTGTGGCATCGCCAATTCCAAAAAAAATAGTATTTGATCGTAACAACCCAATATTTGCTAACGCCGGGTCATCCGCATTGACTATCAGTTTCGTGCTCTCAGGAAGTTCCATGACCATTTCGCGCCAACTTTTGGTAATACTTTCGAGTTCACCATATCTATCTAACTGATCGCGAAATAGATTCATAAGAACTAGCATCCTTGGACTACTTTCCTTCGTGATTTCTGGGAGTGCACCCTCATCAGTTTCAAGCACACCCGTACTCTGATGAGATTTCCTCCGCAAAAGCGCTGTTGTCAACCCGCTCTTAAGGTTCGCCCCCGATGAATTAGATATGCAGTCAATGCCAGAGTTATTGAGAATCTCGCTAAGAAATCTAGTTGTGGTTGTTTTCCCGTTAGTTGCAGAAATCAAAATGCAACCGTTCGATAGTTCTTCAGAAAGTTTATAAAAACCCTTCGGGTAGATCTTCAGCAACGCCATACCAGGGGCTGACGTCCCCCCACCTCGGTTGAGGAACGGAGAAAGAAAGGCAATCGCTTTTCCTACTAGCTGAGCAACAAAATACATAAGGCGATAATACAGCCTCGCACAGACCTAGCTGAGGTCACTACGGGTTACTTTTCGCTACTGCATAATGATTGAAAGTTCTTTGTAAGGCAGAGATATCCGCAGATCTAATTAATTAGCGGTTTATAGGTTTATATTTAATTCTAGATGGAAGCTTTTTCCCACCTGATTCCTTCCGAAGAAAAGCTTCATATTCACTGAAATTCCCCTCAAACCAGCGAACTCTTGAATTCCCCTCAAATGCCAGAACATGGGTCGCGATTCGGTCAAGAAACCAACGGTCATGGCTGATTACAGCTGCGCAACCGGCGAAATCCTCAAGGCCGCCCTCCAAAGCCCTCAAAGTATCGACATCAAGATCGTTGGTAGGTTCGTCAAGAAGTAGCACATTCGCACCGCTCTTCAACACCTTAGCGAGATGGACTCTGTTGCGTTCCCCACCTGATAAATCACCTACGAGCTTTTGTTGATCAGATCCTCGGAAATTGAAAGATGCTGTGTAGGCCCGACCATTAACTTCTCTTCCTCCAATTACTAAATTATCAGTGCCCCCTGTAATCTCCTCAAACACAGTTTTTGTGGGATCAAGTGCTTCACGGGATTGGTCTACATATCCCAAGTCAACTGTTGGTCCAATATTGATTGATCCCGAATCGACTGATTCTGCTCCGGTCAATAATTTAAAGAGAGTTGACTTTCCGGCCCCATTCGCACCCACAATACCAACAATTCCAGCTTTAGGTAAAGAGAAAGAGAGATCATCAATGAGTAACTTTTCATCAAACCCTTTTGAAAGCCCATTGACCTCAATGACAAGATCGCCAAGCCTTTGATCCACTGGGATATTTATTTGAAGATCTCTTTGTTCTCGGTCGTTGGATTTGGATTCAGCGAGCAATTTGTCATATGCCGATAAGCGCGCCTTACTTTTTGCCTGTCTAGCTTTTGGGGCCATTCTGACCCACTCAAGCTCGCGAGCCAAAGTTCTTTGACGTGCTTCATCCTTATTTTTCTCTTCTGTAAACCTCTTTTCTTTTTGTTCAAGCCAACTTGAATAGTTTCCTTGATAAGGAATCCCGCGCCCTCTATCAAGTTCTAAGATCCATTGAGCGACATTATCCAGAAAGTATCTGTCATGAGTAATCGCAACAACTGTGCCCATGTATTCATTAAGGAATCTTTCTAACCAGGCGACCGATTCAGCATCCAAGTGGTTTGTAGGCTCATCTAAAAGAAGAAGATCTGGTTTCGAAAGAAGTAGTTTGCACAACGCAACTCGTCTTGTCTCACCCCCAGAAAGATGACCCACTTCAGAATCTCCAGAGGGTAAACGCAGGGCATCCATTGCTATCTCAACCATCCGTTGAAGATCCCATGCCCCCGCAGCTTCGATCTTTCCTTCAATCTCAGCTTGGATAGTTCCTAGTTTCTCAAAATCTGCGTCCGGATCTGACCAAGCTGCTAGGACTTCATCATATTCTTCCAACAAGGAAGTGATTTCACCAACGCCATCCATCACATTCTCGTGAACAGTCTTGTCCTTGTCTAATGTGGGTTCCTGGGGCAAGTAACCGACAGTGAAGGGAGCAGTTAGTCGTGCTTCGCCTGAAAAACCGTCATCCAAACCAGCCATTATCTTGAGTAAAGAAGACTTTCCTGCACCATTCATGCCTAAGACGCCAATTTTAGCGCCAGGGAAAAATGAAAGGCTTATATCCTTTAGGACCTCACGATCTGGTGGATAGAAGCGAGAGCACTTGTGCATAGTGAAGATATATTCTGGGGCCATGGATTGAGGTTATCTCTATATCACGCTCTTGTTGAGTATTCCTGACTATGTCTATGGGCAAGACAAGTCGTATGATCAGGTAATGATAAAAGCGATACTCTTTGATTTTGGTGGAGTCATCACAACTAGTCCCTTTGACGCGTTCGAAAAGTATGAAAATGAAATAGCGCTTCCATCCGGAGCGATACGTCATATCAATAGCACAAATCCGGATACGAATGCTTGGGCAAAATTTGAACGAAACGAAATACTCCAAGAGGAGTTCATAACTAATTTTGAACACGAAGCAGATGGTCTTGGTTACAAACTCAGTGCACAAAGGGTCTTAGATTGTCTACAAACTAAAGTCCGTCCGAATATGCTTGAAGCAATCAGAAACTATAGTTTTAAATACAAAATAGCTATCTTGACCAATAACCTCAGTGAAAGCCCCACAGGGCCTAATGAAAAGAAAACCAGCCCTACTTCACATCTCAGTTTGGTTACTGAACTCGTAGATGAGATTATTGAATCATCAAAAATTGGAGTCAGGAAGCCTGATATAGCGTTTTACGAAAAGGCATGCGACATTATTAAAATCGCACCAAAAGAATGCGCATTTTTAGATGATTTAGGCATAAATCTTAAACCTGCACGACAAATGGGGATGCGAACAATTAAGGTAATGAACGAAAAACAAGCTCTAGAAGACTTAGATAGAGTCTTAGAAGCCGAGAGCACATAGGAATAAAGATTGATGCGAATCGCTACATGGAATGTTAATTCTTTGAAAGCAAGAATGCCGCGTGTAATTGACTGGGTCACACGATTTGAGCCCTCAGTCCTTTGCTTACAGGAGACGAAAATGTCCTCCGATGCTTTCCCTCACTCCACGTTTAAAGAGATGGGTTACGAAAGCGTGCACAATGGTGAGGGACGCTGGAATGGAGTAGCGATTCTAAGTAACATAGGAATTCAAGATATTCATATGGGTTTCGACGATGACAAACCAGAAGATCCAGACGCTCGCATTGTGTGGGCAACATGCAACGGGGTACGTATTGCAAGCGCATACATACCAAATGGTCGAGAAGTAGGCCATGATCACTACCATTACAAACTTGACTGGCTGGCAAGATTAAAATCTCACCTAGACCTCAATCACAGCCCAAAAGAAAACGTCGCAATCCTTGGAGATTTCAACGTCGCCCCTGAAGATAGAGATGTATGGGATATTGCTGCTTTCAAAGGAGCAACTCATGTAAGTAAAGATGAAAGAGAGGCTTTCTCTAATCTACTGGATTGGGGTTTAGTCGATTCTTTCCGCAATCAATATCCTGAAGATGATGGGGTTTACACCTTCTGGGATTACCGGCAAGGTAGCTTCTATAAGAAACTGGGCATGAGGATAGATTTTATTTTGTCCTCTATCAGCATGGACAAGACGCTAGACGTAATCGTTGTTGATAGAAACGCCAGGAAAGGCGAGAAACCGTCTGATCATGCACCAGTTGTAGCTGACTACTCTTTGGGATAACTCATCAAACCGAATTTGCCAATTCATCTGTACCCGGTAATTCTCCAGCAGGCCCGATAATCGTTAATTGGTCGTCAGCAATTAGTTCCGTATCTAGGTCAGCTCTAAGGACTTGTTCTCCTCTTCTGATCGCTTCAATGTGAAGATCTGAATCTAAATCAAGGTCCCCAACTTTCTTTCCTATAAGAGATCTCATAGCAGTTTCAGGCAGAAGGGGATATTGGCCTATCTCTAGACCTGGCAGAAGAGCATCTTTGACTTGTGCTTCGTGCGTTGCATCTAGTGATACAGCAGATTTATTATCATCTAAGTAGTCAGCTAACTCTCCAGCGAGCCGAAGTGCTCGTCCAGGCTTTGCAGTCGTACCTGCCAGAAAGAATAAGGCATTAACACGTTCGTTTCGACCTCCCCATTCAGCTGGAATTGTGATTCCTTCTTCACTCTTAACTATGACTAGGTGGTCGTCTTCAGCAGCATCAAAAAATGCAACTGGTGTTGCAGTTGGGTGGGTTTGTGAAGGTTGAATCCAGAGTGAACCTGTCTCTAGAAAACGATCATTTACCCTATCAGCGTCAATGCCAATTCGATTTCCGAGAACTTGAGAAGCGCGAGTAGCTGCAAGGTCAATATCCCCATCATGAGGCACGGATAGCACAGAGGCTCTGGCAATGAGACCTGCGTAGTCGTCTTCAGAACGCAGTCCATGGCTTTGCATAGCAGCCGATATTTCCCTATCAACGCTCGTATCAGCTGCACGTCCTAAACGTTCATAGATGTGATGTATCGCACCAGCTGACTGGGTTACCTTTTTCGCCCCAATAAATTGGTACCACAACAATGTAGCTAATGTCGCAACGCAGACTAGAAGAAACGGAAAAGTTCCAAGCTTTACGATGAGATAAAGAGAAATAGCAATTCCAATAATTTGCGTAAACGGATAAAGGGGTGTTTTGAATCCAGGAGCATAAGAGGAAATTTTAGCTGACCGTAAAACAATTACTGCTAGGTTAACGAGAGCGAGTTTGACTAAGACAAAAGCGCTAGCCAGCTTCGCAATAGCGCCTGCCCCAAAGACTAGAACAACAAAAGCCATTCCCGCTCCAGTCAAAATTATTCCCCAAATTGGTGTCCCGAATTTACTCAACTCAAGAAATCTCGTATGCATTAATCCATCTCTGCTCATGGCCATCGGGTAGCGGGCGGCCGCGAGAATTCCAGCATTAGCTGCTGCAGCGAAAGCTACCAGAGCAGCTGCGATAACAAATCCAGCACCGGCTGTGGGCATAAAATACTCTGCGGCCGTATGGAGGGGGGCCTCGTCTTCAATAAGATCTGACGCAGGAACCACCGCTACAGCAACTAGTACACCTACTGTGTAAATCACAGTGCTTACAATTAGTGAGAGAATTACGCCTAACGGAATATTTCTGGAGGGATCTTCAACCTCCTCAGCGATACTTGCAACCTTCGTTAGTCCTCCATAGCTGACAAAAACAAGTCCTATCGCAGCGATGAAACCTCCTGAACCGCTGGTAAAGAAAGGATCAAAATCGCCTAACCCACTATTTGTATCGGGAAGACCAGCCACCATATACCAACCCATGATGACGAGAAGAAACGCCACCATACCCATCTGGAGGGAAGCACTTGTTTTTGATCCAATAATATTTAAAATAGTAAAGAATGCAATCAAGCAAATTGCAGTGGGTTTAGCAGGCAAATCAACTATTAAGTTCAAATAAGCGCTCATACCCACCAAAGCAAATGCATCTTTCATCACGAGGGAAACCCAAGTTGATACTCCGCTCAAAGTGCCACCAGCTGGGCCCAGCGCCCTTGCAAGAAAGTAATAAAGCCCTCCAGCTCTAGGCATAGCAGTAGACAGCTCAGAAACACTGAGCATTGCAGGCAATGCCAAAAGTCCAGCGACAAGGTATGCAAGAACTGCCGACGGGCCAGCTTTATCGACTGCGAAACTTGGAAGAAAGAATAGGCCTGCACTAATTGTTCCGCCGGTGCTCAGGACAAAGACATGTCTGAGGCCAAGGGATCTTTGAAGATCTTTAGCAGATGAGTCCTTACCGGCCATGCGAAAGCATAGCAATTTCACACAGTTGACAGGCAGTATTAGGAAAAGATTTCAATAATTTGATTCCCAAAAAGATCAATCATTGTTGGGCTGATAAGGGGTATCTGATTTAGCTCTTCTAAACTACTCGGTTTTCGCTTGACAATTTCTTCCATAAGTTCATCCGAAAGCACAACATCTGGTTTCGAATCGTTAACCTTTGAAATGTTCTTTCGTAATAAATCAAGTTCTTCCATATGATTCATGCCTCTACCAGTGGGGATATCTGTCCCACCAGTTCCAAAGTGGGTTTGGCGAAATTTCCTTATTTGCGACGATAAGTTTGACCTGCTAATTGATGAATTGACTCTGGCGGGCTTTAAGAATTGAGATATTTCATCGAGATAGACTGATGGCTTCCTATCTCTCCGACTGCCAATAAATCGCTTTCTCGCCCAGGAGATATGAAGTTCTTTTTCAGCTCTTGTCATTGCAACAAAAAACAACCGCCTTTCCTCATCTCTTGAATCTTGAGACGTAGCATGAGCGATCGGGTGGAAGCCCATCTCAATTCCACAAAGGTGGACAATCTTCCACTCTAATCCCTTCGCTGAATGAAGAGTAAGAATTTGAACTACGTTGGCATTCTTTCCGTCTGAGTTTGGGGAAGCATCTGTTGCAACCGCAAAACCAATATCATGTTCTTCAAAAGCTTCAACAATAGGTGCAATTTGAGCGTGAGTACGAACAAGCACTGCTTGGTCACCAAAAGAAAACCCTTCGCTTACTTTGTTTAAAATTAGACGCGCAATACTGTTCGCTTCGGCTTGATCATCAAGTTCCGCCCTTATCGTCGGAGGTTCCCCGTCTGGTAGTTGCGGTTCTAAATCTACCTTCTGAGGAAGTACAGATACCGCAGCAGATAGTATCTGCGGCGTAGAGCGAAAGTTATCTTTGAGGGTTACGGTTTGCGAACTAGGAAAATATTTCTCAAAATCATTTAGGTACCTTGCATCGGCCCCATTCCAAGAATAGATAGCTTGATTCGGGTCGCCCACGACAGTAAGCGTGCTACTTGGGCCCAGCCAGGCTTGAAGCATCGAAAATTGTAATGGATTGACATCTTGGAATTCGTCAACGAATAGATCATTGAATTTCCAATGTCTTGCAGCAGCGTAGTTGGGATCATCGGCTAAAAACTGAATTGCAAGTTTAATGATGTCATCAAAATCAATAAGGTTACGTTTCCTCTTCAAATTTATGTAGCCACGGAAATGCTCTGCTACAGCTGCGAAGGGGATCACCTCTTGACGGTTGGCTTTTCCAGCTTCAACTAGGTACTCCTCAACAGGTACTCTTTGTGCGATAGCCCAATTAATTTCACTTAGAACAAAATTTCGTTCGGGTGAACCAAGGTTCGAAGGTAGAACACGTGATAGGTGGCTTTTCTGGTCAGTAATAAGTTTTGGCGTATCACTGGTACCAATATCTTTCCATCTGGCCTTTACTTGACTATAGGCAATGGAATGAAAGGTACCGGTATGAACTTTCCCTGCGTTACCCAGGTGCCCCAGCCTGCTTTTGATTTCTTGAGCTGCTTTATTAGTGAAAGCTAGGCAGAGAGTATGCTCAGGCTCAATTCGTACAGCATTTATTTGGTAAGCAATACGATGTGTCAGAACTCGAGTTTTCCCAGTCCCCGCTCCAGCTAGAATTCGCAATTTACTTGAATCAGCCCGAACGGCTTCAAATTGATCTTCTGTCATTTTTCTATCAAGAAACTCCACTGCTAGAGACTATCGTGGAACTAAGCCAAGTATCTAGTGAAGCGTCTACTGAAATCTGAATAGGTAGTAGAATAAAAAATATGGCTTACAAAAAAATCCTCTTAAACGATGATGAAATTGTGATTCTTGAACTTAGAAAACATGTAGTCGACTTGGTTAAGCCCTTTGCCTCTTTTGCAGCCCTGTCAGTAGTCTTCATTCTGATCTACACCGCAACCGATTTCTGGCCGTTGTTACTCTTTTGGCTTTTTTTCGGCTTAGTCTTGATGGGTCGATATTTGAAATACACACAGGAATTATTCTTCATAACAACCCAAAGAGTGGTCATCAGACATTCATCATTTCATATGAGTACATACGAAATCCCGTTGAAAAGAATAACAGCAGTGAGTTCTCACCAAGGCCTTATTGGTCGCTTACTGAGCTTCGGGAAGGTTACTATTGAGCATTCAGACCAGAACCTAACGTCTTACGAATTGCTTCCAAGGCCAGATGCTATCAAAAGAGAGTTAGTTCAGTTAATACAATGATCTTCTGAGAGTCCATTAGGTTCTAAGTCAGTTTGAAATATTAGTTCCTTCAGGAAAGAATGGAAACAGTAAAAGGAGGTCCTATGGGTCCGTTATCAGGCAAGCGAATCATTGAAATAGCCGGTATAGGGCCCGGCCCATTTTGTGCCATGTTGTTATCCGACCTTGGAGCCGAAGTCATAAGGGTTGACCGAGCCTCGACCGTAGCAGATGAACTTCCGGATTTGCCGAGTCTGGATTTACTAAACAGGGGGAGGCGGTCCATTGGTATCGATCTCAAAGATCCCAACGGTGTCGAAACTGTTTTGAAACTGATTGAAAGCTCCGACGCACTCATTGAGGGTTTCCGCCCCGGTGTAGCAGAGAGGCTTGGCATCGGTCCTGAAGATTGCCTTACGAGAAATCCTAAGTTGATTTATGGACGAATGACTGGATGGGGACAATATGGCAGCTATTCCTCAATGGCTGGGCATGATATTAACTACATTGCCCTTTCAGGTGTCCTCGGTATGATCGGCCGAAAAGACGAGAAGCCAGTCCCTCCCGTCAACCTAATAGGGGATTTTGGTGGTGGGGGAATGATCCTTGCACTTGGTGTATGCGCTGCATTAGTAGAGGTTGCATCGAGCGGGAAAGGACAGGTTATTGATGCAGCAATGACGGATGGTTCGGCCCTCCTTGCTACCATGGTGCACTCCTTTAAAGCAATGGGGATATGGGGAGACCGAGGGACAAATCTTCTAGATACAGGAGCTCCGTTTTATGATGTCTTTGAATGCTCAGACGGAAAATTCATATCGATAGGGTCTATAGAACCACAATTCTATTCTGAACTTCTTCGTATAACGGGTCTTGACCAACAAGAGAACCCAAAGCAGATGGATAGGCAAAGTTGGGATGAAATGAAGTCAAAGATCGCTTCTGCAATTAAAAGTAAAAGCCGTGAGGAATGGGAAAATTTAATGGAAGGAACAGACGTATGTTTCGCTCCTGTGCTCACAATAGACGAGGCCTATGACCACCCTCATAATTTAGAACGAAATACTTTCATTGAAGTTGCAGGAGTAAAGCAACCTGCTCCAGCACCTCGATTCAGCAGAACTCCAGCCTCCATTACGTCTCCACCGCCTCATCCGGGGGAGCATACTGAGGAAATACTGCTCGATTCAGGTTTTACTATTTCAGAAATATCTTCACTTAGGGAACAGAATGTAATTAGGTAAAGGGAATAAGCTGGGGGTTTACTTGCTAGAACTCCACAAATGTTCAACTTTCCTGCCATCATTAGGTTATGACAGTAATAAAAATAAACGCAATCACAGTACCTGATGAGTTGGGTGAAGAAGTCGTAAAAAGATTTGCTGCCAGAGTGGGCGCAGTTGATGACGCTGAGGGATTTGAGGGGTTTGAGTTACTGAAACCTGACGATGAAAGAAACCAATGGTTGGTGGTCACCAGGTGGGTGAATGATGCCTCGTTTGAGAAATGGCGCTCTTCTGGGCAAGCAGCTCATGCGCACAAGCCAAGTGAGAACGAGAGCGAAAAACCGCTAGGTTTATCAGCAGAGCTTTGGAATTACAGCGTTTCTGTCGCTTCTTCCAAGAACGATTGAGACGATATTGGGTTTACGAGATTTTCATACGACCTTAGCCTTTTTCCTCATAGCTGCTAATGCAACAACAGGAGTTTGGGGGCTTCTAATCGATAAAGGAATTCTTAAAACGCAACGCTTTTTCTGGATATCGGTATCAATCGCTCAAATTTTCGTTTTTGCCCAAGCCATCGTAGGGGTCGGAATCCAAACCAAAGATGATCTCGAGCCGGATGATTTCCACTACCTTTACGGCTTTTCGATGATTGTCGCTATCGCTCTTCTCTATGGGTACCGAAATACGATAGGAAATAAAAAATACCTGCTGTATGCACTTGGAAGTTTTTTTATAATGGGATTAGGTATAAGGGCGATGTTTTTGGGAACTACATGAATGCAAAAAATCTGATGATGAAATTTAAGTTCATGGAAGCTTGATATGGAGAATCATGTTCTAGTAACAGGAGGGGCAGGCTACGTAGGAAGCCACACAGTCGTTGCGCTATTAGAGTCAGGCTATAAGGTCATCGTGCTTGATAATTTCTCTAATTCGCAAGAGGCTGCAATTGACGGTGTTGAAAGAATTTGTGGGCAAAGACCAGATCTCATCAGAGGGGATACTGGGGACCCTGAACTTCTGAAAAGCATTTTTATGGATTATGAGATTGCTTCAGTTTTTCACTTTTCGGGTCTTAAATCGGTTGAAGAGTCATTTGAAAAACCACTTAGATATTACAAACAAAATATTGGTGCATCTCTTACGTTGTTAGAGGCAATGCGTGAAGCTCAAGTTCAAAACATTGTCTTTTCATCTTCGGCTACCGTATACGATCCTTTGAAAGAACAACCTTACTCAGAGGAATCACCTACTGGTCCGGTTAACCCATACGGACAAACAAAGTTGCTTATTGAGCAAGTGCTCATAGATTTGGCAAAGATATCCGCAAACTTGAAAGTAGCTATCTTGCGGTATTTTAATCCAGTTGGTGCGCATCCTTCGGGCCACATTGGAGAAGACCCCAAACAAAAACCAAACAACCTCATGCCCCTCATCATGCAAACGGCTATCGGCAAAAGAAACAAACTAGAGATTTATGGTGAAGATTACGATACACCTGATGGGTCATGTATCAGGGATTACATTCACGTTCTTGACCTTGCTAGAGGTCATCTAGCAGCTTTGTCGTACTTAAGTAAGAACTCAGGTTCTCACGTTTGGAATTTGGGGACTGGAGTAGGAACTTCAGTACTGGAACTCGTAGATCTCGCAAAAAGGATTACAGGCATTGAGATAGTAACAGAAATAGCTCCACGTCGATTAGGTGATAGCCCGATCGCTGTTGCTAACCCACAAAAAGCAAGAAACGAACTTTCGTGGAATCCAGAATATTCATTAGAGAATATGTGTGTAGATCATTGGAATTGGCAACGTAATCATCCAGACGGCTATCAGTAGCCTAAAACCCGTTCAAGATAAGGGTTAGTGAAATGTCCATCTGGGTCGAGTAGTTGTCTAACTTCAGAAAAATAATCCCATTGAAAATACAAATTAGACAGATCAGTAGATTCTAGATTGTGAATTTTTCCCCAATGAGGACGTCCATCAAATTTGCGCATCAACTTTTCAACTTCACTAAAAAAGACATTAGACGCTGCTTTTTTGTATAAATGCACAGCGATAAAGCCACTTTCTCGTCCGCTTGCCATGGATAAGGGAATTGAGTCAGCACCCAAAGTTCTGACCTCCACAGGAAATGTGACGGGTGAATCTAGATGGTGAGTAAGGAGTCTGACTTCTTCAAATGCTTCAAATAAGCATTCTCGTGGGACTGCATATTCCATTTCAGTAAACTTCACTCTTCTCTTGGAACAAAAGACTTTGTGGCTAACGTCAACATGGCATAAGGATTCGCCTTCTTTAAGGAATCTATGCAATGACCGCCCAATCACGCCAGGAAACCGCATCCAAAAGCGATTAAGAAGCTCAAAACCTGCATTGCGAATAATCTCGTCGTTGATAAATTGGGAAACTGCATTCCTGCCCGATGGCGGATCCCCAGTTCTATTAGAAATTTTTATTTCTGCTATTTCAGTATGAGGAAACCAAAAGAACTCAACAAAATCTGATTTGTGTTCTTCTTGCTTGAACCTAGAAATGATCTCAGGAAGTGGTGCGATCAAACTAAGAATTTCCAAATTGAATGCTTTAACACACTGCAAGGTCACAGAGATAATAATTCCAAGAGCTCCCAGCGAGACCTTAGTTGCCTGAAACAATTCTGAATTCTCAGTCTCAGAGACGTTAATAATCGATCCATCACCGGTCACGATTCTTAAAGCCGCAATGGCAGAACTAATTGAGTTGTAGTTGGCACCGGTCCCGTGGGTTCCTGTGGAAATCGCCCCAGCAAGAGTTTGGGAGTCAATATCACCTAGGTTAGGTAGAGCAAGCCCTAATTGATCTAATTCCGCATTCAATTCGGAAAGAGTTATCCCAGCTCCAACAGTGACTTGAAGATTGCGTCGATCGATGCTGATTATCTTGTTAAATGATTTGAGAGACATAAGGTAGCCGTCCGTTGAGCAGATAGAGCTGAAACTGTGCCCACTTCCAAGTGGCCTCACTTTGAGTCTTTTGGCTACTCCCAGACTAACTATGTCACTAACTTCGTTTTCGGTAGCCGGAGCTAGAATAGCTTCAGGGTCAGAAGACTGGTTGCCAGCCCAATTCATCCATTTGCTACTCAAAACCAGATCCTAGATCATAGTCTTTATTAAAATAATTGCTACCAATCACGGAGATCTACCTTCCATTCCTCATGGACAAGGCCATCTATGACCCCAAATAATTTAGGATGCTTCGCTACTGTTGGGTCAACATGTGAAGTCCGAAGTTGAACTAAATCTCCGACTTTAAAATTAATAGTTCCGTCTTTCTCTTTCGGGAGAATCACAGTGTGCTCATCGGAACAAAACCCGATAACGCAATCCTCTAATGAAGGTTTCCCATAGTCCATTGAAAATGATTTGACTCCTGCGTCGCAGACTGCCCGTCGTCTATCTTTCTCCACAGAGATTACTTTAGAAACTACCCAAAGGCTCTCCAGAAATGGTAAGTCAAGAGATGCATATCTGGTGTCCATGAACAGGAAAGACCCTGCTTGGATTTCAGTGGCAAAAGAATTTAGATCAAAGGTCCCAGTCCCTCCGGCTGATATTACCTCACCTCCAGTAATTGAGTGGGCTTCTTGCAGCACACTCATAGATATCTCTACTCCGTCCCTTCGGTCGTCTCTATTTTCGGTGAACATCAAATGCCCTTCATAGCCCATTACGCCCCTAACATTTAATCCAATTTCTTTGGCGTATTTTGAAAGTTGACTAACCTCAGAAATGTCGCACCCGCAACGAGGTAACCCAACATTCACATCAATAAGGACATTGCGGACTCCGCCATCAAAAGCAGCTTTAATTGTTTCAGCCGAATCAACAGCAACAGTTATGTTAGCTCCCTGATCAACCAATGAGCCGAGTCTGTTGGTATCTAAGGTTTCATTCGCTAATAAAAGGTCATTGCCAAGGCCAGCAGCTACCATCCCTTCCATCTCTCTAACAGTTGCACAGCAGAAATTTGAATATCCAAAATCCTTGAGTATTGCTGCTACTTCAGTCGACTTAAAGGCTTTAACGTGGGGGCGCAATTGACTTCCAGACTTGTAGGCGCCCATCGTTTCAACATTCTGATAGAAGATCTCAAGATCGATAGCTAAGTAAGGGGTTGGGAGATCTGAGAGTTTACGCACGAGGCGAGACTACATAAGTTACATCGCAGCCGCAATGCCCAGCTGCGCAAAACCCTTTTCGTCGTAATTAGCTCTAAACATATCTCTCAGCTCCGCTGCTTGAGCATCGTATTTTTCTGGGTCATCCCAAGTCTCTCTTGGATTTAGGATCTCATCAGGGACGCTCTCACAAGTTGTTGGCATACGAAGGTTCAGAATCGGTAGTGTGGCAAGCTCGGTATCGTCAAATTCACCGGAAAGAGCTGCATCGAGTAATTTTCTAGTGTGTTTTAGTGACATCCGTTCCCCCTCACCGTAGGGGCCTCCAGTCCACCCTGTGTTCAAAAGAATGCATCGCGTGTCGTGCTCGGCCATTCTTTTTGCGAGAAGTTCGGCATAGACTTGGGGTTTCTGAGACATGAATGGCCCACCGAAACAAGCCGAAAAGGTTGCTTCGGGTTCAGTAACACCCACTTCTGTCCCAGCAAGTTTTGAAGTGAAACCAGTAACAAAATGGTACATGACTTCTTCTGAGTTGAGGATAGATACAGGAGGCAAGACACCGAAGGCATCAGCTGTAAGTAAAACTATTGTTTTTGGGTGAGGCCCAGCTGCTCCCTCTGCGACGCTAGGGTTACAAGTTAGGGGGTATGCAAAACGAGTATTTTCGGTTCTCGAGCCGTCGAAAAGATCAAACTCTTGGGGGTCTGTATCTTCAATAGGTTTGCCTTCTAACGCTGGAACGTTTTCAATTAAAGTTCCTTTCATGCTAAGAGCGGCGGCAATAACTGGCTCTGCATCCTTATCAAGATCAATCAGTTTGGCATAACAACCATCTTCAAAGTTGGACACACCCAGATCTGTCCAAACATGTTCGTCATCCCCAATTAGAAGTCGCTCAGGGTCTGCAGACAAAGTCGTTTTTCCTGTTCCAGAAAGTCCGAAAAGGATAGCACTATCGTTACTTGGTCCTACGTTAGCGGAACAATGCATGGACAGTTGTCCCTTGGCAGGGAGAACATAATTCATAACAGTAAACATTGTTTTTTTATTCACACCGCAGTAATCAGCTGGGCCAATAACTAGTGCAACACGGTTAACGATGTCCATAATAACTGCGCGGTTACTCAGAGTCCCGTCTCTTTCTGGTTCGGCAATGAAGGAGGGGACATTAAGTATCGTCCAGCCTACCTTGGCGCGATCGCTGTCGTCGCGAACAGCTTTTGGGAACATTATGTTACAGAAATAAGCGTGTGTTGCGTACTCGCCCACGAACCTATAGGGCTCCGCAAATTCTGGGTCCCAACCGCAAAAGACATCAGTGACGTAGAGACTGCCTTGTTTCTCATTAAGGTATTCAACTACTCGAGGCAGAAGGCGGTCAAAAGCTTCAGGGTCAAATTTTGTAAAGCCTTTTTTCCACCAGACAGTATCTTTGACTTCTGACCTTGCAACTGCAAATGTGTCATCCACAGGTCGTCCCGTGCAAGAAGGGTCACTGTAGTAGACAAGGGGGCCATCTACTCCTAGAGCGGTTTGGTAAGCCTTTTGTTCATCAGAGCTACCTTCAGGAGTGATACGTCCCCGATCGTTTTCAATCGCTGCAAAAAAAAGTTCATCCTGAGATAATCCATAGTGAAGCGTTACATTCTTAATACCAAACTGGTCGTTCAGTGCTTGCTCAATCTTGTTTTGAGGGTGATCTGTCATTTTATTAGACCTCGTATATCAAACATCATTGGAGGAAATCTGGTGTTCCCATGTCCACTTCAGAGCCCAAGCGCAACTTTGTAGCCATTCCCGAGTCATCAAGCTCAAAAATAACACGTTGTCCCTGCCGAAGCATTCTGAATATAGAACCTTCAAGGGCATTAGGTGCAAGCTCATATTCTGTGAAGTTGCGCTCTGACATGACTACTCCATCCTTAGTTCCTGGATCATATGATTTTATTACTCCCTGCACAGTTGCTCCTAAATTAGACTCAACGTAGTAGACAATAACGGACGTAAGCAAGTAGTAGCGAACCGTTAAGCCTTTTAGAGAATTTAACTAATTTAGGCAAAAACCTATTAATGTCGTCCTTTGACCCAACTAATTAGTACCATTCCTTTCGTGGAACAACTCAATACTTTCTCAGTAGAACAAATAAGGGACGTCATTCTGAAATACGATGAGTCCCTTAAACTGTATTCTGACAATCTAAACTCACTGAATGTCTACCCCGTTCCAGACGGCGACACAGGAACAAACATGTCGTTTACTCTTCGCTCAGTCGTTGATGAACTTAAAGGTATTGACGATAGACACGAAGGCCAGTGGGAAGCTATTCGACATGGAAGCCTTATGGGGGCTCGCGGCAATTCGGGAGTGATCCTTTCTCAGATCTTGAGAGGACTGGCTGATAGCTTTTCAGAAAAAACCGAAATAGATAAACACGCAATTGCGGAAGCTCTCACACACGCTTCTCAAGCCGCATATGCTTCTGTATTGAAGCCAGTTGAAGGAACGATCCTCACAGTCTCAAGAGAAATTGCTGAGAAAGCCCAGGAGTTGATGTTGAGCGATTACTCGCTACCAACATTTCTGTCTCATCTCGTTGCAGAGGGTCAAGATTCACTGAGCCGAACACCTGACCTTCTTCCAGTTCTGAAAGACGCAGGCGTTGTAGATGCCGGCGGAGCGGGTTACCTACTACTAATTCAGTGCTTTCTTAATTTATCTGATGGTACTGAGATAATCCCTCCTCCGAAAGAATCCAGAAAAACTGCTGATCTTGCCTTGTCTCAGACCAGTGCAGGCAGCGACATTCTTGACGTTAGCGAATTACGCTACGAAGTTATGTTTTTCTTAGATGCGCCTGATACAAAAGTGGATCAATTTAAACAGGAATGGCAAGAAGTTGGTGACTCAATCGTTGTCGTTGGTGGGGATGGGTTATACAACTGTCACATCCACTCAAACGACATTGGTGCTTCAATTGAGGCAGGAATAAGAGCTGGAAGGCCCTACGACATAAGAGTTACTGATTTACAAGAGGAAATAATCCACATCGAAGAGCACCTAGAAATAGGGGGTGGAAGCGAAGTCACCATTCCAAATCCATCCAGCAATAACACGGCAGTTGTCGCAGTGGTAGCTGGTAGAGGAATTCAACAAATATTTAGCTCTATGGGCGTTAATGCAATTGTAAGTGGAGGACAATCTATGAATCCATCCGTCAAGGATCTACTTAATGCCGTTGAAATGATTGAAGCTGAGGAAATTATTATCCTGCCAAACAATAAGAATATTATTCCCGTCTCTGAACAAATAAACGAACAAGTAGATAAGAATGTTGTAGTTGTGCCAACCAGAAGTATCCCAGAAGGATTCTCATCACTATTGGCCTTTGATCCCGATGCTGATGCAAAAACTAATTATGAAACGATGAAATCAATGGCTGAATCAGTTGTGACAGGTGAAATAACTCAGGCTGTTCGTGACAGTGAGACAGATGCCGGGAAGGTCTTAGAAGATGACTGGATCGGTTTGGATGGAACAGGAGTAATCGTTGTTGAAAAAGAACTTAACGCTGCAGCTACTGGGCTCCTGAAAATGATTATCAGAGATGACCACGAAATAGTAACGATTATTGAAGGTAACGATTGCCCAAAAGAAGTCACAACAAATCTGTTAGCTTGGCTTTCCGATGAGAAGCCAGAGATAGACGTCGAGCTGCATAAAGGTGGGCAACCCCTCTATCCCTACTATTTTGGTATTGAATGAGCACGGAGGCACCTTCCAAAGGAAAGTTAAGATGTTAGGGAGAAGTGTTTCGAACACACAAGTTACAGCACGTAATGTATTTCTATGTCTGACTCAAAAACCCCACTAACTCTCGCAAACTTGTCGGAAATTCCCCTGACAAGATTAAAAGGCATAGGTCCAAAGAAAGAAAAGGCACTTAACTCGCTAGAAATCTTCTCGGTATTTGATGTCCTTATGTATCTACCGCGGCGATATATCGACAGAACAAACGAGGCAAAAATTGCATCTTTGCAAGTAGGCGAAGAAGGGATGATTCTCGTAGAAGTTCTCAATGTGTATAAACAAAGAACACGCAATAGGAGGGTCATTGTCACTGCAACTGTTACGGACCAGACAGGAAACGTTGTATTGACATTTTTTAATCAACCATGGAGAGAGCGACAACTAAAGGTAGGTTCGGAGGTCATAATCTTTGGCAAACTTGATCAATATAGAGGGGAGTTCAGAATGGTAAACCCGGTAGTTGATTTGCTAGGGGATAAAACAGGCAGATTCGTACCTGTTTATCCTCAATCAGGCAAAGCAGGCTTGACGACATGGGAGTTCGCTAATTGGACTAAAGATGCTATAACGAAATCATCGGTTCGTGGATTTGCTGAACCCCTGCCTAAATTCCTCAGAGAAAAGTATCAACTAATAAGCCGAGATGATGCCTTTTCGCTGATTCACGATCCTCCAAATCTCCAAGAGATGCTAAAAGCAAGGAAACGACTAGTTTTTGATGAGTTACTTCGGATCCAATTACTCTTGGTAGCTCGTAAAAGGCAACTTGAACTATCCACGCAAGGAATTAGACATGAATTCAAAGGTGATTTTTTCAAAAAATTAGTAAATAGTCTTCCATTTGAACTTACCCGAGCACAAAACAACGTAATTTCTGAAATCTTCAACGACCTGCGAGCTAGGCACCCTATGCATCGACTATTGCAGGGGGATGTCGGTTCAGGGAAAACACTTGTAGCTGTTGCTGGACTGGTATCGGCGGTCGAAGGCGGTAAACAAGGTGCCATTATGGCCCCTACTGAAGTTCTCGCAGAGCAACATTATGCCGGAATAAATGAATTATTGAGCGATTTCTCTGTTCATGACTCAAAGAATTTGTTAGGGGAAAGAAATCTGAACCTAGCGCTACTAACGAGTCAAACCCCAGAAAAAGATGCTCGGGAGATCCGCGAAAAGTTAAGTCAAGGGACTATCGATATTATCGTAGGCACACATTCTTTGATTCAAGAGTCGGTGCGATTTTTAGATATTGGCCTCACCGTAGTTGATGAACAGCATCGATTTGGAGTCGACCAAAGAGCAGCTCTGCAGAATAAAGGTTCAGATAAGACTATCCCGGACCTTCTGGTGATGACTGCGACCCCAATCCCACGAACAGCAGCGATGACAGTCTATGGAGACCTAGACGTCAGCGTCCTCGATGAACTTCCTGAAGGACGCAACCCAATTACCACTAAAAAAATTATTGACAGCGTTGAGTTATGGACACAAGTTCAACAAGAATTAGATTTAGGGCATCAAGCTTTCGTAGTCTGTCCACTAATTGACGAAAGCGAAAATATTTCCACTTCTTCAGCAGAATCGACCTATCACAGATTAAAAGACCAAGAACTCACCGATGCATCAGTAGGACTACTGCATGGTCGAATGTCCTCAAAGGAAAAACAAAGCATTATGGAACGTTTCAGAGATGGGCATATTGATGTTTTAGTATCAACTACCGTCATCGAAGTGGGAGTCAATGTTCCAAATGCCACTGTTATGGTGATTTTAGGAGCTGAAAGATTCGGGATAGCTCAGTTGCGTCAATTAAGAGGACGTGTTGGTAGGGGTTCAGCACAATCAATTTGTTTTCTGGTTAGTGACTCTCAAACCCCCGAATCGGTTTCTAGGCTTCAAGCTCTTGAGGAGTCAACTGATGGGTTTCATCTAGCGGAAGTTGATCTTGAAATTCGAGGGGAGGGGACCATAATGGGAATAGAACAGAAAGGCAGAAACGACCTGCGAGTCGCCTCGCTGCGGAGAGACAAAGAATGGGTTGGGCATGCAAGAGACGCTGCAATCGCACTGCTCGGCTCTCTTAACGGTATAGAGGATATAGAACTCTTAATAGACGAGATGAATCTTTTTTTCAGCGAAGAGGAAGTAGAGTACCTTTTCAAATCATGAATCAGAATCCAACTCAAGAGAATGAGCGGAATATCCCCTCCATTATTCTTACTAAAGCCTTCACCGGTGACCCCTTCTTTAGTTGGCTTTTCCCAGGAGAAAAACATCAGGAAGCTCTTTATAAATGGTGGGATTTCCTCGCGCAGAACGCAAAGATAAACCCACAATGGATACTTACAAGCGATCCGACTGAATCAACGTCATCAATTTGGACAAAGCCTGTTGAGGGATCAATTGAGTCAGACCCTGACGATGCACAAACAGCATTCATTAATTTAGTGCAGGGACTGGTGGGCGATAGATTGCCAAAAGTGTTAGAAGTATTTGCTGAGGTAAACGCCAGCCACCCAAAAGAGCCGCACTGGTATCTACAAGCTGTAGGAACGGTGCCACAGATGCAAGGAAGAGGAATAGCAGCGAAAATACTTAAGCCTATTCTTGAAATATGTGATGCAGAAGGAGTAGGAGCGTACCTTGAATCAACTAATCCAAGAAATTTATCTTTCTATTACCGTCTTGGATTTAACGTAAAGACTGAGTTGTTGATGGATGGTGGTAAAGCAGCGCTTACCTGCATGTGGCGAGAACCTACCTAAATCCCATCCTCCTCTATCACAATATCCCACCTGTCAAAGCAGTCATTGCATCTGTAGAAAACGACCATTTCTGCTTTCCACCCAGATTCAGGTTTCTTGCTACCCAGATAGCATCTCCCTCCACAATCAACACAAACAATTTCCTCTGGAAGTTCCATTGCCTCTCCTGATTACGCAAGATAACGTACTCTAGCATGAGAGTCATAGCAGGAGAGTTAAAAGGACGAAAGCTTATAAGGCCAGATAATGATGAAATCAGACCAACAAAAGACAGGGTCAAAGAAGCTATATTCAACTCTCTCCATAGCTATGACTCAGTAGTCAATAAGACTTTCCTCGATCTCTTCTCTGGAACTGGATCATTGGGAATAGAAGCTTTATCAAGAGGTGCGATATCAGTGGATTTCGTTGATAAACACAAACAGGCCGTAGATTGCATTTCTTCAAATCTAGAAAAGTTTAATTTGGGAAATTTAGCACAGGTAACAAGAGCAGATGCTTTGAGTCATTTACAGAGAGGGAACTACTACGATGTCGCTCTTTTGGACCCTCCTTATACGTTTGAGAGATGGCATGAGGTACTTCCGCTGATAAACGCTCGCACAATGGTTATAGAGTCAACAGAAGTTATAGAACTCGAGAAATCATGGAAGATCCTCAAGAGCCAAAAATACGGTCAAACCTGCTTGCTTATAGCAACGAATGAAGAAAAATAGGTTAACGACATAGCAACCACAAAACCTAAAAACTGCGGGATAAATCTACTATCAAAGGAAAAATAGGCTAATCCGCAATAGCTAGACCCAAATCTGAGGTAGATTTAACTAATGGCCATAGCAATGTACCCTGGATCCTTTGACCCAGTCCACCTCGGGCATCTTCGTATAGTTGAATCTGCGGCAAGAATTTTTGATCAAGTGATTGTTGTCGCAATGGAAAACCGAGAAAAACAAGGCTTCTTATCTCTTGAATCAAGAAAGAAGCTATTAGCAACCACTTTCGGTCATCTAGATAATGTCAGAACAGATTCTTCCTCAGGGCTTGTAGTCGATACAGCTAGAGAACTAGGCGCCGATGTCATTGTTAAAGGTCTACGATCTGCAGCGGACTTTGATATTGAGATGCAGATGGCTCAGACTAATAAGGCAATTTCCCAAATAGCAACATTCTTTATCCCAACTGACCCCGAATTCTCCTTCATCTCAAGTCGGTTTATCCGTGAAATAGCGTCAAGCAAAGGTGATGTTTCAAATCTAGTCCCAGAGTCTGTTGCAGAGTTACTTGAAAAGGAGACAAATGAGTGACGCAGACCAAAATGATGAAAATGCCTCCTTCGAATCAGTTGAACCCTATGAAGCACCGGAGGTAGAACGACTAATACAGGGACTAATCAATGTCGTTGATGCGGCAAGGCCGGTTCCCTTATCTTCATCTTCAATGATAAATAAAAACGAAATAATCTCAGTCTTGAATGACATATCACTTCGGTTACCAGATGAGATACGTGCTGCTAGGTGGCTACTAAAACAGAGAGAGGATTTTCTTGCTCGAACCCAACGTGAGGGTGACGAGTTAATTGATCTAGCACGAGCCAGAGCAGGGCAAATGGTCCAAAAATCCGAAGTGGTAAAAGCAGCAGAGGTTCAAGCACGAAGAATAATTGAGGAAGCCCAGTCTGAGTCCCAGAGGCTACGCCTTGAAACAGAAGATTTTTGCGATCAAAGGCTTGCAAGTTTTGAAGCAGTCCTGAAAAAAACACAAAAGGTGGTAGTTGATGGACGAAGTAAACTTCAAGGAGACCCTCTTGCAGATTTAAAGGAAGCTCACGGGACTCAGGAAACAGAAAAAGAAAAAGGCCCTGAGCTTTATGACCAGGATGAAATCGGATAGAGACCTCTCAGGCCCCTCTGAACTAGTCGCAGACATCCCTAGTCTGTTCAGAAACACAGGTGCGCCCTTAAATATAAGCTGCGAATGGGAACCAGAACATATTGAGACGAGTTACTCTAAGGCAAACCTATTGGAACTTGAAATTGCAATTGAAGCTGTCTCAGAAAGAGTAACAGCAATAGGAACATTAATTCTTCAATGGTCTGCTCAGTGTCGAAGGTGCTTGGATCATACCATAGGGGAGACGAAAATCAGTATCAATGAAGTCTTTGAAAGGAGTGCTTCTGAAGGCGAAACATTCGAGCTACCCAATAATGAAAAGCTTGATCTGAAGCCCATGCTGACTGAGCAGGTAATACTTAATCTGCCCTTAACAGCGCTCTGCTCAGACTCATGTTCAGGGCCATCTGAAACAAAGTTCTTAGTTTCCGCTGCCGATGACAATATTGGGGAAAAGAAAGATCCAAGATGGGCAATCCTAGATGAATTGCAACTTTCAGATGAATAACTTCCGCACAATGGGTGCAAGAAAGTCCCTAGGTAGGTAGGATCTAATCTGCGCAAGTTCACTTGTGACGAGAGTTATTGAGAAATCTATGGCAGTCCCAAAGAAGAAAACATCCAAATCAAAAAGTAGAAGTAGAAGAAATTCTGCCTGGAAACTCCACGCCCCTACTCTGAATTCGTGCCCACGTTGCGGTGCGGCAAAAAGACCACACCACGTTTGCGGAAATTGCGGCTGGTATGACGATCGCGTAGCCGTTGAGGTCTAATTCGAAGACCCAAAAATCATGGTAGAAGTACAATTGCCAGTAGCTGTTGATGCAATGGGCGGGGATTATGCTCCCAAACAAATTATTCAGGGAGCTAAATTAGCGCAAGAATCCGGAATTCCTGTCGTACTCTTCGGAACCGAGGAGGCTTTAAATGGCATAGATGAGATTGAAACAAAGTTTGTCTCTGAGGTAATTGAAATGGATGAGGATGCCGGACAAGCTGTAAGAAAGAAAAAAGATTCCTCTTTAGTCAAAGCCGCAGAATATGTTCGAGATGGGCATGCTTCAGCGATGGTAAGCGCTGGAAACACCGGTGCAACAATGGCTTCAGCTCTTTTGAGAATGGGGAGATTAAAAGGTGTCTCTAGGCCTGCGATTGCAACACCAATTCCTACGTTAGAGGGAGATCATCCGGTAATTCTTCTTGATTCTGGTGCTAACGCTGATTGCCAAGCTGAATGGCTCCTCCAATTTGCTGAAATGGGCGCAGTCTATGCACGGGATAGGTTCAAAGTCCAAAAGCCGAAGATAGGGCTCCTATCCATTGGTGAAGAGGCAGGGAAAGGTAATTCACTGGTAAAGGAAGCATTTGAGATTTTAGATTCAGGCACTTGGGAAACAAAAAGCAATTCCGAGTTCATCGGTAACGTCGAGGGACGGGACCTTATGGGCGGAACCGTTGATGTTGTAGTGACAGATGGTTTTACAGGCAACGTTGCACTTAAAACCCTCGAGGGAACGGCCAAAGCGATAGTAGCTGCATTGCTAACAGCATTTACCAGCTCAGATGACGCAAAAAAAGGGTCAGAACTTTTAGCTCCGTCTCTTCTGCCTCTTTATAAGAAATTGGACCCAGACTCAGTAGGTGGTGCAGTTCTCCTAGGCATAAAAGGTATCGCTATCGTTAGCCATGGTTCATCCTCTTCAACTGCAATCTACAATGCAATCAAAACAGCAAACGAACTTTTCCAAGATAATCATGTAGCCAATCTTCAAACAGTTATGAAGCCATTAGATTGATTTCTTTGAGGCTTTCATCCCACTCTGCAGTAGATTCGCTATTATCAAATTGCGGATGAAAGACAGGATAATATGCCAGCCGAAACTCACATGGAACAAGAACCTTTAGGAAGAGAAGCAATACTGCAACTAGTCAAGGATCGACTAGGAGAAATTCTGGAAATAGATCCAAACACCGTCAACGAGGGCGATTCTTTCGCAGACGATCTTGACGCAGACTCGTTAGCACTAATAGAGCTCGTTGAAGCAATAGAAGAGGAATTAGCTGAAAGATCTGTTGATTTCAGAATTGACGATGAAGATCTGGAAGATCTAAAAAGCGTCAGAGATGCTGTTGACTATGTGTTCAGCCGATTGAGCTGATCCTTCCTTGATATCCGACCAGACTATAGATTTCGCTAAATCAATCAAAAAGAAATTTAATAATCTTCAACTTCTAGAAGAGGCTTTGACTCACAAATCATGGTCAGCTGAAAACGAAGGTATCAGACCCAACGAAAAGTTAGAATTTCTAGGGGATTCGGTGTTGGGTCTCATCGTAACCAAGTTTATTTATCTCAACTATCCGGAATTATCTGAAGGGCAGCTTTCACTTCTAAGGTCAGTTGTAGTCGGAAGAAATTCACTAAAGGAAGTAGCAAAAGAACTCAATCTCGGATCCTATCTCAAGCTTGGGAACGCTTCCGTGTCCCCAGCCCTGCTTGAAGATGCTCTCGAGGCAGTAATCGGCGCTTTGTACATTGATAGCGGTTGGGAAACAGCTAGAGAGTTCGTCCTTGAAATCTTGTCAGAAAGAATTGAAGAACACTCAAAGAAAAATAATGAAGATTTCAAAAGCAGACTCAAGATGATTTTCGAAAGACAATCTCTCGCACCTCCTCGCTATAGCATCCGTTCAGATGGCCCTGACCACCAGAAGCACTTTTACGCTACCGTACAAATTGGAGGCGAGATTATAGGAAAAGGAGAAGGAAGTAGTAAGAAAGAAGCAGAACAACAAGCAGCAGAAGAAGCTCTCAAAGGGTACGCCGATGAATAACTTGCAAAATATGACGCTAAAATTGCAGATGTTTAGAAAGAATAAGTACAAATCATGATCGAACTCCCAGAAATAGAAACAATCCGAAGAGACCTTGAGCGTGATTGCGTTGGAAAGAAAATTAAATCTATAGAGGTTCTTAAGGCAAAGATCGCTGGAGGTCCGAAATCTAAGGCGTCAATTGAACAGGAACTAGATCAAGTAAAAGTAGAATCAGTCAGCCGAATAGGCAAATATCTACTTTTTGAATTATCTAACGAGAAGACGCTAGCCGTTGGCTTAGGCAGCGGTGGCCAAATAAGAAGAGTTCCGAATAAAGCCGAGCTTGATTCTAAAACACAAATGGTTGTTACCTTCACCCAAACGGGACAAATGCGGCTTATAGACCACAACGGAGAAGCATCAGTTTCCCTGCATGAAACCACCGAAGTAATTGAGGATAAACCTGAACTGCTTGAACTTGGAATCGACCCGATTGAACATTCTCAAAGGATTACATGGGGAGACTTCGCTCACTATCTCCAAGCCAGAAAGGCAAAGCTTAAAACGTTACTCATAGATGACTCTTTCGTTATAGGTATCGGACCTATGTACGCTGACGAAATTTTATTTGAAGCTGGCTTACGATACGACCGTATGTCGGATTCCCTTACAACAAATGAAGTACGCCGACTCTGGCAATCAATTGTTCAAACCGTCTACGATGCTGTCAAATATAGAGGTTCGAGCGTTGATGGAAGTCTCTATATAGATACAAACGGAGATCCTGGTTTATTCCAAGATCACCATTCTGTATATGAAAAACATGGGGAACTTAGTCCCAGATCAAGGAAACCAATAGCTAGATCAAAGTTCGGCGGAATCTGGACGTATTATTGTGAGCAAAGCCAAGTGTAAAACAGCAAAAAAATAAACTACAAACGTGTAATTTGCTTCGAAAGCGACTAGTTTCACTCTGTGTTCTTAAAATCAATGACTCTTAAAGGATTCAAGTCATTTGCTGAATCAACGACCTTAGATTTTGAACCTGGAGTTACTGTGGTTGTCGGCCCCAATGGCAGCGGGAAATCAAACGTAGTCGATGCTGTTGCATGGGTCCTCGGGGCCCAAGCACCTGGAATAGTGCGCTCTCAAAAGATGGAAGATGTAATATTTGCGGGAACGGCCAAACGAACAGCTCTTGGACGCGCAGAGGTTTCGCTAACAATTGATAACACAGCTAAAGTTATCCCACTTGATTTCAATGAGATAACTATCAGCAGAACTTTATTCCGTAACGGTGATAGCGAATACGCTATGAACAGCGTCCCTTGCCGCCTGCTAGATATCCAAGAAATGCTCAGCGATTCAGGAGTTGGTCGTCACCAACATGTAATTGTTTCTCAAGGCCAGATCGATGCTGTCCTCAATGCAAAACCGGAAGATAGGCGCTCAATTATCGAAGAAGCTGCCGGGGTTCTCAAGTACAGAAAACGCAGAGAGAAATCAGAACGGAGGTTAAATTCCACCGAAGAAAACCTTACTCGCTTGCAAGATCTACTTAGAGAGGTCAAGAGGCAGCTAAAGCCACTTGAACGTCAAGCTGATGCAGCCAGACGGCACGGGGCATTATTTGAGGAACTGATGACCTTAAAGAAGTACCTAGCTGGAAGGGAAGTCACCTCGCTACGCGAAGGGCTCAACGCTATCCAAGTAACCAAAAATGAATTATCTGCAAATAATAGGAAGTTGAAAAGCGAATTAGAGTCACTAGATACCCGAATAGAGCAAGCAGAGAATGCGCTCGCACAACACGGCTTTGACGATGGAGCTGATCAATTAGCTGACCTAGAGAGAATGCGTGAACGCTCAAAAGGGTTGAAAGCACTTTTGACAGAAAGATTATCAAGCCTTAGTCAGAAACTGGATTCTCAAATAGATCAAGGGGTAGTTGAAACACTGGATGCTGAAGCAGCGAGACTTAGAACACAGCTAAAAGAAGTTAAAAATTCAAAGTTTGCTTTAGAGCCAGAGACAAAAAAATTAGATGACGAAGAGAGTGCCTTTAAACTTCAAAGGTCTGAATTACAAGGACAAGCCTTGTTTAAAGAGGACAAAGCAGGAAATGCAGCAGCGGAATCCCGAGGTCAGCTTGCCATAATCAACGCAACATTAGATGATTTGCAGAGCAGAATAAGTCTTACCGTAAATGAAATCAACGAAGTGAAAGGGAAAGTAAAGGAATCTGAAGAAATAGCTAGCGGACTCAGTACCCAAGTGAACGATATTGAGAAATCGTTGAAGCTACTTGAGCATGACTCTGTCAGCATTGATAACGATATTCAGTTCCTGCAAACAAAACTCAGCGAAGAACAAGCCCACTATTCTGAGACTCTTCTTGAAAGCAAAGCTTGGATAGCTCGATCAGATGCTTTGTCGTTGGCTCTTGAAGAATCAAGAGAGAAAAGCGGAATTGAAACTATTGAGGAACTTAATGGTGTCCACGGGACCCTTTTGGAACTAATTGAGATTGATCAAGGTTGGGAAGCCGCTTTGCACGCTGCTATCGGAAACGCAGCAACGTCCGTAGTGGTCCGAGATATTTCAATTGCAGAACAAGCACTGCGGAAATTGCGCTCAGAAAAGCAGACAGGAAACGTGATTATCCCGCCAGCGAATAGAGATGCCAGTCATGAGCTTGATTCCCCTCTTCGTGCACGTGTTCGTTCAAGCCAACCAGAAGCTAATATGTTGCTAGATCAAATTCTTTCAGGCATCCAAGTATCTGAAAACTGGGAGGCAGCTATCAAGAGAGTAATCGACAACCCAGAAATTGAACTTGTAACTCTTGAAGGGGATTATTTCAACGGCGCTAGTTGGCAGGTAGGGCCTTTAATAAGCGGGGCAACTGGAAGCGCTTTAGATGAATCTATTAGAAAATCAGAAGAAATGCTCAATGAAACAAAGCGAGTTGAAGAGGTAGTTAATCATCGACTTAAAGAGCTTGAAACACAAGAAACCAATAGGACAATAGCTCGTGAAAAGCAGCAGAGAACCCAAATCCATTTACAGGAAATCAGGGAAGCGAAATCCAGAGCTGAAAGCGACACTCGGGCACTGCACGTTGAGTTAAATGGTCTCGAGAAGCAAGAGATCTTGATGCAGAGTGAAATCAATCAACAAATAGCGCTCCAGTCCCGACTTGTTGATGAACTTCCTGAACTAGAGGATCATGAGGCCCAATTAATAGAGCGAACCAAGTCTATAGAAAACCGGAGACAAGAATTAGAAACGCTCGCCACCGAACTTGGAGCGAAGCGATCTGACATTGATGTTCGCAGTGCCTCAATCAATGAGCGAGAGAATTATCTAAAGGGTAGGTTAACAGAAATTGAAAACCGTCTTCAGGGATATACCAGCGAACGAGACCAAGCAGAGTCACGAAGAGTTACCCTAGAAAAACGCTCAGGATTAGCTCATTTCCTCAGAGGGATAGTCGTACAAAAGGAAAACCAGCTTGAAACAGAGCTTCAGGAACTCCGAGAATCGCGCTCAACTAAATCACAATTGGCTCAGGAAACGATCTCACAACTAGAAAAACTTAGGCTAAACAGAAGCAAAGGGGAGAAGGCACTATCTGAAATACGCGAAGAAACTCACAGAGCAGAACTCAAACTATCCGAATTCACATTGAAACTTGAATCTGTCATTGATTCAATTATGAGGGAACTCGACTGTGAACCGGGCGTAGCTGTAGGAACTGAAATGCCGGTACTTGAAGCGGTAACGCCAAAAGCAAGAGTCAGGGATCTCGAAAGAGAACTGAAAATTATGGGACCGATCAACCCATTGGCGCTTCAAGAATACGAAGAATTGAACAAAAGAAATACCTTCCTCCAAGAGCAACTTCAAGATGTCAGAAACTCACGAAAAGACTTAAATAAAGTCATAAAAAGTATAGATCAAGAAATTGTCGCCGTTTTCAGTGCAGCTTTCGCTGACATCAGTATCAATTTTACCAATCTTTTCAGCACACTTTTTCCAGGTGGAGAAGGCACGCTGAAGCTAACTGAACCAGATAATCTGCTTGAGACAGGGATAGAGATAGAGGCAAAGCCCTCAGGGAAAAATATAAAAAAATTATCGCTGTTGTCAGGAGGAGAAAGGTCCCTGACTTCCTTAGCGTTCCTATTCGCTATCTTCCGAAGCCGCCCCTCTCCCTTCTATGTAATGGATGAAGTTGAGGCGGCACTTGACGATGTGAATCTGCAAAGATTTCTGCATTTGGTTAATGAATTCCGTAATGAAGCCCAACTAATAATTGTTAGCCATCAAAAGCGAACGATGGAAACCGCTGACTGTTTATATGGGGTAACCATGAAACCGGGGGGTTCCTCAAAGGTAGTCAGCGAAAGACCGTCAGGCAAACAAGTCCCATCTTCACTGTTTGAAATGGCGGATGCCCAAAACGGCTGATTCAGAAATACCCTGTTCTAACAGGGCCTAAGAAGTGACAACATTCACGACAGCACTATTTAGGGTGACAGCAGTAGAATAGAAGATGAACCCGATGTGAGGTCCAAATGATCAGAAATCCAAAGGATACTGGAAGAATGAGCAGGGCTAATATGGGTAATCAATACTGGCCTTCCGATCAAGGAGCACCTTATTCAAGTGCCCCTGGCCGAAGGTCAAACCTTCGTCAAGGTCTCAGAGGGAATAGACCTGCGAAAAATACTAGAAAATACTTGCTAGTACTAGGTTGCCTTTTGACTCTGGTAACTGGAATGCTAATCGGATTCATCGTAAATTCAAGTGACTCGGGAACCGAAGCGGTTCTTCCAAATACACCTTCTGCTGAATTGACGATTTCTGACCAGAGTGTGGACCTTGCCTTACCTAACGAATCCGATGAACCAGTAGCGACAGTAGCAGAAACTGTTGCTCCCTCCGTTGTGAGAATAGACACAGCTACAGGTACAGGCAGTGGCATAATATATGACCAAAATGGGTCTGTTGTAACAAACGCTCACGTTGTACTGGGGTCAGAAACAGTAGAAGTACAGTTGGCTGATGGGACACGAGCGACCGGAAAAGTCTTAGGTTCTGATCCGGCAGTGGATATCGCTATTTTGCAAATTCAAGAAAATCTTAACTTCCGTAAAGCAACGTTCGCTACATTGGACACAGTTCGTGTCGGACAACTTGCTGTTGCCATTGGAAGCCCCTTTGGACTCGAGCAAAGCGTTACAGCAGGTATAGTTTCCGCAGTTAACAGGGCAGTCCCAACTTTAAACATTGAGAATGGGTCAAGAACTGTTCTTGAAATGATTCAAACTGATGCACCTATAAATCCTGGAAACTCAGGGGGAGCATTAGTTGACCGGCAGGGTCGAGTAGTTGGCATGAATACGTTGATCCGAACTGACGGAAATGTCGAGGGAAACTTAGGCGTGGGCTTCGCAATTCCGACAGACACAATCTTTCTAGTCACTGAAAGATTGATCACTGGAGAGTCGCTAGAAAATGGTTTTCTCGGCATAAGCGGCCAAGACCCCACAATAGGAAGGGCCGGAGCACTAGTCATTGAAGTTGTCAATGATAGTCCAGCAGACCAAAGTGGCTTGCAGGAAGGTGATTTAATAATCGCCGTTGATGGGTCACCCGTCCTAGGAATGTCTGAGTTAGCAGCCAGAATACGACTTACCTCACCGGGGACAATGGTAGCTATTGATATAGTCAGAAACGGCGAGGAAAAAGAATTAAACGTAGTGCTAGGAGCGCTTGGTAGTTTCCAATGACCTTTCCAAGGAACTATGAAAGAAATTACAAACGAGCTAGAAAAAACTAAAAAATCCTTCTCATTGTTTTCAAGATTGAGAAAGAAGTCAAACTTAGACAGCCAAGTCTGGGATGATTTTGAAGAAATAATGATTCAGGCTGATGTTGGTGTCGTTACTACTTCAAAGATTATTGAGAGACTTCAGAAGCACGTCCGAGAAAAGCAATTGGATGCACCTGAGAGTGCTCTTGATGCGCTTAAAGAACAGCTAAAAGAATCCTTGGGTAATGCCGATCAGGAACTTAATACCGAAGGTAGCCCGGCAGTTTGGATCTTTGTAGGAGTCAATGGCGTCGGCAAAACAACGTCTGTTGGCAAGATAGCTCACCTGAAGTCGAAAGAAGGCGAAAATATTGTCTTAGCAGCAGGGGATACCTTTAGAGCTGCAGCTTCAGACCAATTGGAAAAGTGGGCTAAAAAATGCGATGCAGAATTCATAAGCGGTGCAGACGGTGCCGATCCAAGCTCTGTAATATTTGACGCTACTGAGCACGCCTATGCCGCAAACGCTTCGCTGGTCCTAGCAGATACTGCGGGACGATTGCACACGAAGTCAAATCTTATGCATGAGTTAGAGAAGATAGTTAGAGTAGCAGGCAAAGGAAAGGGAACAGTTACAGAAATCCTATTAGTTCTTGATTCTACTATTGGTCAGAATGGTCTCCAGCAGGCGAAGTCATTTGCAGAGTCCGTTGATCTCACAGGAATTATCTTGACGAAGTTAGACGGATCGTCAAAAGGCGGAATTATCTTTTCAATCTATGAAGAATTAGAAATTCCTGTGAAATTTATAGGGATCGGAGAAGGGCTCAATGACCTAGTTCGATTTAAACCAGAAGAATTTGTCGAAATGATCTTTGATTTTCCAGTGGAATCATAACTTCGTAGACTAAAAGTAAATCTCCGATAGAGGAAATATGTTTGATACCCTAACAGGCCGGCTTGGAACCATATTCAGCGGGCTCCGCAGTAAAGGAAAACTCACCGAGTCTGATATCAATGCCGTGATGTCTGAGGTACGGACAGCACTTTTAGAAGCGGACGTAAATCTCAAAGTAGCAAAGGAATTTAAGGCGAAAGTCACAGAGAGATGCTTGACCAGCGAGCTTCACAACGCACTCAACCCGGCACAGCAAGTAATAAAAATAGTAAATGAAGAATTAGTTGAGATATTAGGCGGCGAAGCATTAAGTCTCGGGTTCTCAGAAAAACCTCCCACAATAATCCTTCTTGCGGGCCTTCAAGGCGTTGGGAAAACTACCAACGCAGTTAAATTAGCAAAATGGTTTAAATCTCAAGGACGAAACCCGATGCTTGTCGGTGCGGATCTGCAACGACCTGCTGCTGTGAAACAGTTAATGACCTTAGCGGAAAGCATTGATGTCCCAGTCTTCTCCGAGGACAGCGACCCTATATCGGTAGCAAGAAAAGGGTTACAAGAAGCTACTTCTTTAGGTAAAGATGTGCTCATCTATGATACCGCTGGAAGGCTGAGCATTGATCAAGACTTGATGGACGAAATCCGTAAGATTTCAGATGAAATTAAACCTCATTATACGTTCCTTGTCATTGACGCAATGACAGGTCAGGAGGCGGTCAATGTCGCAGAAGCATTTAATGAGAAATTGTCCATTGATGCAATGATCATTACAAAGTTAGATGGGGACTCAAGAGGCGGAGCGGCGTTATCAGCCAAGACCGTTGTCGGAAAACCCATAGCCTTCGCATCTATAGGAGAGAAAATTGAAGACTTCGAAGTCTTCCACCCCGACAGACTAGCAAGCCGGATCCTCGGCATGGGAGATGTTCTAACTCTGATAGAAAAAGCAGAAGATGCCTTCGACCAAAAGGAAGCGCAGAAGGCGGCAGATCGACTCCTAAGCGGCGAATTCAACCTCGATGACTTTCTTGAGCAGATGCAACAGTTAAAAAAAATGGGTCCTCTGCAAAACCTCGTAGGCATGATGCCAGATCTTCCGCAAGGAGCGAACCCTGAGGACATCGACGAATCACGGTTAGCGCGAACAGAAGCAATAATTACCTCAATGACTTTTGAAGAACGTGATAGACCTGAAATGATAGATGGCTCTCGAAGGAGCCGTATCGCAAAAGGCTCGGGAACGACTATCCAAGAAGTAAGCCAACTTCTGAAACAGTTCAAGGAAATCAAAAGAATGATGAAAGGCAATAAAAAGCCTCAAAATAGGAAAAAGAAAAAGTCGAAGCGCAAAAAGGGCAAACAGAATCCCAGGGCAAAGACTGTAGGCAACTCATCGACCAATGCATTTGATCTGAGCGAATTTGGGACATTTACGAAATGATTCAATGCTTATTTGAAGAAAAATTGAGAAGTTAAGCGCAGATCAACTTTTTCTCGGCACAATATGTGAACACTAAGTATGTATAGAGGTGTGTATCCATAATAAAACCGAATAGGATACGCACTGACCACAAAGAGTGCCTATTAGGCCTCAGGAAATGAGAAAGAAGAAAAAGTGGCAGTAAAACTTCGTCTTGTACGAACCGGAAAACGAAAACAACCAACCTACCGTCTTGTAGCTGCTGACAGTAGGTCTCCAAGAAATGGTCGTTTTATTGAAATAATCGGCACATATGAACCAAGGCAGGAACCATCAAGAATAAACATTGATAATGAGCGAGCCATCCATTGGTTAAGGAACGGGGCTAAACCAACAGAAAGAGTCGAGAAGCTTTTGAGAATTTCGGGTGCTTGGGAAGAATTCACAGGTAAACCTTTGGAACCTATCACCTACCAAGTTAAAGAGGAGTCTGCTGTTGAGGAGTCTGCTGTTGAGGAGTCTGCTGAAGCTGAAGCCCCTGTAGATGAGGAAGAAAGCGAGGAATCGTGACCGAAGAGAACCAAAGTGTCTCTCACGCTCTCGCAACACTCGAACATATTGTCAAATCTGTCGTTGAGAAACCAGACGAAGTTCAGATTGATATTCAGGTTGGCGAAAGCGAAACAACACTGGCTGTCAAGGTTGGCGAAGGTGACATGGGTCGAGTAATAGGAAGACGCGGAAGAATTGCCAACGCAATCAGAACAGTGACGCGGGCAGCCGCTGTACGTGATGGTATTGCAATCTCAGTTGAATTCATAGATTAGCTAGAAGTCTCTAAATGGCCTAAGGGACGCGCCAAGTCGCAAACAGATGTAAGATCTACAAATAACTCTGAGCAAATCATGAATTCCGATCAACGACTAGAAATAGGAAGAATAGGAAAACCGCACGGGTTACGCGGGGAGCTAACCATTCGCCTAACAACAAACAGGTACGAGCGAATGGAAATCGGGGCTGAAATATACCTAGGGACAAACGAAAAATTTGTCATAACAGGCTCTAAACCATACAAAAATAACTTCCTTGTTTCATTGACTGGAGTTGGCAACCGAAATGAAGCGGAGAACTTATCAGGTGAGAAAATATTCGCTGAACCATTAGAAGATCCTGAAATAAACTGGGCACATGAATTGATAGGGTGCATAGTCATAGACAATGAAGGAAAACAGCGCGGTCCTATCGTGGAGATTCAAGCAAATCCAGCCAGCGACTTAATGGTCCTTGGAGATGAAACATTAGTTCCCTTTAATTTCCTCACCAAATTTGATGGGGAAAGAGTCTACGTTGATACCCCCAAAGGCATTTTTGAAGATAGTCAATCATGAGAATAGATGTCTTCACGATATTTCCAACTCTGATCAACAACTATGCTGGCGAATCCTTACTAGGTAAAGCTCAAAATAAAGGATTGCTCAAAGTAAACGCCCATGACCTAAGGGATAGCGCATCAGGAACTCATAAAGGGGTAGACGACGCACCATTTGGAGGGGGTCCTGGAATGGTTCTTAAACCTGAGCCAGTCTTTAAAGCGGTAGAGGATAAGAATCCTCCTCGGCCACTGTTTCTTCTCAGCCCAACGGGACAAAAGTTCAACCACTCAAAGGCCTTGCAACTATCGGAAATAGGTGGATTTTCGCTTCTTTGTGGAAGATACGAGGGTGTAGATCAACGTATTCGCGACCATTTAGTAGATGGCGAAATATCGCTAGGTGATTTCGTGTTATCAGGTGGAGAGGTAGCAGCTTTGGCAATCATTGAGAGCGTAGCTCGCCTAGTTCCAGGAGTGATGGGAAACTCTGAATCATCTGAAGCTGAGTCTTTCACTAGCGGGTTGCTTGAATACCCCCAATATACAAGGCCCTGGGAATTCCGGGGAATAACCCCTCCTCAGATACTACGAAACGGGAATCATCAAGAGATCAGAGAATGGCGTAAAGCGAAAGCCTTAGAACTAACTATCAAAGAAAGACCTGACCTTATAGATGAAAGAGGCGGGCTGACAGCTGAGGAACAAAGCCTTATCGCCAAGATTCTAGACGACTAAATTTTCCTCATTTTCGCCCGCTTGATTGTTGTCCGAGAAATTTGTCCGTATCCTTAAACGGTTGCCAAGCTTATAAATATTGCATAAGGGTTATTATGAAACTCACAGATCAAATAGACGAAGCAAGTCTTAAAAAAGAAGTACCAGAATTCGCCCCAGGTGACACAGTCAAAGTGCACGTGAGAGTCGTTGAGGGAAATCGCGAACGAACTCAGATATTCGAAGGCGCTGTTATTGGACGTCAAGGTGGTGGCGTAAGCGAAACATTCACAGTTCGAAAAGTATCCTTTGGGGTCGGAGTTGAAAGAACATTTCCAGTTCACTCTCCAATAGTTGAAAAGATAGAGCCGATAAGTCGTGGGGATGTGAGAAGGGCAAAGCTCTATTACCAGCGAGAAAGAATTGGGAAACGCGCAAAGATCAAAGAGAAGAGAGATTAACTTTTCATCTATTAGTTAACTGGCGGTCTGTTGGCTCGATTATTCCAACATCCCCTATGCCAGTGCCTTCTCAAATCAGGTGCCAATTTAGGCACCGCCACAATGTGCCCTAACCCCTTAGGTATGTTTCCACCACAGCCCGGGCAAATATAAGCTTTCCTTGCTTCATATGGTTGAACAAACTTTGTCTCAACAGCTTCGTCCGACCAGTCCACGGCTAACCTAATGTCGCCCAGACAACTAAAGCTGTAAGCAGAAGAAGTCCAATGGCAACGAACCAATAGTCAAATCTTGATTTTCGGTAGTTTCGAGTCGGATTGAAACCCATATAACTAGTATCGTTCTTCTATGGAACAAATACTCGTAAATCAAAATGGAAATATAGCCACTGTCACTATCAACCGTCCCGATGTAAAAAATGCGGTTACATCAAAAATGTGGGATGAACTCACTAACATTTTCACAGAATTAGGATATGACGATACTGTAAGAGCGGTCATTCTAACCGGAGCAGGCGATGACTTCTGCTCCGGGGCAGATGTAAGCGGTATGGGGTCCAACGAGAACGACGTTCGGCTTCATCAACTCGACGCAATGCGAAAAGTAGGGGAATGTTGCTTATCTCTTTTTAATATGCCGAAAGTAACGATTGCAAGAGTTCCCGGAATAGCTGTTGGTGCTGGCATGAATATGGCATTATCCTGCGATATTCTTGTCGCTTCAGAAAACGCACGTTTCAGTGAAATATTCGCCAAAAGAGGATTATCGGTTGACTTTGGGGGCTCTTTTCTCCTGCCAAGAATAGTTGGTCTTCAGAAAGCAAAAGAATTAGTCCTTTTAGCCGATGTAATTTCAGCATCTGAAGCTGATCGAATGGGAATAGTAAATTACGTAGTTCCTCCCAGTGATCTTGACAGTAAAGTAGACGAGATCGCCGCTAAAGCTGCCGCTGGTCCCCCCAGAGCTCTTGCGTTAAGTAAAGCCATGCTTAACCGATCCTTTGAGAATTCACTCACAGACGCATTAGATCAAGAGGGGACTTCTCAAACTTTCAATTTCACCACAAAAGATATTTCTGAAGCTATGCGAGCCTTCAAAGAAAAGAGAAATCCGGATTTCAAAGGTTGGTAATGTTTCAAACCATAAAGGCTTTAAAGCGACTATTTGTCGCTTGCTCCGCTGGTTTAATCTTTGCATCATGCGGGGTAACAGCTGCGCCACAGGTTGAGCCTGATGAAAGCGGGATCATAGACCCAGAACTTGCTTCCGGTAGAGAAATCTGGGGGGTTCATTGTACGTCGTGCCATGGATCCTCCGGTCAAGGTGGTAGAGGAAAACAGCTAAATAATGGAGAATTGGCATCGAAATACCCTGACCCAGTATTGATAATCGATTTAATACAAAATGGTCAAGGTCAAGGAATGCCTGCGTTCTTATCTAAGCTTAATGTTGAGGAAACGAAATCAGTTGTCAGATACATTCTCGAAGTTCTTAATGAACCTTGAATTCTAAAACTCCAATTAGCTATCAGTTCTAGTAATCTGTACATATGAGTTGGGAAATTAAAGATTTTATCCAATCATTAACGTCAGTCTCAGACTCGACTGTTTCTGTCTATAAACGTGACTTAGTCTCCTTTATTGAATGGTGTGAAGCTGAAGAATTACCTGGGCCATCAAAGGTCTCAAGAAGAAATTTGCGTTATTACCTCGCTTGGCTGCAAGAAAAAGATTATTCAAGGAGAACAATCGCCAGAAAAGCATCAGCGATAAGAAGATACTTTAAATGGGCACAACAATGCGCTTTGACCAAATCTAACCCAGCTGTAGATATTCAAACCAAAGTCGGGAGATCGAAGCTCCCCAGAGTTCTAAAACAAGAAGAACTGCAGACTCTTCTCGACTCCCCTAGGCCCATGACTAAAAGCGACGGAGAGAGAAAATTTAGGGACGATGCTATTTTAGAACTGCTCTACGGAAGCGGACTAAGGGTCAGCGAACTTTGCAATCTTAGATTTGACCAAATTGATTTAAAGCGAAAGTTACTGTTGATCCAAGGAAAAGGAAAAAAAGAAAGGCTAGTCCCGCTGTCTGAAAAATCCTACGAAGCTCTTCAATTATGGTTTTCTCACGGCAGACCTAAAATGATGGGTTCAAAAGAGGACCATGGATTCGTATTTATCAATTTACGGCAAAAGCAAATAACCCCCAGAGATGTCCGGCGCTTGCTTGACCGGAGATCTTCCATGCCTGTGAACCCTCACGCTCTTCGCCATACTTTTGCAACTCACCTTTTAGATGGAGGAGCGGACCTAAGAGAAGTTCAAGAACTACTAGGTCACTCCGATTTAAGCTCAACGCAAATTTACACGCATGTGAGTAAAGAACGCTTACGAACTATACATAAGCAAACACATCCGCGAGGGTAATTGTAAAGAATTCAAATGCTAGAGTGCAACTCGCATATCTCAACGTTAGAATTTCACTTGCTTGAAGTTCAAGTAAATCCAACTGGATAGCTCCACGGTCGCTTAGGCGCATATCCAGAAATCGCTTAACCGTGGTAGGAGAAAAATGTCACCAGTTGTTACCATGAGTCAATTACTCAAGGCCGGAGTGCATTTCGGTCATCAAACAAGGCGATGGAATCCCAAAATGCAGCGCTTCATCCATGGAGAGCGAAACGGAATCTATCTAATTGATCTCAACCAAACGCTAGATAGGATCACAGATGCTTACAGCTATGTAAGAGATACCGTCGCGAAAGGCGGGATGGTTCTATTCGTAGGAACAAAGAAACAAACCCAAGATGCCGTAAAGTCATATGCACAAAGTTGCGGACAACCATATGTGAACCAAAGATGGTTGGGAGGAATGCTTACCAACTTCGAAACTATGGCAAAACGAGTTGCGAAGATGAAAGAGTATCAACGAATGAGGGACTCAGGAGAGTTTGAGGAAATGCCCAAAAAAGAGGCTCTAATGCTATCAAGAGAGCTAGAGAAGTTGGAGCGAAACCTAAGTGGCATAAGCATGCTCAAAGAGCGACCTCAGGTCGTCTTTGTCCTTGATACCAAGAAGGAACACATCGCAGTCACAGAAGCAAACAAACTGGGGATACCGGTTATTGCAGTCGTAGATACTAATTGTGACCCTGATGTAATAGATTTCGTAATTCCCGGTAATGACGATGCTATTAGATCAGGTGAGCTCATGTGTCGTGTTATTTCTGAAGCTGTTGAAGAAGGTCAATTGATAGGGGCAAAAAAACAAGGATCTCAAGTCAATGAAAAAACGGAACCATCTAAGCCAGTAGTGCAAGAAGAAGCTCAGAAGGAAGCAACAGCTGATTTCCAAGAAAGAGAAAAGAAGGTTGCTACAGAAATTGCTACAGTTCCAGAGCAAGAAGTAACTGAAAGCAGCGAAGAGAAGAAAGAGGATTAGAATGCCAGAATTTACAGCAAAAGACGTCCAAAAGCTGCGCCAAGCCTCCGGTGCCGGCATGATGGACGCGAAAAGAGCACTTGATGAATCAGCTGGAGATTTCGAAGCGGCATTGCAATCACTTCGCGAGAAAGGAATCGCTAAAGCAGATAGCAGGAGCGATCGGGAAAGTACAGACGGAGCTATAGCTATAGCTCAAGGAGAAAACGCAGTTGCTATTGTTGAACTGAAGTCAGAAACAGACTTTTCAGCAAAAGCAGCTGACTTTTTATCTCTAACCCAACAGCTTGCAGACTTAATTCTAGCAGAAGGAGAGGAGGCTATCGCTACTCAAGAAGCAGCTATAGATGACCTCAGGATTTCAAAGAAAGAAAACATCCAACTCGGAACAGTAAAGAGGATTCCCATCGAAGACGGGTCAATTGTAGATGTTTACTTACACACTGATCAGGAAGGAAGAGGCATCAATGGCGTAATAGTTCAAGGAAATGGCATATCCGCTGAAACTTTGCACGAAGTCGCCTTACACATTGCGTTCGCAAAACCGACTGCCTTATCGCGGGAGGAAGTCCCAGAAGAAGATATAGAAAAGGAACGTCAAAGTGCCTTAGGCGTTACGAAAGCTGAAGGGAAACCCGAAGCAGCTTGGGAGAAAATAGTTGAAGGCAGAGTCTCAAAATGGTTGAGTGAAAGAGTTTTGCTTGAACAAGGAATGTTTGGAGAAAAGGAAACCGTTGCTCAAAAGTTAGGCAATGGCTCCATTACCAATTTCGTGCAGGCTTACATAGGCGAATAGTCATAATGGGTCAGATCGATTCAAATTTCTGGAAAACCACGCGTTTCAGACTCAAAAGAGGCATTATATAAAAAGTGAGCAATTCTGAAAAAAAACTTCTCCAAGGACGATGGGATAGGGTAGTCCTGAAAGTTTCTGGTGAAGCCTTTGCTGGGGACATAGGCTACGGCATAGATGGGCACGTAGTTCAAGAGATAGCTAGGCAAGTAGTCAAGGTACGTTCCGAATTTGACGTTCAGCTAGCCATAGTTGTCGGTGGCGGCAACATTTGGCGAGGCATGGCTGGCTCTGGAGCCGGGATGGATAGAGCTCAAGCTGATTACATGGGGATGCTAGCAACGGTAATCAATGGCCTTGCTTTGCAAGATACTCTAGAACAGTTGGGACAGCCCACACGCGTCCAAACTGCAATACATATGAGTCAGGTTGCAGAGCCATACATACGAAGAAGAGCATTGCGCCATCTAGAGAAAGGAAGAGTCGTTATCTTCGCAGGCGGAACCGGAAATCCATTTTTCACTACAGATACAACTGCAGCGCTTAGAGCAGTTGAAATTGAGGCAGGTGCCATCTTGAAAGGGACACATTCCGGAATTCAAGGAGTTTATGATGATGACCCCAGAACAAATAAGAATGCCAAACTACTTGAAGAAATCACATACATAGACGTCCTTAATAAAGGACTAAAAGTAATGGATTCAACCGCTATTTCCCTATGTATGGATAACAACTTACCAATAGTGGTATTTGACCTCATGGGAGACGGAAACGTCGGACAAATTCTTGCGGGCAACCAAGTCGGAACTGTTGTAAGTTAGGAAACAAATGAGTGATGATTTAATAGATCTTGTATTTGCTGAAGCTGAAGAAAAGATGGAAAAAGCTGTTTCAAGAACACGACAGGAATTCTCTTCAATTAGAACCGGACGCCCTAGTCCTGCGTTAGTCGAACGAATACAGGTTGACTATTTCGGAAGTGATGTTCCTATGCAGCAACTTGCCAGTTTCTCAGTTCCAGAAGCTCAACTATTAGTCATATCACCCTTCGACAAAGGAGCGATTGAAGCTATTGAAAGGGCGATCGTTCTGGCAGACCTTGGAGTCAGCCCAGCTAACGATGGTTCAGTTTTGAGACTAAATTTCCCTCCGCTTACAGAGGAGAGACGAAAGCAACTGGTAAAGGTAGTAAAGACGCTTGCCGAAGAAGGAAGAATATCTATTCGGGCAATTAGAAGGGCAGCTAGGCAAGACCTCGACAACCTTGAAAAAGACAGTGATATTTCCTCTGACCAGTCAAAAAGAGCATCGGAAAAGATTGATACTCTAACCCGTAATTTCGAGAGCCAAATAAACGCCGCTCTCGAACAGAAAGAAGCTGAACTTCTAGAAGTTTAGACTAAGGTGGAGTTTCTGGAGGGCTTATGAAAAGCGAAGACGAGAACGAAGAGGGCACTGAAGATAGCCTTCCAAACCATGGCCTCCCACACTGGTCGGAGCCAGGTACTGGTGAATTACCAAGAGTTGAGGTTAATGATGAGGCCGAACTCAATGATGATTGGAACTCATTGAGCGAGGGCCCCTCCTGGAGTTCACAGACCCAATCCGAAAATGAAGATACTAGCAACGAACAGATGCAGCGAATAGACGTAACTATTGGAGATGAAGTCAAATCAGATGATTTTTTCAGCTATGCAAAAACCCCTGACCTTGCCGAGACAACTGAATCAATTATTTCTGAAGGCAAGAGATCAAGAAGATCAGGACTAGGATCTCGAGAGACCTTAACTCGAATCCTAACTGGCTTAGTCCTAGGCGGAATTGTCATACTCTGTCTCGCAATAAGTAAGTTAGCGACAGTTATCTTAATTGCTGTCATGTTAGGAATCGCAACGACAGAGCTATTTCAGAGCCTTTACAAAGTGGGGTGGCAACCTCCAACACTCGTTGGCTTAGTGGCTGCAGTTGGAATGCCCCTTGCCGCTTATTGGAGAGGAGAAGGAGCGATAGGACTAGTCCTCTTCCTTACAGTCCTCACAGGGGCCCTTTGGTACCTCCTCGGAATAGGAGGGACGCGACCTGTCCCAAATCTGGCAGCAATGACACTTGGTGTTGTGTATGTCGGGGTGCTTGGTTCACACTCAGTTCTCTTATTGGATGACCCGAAAGGGAAAGGTTTGCTTCTCGCAGCCATTCTTCTTGCAGCTGGATATGACATAGGTGGATATTTTATAGGGCAAGCTTTAGGGAGATCACCCCTTACGGAAGTCAGTCCCAACAAGACAATTGAAGGTTTGTTAGGAGGAACCGTAGCTACGGTCGGAGTAGGGATTCTATTGTCTGTTTTTGACGTAGGGCCGTTTGATGGTCAGCCATTCGGCCTTTCAAATGCTCTGCTGATGGGAATAGTTGTTGCCGTCATTGCACCAATAGGAGACCTTGCCGAGTCTTTAATAAAACGAGACCTAAAAATTAAGGATATGGGCACTGTCTTACCTGGTCACGGTGGCGTTTTGGATAGATGCGACACACTATTATTCGTGCTTCCGACCGTGTACTACATGGTCCGTGTTATGGCATAAATCACTTCATACGCGCAAGCCATCGCTGATTTTACGGTTTACAATCTAAATATGAGATGGAACATCGCCCGATGAAAGATGTCGCATTACTCGGCTCAACTGGATCAATCGGTACACAGACTCTAGACGTTGTCAGAGAAAACCGCGATAAGTTCAACCTCAAAGTTATTGCTGCTGGTTCATCAACCGATTTGATCCGGAAACAAATAACTGAATTCAAGCCAGCGATAGTAATCATGGCCAATAAGGACTCAGCGCAACTGCTAGCACAAGAATTCCCCAACATAGACGTTTACAGTGGCAAGAACTCTCTCAAAGAAGTAGCTGGTTCCTGCGACATTATCGTAAATGCAATAGTAGGCTTTGCTGGTTTACCAGTAACTTTAAGCGCTCTTAACCAAGGAAAAATTCTTGCCTTAGCTAATAAAGAGTCCCTCATCGCAGCAGGCCCAGTTGTCCAGAAAGCAAGAAGAACTCCGGGGGCGGAAATTATTCCTGTTGATAGCGAACACTCTGCCCTGCATCAATGCCTGCGTGGATACCAAACAAGCTACGATGCCCCTTTAAGCTCTGTTCAAAAGTTAATACTAACCGCAAGCGGAGGTCCATTTCGAGGGCTTTCGAGAGAAGAACTTAAAAGCGTTACGATCGAAAAGGCACTCAATCACCCCACGTGGGATATGGGGCCTAAAATAACTATTGATTCTTCCACGCTCATGAACAAAGGACTGGAAGTTATCGAAGCTCACGAACTTTTCGGTGTGCCTTTCGGACAAATTGAAGTTATTGTTCACCCACAATCTATCGTCCACTCCATGGTTGAATTTGCTGATAGCTCGGTCATAGCACAGTTATCTTTGCCCGATATGAGGCTTCCGATTGCATACGCATTGAACTATCCACAAAGAAACGAAGCGAAATGGGGGGCTATCAACTGGTCTGAGATTTCAAAGCTAGAATTTGAAAAGCCAGACACTGAAAGCTTTCCCTGTTTGAAGCTTGCCTACCAAGCTGGGGAAGCAGGCCAAACAGCACCAGCTTGGCTAAGCGCAGCTAATGAAGTAGTGGTTGATGCTTTTTTAAAAAAACAAATCGATTGGATTGATATACCACACCTAATTTCACTAGCGCTTGATCAATATGATGATCTCCCAGCAAGAGATGAGGACGATATATATGCTGCAGACCTGCAAGCTCGGCTGGTAACCAAACAAATTATGGAGAGTAAGTAAATGGTCAAGGAAGCTCTTACAGAAGAAGCTAGCACCCGAGAAAACAACACTCCTTTCGGGCTTGTAATAGTCCTCTTCCTCTTTGCTTTACTAGCAATAGGTGCAGGTCTTGCAGGTGTGATTGTTGTACTTTCTCTTGTCGTAATGCTTTTTTTGCACGAGCTCGCACACTATCTAGCAGCAAGAAAAGCAGGGATGAAAGTTACAGAGTTTTTTATCGGATTCGGCCCCAAAATATGGTCGTTTAAGAAAGGAGAAACAGAGTACGGGCTGAAAGGTATTCCTGCCGGTGCTTACGTCAGGGTTATAGGCATGAATAACCTTGACCCAGTTTCGCCCGAGGATGAGCATCGCGCATATAGAAATGGAAAATTTCGTCACAGACTTCTCTTAGCAAGCGCTGGTTCGCTAATGCATTTCTTTCTTGCGTTTATATTGCTATATGCAGTCCTAGTAGGAAGCGGTATCGAATCCGATGAGTCAGATTGGGTTGTAAATGATACACGTTCAGGGGGACCCGCCGAAGTTATGGGAGTAGAACCAGGAGATAGGGTCATCGCCCTGAATGGCGTGCCGATAACAGACTGGTGGGACTTTGCTGCAAGTATTGCAGGGCTTCCCGATGAGCAAGTTTCTCTACAAGTAGCAAGAGACGGCGAGCTTCTTTCACTGCAAGGGGTAGTAGGGACCCGGTCAGCTTCAACTGAGAACAATCAAAGTTATGGATTTATAGGGATTGAAAGAAGCAAATTTCGAACTATTAAATCAGGGCCCATTGACGCTTTAGGAGAAACAGGAGAACAATTTGGGACCCTGACAACTGAGACATTTAAAGGATTGGGGAACTTCTTTAGCCCTTCAGGTCTGGGAAACTTCTTTTCTGAAGTGTTTGACCTAGATTCTTCCCCATCATCAGCAAATATTGGTGTCGGCGATATAGATGAAGGAAGAATAGTATCTGTCGTTGGCGCAACTCGACTAGGGGCTCAATTAACTGAAACTGGATGGACAGGCCTGTTTCTATTCCTCGCCACAATAAACGTCTTTATAGGAATATTTAACATGATCCCTCTACTTCCACTAGATGGGGGACATGTAATAATAGCAATCTATGAACGATTGAGAAGCAGAAAGGGTGTGCGCTACCAAGCTGATGCATCAAAGCTTCTTCCAATAACTTATCTTGTGGTGTTTGTACTTATAGCAATAGGCGTTGCTGCTATTTATCTAGACATAGCTGACCCAATCTCCCTCTAGAATGTAGACAATGGATAATTCATCAACAATTGATCGAAAAAAGACCCGACAGATACTCGTTGGAAATGTTCCAGTAGGAGGGGAATCCCCGATTACTGTCCAATCAATGACGACAACTAAAACTTCTGATGTTGATGCTACTCTTCAGCAGATCTATTCTTTAGCCTCTGCAGGGGCCGACATAGTAAGGTGCACCTGTAATGACTACGACGCAGCAGAAGGTCTGGCTCAAATAGTTCCAAGGTCTCCTGTCCCAATTATTGCTGATGTCCACAACCAATATAAAATGGCTTTAGCTGCAATCGCCTCTGGGGTGAACTGCCTACGATTAAACCCCGGGAATATAAGAAAACCTGAACACATCAAAGCAATAGCTGAAACAGCTGGAGAGCAATCAATACCTATCAGAATTGGTGTTAATGGAGGTTCACTCCATCCGGAGCTTTATGAAAAGCATGGAGGAAAAGTTACTCCGGAGGCAATGGTTGAGTCAGCATTGACAGAATTATCGTTTTTTGACGAAGTTGGTTTTGACCAAGTGAAGATTTCTGTAAAAGCCTCGAATGTTCCTCTAATGGTCGAGGCTTACAGGCAATTAAGCAAAGTTACAGACCACCCCTTGCACCTAGGCGTCACAGAGGCTGGGCCTCCCCCAACAGGACTCATAAAGTCAACTGCGGGCATAGCAACACTTCTTTTAGAAGGTATCGGAGATACCATCAGATATTCTCTGACTGCGGACCCAGTCCAAGAGGCTAAAGCTGGTCGACAACTTCTCGAGGCCCTTGGATTACGAGAAAGAAAGAATGTAGATCTAATAGCATGCCCAAGCTGTGGAAGAGCTGAAATTGATGTGTATTCTGTTGCATCTCAGGCTCAGAACGCATTTGAAAATAAAAAAATCCCCTTACAAATTGCTGTGATGGGATGCGTAGTAAATGGGCCAGGCGAAGCTAAAGATGCAGATCTTGGAATAGCTGCCGGTAATAAGCGCGGCCATTTGTTCGTTAAGGGGCAAAATGTTGCTGTTGTTAAAGAGGATGAAATGGTTGAAACATTAGTCCAGTGGGCAGAATATATTACTGAGAATGGTTTCGAAGCTGCATTAGCCAGAGCTGATATGGAAAAAGCAAAAAAAGAAGCTGAAAAGGATCGACAAAAGCTGCTATCTCTTCAAGGCGAGGATGTTAACCAAGATGCATCTCGTGTAAACCTGATAAGAAAAATCTAACGAATTCTTCAAACACAGCCCTGTTGATGATTATCAAGAAATAGAGCTATAATTGAGTAGTCTTTAATCCGATGGAATGAGGCGTGGGTTTTCCCACGCCTTTTATTTATCAACACATAATAAAGGAAGGAGAAGAATGAGTGTAATCCAAAAGGTCAGCGAAATGATAGAGACTCTTCTTCAATCTTCTAAATACGACTTATATGACGTTGAACAAAACAGCGGAGTTCTAAAGGTAACTCTTAACGCAGAGGATGGAATTACAATAGACGAGTTGGCTGAGATAAATCGAAAAATATCATTTGAACTTGATGAAAGAGATCTAATCCAAAGTAAATATACCTTGGAAGTCTCAAGTCCTGGATTGGAGCGAAAGCTACGACGGAGAGATCATTACCTTGGTGCAACCAGCGAACGTGTTTCAATAAAACTCGGTCCTCATGTAGATGGGGAACGAAGGTTTGAAGGAACTTTAACCAATGTTGAAGCAGATATTGTGACGCTAGAACTTGACCCTAACAACCAGATTGATTTTAAGTTGGAAGATATTACCTCAGCTAAGACTGTTTATAAATGGGAAAAAAACCCAAAGCCGGGAACTAAAACAACGCATTCAGGTATTTCATAAAGAAGGAGAAGGAAATGAACGCAGAAATGAAAGAAGCTATAAACGCCATTGCAGCTGACAAAGGTATGAGACCCGAAGTCTTATATGCAGTTTTGGCCGATGCTTTAGAGTCTGCTTACAAAAAAATGCCAGATGCGCATGAATATGCATGGGTGACAATAGACCCTGACACCATGGAATATAGGGTCATCGCCCAAGAAATAGACGACGAAGGTGAACCGTATGGAGACGAGTTTGAGGTAACTCCTGACAACTTCGGAAGAATAGCAGCCCTAGCCTTCAAGCAAGTACTTGCGCAAGGAATACGTGAAGAAGAGCGCGAGCAAAAATATGAGGAATATGCCGGCCGTGAGGGAGATATCGTAACTGGGATTATCCAGCAAAGTGATAGCAGGTACACCTTGCTAGACCTTGGCAGAGTAGAGGCCCTCCTTCCAAGAGCAGAACAAGTACCAAATGAAAGGCCTGATAGTAATACAAGAATTAAGGCTTACATCGTGGAAGTTCGAAAAACTGCAAAAGGCCCTCAAATAGTTGTTAGTAGAACACACCCAGGTTTAATCAAACGTTTGTTTGAGCTAGAAGTTCCTGAAATCGCCGACGGCATAGTCGAGATAAAATCCTGTGCCCGTGAACCTGGACACAGAACTAAAATTGCTGTCTGGTCAAACGATCCAAATGTTGATCCAGTAGGCGCATGTGTTGGCGCAAGCGGGGCTAGAGTTCGAATGATCGTGAATGAGCTAAGAGGGGAAAAGATAGATATTGTTCCCTTTTCCGAAGAACCAGAAGAGTTCGTTTCGAAAGCATTATCACCGGCTAAAGTTCAAGAAGTTCGCATTGATATGGAAACAGGTACTGCTGACGTTATTGTCCCTGATTACCAACTTTCATTGGCAATCGGAAAAGAAGGTCAGAATGCTCGGTTATCAGCCCGACTAACTGGCTGGCGAATTGACATAAAATCTGAGACACAACAGGCAGAAGAGGATGCATATCAGAATGTTGATTGGGCTGAAGGGGAGTGGATTGAAGATCCTGAGACTGGGGAACAAGTTTGGCAACCAGCCGAGGGAGGTCCAGCTCTATCAGCGGAAGAATGGGAAGCAACATCTGAACCTGACCAAGAAGATGCAGAAAATGAAACTACAGATGACGATGAAATAGTTGCCGATTCAGAGCTTGACCTCAAAGAAGCTGATCAGCCAGAAGTTATTGCAGATGGGGATACAACAGAAGTTAGTTCTGAAGGAGATAACGAAGTCAGTAGCCAAAGTAATTCTGATGACAGCCAATCTGAATTAGCATATGAATCAGAAAAATTAGGCTCCTCTGAGGCCGACCCTTCAGAAGGGGAAGAAACCTAAAAGTTTTCATAAGAGAATGGTCCCAAGGCCTTTACAAGCTAGTCTGTACAATCGGGAAAAAAAAAATGACAACGAGATCGCAATGAACATATAGGACAAGCGAGCGAAGGCTCGAGAAGAAAAGAAGTAACGAAATTGCCAGCAAAAGTACGTGTTTACGAACTAGCCAAACAGTTAGATGTAACAAATAAAGAAATAATCGGATTATGCGAGTCTTTAGGGATTGACGCTAAAAGTCATTCCTCGAGTCTTGTCGAAGCACAGGCTGACCGTGTCCGTAAAAAAGCCGTTTCAGATGGAATAGCGCCTAAAAAGGCTAAAGAAAACAGTAAATCAACAAATGCTTCAGATAAAGATGGAAGTAATAGCAAAGAAGGTAAATCAGCTTCAGTTGCTAAGCCAGTAAGTTCTAAGAAGCCTCCACCCAGCAAAACGAAACCTCCCACTCCTGAGACTCAAGGAGAAGTTGCCAAACCACCTGTAGTCAGCTCAAAGAAAGCGTCAACGAAGCCCGATCCGGATCTAGCAACTGCAGTTCAGGAACAAGAAAAGAAACCAAAAGAAAAACCACTTAAGGAAAAAACGGGACAGGTGAACCCTAAATCACCACCTATTTCACCTTCAGGGAAACCGATACCTCCTCCACCAGCACCAAGGTCTAAATCAGGTCGGCCGATACCTCCTCCCCCTGGCCGGGGAGGAAGAGGCCCTACCCCTGAAGCGCCTAGAGGTGGACCAAGTATGCAAAGGAGAAGTGCAAGCCCATCGGGGACTTCAAGAAGCGATGGTCCAGCGTATAAAGGGCCCAGGGGAACTAGGCCCACAGGGGGACCCGTAGCTGACTTCCTGCCGAAACCGGGGCAGGGCGGGAAGCCATCCAGTGGAAAACCAAATAGTGCTAGGCCAGGTGGCCCCAACCAACGGCCACAACGTAAAAAGAAGGGGAGAAGACGAAGAAGGCAAGAAGAATTACAGCCAATGGATACGCCAGCTTACACCCCTGAAGATGCTCCAGTGCCCGAGGGTGAAATAGTTATAGAACGAGCATCATCATCAATAGATGTTGCTCCTAAGCTAAATAGGAAAACAGCTGACATAGTGAGATTCCTAATGGAACAAGGAGAGATGGTAACTGCTACTCAATCTCTAACAGATGACATGATAGAACTCTTCGCAGCTGAGGTAGGGGCGGAAGTTCGTCTTGCTGACCCCGGTGAAGAGCAGGAAATCGAACTACAAAAGAAATTAGAGAAAATAGAAATTGATGCCCATGATCACCCAGTCTCTGAACGGCCGCCTGTTATCACTGTTATGGGCCATGTCGACCATGGCAAAACAAAACTGCTTGACCAAATTAGAAAGGCCAATATCGTTGCCGGCGAGGCAGGAGGGATAACGCAGCATATTGGTGCTTATCAGGTTGACTTGGACGGGAATGTCTTGACCTTTATAGATACTCCTGGTCACGCAGCTTTCACTGCTATGAGGGCACGAGGTGCTGAGGCTACCGACATAGTCGTTCTAGTAGTTGCCGCAGATGATGGAGTTATGCCACAAACTATAGAAGCCATTAACCATGCCAAAGCAGCGGAAGTGCCGATAGTCGTAGCAGTTAACAAAATTGATCTTGAGAGCGCCGACCCCCAAAGAGTTCTTGGTGAGCTAGCAGAACACGAACTAGTCCCCGAAGCATGGGGTGGTGATACCATCGTCATCGAGATTTCAGCTCTTGAAAATGAAGGTATAGGCGATCTTCTTGAAAATCTAAATCTAATTGCAGAAGTAGAAGATTTGAAAGCTAGCTCTGAAGGTCGGGCGTCAGGCGTTGTCTTAGAGTCTCATCTAGACATAGGCAGGGGACCAGTAGCAACAGTATTAGTACAACATGGGACACTCTCTGTTGGCGATCCCATTGTCGCAGGGCCTTCCTGGGGAAGAGTGCGTGCACTAGTCTCTGACACAGGCAAGCAAGTAAAAAATGCGGGCCCCTCACGACCGGTTCAAGTTCTAGGCATGTCAGATGTAGCTATTGCCGGAGATGAGTTTGTTGTTGCACCGGACGAACGAACTGCCCGAGACGTTGCTGACACGCGAGAACATTATCAAAGAGTCGCAACAATAGGAAGAGATTCTTCAGCAGGTTCAGGAGGCGGTCGCCTAGAAGATTTATTTAGTCAAATAAGCACCGGTGAGCAAGCAACTCTTAACCTAATCCTTAAAGCTGATGTTAACGGTTCACTTGAAGCTGTCAGAGAGAGCATTAAAAAGTTGGAGCGCGATGAAGTCAAAGTTTCATTTGTTCATGCGGGTGTAGGAGCCATAACCGAGAACGATATTCAACTAGCAGCAACCTCAAACTCTACCGTTCTTGGGTTCAATGTAAGGCCAGATCGAAAAGCTCGTGAAATGGCAGACCATGAACAAGTAGAGATTCGAAACTACGAGATTATCTACAAACTCCTCGAGGATATTGAATCGGCAATGGTAGGAATGTTGGTGCCTGAATATGAAGAAATTGTGACAGGGGAAGCCGAGGTAAGAGAGATCTATAGAGTTCCTCGGATAGGCGCGATAGCAGGTTGTTATGTTCTAGATGGGAAAATCACTCGAGGTTCGAAAGTGCGCTTTCTTCGCGAAGGTGCGATTATCTGGAAAGGTGAAATAGCCTCGCTCAGAAGATTTAAGGACGATGTCCCTGAAGTAGCAGCAGGTTATGAATGTGGTATTGGTTTATCAGACTTCCAAGATCTCAAAAACGGTGACATTATCGAAACTTATGATGAAAAACAGATAGAGGTTTCCTAAAGGAAATTGAAAAGTTAACGACTTCAATGCCAAAACGACGAACAAACAACAAACGCGATTATCAACGAAGCGACCGGTTGAATGAGTTGCTACGCGAGGTTATTGCTCAAGAGCTCGAAAAGCTTGATGATAGCGATCTGGGTTTAGTAAGTGTCTCTTCTGTTCAAGTTGATAATGAATTGACTAAGGCAAAGGTATATTTGTCGTGTCTAGATAATGAAAACCAGTTGGTTGAGAAAGTAAGCGAATATAAAGGTAAGTTACGGAAAGCTATAGGGGACCAAGCAAGGATCCGACGTGTTCCTGAGCTTGAATTTTTCCTTGACCCTGCAATAACATCAGGCAACAGAATTGACGAAATTCTCGCTGAGATAGAAGCAAAAGAAAACTTGCGGAAAAATGATTTCAGAGACGAATAAAAACGGATTTGCAGTTATTGATAAGCAAGCTGGGTGGACCAGTCACGATGTCGTAGCGAAGGCGCGAGGAATCTTTGGAACAAAAAAAGTTGGTCATTCCGGAACTCTAGACCCTCCAGCAACAGGAGTTCTTGTATTAGGGATAGGAAAGGGAACTAGGTTACTCAGATTCCTAACTGACCTTCGTAAAGAATACGTCGCTACGATGGTTTTAGGTGCTGAAACGGACACTTTGGACGCAGAAGGGAAAGTAACAAGTACATCTGATATCCGCCCAACATATGAGATGCTTCAAGAAGTTTCGTCTAGTTTTGTAGGGGTCATTAAGCAAGTGCCACCTATGATCTCAGCAGTAAAAGTTGATGGTAAACGCTTATATGAACATGCACGTCAGGGAAGAGAAATTGAGAGGAAGCCCAGAGAAGTCGTAGTTCATAAATTATCAATCTCAGAGACCGACGAAAGTAATATTTTCTCATTGAATATTGAATGTGGGTCCGGCACGTATGTGCGGTCGCTCGTCTCTGACATTGCGCAAGCAGTTGGATCAGTAGCGCATGTGGGAACCCTTCGAAGAACAGCAGTAGGGTCATTTAACGAGTCACATGCCAAATCGATTGATCATGCAACGATGATAGGGCTGACAGAGGGTTTAAAAGATTACGAAATGATTGAAGTATCCGACAAATTGAGCGATCGGATAAAAGTCGGATCAGTTATTAAAACCGAAGAGCTTAGCCCTGTTAACATTGAAGGCCCCTGGGCAATTGTTGATAAGCAGCAAAATTTACTAGCTATGTATGAGAAATTTAAATCCGGTATGGTAAAACCTGCAGTCGTTGTGCCTCAGGAGAACTAGACATGGGTTCAATTCAAATTGTTGATGATCGGCAATCACTCCCCTCAAGTGTTGAGGGAACAGTAGCTTCAATAGGTGTTTTTGATGGGGTGCACAGAGGGCACCAAAAACTCCTCGGGTTAGTTACAAACGAAGCTGAATCAAAATCAATTCCTTCAGTCGTCATAACATTTGATCAACACCCGACTCAGATAACGAGTCCTGAAAACGCTCCTAAAATCCTGACTCCCTTAGGTAAGAAAATCCAATTACTTGAGGAACTTGGAATTGATTACGTTTATGTCCTTTCATTTGACAAAGAGCGTGCGTCTACTCCTGCTACTCAATTTATTCAAGAAATCTTCGTTGATGCGGTAAGAGCAAAGTCAATCTATATTGGAGAAGATTTTCAATTCGGCTATAAGAGATCAGGTAATGTCGAACTTTTGGAATCGGAGGGAAAGAGTTTGGATATCGACGTGAATGGCATAAAGCTTTTCAAATCTGACTCAATTGACCAAGGGCAGGTCTCTTCGACTGTTATACGAAAACACCTTGAATTAGGAGAAATCGAACTTGCAAATGAAAAGTTAGGGCGTTCATATGAATGCACTGGAATAGTTGTTTCTGGTGATAAACGAGGAAGAGAGATAGGGTTCCCAACAGCAAATATAAATATTAATGAAAGCATCGCCACCCCAGCTGACGGTGTTTATGCAGCTTGGTATCATTTTGCAGATGAGGAAAAGAAACCATCTGCCGTCAATATAGGCAAACGCCCAACATTCTCTACTGGAGAAGAAAAATCAGTAATTGAAGCGCATATATTGGATTTTGATGGTGATTTATATGGTGATGCAGCGACCTTGGTCTTTGAGAAACGAATACGATCGGAAATAAAGTTTGCCGGTTTGGAGGCATTGCAACATCAGCTAGAGAAAGATTTATCTGAAATACGAAGCATTCTAAGCTAATGATTTCGTATCGAAGTTGGGTTTTCCTCCTAACGCGGTAACATTTCTATGTCACGAAAGTGATTTTTTGCTTAACTGAACGGTAATCGTCAGAAAAGCAGGGTCAAAAACCCAAAGGAAACAATGGCAGCTAATCTCAAACCAAAAAATGAAACTATTGAGGAGCATAGACTCCATGATTCAGATACTGGATCTCCAGAAGTTCAGATTGCGCTTCTTACAGATAGGATCAATCACCTAACAGAACATCTAAAAACCCACAAAAAAGATCATCACAGTCGTAGAGGGTTATTGATGCTCGTAGGGCGCCGAAGAAGAATGCTCGATTATGTTAGAGATAATGACATTGAACGCTATAGAAATATCATCGCAAAGTTAGGATTGCGACGTTAACGCTGACCTTTGGTGTAGAATTTAAATACCGAATAGGTAACTGAAAATACCGACATCGAAAAGATTAGCTGCCAGTTGAAAGCGCCTAGGTATAGGTGTTTCCAACTGGGAAGCTGAGCTCCGATGTTGATGTCCGATGGATCGTCCTTGGGCAAAAAAAAAGAGGCGAAGCCTCAAAAGGAGTTAAACATGGCTGATGCCATAACCGTCAGCGGTGCCATAAGCGCCGATGACAAGACAATGACACTTGAAACAGGTGTTCTAGCAAACCTCGCAAATGGGGCAGTTGTAGTAAACGTAGGGAAAACTACCGTCCTTGTAACTGCGACAGCGAATAAGAACCCTCGACCGGGAACAGACTTTTTCCCATTAACAGTCGATTTTGAAGAGCGGAGTTATGCAGCGGGAAAGATCCCAGGATCTTTCTTTCGAAGAGAAGGAAGAGCAAGCGAATCAGCAATTCTGGCTTGCAGGCTTACCGACCGTCCTCTACGTCCTCTCTTTCCAGATGGATTCCGCAATGACGTCCACATCGTCGCCACGATTCTTGGTGCTGATCAGGAAAACCCTTATGATGTGCCGGCTATAAACGCAGCATCTGCTGCTTTATGTATTTCCGATATTCCTTTCCAAGGGCCACTCGGTTGCGTTCGAATTGCCTATGACCAAGATGGTGAATGGATTTCCCACCCAACATATGAGGAGGGTGAATTCTCAACCTTTGAGATGGTCGTTGCTGGTCGCCTTCTTGACAACGGAGACGTTGCAGTAATGATGGTTGAAGCAGGGGGCACTGAGAATGCTTGGAAATATTATGAAGCTGGAGCTCCCAAAGTGGACGAGGAAGTTCTCGCAGCAGGCTTAGAATTCTGCAAAGAACCAATCAAATCAGCGATAGCTCTTCAAGAGGAACTCATTCAAAACTGTGGAGAAATATCCAAGATGGAAGTAAGTCTTGCTACTGATTATACGCCAGAAATTATGGCCGCAGTTCAAGAAATAGGCTCTGGTCCTATAGGAGAAAGCCAAAAGATAGCTGATAAAGCACAAAGGGCAGAATCAGAATCAGAAGCTGCGTCTAGCATCTTGCAAACTCTCATGGAGCGGTTTGCCGACGAAGATAATGCTGAAACCCAAATCAAAGCAGCGATCCGATCCCTAACAAAAACTCTTGTTAGGAAGAGGATCGTAGAAGAAGGAATGAGAATTGACGGTAGGACCCCAACAGATCTCAGAAAACTTTCCTCTGACGTAGATATTCTGCCCACAGCTCACGGTTCTGGATTATTTCAACGTGGGGAAACTCAAGTCCTTAACATAACAACCCTTGGGACGAAGCGCATGGATCAGATGATTGACGGGATAGATCCAATTACTAGAAAACGCTACATGCATCACTATAATTTTCCGCCTTTCTCCACTGGAGAACCAGGGTTCATGCGAGGCCCAAAGCGGCGAGAAATAGGTCATGGTGCACTGGCAGAACGAGCATTACTTCCGGTAATTCCGAGTGAAGAAGAGTGGCCTTATACCCTACGTCTGGTTTCAGATGTGATGTCTTCAAATGGGTCAACGTCAATGGCTTCAGTTTGCTCATCGACACTGTCACTCATGGATGCAGGGGTTCCTATCAAAGCACCTGTTGCTGGAATAGCTATGGGGTTGGTTTTTGCTGAAGGCAAATACATAACCTTGACAGATATTCTTGGAGCTGAGGATGCATTTGGAGATATGGATTTCAAAGTAGCTGGAACTTCTGATGTGATTACTGCTTTGCAACTTGATACTAAAATTGAAGGTATCCCAGCGGACGTCCTTGCTGCAGCATTAGACCAAGCTAAAGGTGCGCGTATGGAGATTCTAAGCGTTATGAATGACGCCATTGCAGAGCCTAGAGAAGATGTCCGTGATGTCGCTCCGAAGATCATCAGCTTTGAAATCCCTATGGATAAGATAGGTGAAGTAATTGGTCCAAAAGGGAAAGTAATCAATACTATTCAGCAGGAGACTGGAGCCGAAGTCATCGTTGACGACGATGGTGTTATGGGCACAGTATCAATTGCTGGAACTGACCGAGATGCTGTTTACGAGGCACAAAGACAAATAAACCTTATTTTGGATCCTCCGACTGCCGACGTAGGAGGAGTTTACGATGGGAAAGTTGTCAACATAACAAACTTCGGTGCTTTCGTGAATATTCTTCCAGGCAGAGACGGTTTGCTCCACATTTCTAAGATTGGTGGCGGTAAACGAATAAATCGAGTAGAGGATGTGCTCGAACTAGGTCAAGAAATTGAAGTACAAGTTGAGGATATCGACCCTAAAGGAAAGATAAGTCTCGTGCTAACGGGCGAGACTCAGTCAGCTAGTAAGTCTGAGGAAAATGGCGAAACGCATATAGAAGAGAAGGTTGAAGAAGAGGCCTCCCAAAAACCGACAAGCTTCGAAGATGAGTTCGAAGAAAGTCTTGCTGAAGAGCTAGGCGAACTGGGTCCAGAAGCAATCGGTGGAAATCAACAGCGCAACAGGAACAGGAAAAGCAAGGGTAAAGGAAATAGACGGTAGAAAGCCCAACCTCACTCTTCTTTTTAAATAAAAGCTAATGTTGCGTCAACATGGCAGAATTACAGTATGACAAATTTAAACGTAGGTGTTTTTGGTGCTGCTGGGAAAATGGGTTCTACTGTCTGTCAGGCCATTAACAATGATGATTCGACGAATCTCACGTTTGCAGTAGATACCAATGGTGCAGGAACTGAAATTGCGAATACTTCACTGGGAATCAAAGGTGCTGTAGATACGCTTGAGGGCACCGATGTGATCGTTGATTTCACAATTGCTGATGCTGCGATGAACAATCTTAAATTCGTAGCTGAGTGTGGTGTACATGCAGTTGTAGGAACAAGCGGTCTTACCGAATTGGATATGGCGGCTCTGAACGAATGTTTTACAACGAGTAACTGCATTGTTGTCCCTAACTTTTCTATCAGCGCAATAATGTTGATGAGGCTTGCGGAAATAGCTACTCCTTACTTCTCAACAGTAGAGATAATTGAGTTTCATCACAACAGTAAAGTTGACGCCCCATCTGGAACGGCACTTGCTACCGCAGAAAAGATCGCGCAAGCCAACGGAAAAGATGTAATCGATCCAACCACCAATCTAGTTTTAGATGGAGCTCGAGGAGGCAAAGGGCAGGGCAATATCCCTATCCATAGCGTCCGAATGGAGGGAATGCTTGCCCATCAGGAGGTCATTTTCGGTGCAGAAGGACAAACTTTGACTATAAGGCAAGATAGCAGCGACAGATCCTCATTCATGCCTGGGGTACTAATGGCCGTTAAAGGGGTCAGCTCATTGAGCGGTGTGAGTATTGGCCTTGAAGCTTTGATGGATGTCTAAAAGAATTATTACGACCATGCTTGTGGTCACAGCGGTTTTGGTCATGGTTTTTTTAGGTATATGGCAACTTGACCGCCATTCGGAAAAATCCAACATCAACGAAAGAGTAAGTTTGAGGTTGGATAACGAACCACTTGCGCTGGCGGATTTAGACATATTGAGAAATGATGATGCCAATCAGATTGAAGAATACGAATATCGGAGCGTCTCTCTTTCAGGACAGTACAAACAACAAGATAGTATTTTAGTACGAAACCGAACATTTAACGGAAGCCCAGGATTCTGGTTATTAACTCCGCTGGAACTCCCCACCGGTCAAATTATTATTGTCAATCGAGGTTGGATACCTATTTCAGCTGAAAATTATGTTGATACAAATACTTCAATATTTCAAGTCTCAGGGGTCTTGCGAAAAACAGAATTAGCAAAGGGGCTCCAACGGGCCGACTTGAGTGACGGAATCCTCAAAAGCCTAGCCAGGGTAGATTTAAGCCGCTACAAAGAGCAGCTAAATTATGAAATTTCTCCTATGTACATACAATTAATTAATCAAACCCCGCAACAAGTCGATGGTTTTCCCAAAATGCTCGATTCACCAAACTTTAGTGAGGGGCAACATCTAAATTATGCAGTGCAGTGGTTTATTTTCGCCACTATCGCAGGACTTGGTTATCCTTTGGTGCTTTGGCGCTACTCCAAAGGAAAAGGCCTAAAAAAACGCAAAGAATCTGACATCCCCATCGACTACCTTTAATAGAAATGAAGAAGGAAAGCCTATACACTGCTAGCCTCAATAAAAGAGAGAAAGGATTGATATGGCCAGATTTGGAAAAGTGCTTACAGCCATGGTCACGCCTTTCACGAATTCTGGTGAACTTGATCTGAACGAAGCTGGACGCCTAGCGCAATGGCTTATCGAAAATGGCAATGACGGACTTGTTATAGCTGGAACCACTGGTGAATCTCCAACTTTAACCCATGACGAACAAATAGCTTTGATTGAAGCGGTCGTAGAATCAACCGATGCTCCTGTCGTGGCAGGTACTGGGAGCAACGATACGAAAGCAGCAATCGAATTGACGCAACGAGCGCAATCTGTTGGAGCATCAGGAATCCTCAGCGTCACCCCCTATTATAATCGCCCTTCTCAGCAAGGCTTATTGAAACACTTCACCCGTATCGCTGAGAATACTGATCTTCCAGTGATGTTATATGACATACCTGTTCGGAGTGGACGAAAAATAGAGACTGCAACAATTCTAGAATTGGTTCATGGGGCGGAAAATATCGTAGCTCTCAAGGACGCAGCAGGTGACCCAGCCGAAACGGCATACTTGCTATCAAAATCACCGGATGGACTTGAGGTCTATTCTGGTGACGATTCATTAAATCTAGCCTTGTTATCAATTGGTGCAGTGGGTGTAGTTGGCGTAGCCACACATTGGTCGGGCCTTGAACATCAAAACTTGATACAAGCTGTTCTGGAAGGTGATTACTCAAAAGCAAAAGAAATTAACCAACAGCTTCAACCATCGTTCGCTTTCGAATCGAGCCTAGAGGCACCTAACCCTATTCCAACCAAAGTCATGATGAATATTCTTGGATTTAACGTAGGAAAAGGGAGGCCTCCAATGGATACTGTTCCCGACTATCTTGAAGAAGTTGCCCGAGACCTAGTCTCTTCAATGGCTGTAGGAGCTTCAATAGATTCCTCCAAGAAATAACGATCCATTATGAGTGAGTCTGTTCAAATTACCTTTCTTGGTGGGCTTGGAGATATAGGAAGAAACTGTGCAGCGATTGAATCTAGAAACCAAATTCTTATTTTAGATTGTGGGCAGCTTTTCCCCGACGAAATGATGTCGGGAGCTCAATCAGTGCTTCCCGACTTAAGTTACCTAGAGGAGAGGCGAGACAAAATCGTAGGTTGCATAGTTACCCACGGGCATGAAGACCATATAGGAGCTCTCCGTTTCGCTCTACAGATAGCTGAATTTCCCATATACGGTTCTGAATTTACCTTGGGTATGGTACGTCATCGACTAGCCGAAGCTGATTTAATTGACAAAGCCGACTTGGTAAGCATCCAAGATGGTGAGGTCGTAAACATCGGCGACTTTAAATGTGAGTTTTTGCCTGTAACCCATTCAACTCCGAAGGGTTTAATCTCAGCAATTCATACTCCTCAAGGCCTAATTGTGCACTCAAGTGATTTTAAGCTGGACAAGAACCCTGTAGATGGAAGACTCACCGACCTAGATCGCATCGCCACGCTATCGAAAGATCCAGGTATTCGCCTTCTGTTGTGCGATTCGACTAATGCTGAACTCAGAGGTTCAAGTATCTCTGAAAGAAATGTCGGAGATGGTTTGCAAGAAATCTTCAGACAACTCCCTGATCATCGGATAATAACAACATGCTTTTCAAGCCACATTCACAGAATCCAGCAAATAATGGATCTTGCAAGGGCCGAGGGAAGGAAAGTAGCAACATTAGGGTTTTCAATGGAACGAAATGTCTCTCTTGCAAGAAGTCTGGGAGTGCTTTCAATTCCGGATAAAGACTTGTTAGACGTCTCTGAGATCGCAACCTATCCGCACAATGAAGTTTGCGTAATTAGTACTGGATCTCAAGGAGAGCCGAGATCTTCTTTGAGCCAGTCAGCTCAAAAATCTGGGAAATGGCTCAAAATAGATAAGAGAGACGCAGTCGTCTTCTCTTCAAGGTCAATTCCCGGAAACGAAAAACGCATCGGCAGGCTCGTCAATAACCTGATTGGGTTAGGAGCCACAGTAATCGACGATGAAACTCTAGATACTCATACATCTGGACATGGCCAAGTTGAAGAGTTGCGTGAATTTCATGAATCAGCTAAACCTGAGTGGTTCGTTCCTGTCCATGGTGAGTTGCGCCACCTCGTAGCGCATAGACAGTTAGCAATAGAGAATGGCATAGAGCCCAGAAAAGCTTTGCTAGCAACTGATGGTGACCAGGTCATTATGGAAGACGCTGGCCTTTCAATTGTCAAAAAGGTGTGTGAAGGACGGTATATCTTTTCTCAGGGGTCCGTAATTGAGACTGAGCATGGAGTTTTTAAAGAGCGCAGTACTCTAGGAAATGAAGGCTGCGTAATCGCAACCGTCTCCATAGATTCAAATGAAAAGTGTTTAGCTACCGCTCCTTGTGTGACCAGCCGAGGGTGGCTGAATCACGGTCTCGCAAGCACATATGAGGAACAAATAGAAGAAGAACTCCTTATCCAATTGAATGTATTGCTTGGGAAAAGAACTGAACTAGTGCAAGATGACTTAGCGCAAAAGGTAAGGCGGGTTACTGGAGCAATGGTTAACGAACTTACTAAAAGAAGACCAATGATCATCCCCATCGTCAATATTATTTCTTGAGTTGCCGTATTTCTCCCATCTTATTTGAGTGCTCTCTATACCCATAAAATGCCCTCTTTAGTGTTACCGTTGGCATATTGTGTCTAAAACAAATCAACAAGAAAAAGACTCCCCTAAAAGGCAAAAAAAAGACAAACGTAGCGTAAAAGAAGATCACACTAGCGTCGTTAAGAAAAATAGTAAAAGTCTAAATTCAACGAATAAACAGCAAAGATCCCTTCTCAAATTAGTAAAAGGTTCTTTAGGGTCTGCTTTCCGAGGACACAAATCAGACCTAATCAGTCTGGGTCTAATTCTTATTGGGATCGTTGCCGCCTTAGGCTTGTATTTCGGAACGGCGGGAGCGGTCGGGAAAGCCTTGGGTCCCTGGCTATTTAGGGCACTTTTTGGCTACATCGGTTACATCGCCCCGGTAGCTCTTCTGGCAGGAGGACTCTATCTTATTTTCGAATCTCCAATTGCGAAATCAATAACTGATGACAAAGACGAGTATGTACCCAGAACAGCACCTATTCTGACCGGCGCTTTACTATTATTTGTAACAATCTGTGGAATAACCCACCTCAACACCGATGCCAGTTCAGCTAACCTATCTAATCTCAGTGAGCTAAAGAATGGTGGAGGGATTCTTGGTTATTTAATTGGCACACCGCTTCGTGCAGCGTTTGAACAAGTAGGGGCAGTCTTTGTGCTTCTAGCGATTGGTCTTTTAGGTATCATTTTAGTAACTGGATTGACATTTCGGGACGCACTAACAAGGGCATGGCTTTTAACAAAGAAGATTGCAACAAAAGTAGTCAATTCAATAAGATTAGCGATGGGGGAGACAAGAGACGAGATTGCTCAACGAACCGGAACTCCCGAGAATCCTACTATCCAGATTGATGGTGAAACCCGTAGCTTAAATGATGGGAAAAAAGGGACAAAGGGAGAGAAAACAAAGAGTAAAGAAGACCCTGAGAAATTATCGAAAGAACCTGAAACCCAAAATAAGGAAAAAAACGACACAGAAACCTCAGCAAAAAATGAAAGCAATGAAGTCTCTGTAACCTCTGGTCAACAACTAGAAATTGAGTTGGGTCCTGCAGCAAAAGGATCAATTTGGAAACTTCCATCTGACAAGATACTTGCCCGTTCGGGCACCCAAAATATCAACGAGAATCTTGTGGAGGAGAGAGGCCGCGCTCTTGAGAGGGCTCTTGCAGCTCATGGGGTAGAAACAAGGCTGGTAGGAATGGTTGTCGGCCCAACAGTAACAAGGTACGAATTGGAACTAGGAGAAGGAGTGAAAGTCTCAAGAGTAACTTCTCTCAACAAGGATATTGCTTATGCCATGGCGTCAGCGGATGTTCGAATTCTTGCTCCTATTCCTGGGAGACAAGCTATCGGAATAGAAGTACCGAACAGCGAGAGACAAATTGTCGCACTTGGTGATGTACTTAGCTCGGTTGAGGCGAAAAGGGCTACACACCCATTAGAAGTTGCTGTTGGGAGAGACATCAACGGAAAATCTATTGTGATGAATCTATCAACAATGCCTCATATTCTTATCGCAGGTGCAACAGGAGCAGGCAAAAGCTCTTGCATAAATAGCATTGTTACTTCAGCTTTAATGCGATCTACACCGGAGAATTTAAGGATGATCCTTATTGACCCTAAGAGAGTTGAAATGTCGCAATATGAACGCGTCCCCCACCTGCTTACTCAACCAGTCGTTGACCCTAAAAAAGCTGCCAACGCTCTTCAGTGGGCATGCAGAGAAATGGATAGAAGATATGAGCTTCTAGCTGAAGTGAAATTTCGAGATATTGCAGGATATAACGCAGCGTATGACAAAGGTGCCATTCAACCGCCACCGAGTGCTATAAATCCTGACGGAAGTCCAAAAACATACTCCCGCTTGCCTTTCATTTTAGTAGTCGTGGATGAGCTATCTGACCTGATGATGGTTGCCCCTAGAGATGTTGAAGACTCAATTTGCAGAATTGCTCAAAAAGCAAGAGCTGTTGGTATCCATTTGGTCGTGGCCACGCAACGTCCCTCAACCAACGTCATAACTGGAGTGATTAAGGCAAACATACCTGCGAGAATTGCTTTTGCTGTTTCGAGTCTAACTGATAGTAGGGTCATCCTTGACCAAGGGGGAGCCGAAAGGCTAGTAGGGCAGGGTGACATGTTACTACTGGATCCGAAGTCCTCAAGTCCGCATCGTATCCAAGGAGCATGGGTAAGCGAAGATGAAGTGAAACGCGTTGTAGGCGCTTGGAGAAAACAATCTGAGCAATTAAAACAAAAGTCAGAAACTGATGAAATAAGTACAGAACCATTGATCACAGATACACCATCTTCTACCTTCGGAGACTCCATTCCAGGAGGGACTACCGGAGATTCTGATGATGATGAACTGCTAGTTAAAGCGATTGATTTAGTAGTCGATTCTCAGTTGGGTTCAACTTCAATGCTTCAGAGGAAACTAAGAGTAGGTTTCGCACGCGCTGGAAGGATAATGGACCTTCTTGAGGAAAGAGGTATCGTCGGCCCAAGCGAAGGCTCAAAACCCCGAGAAGTTCTAATCAGCGCTGAAGACCTGAAACAGGGTCAGCAGCCTGATGACAATACCGCTCATGGATGATAATAGATGTTTATCAATTTACTCTTCGTATTATTAGGAATAGTAGTACTTGTTAAATCTGCAGACCTTTTGGTTGAATCATCTAGCGAGCTAGCAACAAGGTTGGGTATTTCAGCCGTTGTTGTCGGAGCGATTGTAGTCGGATTCGGCACAAGCATGCCAGAGATGGCAGTATCAACAACTGCTGCTGTTAGGGGTGACATCAACTTAGGGATTGGAAATGTCGTCGGCTCAATTATCGCAAATCTGACTTTAGTCTTAGGAGCTACGACGTTTGCAGCTTTGGTTCCGTTGTCAAAGGACTTCCTCAAATTCCATATTCCGTTATCAATGAACGCTGTGTTCTGGTTTTTTGTGTTTATCCAAAATGGACTCCAGAGATACGAGGGATTTATTTTATTAGGCCTACTCGTTGTATCGCTGGTCTTGATAGTCAACGACGGGAAAAGAAGCAAGTCTGACAATAGTTACTCTAAGGGAAACCAACAGTTAGAGTTCGGTGATTCTGATCTCACGACTAGAAAACAATCAGTTACAACCTTAGTAGCCGTGCTTTCTCTGTGTGGCGTAATCGGATCATCGTATTTCATAACTGAGGGCTCAATCGGGCTAGCGGAGGAATGGGGCATCGGAAGTGGTTTTGTGGGAGCCAGCCTTATCGCAGTGGGGACTTCTTTACCAGAATTAGTGGCTTCCATCGTAGCTTTGCGTAAAGGGAAATCAGAAATCATTATAGGAACTATCTTGGGGTCAAACGTATTTAATGGCGCTGCAATAGGCGCCTCAATGGGACTTTTCGGACCAGGCGGCATCAGTGAAACTAAAATTTCAGGCTGGCTATCTGCTGTCACGATCTTAGTTGCAGGTTCAATTTGGGTATGGAAATCCTATACTCCTAACCCCGTAGGAAAGATTTCTGGTTCTGCATTGCTAGTTGTTTATGCCCTTTGGTTAATTTTCGTAGGGATATAACGGAGTAGCGGTCTTGATAGTGCCTCTCGGTTTTAGGGATCAATTTGGATAATATCAAGCAATGAGCGAACGTTATTGGATAGAGACCTTAGGGTGCCCAAAAAATGAAGTAGATAGCGAAAAGCTGGTGGGTACCCTAGATAGGGACGGGATGGTATTAGCAGATTCACCCGAGTCGGCAGATTTAGTAGTCGTCAATACATGCGCATTTATTGAAGATGCTAGAAAGGAAAGTATTGATGCTATCTATGAATTGAACAGCATCCGAAATAAAAACTCTGAATTAGTTGTAACTGGTTGTTTAGCAGAACGTTATGGCCCTGATCTCAAAGAGGCCCTTGGCGAGGATGTGAACGCAGTCTCAGGTTTTGGGGTTCCCGTAAACCTCTCTAGCAAGCCCAAAGTGCCTGCTTTTGATCTACTTAACCTTCCTCGGCCAAAATCAAGTCAACCATGGGGTTACGTGAAGGTGGCCGAGGGATGCGATAGAATTTGCGGCTTTTGCTCTATCCCTTCTTTCAGAGGCCCCCAGCGTTCTCGAACCGTAGAGTCTGTTCTAAGTGAAATTGAAATGATGGAATTATCAGAGGTGGTTCTTGTCGCTCAGGACCTTGCATCCTACGGAAAGGATCAAGAAGGGGACCACGGAATACTTGAATTATACAATGAGGTAACCAAGAGGGTCAGTTGGGTCCGCCTACTGTACCTTTACCCCTCAAGCCTGAATCGTCATTTGATTGCTTCAATAGCTGGAAGTGCAGTGCCTTACTTCGATCTTAGCCTTCAACACGTCTCTAAGCCGCTCCTAAGGAGAATGCGGCGATGGGGTAACGCTGACAAGTTTTCAGAGACTATTCAACAAATTCGACTTCTCAACGAAAACGCCGTATTTCGAACGAATTTTATAGTTGGTTACCCAGGGGAAACCGAGGAAGATCACGATGACCTCTTAAGGTTTATAGAGCAAAATCAAATTGATTGGTGCGGCTTCTTTGCTTATTCTCCCGAAGAGGGAACTTATGCTAACGGACTTGGAGACCATGTAGAAAAAAGTCTTCTACAGGAGCGTTTAATTGAGCTATCAGAATTACAAGATTCAATCACATCCATTAAACGAGATAGTCTCATTGCTCAGGATATTGAAGTTCTCGTTGACGAAGTCGGTTTTGCGCGTAGCTTCAGGGAAGCACCCGAAATTGATGGAATCATAAGGGTCCCAGAACTCCTAGTTCCAGGCCAGTTTGCTACTGTTAAAGTTATAGAAGCTACAGGAACTGATTTAGTAGCTGTAATACCGTAGATAATGTGAGATAATTGCTATTCCTTGTAAGGATAATTAGATGAGTAATTTAACCCCAGCGAATTTAATTACAATCACGCGAATACTTGCCTCACCTATACTATTCATAATTATCCTCTCAGCAGAAAGTGAAAGCGGTGCCTCGTGGGCTGCTTTCATATTCGGAGTTGCTTTAGGAGTTAGCGACGCTTTTGATGGCCTTCTCGCAAGAGCTACGGGTAGCGTTACTAAATTAGGAGCTTTTTTGGATCCATTGGCTGACAAAGTCGTTGTGTTGGGATGCATGATTTCTCTGGTAGCCATTAACCGCTTCCACTTTATTCCTGTACTCATAATTGCGGTAAGGGAATTAGGAATCTCAACATACCGAGTGTTCAAAGCTCGGAAACGAATAGTAATCCCTGCTTCTAAGCTAGCGAAGTGGAAAACATTCTTTCAAGGGTCGACTCTGCTTTTAGCAGTGATGCCACCACTTAAAAATCATGACTGGCTTATAGATACGGTACTATGGTGCGCTGTAGTCATGACTGTGATAACTGGCTGGCAATACATAAGAAGTAGTTCGCTAGCAACTGCAGCAATAAGTGAAAGACAAATTTAATGAAACGTATTAGTTGTGAAGTCGTTGCGGTCGGAACAGAGCTTCTTCTCGGGCAAATTGTGGATACTAACTCATCTTGGATTGGTGAACAGCTAGCGCTAAACGGTATCGACAGTTTTTTCCAATCTAAGGTGGGTGACAATCCGTCCAGAATCAAAAGTGTTCTCCGACAGGCACTGGATCGATCCGATGTTGTAATCGTATGCGGTGGACTTGGCCCCACTCAAGATGACCTTACTAGGGACATGATTGCTGAGGTAATGGGAGTGGAGTTAAGAATGGATGAAGTATTAGTCGAAAAGATATCTGCAATGTTTTCTGGCAGGAACAGGCGTATGCCAGAAAATAATTTGAGGCAAGCAATGGTTCCTGAGGGGGCAGAGCCCTTGCCTGTAATGCCTGGGACTGCACCTGGGCTAAAGGCGCCGGTAGGAGATAAAACTATTTATGCGGTCCCTGGTGTCCCATGGGAGATGAAACAAATGGTTGAATCGTGGATCATCCCTGATATCCGATCTGCTGCTGGATTGACATCAATTATTCGTTCAAAAACATTAAGGACTTGGGGTGACTCTGAATCCGGGTTAGCTGAAAAACTCGGGAAAGATATCGAACGCTTAGATAGGGAAGGGACTGCAACAATTGCGTTCTTGGCTAGTGGCATTGAGGGACTAAAGATTAGAATTACCGCTAAGGGGAATAGCGAAGAAGTCGTTAGTGAAATTCTTGAAGCTGAAGCCCAAAAGGTTTCTAAGACAATCGGTGATGACATCATCTTTTCATATGACGATCAATCCATGGAGGCCACGGTTATCCAATTATGCCGAAGTCAAGGCTTAACTTTGGGTGTCGCAGAGTCAATGACAGGTGGGCTAATTGCAAGCAGGATAACAAACCATCCTGGTTCTAGTGATGTATTTCGCGGAGGTATCATCCCTTATGCTACGCATGTGAAGCAAACGCTCTTAGACGTTTCACCTGGGCCAGTAGTATCAAAATTAACTGTAGAGGAGATGGCTAAATCGGCTTGCGGTGCTTTGGGCTGTGATGTTTCTATCGCTGTTTCTGGCAATGCTGGCCCGACAGCTACGGAAGACGAGGTAGGTAGAGTATGGATGGCAACTTCACTTGACGGGAAAGTAGAATCTTTCACAATTAAATGGCCTTTTGATCGTGACCGTATTAGGCAATTTACAACTATTTCCGTTCTAAATGCATTACGACTCCGTCTGGACGCCCGCTAATAGACTGTCATCTGTCCACCTATCTAGGAATGCCAAGAGGTTCGCGAAAACTTCATTTCTATGTTCAATTAATAAATTTGTTCCATGTTGCTGTCCAGTTAGTAACAAAAATTGTGTTGCTGCTGCAGCATTTTCTAACTCTCTTGCGTCGGAATAGTACGGTCTGTCGTTTTCAGCGACAATAAGAAGTAATGGGATTATCATTGACTTCACGGCTTCAAGAGCATCTATTCTGCCAAACGCTATAGGTGGTGATAGAGCAACAACCCCCTGAACTTGAGCTTCTAAAGCTAACTCAATTACAGCGGTTCCCCCCATAGATGCTCCAATCAGGATAATTTCCTTCGCTCCTTTGGCTCGCATATACGCAACAGCAGCTTCCAGATCTCGGTTCATTCCCGTATCTTTAGTGCCGGTAGATTTTCCATAGCCACGAAAGTCAAACGTAAGTACTTTGTATCCAGAATCAGATGCAATCCTTGCGAAAGGAAACCAAGACGATTGATCTCTCCCTCGCATGTGGGTCAAAATAACACCTATTTCCCCCGATCCAAATATTGACCCCCATAGATCCTCAGAGTCTTCAGTTCGGAAACGTATAACCTCGTCTACTCCAATTACATCCGGAGCAGTTTCACCAATTGATGAGTTCAACGGATCATCTTCAGGCGGCCCATCATCGGATGCGCATGATATCAACCCCAGAAATCCAATGCTCATCAGCATTATCCCAGGTAAAATAAGCTTCAAGACAGGGTCCGTTTAAGTTTGGCCGTCAAGAGGTTTAAGTTTCAGTGAAGCAGAATTCATGCAATACCGTTCACCTGTTGGAGGGGGCCCGTCGTTGAAAATATGTCCTAAATGCGCGCCGCATTTAGCACAAAGGGCCTCAATGCGAGTCATGCCATAGGAATTGTCAACCTTTCGAATAACAGAATCTGTTCCGGCTGACTCAAAAAAGCTCGGCCAACCTGTTCCAGAGTCAAATTTAGTATCACTTACAAAGAGTTCCGCATCGCAAACTATGCAATGGTATTTCCCTTCTTCTTTAGTATCCCAATAACAACCCGTGAATGCCCGTTCTGTTCCTGCATGCTGGGTAACGAAGTATTGTTCGTCTGTTAGCCTACTGCGAACCTCTTGATCATTAATTTCGTATTGCAAAGCTTAACCTTCCCTGAAATTAACAGAATAGTAGACGCTGGTCTGATTACTACGCCACGAAACTTTTTTTAAGGATAACGTTGACCGAACAGACGTTCGTAATTACACTGTTGTAACAGACAGTGTCACACCCCCAAGTTAGGGTCAGTAATAGTAAGTAATTAACCAAGACCCAGAAAAAAATAAGGAAAAAATAATGGAAAATGAGAAAGCTTTAGATTTAGCACTAGGCCAAATAACAAAACAATTTGGAGAAGGTGCCGTTATGAAGATGGGCGAAAAAGCTTCAATGAATATTGAGTCAGTACCTACAGGAGCCTTGGCTCTAGATCTAGCATTAGGCGTAGGTGGGCTTCCTCGCGGAAGAGTAACTGAAATCTATGGTCCTGAATCATCAGGAAAGTCGACTCTTGCTACCCATGTTGTAGCTGAAGCACAAAGGAATGGGGGGATATGTGCTTACATAGATGCTGAGCATGCTATGGATCCAGTTTATGCAAAGGCTATCGGCGTTGATGTGGACGAACTATTGATTTCCCAGCCTGATACTGGAGAGCAAGCGCTTGAAATAGTAGATACGTTAGTGAGATCTGGAGCAATTGATGTAATAGTCATAGATTCTGTTGCTGCTTTAACTCCGAGAGTCGAGTTAGAAGGAGAAATGGGGCAAAGCCATGTTGGGCTCCAGGCTAGGCTGATGTCACAGGCGCTTCGTAAATTGACTAGCAACCTAAACAAAACAAAAACTATTTGTATATTTATCAATCAACTTCGAGAAAAGATCGGGGTAATGTTCGGTTCCCCTGAGACAACCCCTGGTGGTAGAGCATTAAAATTCTACTCCTCAGTTCGTCTTGATATCAGACGCATAGAGTCGCTTAAGTCTGGTGTTGAGATCGTGGGTAACAGAACGCGTGTGAAAGTCGTCAAAAACAAATGTGCTCCTCCCTTCCGACAAGCAGAATTTGACATCATGTATGGGAAAGGAATTAGCCGAGAAGGTTCTCTCCTCGACACTGGTGTAGAGATGGATATTGTTACGAAATCTGGAGCTTGGTACACATACGAAGGCGAGCAACTAGGGCAAGGCCGTGAAAATGCCAAATCGTTCTTAAGTGATAATCCAGAGATCATGATGGAAATTGAAAATAAAATCTGGGCTGTAGTGAACCCAGATGTGGAAGAAGATGCATTTACACCAGCCGATGATGAGCCAATCTCAATAGAGGAGTAAATTATCCTGCCACTTTCATTTAAGGAGTTATTTTCCTCTACCCTGTAAGTGATGGCAAAGAACTACAACATCCAAACCTACGGATGCCAAATGAACGAGAACGATTCTGAGCGTATTGCTGGATTACTAGAGTCAGTCGGCTTAACTAAAACTCCTGAGGTTGAAAACGCAGATGTCGTAGTGATAAATACTTGCTGTATTCGGGAAAACGCTGACAACAGATTCTACGGACATCTCGGGAATTTAAAGAAACTCAAAGAAGCTGACCCTTCCATGAAAATTATGGTAGGGGGATGCTTGGCGCAGAAAGACCAAGAAACTATTCGTGACCGCGCCCCCCATGTAGATGTTGTCTTCGGTACCCATAACCTTGAAAGAGTTGCCGACCTTCTGCTCGAGAGTGATACCGGACCTATTGTGGAGATCATTGATCCAGTTCCTTATGACCTTGATAATTTGGCAAGCGAACCACTTCCCACCCGTCGAGAGGTTGATCATGCCGCATGGCTTACGATTCAAAGCGGATGTGATAACTCGTGCGCGTTCTGCATAGTCCCTCAGGTGAGAGGCCCCGAAATAAGCAGGCCTTTTAATGACCTCCTTACCGAAGCTAGAAGATTAGTTAAAGATGGCGTTTCAGAAATTACCTTATTGGGTCAAAACGTCAATAGCTATGGTCGTGACATAACAATGAAGCTAAGGAACCAAGCCCCCCACGTAACAGATGAGAATCTAGCAGGAGGTAGATGGGCAAATCAGAATAGGAGGTCAGCAAGTCCTCTTTTCGCCGATTTACTCCGAGATATTGGAAATATAGTGGGCTTAAAACGCGTTCGTTACACAAGCCCGCACCCCAAAGACATGAGAGAAGATGTCATGAACGCAATGGCAGGAACAGAAAGCGTATGTGAACATCTTCATTTCCCCTTGCAGTCAGGTAGTAACGTCATACTTGCTGAGATGCATCGAGGGTATACAGCAGAGCGTTACCTAAGTAAGTTGTTCCAAGCCAGATCGATTATTCCCGACTTAGCAGTTACCACTGATATCATTGTCGGTTTCCCTGGAGAGAGCGATAAAGATTTCGAAGATACTTTAGAAATCGCTGCTAGCGCTCACTTTGACGGAGCTTTCACGTTTATCTTTTCTCCCAGACCAGGAACTGAGGCAGCAGAAATGCATGAAAAGTACTGTGACAAAGGAGAAGTTCAAAACAGGTATGACCGTCTTAGGGAAGTAATACAACGATCAGGTTTAATAAAACACCGTGAAAGAATAGGTCGCAACGAAGAGGTCTTTGTCGAAGGACCCAGCAAGAAAAACAACTCATTAGTCACAGGGCGAACAAGGCAAAACAAAGTCATTCATTTCCCAGCGACAGACCTTCCTATAGGAACAGTCGCAATTGCTAGAGCTGAAGACGCAACTCCGAACTACTTAATGGGAAGTTTGGTAGAAATAATCGAGAAACCAAGAGTCAAAAGACGTATACCTGTGGTTTCAGGGTGAAAAAACCAGATTCACCCTCTGGTCTCGCAGTAGTGGGGACAACGGCGTCAGGGAAGTCCCAGATAGCACTGTCTGTGGCAAAAAATATTGGAAAATTTGAATTGGTTTCGCTTGACTCCATGCAAATATATCAAGGCATGGACATTGGGACTGCAAAACCTACGCAAGAAGAACAGTCGTTAATCCCTCACCACATGGTAAATATTGCTCGACCCCATGAAGAATACACCATCAGTCAATTTCAGATTGAAGCAAAAGAAGCAATTGCCGAGATTGAAAGCCGAAGTGTTCGACCCCTTTTAGTAGGAGGAACTGGCCTTTATCTAAGGGCGATCATTGATGAACTGAACATTCCGGGACAATTCCCTGAAACTCGTAAGGAGTTAGAGGAGAACCTTGATACGGGGGCGCTTTACGAAAGACTAACTCAGTTGGACCCATTAGCCTCTTCGAGAATGGAACCTAACAACCGTCGAAGGATAATACGGGCGCTTGAAGTGACAATAGGAAGTGGTATGAGATTCTCAAGTTATGGTCCTGGACTCTCAACTTATGCGGAGATCAACTATAAAATATATGGTTTGCGTTGGGATAGAAAAGTAATTGATCAGCGCATTACCGAAAGATTCCAAAATCAAATTGCGAATGGTTTCTTGAGAGAATGCGAAAAACTAATTGATACCCAAGAGCAACTTTCTCGTACAGCATCTCAAGCTTTAGGCTATAAACATTTATTTAAACATATACGAGGAGAATGCAGCTTTGATGATGCTGTAGAAACGGCTATTAAAGATACGAAAAAATTTGCACGAAAACAAGAAAGATGGTTTCGGCGTGACCCAAGAATAAACTGGATTGATATCAATGAAGACCCAGAAGAATCTCTGCCACTGATCCTAAAGGAATATCAAGTATGAAACTAGCAAAATTTCATGGCTTAGGAAACGAATTTCTGATAGCTTCTATTGATGCTCTTCCCGATAACCCATCCGAATTAGCAAGGATCTTTTGTGACTACTCTGCTGGCCCAGGAGCTGATGGTCTAATTTTCAATTTGCCTATGGAAGACGCAGAGATTGATGCTCAAATGGCCTTGTATAATTCTGATGGAACACGTGCTGAAATTTCCGGTAACGGTTTAAGATGCCTTGCCCATCATGTCTATCTAAAACAAGATATTGAGAAAAATATCCGAATCCGAACTGATGTAGGCGATAGAGAGGCACAGATTCAAGAAGCTCAAACTCCAGTATCTCTTATTCGAGTCGAAATGGGAAGCCCGACGATAGGTTCAGACTTAAATAACTCTGAACTAACTGAGAAGGTAGGTGCTGGATCTATTAAGGCTGGATATGTAGATGTTGGGAACCCTCATATTGTGGTTCAATTCGAAAATATAGGTCTAGTGAATATTGCATCGTTAGGGCCATTAATTGAAAAAGCTTGTAGCGAATCGGGTATCAATGTTCACGCGGTGGAAGTTAGTGATCGATCTTCAATTTTAATGCATACATGGGAAAGGGGAGTCGGAGTAACAAAGGCCTGTGGTAGTGGGGCCGTTGCATCAGCTTGCAAAGCTCAGAATTGGGGACTAGTTGACTCACAAATTCAAGTCGTGATGCCAGGTGGTGAGGCTCAAGTAAAAATTGAAAATCACGAAGTTTACTTAACAGGAAAATCAGAATTCGTTGGCGAGTATGAGGTAACAATAGGTGTCTGAAGAATCTGCAATTGCTTCTTCTGAGTCGCATCGAGGAGGTTTCGGAGACCTAGGTGGTGAAGAGAGGGGATTCATCGACCGTTCCTTCAGAGAGAAAATAATCTTAGTTGGTTTAGATATGGGTATAAGCTCTGACCTATCGATTGCTGCTCAAATGAGTGAATTAGAACGGCTAGTATCAACTGCCGGTGCTGATGTAGTCCACCACGTTGTTCAAAAACGTGAATCCCCGGACCCTGCTACTTTCATAGGAAGAGGAAAAGTAAGAGAGATTTTTGAACTGGCAGAAGAACATGATGCAGACACAGTTGTTTTTAATGATGAACTCTCACCCGCCCAACAAAATAATTTAGAAAAAGCTTTCAAACGCTCTGCGATAGATAGAACTGCTGTGATACTTGATATCTTTGCTCAAAATGCCAGTACTCCAGAAGGAAAAGCGCAGGTCGAATTAGCCCAGCTTCAATACCTGCTACCAAGGTTACGTGGGCGAGGGGTTGCATTAAGCCAACAGGCTGGTGGGATAGGAACACGAGGGCCTGGTGAAACAAAATTAGAGGTGGACCGTAGGAGATTGGTGCGCAAAGTTCATAATTTACAAAAGCAACTTTCCGGAATCCGTTCTACCAGAGAAAACCAGTCGAAACGGCGTCGCAGGTCCGTAAACCAGTCAGTTGCAATTGTCGGTTATACCAACTCAGGGAAGTCGTCACTTCTCAACTGCCTAACTCGTTCCGATGATAATGCTTTAGTCGCTGATCGACTTTTTGCTACCCTTGATCCAGTAACTCGAGCTCTTCAATTGCCCGGTGGCGAAAAAATATTCGTAAGCGATACGGTTGGTTTCGTGCGTAATCTTCCACACCATTTGGTTGAAGCATTCAAAACCACATTGGACGTGGTTACAGAAGCTGACCTCCTTATCCACGTCGTCGATGGGAGCAACTTGAATGCTCAGAAAGATATCGCTGCAGTACGGAAGGTGCTTGATGAGATAGGAGTGACGGCAGACTTACCTGAATTGATCGTATTCAACAAGGTAGATATAAGTGGGAGTGAACCGGCATCGTTTGATTATCCAAACGCTGTTCAAATATCTGCAAAGACTGGGGAAGGGGTTGAAAAAATGATGTCGAAGCTTAGCGACATGCTTCGTTCAAATCTCGATGTTTACGAATTGGCCATACCGCTGACAAGGGGCGATTTGATTGCTCAAGTGCATCGTGAAGCCCAGGTCCTTATTGAAGACGTCCAAGGCGACACGCTCATAATGAGAGCTAGATTGGATGGGTATGCCCAAGCTCGGCTAGGGGGCCTTATCAAGAAAGAAACAGAGTGAAAAATTTTAACCTCCCCCCTATCCGTATGACCTTTTGAATCCTCACCGAGAACTCGCACAAGCACATGAAGGGGGGGTTATCGATCTCTCAGTTGGCACTCCATGTGACCCTCCTCCGAGTGCAGTCATAGCTAAACTGTCGAGTTCAAACTCTGAAAAGGGCTACCCTAAGTCCATAGGTTCCGATGAGTATCTAGACGCATGCCGTGGATGGTTGACAAGACGACTGAATATAAAACCCGACTATACAGAGGCAATTGCCGGATGTATTGGAACTAAAGAATTTGTCGCTTCTGTCCCAAATTATCTTCGCCTCAAATATCCAGAAAAGGACACAGTGCTTTATCCCTCAATTAGCTATCCGTCATATGCGATGGGAGCGTTACTCGCTGGATGTCGCGCTGTTCCGGTTCCAGTCGATAACCAATTGAGATTAGATATAGCTCAAGTAGATGAGGAGGATATCCGAAGAGCTCTACTTCTATGGGTAAATTCACCTTCTAACCCAACCGGTGTCTTGGAAAATATTCAATCTCTAGTTGATTGGGGGCGAAATCATGGTGTTCCGATCTTCAGTGATGAATGCTACGTAGAATTCACATGGGAGAACCCCCCTTCAACGATTTTGGACCAGGGCGTAGAAGGGGTTATTGCAGTTCATTCGTTATCGAAGCGCTCTAATCTCGCCGGTCTGAGATCTGGCTTTTACGCAGGTGACCCCGATATTGTGCACTGGCTCAGTGAAGTCCGAAAACATGCAGGGAAAATGATTCCAGGGCCTGTGCAAGCTGCATCTGCTCTTGCTTGGGAAGATGACATTCACGTAGATAAACAACGAGCGATTTACGAGAGTAGGCTTGAGACGTTACTAGATTTGTTTCAACAACTGGGATACATCGTCAATAAGCCTGAAGGCGCCTTTTATCTTTGGGCTAAAAGTGATAAATCTGACTGCTGGAGTATTCTTGCTGACCTTGCCAAAGAATTTGGTGTTATAGTCACTCCAGGGGACTTTTTTGGCGATATTTCTGAGCAGAATGTGCGTATCGCTGCAGTGCAACCTGACCCGATAATCTCTCTACTGCAAGAGAGAATTCATGCGCGTTTGTAATGGAACAGAGAGTAGAATATATACATGTCAAAAAGTAAATCAGAATTGTCTGATCTCTTTGATCTAACCCATCAACTTGTTTGTATCCCCTCTGAAAGCTTTCAGGAGCAAGAGATAAGTAACTTCGTCGCCAGTAAGCTAGCTGAGGCCCCATGGTTAGACATTTCAAGAATAGGCGACAATATAGTAGCGAAAACTAATAATGGTCAGGGAATGCGAGTCTTGCTAGGCGGACACACCGATACTGTTCCAGCGCAAGGAAACGATCAAATCAGGCTAGCCGAGGACTCTATCTGGGGAATCGGATCTGCAGACATGAAGGGTGGGGTCGCCATAATGTTGTCTCTGGCAATGAATATTCCAGATGCAGCTGTGGATATGACATATGTTTTCTATGCCCGTGAAGAGGTAGCTCGTAAGCACAATGGGTTGCTTGAAATAGAAGCTGCTGATTCGGAATTACTAAGCGCAGATTTAGCTATCTTAGGTGAACCTACTTCAGGAAACATTGAAGCTGGCTGCCAAGGAACCATGAGATTCACCCTTGAACTTAAAGGGGAGCGAGCCCATACTGCACGACCCTGGATGGGTAGAAACGCGATTCATAGATTGCACCATGTTCTTTCTGCAATCGAAAATCATGAAAGTCGAAACCCAGTAATTGAAGGTTGCCAGTATCGTGAGGCTTTGCAAGTAGTCAAGGTGGAGGGAGGAATAGCCGGTAACGTTGTTCCGGATTCCAGCACCTTGACAATTAATCATCGCGTAGCTCCCGATCGGGACCTTGGCACTGCTGAAGAGGAAATCAGAGAGTTGTTAGCCCCATTTATGGAGGATGAGGATCAGCTATTAGTCGTAGACTCAGCACCCCCAGCTCGACCAGGATTAGATAATCCTATCTTGGCTTCAATGATCGCAAAACACCATCTTGATGTGGAGGCAAAGTTAGGTTGGACAGATGTGGCTTTTTTTGATGAGCGGGGAATACCTGCAGTCAACTTCGGCCCTGGTGACGCTACTCTCGCACACACCAGAAATGAACAAATTGAACGATCATCTATTTATCAATGCTATGTAGCTTTAAAACAAATGATCACTGAAGGTGTCTAAAGTTTTCTGAGAACAGACACAACTTTTCCGTAAAGAGCAATATCTCCTGAAGAGAAAAGCATCGGCGACATTGTGGAATTTGCAGGTGTGAGGGTCACTTCGCCGTTATTTTTCGAAAAGGTCTTTACCGTTGCTTCACCATCTGGAATTCCAGCTACGACGATATCACCGTCATTTGCAGTAGATTGCTTTGAAGCCACAACATAATCTCCGTCAAGAATTCCAGCCTCAATCATGGATTCACCACGCACACGTAGCATGAAGAGTTCTCCATCGCCTGTGAAATCTGAAGGGAGTGGCATAACTTCTTCAATATTCTCTGCTGCTAAAACACCGGTTCCAGCAGCGACATCCCCAACAAGTGGAACATGGGTGACTGGCCTACGGTCAATGATGGCACCTGAACCCGCATCCCAATGAACTTCGATAGCTCTAGGTTTCGTTGGATCACGCCTGATATAGCCGCGATCTTGAAGAGTGCTTAAATGAGTGTGGACTGTAGCAGGGGAATTTAGTCCTACAGCTTGCCCGATTTCTCTTACTGTTGGAGGAAACCCATTTTCCTTTATGGTTTGGTCTATGAACTCTAGGATCTTACGTTGTCGGGGGGTTGGTTCTTTAGCGGTCATAAAATTCCTACCTTTTAGAGTTGTATTTAAATTACATGGTTGTAATCGAACGTATGTTCGCATATAGTAGAACACATGTTCGTAGAACTAATGTTCGCCGAACAATTGTTCGGTGTCAAGTAATTGTAAAAAAATGTCACACCAGCCTGAGAGGATAAAGGCATGCAAAGCACACTTCAATTCAATCCCAATTACGAAAATGACTTTTATTTTGATTGCAACCTTCAAACTGAAGATCCGGTATCTCAAAAGAGGCTCAAGATTCAGCAAGAACGTCCCATCCAACCTAAATATGGTATCCGTCGAGTCTTAGCAGGAGTCATGCTTGTTATTCTTGGTGCCCTCATGTGGACAGTACTTGCTCATGTTACCGGGCTGAATAATGAAACTGTAGGAGCTGACATATCTCCCGACGCTCCTCAAGAAATCTATATCGTTCAGTCCGGTGACACTCTCTGGTCAATAGCTATGGCAATAGATGGAGACGGAGACCCTAGAAATACCGTAGATAGGTTGGCAGAAATGAATGGTGGAAGTTCACTTTATATAGGTCAACGCCTAATTCTGGGGAATTAGAGAAGAATTTGAAAGGGTCAACGACTAGCGAGACCCTTCTGAATTCATCGGATTCTTAGATACCGGCAGAAAATAAAATCGTTGACCAAAATCCGTCTGACTTCCTTCATGTGCCCATTTGGGTAGTTTATGTCGGTGGTAACTTTCTCAACACTTTCATCATCACTATGGAAAGGACTGATAGTGATACATAGCTCATCAAAAAGGTCGTCAGATACCAACTGCTTATTGATTGAGGGGCCGCCTTCAACCAAGACAGTTTGCTTAGGTTCCGTAGATAGTTGATTAATGGCTCTTTTGAAATCTACACGCTCTTCACCAGCTAAGATAATTTCGTATTTTTCTGAAAGCAGTTTTCTTTTTGCTGCTGGTGACGACTCAGAAGTGATCAGAATAGGAGAGTATCGGTCAGATGCAAAGAGGGGAACCTTAGGATCAATTTCTAAACTGTTGCTAACGACAGCAACTCGAGGAGTTCGATCTCTACCAGTTGCCTCTCTAAGACTTTTGATAGCTTCAGATAACTCTGGCGGATTATATTTTTCTTCATGGACCGTCTTCAGTCCAACTAAAATAAAGTCTGCGACCCCTCGTAGAGTTTTAAATAAAGCTCGGTCCTCTTCTCCACCTAATTTCCCCGAAAGACTATCAAGAGTCGCTAAACCGTTTGAAGATGCAATCATGTTTAGCATTACCCATGGTCGGCTGTCAGTATGAGATCTTTTATCGTGAGTATAGATTTTCGTGAGTTCCTCTATATCGGTTTGAATAGCAATCGCTCCTATCTTTTCTGTGGAAAACATCAAGGTATTTCCACATGGAAATCCCCATTGAATTCCTATGGTAATCCACAGTCCACTTTAGCTAGATTAGCTTTCAGTGACGGATCTAAACGCCTATTGGCGGAACGGTGGCAGATTAAAAATGCAAAAAGAAAACTTTATTTGTTTCTTTTGTGGCTTTCTGCTTGGGAGCTTCGGATGTTAATCATGCCGAAGGGCCTCTCAACCTGTCTTTGGAGCAGGTCCGTCACAACATTCGAGATAATTATTAATTTTAAGAGGTATCCGTAACATGAGAGAATTTGTTGAAACACCGTCAATAGGTTTTAGTAGGCGATTGACCGATGGAGAATCAAATCCTTTTGACATGGTGGAATGGGATACACGCGACGCTGCTATTACTAATTGGCAGGATGGATCGGTTGCCTTTGAACAAAAGGACGTGGAGTTCCCTACTGATTGGTCATTGAATGCAAGCAATATCGTCACTCAGAAATACTTCTGGGGTGCAGCAGAAACAGAGGATAGAGAAAAGTCACTGAAAGACCTTCTGAGTCGTGTCGTAAATCAAATAGTTAGCTGGGGTGATGACGAAGGTTATTTCACTAGCAACAATGAGAAGAGTGTCTTTGCTGAAGAGTTGGTCGCACTATTGCTCCTCCAGAAAGCATCGTTTAATTCTCCAGTTTGGTTTAACATCGGCGTGCCTGAGCACCATCAACAAAGCAGTGCTTGCTTCATACTCTCTGTTGACGACACTATTGATAGCATCCTAAATTGGTACGTTGAAGAAGGAAAGATTTTTAAAGGTGGCTCAGGTTCAGGAGCGAATCTGAGTCGAATTCGAGCAAGCTTTGAAGAAATCTCCGGTGGTGGAACTCCTAGCGGTCCTGTCAGTTTCATGAGAGGTGCTGATGCAAGCGCTGGAACTATCAAATCTGGGGGGACGACAAGACGCGCAGCAAAAATGGTAATGCTGGATGTTGACCACCCTGACATTGAAGAATTTATTTGGGCAAAAGCTACTGAGGAGAAGAAAGCAAGGGCCCTTACCGAAGCAGGTTTTGACATGGGTATTGATGGTAAAGACTTATTCTCTTTGCAATATCAGAATGCTAATAATTCTGTCCGAGTAACTGATGAATTTATGGAAGCAGTGATTAATGACGATGATTGGCATCTGAAAGCTAGAACTTCTGGCCAAGTAGTGAAGGCGCTTAAAGCAAGAGACCTATTTCAACAGTTAGCTCAGGCATCATGGGAGTGTGCGGATCCGGGTATCCAATTTGATACAACTATCAATCGATGGCATACGACTCCAGTAAGCGGTCGTATCAACGGGAGTAACCCGTGTAGCGAATATATGCACTTGGATAATTCCGCATGTAATTTAAGCTCACTGAATCTTTTAAGCTTCCTGAGCGAAAATAATGAATTTGATGTTGATGGGTTCAGGCATGCAGTTCGCATAATGATAACTGCACAGGAAATACTCGTATCTCCATCGGATTACCCGACTGAGACAATTGGGGAAAATGCCAGAAAATTCCGTCAACTAGGACTCGGGTATACGAACTTAGGGGCATTATTAATGGCCTTAGGGCTGGCGTATGATTCCGAAGATGCGAGAAGCTTGGCAGCTGTGTTAACTGCAATAATGACTGGGGAAGCATACAAAACCTCTGCCCAAATTGCTGCAAGGTTAGGCCCATTCGAAGGTTACGAGCTGAATAAAGAGGCTATGCTGTCCGTGCTTAATGCTCATAGAGACGCAATTGATCTCATCCCTGATAATGAAGCGATCCCGCCAGCGCTTCGTGCAGCTGCTTTGGAGGTTTGGGGAAATGCAGTTCGGTTCGCTGAACAAAATGGTGTTCGGAATTCCCAAGTATCAGTTCTTGCACCTACTGGAACCATTAGTTTCATGATGGATTGCGATACTACAGGAGTTGAACCAGATCTTGGTTTGAAAAAGACAAAGACCCTTGTTGGTGGGGGCACAATGTCAATTGTCAATCAAACGATTCCCAAAGCCTTAGAAACCCTTGGATATGACCTGATTCAGCGAGATGAGATTCTTGAATGCATTGAGAGAAACGGAAGTGTCAATGAAGCTCCGCATCTGAAAGAGGAGCATCTGCAGGTCTTCGCATGCTCAATGGGTGACAATTGTATAGCGCCATTGGGTCATATAAAAATGATGGCAGCTGTTCAGCCTTTTCTCTCTGGAGCGATTTCGAAGACTGTTAATCTTCCTCATTCTGCATCAGTAGAGGATGTTCAAGAGTTGTACAAGGCATCATGGGAATCTGGGATAAAAGCAGTTGCGATTTATCGAGATGGTTGTAAGGTCGCTCAGCCTCTGACGATAGATACCACTGAAAAGACTTCTCCCTCTGAGATTGCCAGAGGCGTGGGGTCTAATGCCGTTCGGCCTCAAAGGGAACGATTACCCCGTTCGCGATCAAGCAGAACATTTGAGTTTCGCGTGGCTGATTGCAAAGGGTTCGTTACCGTCGGAGAGTATAGCGATGGAAGGCCGGGTGAAATCTTTATTCGAGTAAGCAAGCAAGGAAGCACATTAGCTGGGATTATGGATGCATTTGCCATGGCGGTAAGTCACGGTTTGCAATACGGTGTCCCATTAGATGCTTATGTTGCAGCTTTCGTTGGAATGAGATTCGAACCTGCTGGTATTACCGATGACCCTGAATTGCGAATAGCGTCAAGCCTTATTGACTACCTGTTTCGTCGATTAGCGGTTGAATACATGCCATTAGCTAAGCGTAGATCGCTAAATATTGTAACCAGTGACGAGCGAACGCAACCGACCTTGCCAGGTGTCGAAGAGGTAGCGGAGGCCTCTGCTAATCATGCAACCATTCTTCCTGACCCTCCATCAAGCGAGACTGCGCATGAAGAACATTACCTCAGCTACGATGCTCCGTTTTGCATGCAATGTGGAACGGGAATGCAAAGGTCAGGTAGTTGTTTTACATGCCAAAGTTGCGGGTCTACGAGTGGTTGCAGCTAGAGACTTCCCGAAACAAGCGGCTAGATCAGGAACGCTATAAGTGAGTGACCTATTTCTCGTAGACCTTGACCGTTTACGGTCAATAAAGGGAATGAAATGGACAAAGTATGGTAAGGACATTCTGCCTGCATTCGTAGCTGACATGGATTTTGAACCCCCAAAAGCTTCCTATGAGGCACTAAAAGAGATGGTTGAACTACAAGACTTCGGGTATAAATTTAACCATATCGACCAGTTGATACCAGCATGGACCAAGTGGATTCTGAAACGTGATGGGATTGAATTTTCGGAATCTGAATGTATGGTCTTTACGTCTGCGATACACGCATTGGAGGCCGTGATGGTTCTACACACAGAACCTGGCGACGGCGTAGCTTTATTTTCACCGGTTTATCATCCGTTTGCCAAAGCTATTGAAAGCGGAGAGCGCAAGCTAGTCGATGTCCCTTTAAGAGAGAACGACTGGAGTATTGATTTAGAAAATTTCAAAAGGCTAGCTGAATCGGAAATTAAAGTTGTTCTTTTTTGTCAGCCACACAATCCGACAGGGCATTTATTTTCAAGTGGTGAAATTTCGGAGTTTGCCGAGATCGTAATCAAAAATAATTTATTAGTAATTAGTGATGAAATATGGTCTGACCTTATCTTTGATGGCCAATCGCATCAATCTCTAGCAGCATATGGAAAAGGCCTAGAAAGTCAGGTTGTAACTGTTGGGTCAGCGAGCAAGACATTTAACCTTGCCGGAGCTAGATGCTCTGTGTCTCATATAGGGAATCCTTCAATCAGAAAAAAATTTTCACAGCTACCCGACCACTATTTCGGCCAACCCAGCTCATTTGGCGCTGCTGCAACAGTTGCTGCATGGGAGTCGGGCGAGCTTTGGCTCCAAAAGGTCTTAAGATACATACAGGGCAATAGAGATTTCGTATATGAAGCTTTTTCCTCAACCGAGATAGGTATGAATTTACCTCAAGCAACGTATCTTGCCTGGCTAAATTTTGCTGAGACTCGTATTTCCCAAAACCCATCCAAAGTTATTCTGGACGAAGCACAAGTTGCATTAGAGCCGGGTATTAAGTTTGGTAAACAAAGTGAATCATACGCACGTCTTAATTTTGCAACAAGTCGCGAATTGCTTGAAACCATAGTTGACCGTGTGTTGACAGTCGTTGATTAAAACCTATGGCCAGCAGTCGCTGTTCTCAATAGTGATATTGCGCTAGAGTGCAAACATCTGCAAGAAGGAGTAGTGATGAGAGCAGCAATCCTAAGAGATGACAGCGGTACTTTAAATATCGAGGACGTCACCATTGATAAACCTGACCGCAACGAAGTGCTTATAAAGACAGTTGCTTCAGGGTTATGTCACAGCGATCTTCACTTCATAGACGGAAGCTGGTCCTTTCTAGCTATGTACCCCATGCTTTTGGGTCACGAAGCTGCAGGCGTCGTTCAAGCTGTAGGTGAGGACGTTGTCGGTATCCAGACAGGTGACCACGTGATTACCTGCCTATCAATGTTCTGCGGCTACTGCGAACGCTGTTTGACGGGGCACAGCTATATTTGCTCAGAAAGACAACAAGTTCAAGGCCGCCAATCTGGTAACCAGCCACGGATTACTGACCACGAAGGCACCGAAGTGAACCAGTTTACAGGCATAGGCTCTTTCGGCGAAGAGATGCTCGTACACCAGAATGGAGTAGTAAAGATAAATAATGAGATGCCACTAGATAGAGCTGCATTAGTCGGGTGCGGAGTCACAACTGGAGTAGGAGCTGTTTTCCGAAGTGCAGAGGTTAAGCCAGGCTCCACTGTCGCAGTCGTTGGGTGCGGAGGTGTTGGTATATCAACTGTTCAAGGTGCTCATTTAGCAGGTGCGCGACAGATTATCGCTGTCGATTTAGAACAACAAAAGCTGGATTGGGCAACTCAGTTAGGGGCCACACATACTGTCAATCCAAATGATGGAGATCCAGTAGCACAGGTCCTTGAACTTACTGGAGGCGGTGTCGACTATAGCTTTGAAGCTATAGGACTTAAACAAACAGCAGAACAAGCATATGGAATGATTCGAGCTGGTGGACTGGCAACCATCATGGGCATGATTCCACCTGGTGTAAATCTTGAAATACCTGGTGCTGACCTTTTCCTGTCAGCCAAGAGATTGCAGGGGTCGATAATGGGATCAAACAATTTTAAGGTTGACATGCCACACCTCTGTGACTTATACCTAGGGGGAAGGCTAAAACTCGACGAAATGGTTTCACGCACTATTACGCTAGATGAAATAAATGATGGGTTTACTGCTATGAAAAATGGTGAAGTTGTGAGAGCAGTTATTGATTTTGGAAGCTAGCAGCGCTTAAAAGAAGGAGAAATGACCTCCTGCCCAACACTAGAAACAAAGCGGTTGATCCTCCGTCCCTTTAACGATAATGATCTTACAAGTTATTCCATCATGATGAATACTCCTGAGTTACGGCATTCTCTTCGGACCCCTGATGAGGAAGGGATATCAGAAGCTTGGAACTCAATGGCCCGGTGGCTTGGACAATGGGAACTGCATGGAACCGGTCACTGGGCATTAGAAGAAAAGATATCTGGAAATTCTACCGGGAGAGCAGGTTTGCACAGCCCAGAACGCGAAGATTGGCCGGGTGTAGAGGTACGGTGGGCACTCCATCCTGATTGGAGGGGGCAAGGTTATGCCACGAAGACAGGGGAAGAAGCTATCCAATATGGATTTGATGAACTCAGACAGGAATGTCTTTTCAGTACTATTTTGTCGGATAATCATCGGTCCCAATCTGTTGCTAAAAGGCTAGGATTTATTTTGGTTGAGACGAAAGTTCTCTCGCATTACCCGCACAAACAACATGGGATCTGGATGATAAAGAGATGAGAAAATCTACTTTGGGAGAAGGTAACTCTGGTTGGTGGGACGGGGCAATTGGTTATGAGGTATACATTAGGTCTTTTGCTGATAGTAACGGCGATGGAATAGGCGACCTGCAAGGACTAGCATCAAAACTTGAGTATCTAGCATGGTTAGGTGTTGATCTCGTTTGGGTATCACCCTTTTACCCCTCTCCAATGGCAGATTTTGGCTATGACGTCAGTAACTATTGCGATGTTGACCCGATATTCGGGACTTTAGAAGATTTTGATTGCCTTGTCACCGAAGTACACAGACTTGGCATGCGGCTACTGATAGATCTGGTACCGAACCACTCATCAAGTGAGCACGAGTGGTTTATTGATTCAAGATCATCTATGGACAGCAATAAAAGGGGTTTCTATCACTGGAGGGACCCGTCCCAAAATGGCGGGCCGCCTAACAACTGGGTTTCCCACTTTGGGGGTTCGGCATGGACATTTGACGAGCTAACGGAACAATATTATCTACATCTATTTCTTCCAGAGCAACCAGACCTGAACTGGAACAACCCAAATGTAGTGAAAGAATTTGATAATATCCTTAAATTCTGGCTTGCAAGAGATGTAGACGGGTTTCGAATAGATGTAGCGCAAGGGCTTGTAAAAAATATGCTTATGGCAGACAATCCGCTCCGTTACCCATTGAATAAAGACATGAGCCCTCGGGAGGTCTTCGCTTCATACGATCACCGCTATGACCTTGATCAGGCAGGGAACACTGAAATCTATCAACGTTGGAGAAAAATAGCTGATGAAAATGATGCGCTGCTTTTGGGAGAGGTGTACCTGCGTGATAACGACCCCAATAAAGTAAGTCGTTATGTTGCTTCAAAGGATTCTTTGCACAGAGCGTTCTATTTCGCACCTATGCATGTTCCTTGGTCTCCTGACCCTATGTGGGACACTTTTCGTGACGCTCTTGATGCAGCCCCTGAGGACCTCTCTTGGGCACTAAGCAGTCATGATGACCCTCGAGCACCCACACGATTTGGAGGAGGGGAAGAGGGGAAACAAAGAGCACTAGCGTACTCAGTACTTCTATTATTTCTTCCCGGACTTCCATTTATCTACCAAGGGGATGAGCTCGGTTTAGAAAGCATCTTGGTTAAGCCAGAGGATCAAGCTGACCCTGTTGCGCTTAGAAACGAAGATAGCTCTGACGGAAGAGACGGCGCAAGGTCTCCGATCCCTTGGCACGCTGGGGAGAATTTGGGTTTCTCCACCGGTAAACCTTGGCTTCCAATAGGCGACCGGTTAGAAGAGGAGACAGTTGATTACCAGAGGTCTGATCAAGAGTCGACTTTATTCAAATATAAGGAATTATTTGAATTCCGGGCAGAACGGTTGGACCATAGCTCGCCGTTGAAATGGATTACATCGCGGGACTCAACGGTCATTGCTTTTACGAGAGCTGATATTCTTTGCGCTATCAATGTTGGGGACCAAAGTGAGAAATTGAATCTAGGAAAAGAAATGTCCCGTATCAAGTTTTCGGTAGGGGATGTCACCTTTAGTGAGGGGATTCTTGAACTCGGATTAGCCTCAGCGGTGATCTTAATGTCAGGCGCTTAGCGACCTAACTAAATTGATCATCTCAAAAACAGCCGAGGCCGCCGCTGACCCCTTATCTCCCGTTGAGCCATCGTGGTCAATATAAGAAACATCTGACCGTTGGAGAGCTTGTTCTAAAGTATCAGTTGTTAGGACTCCAAATGCTATGGGAACGCCGGTGTCGATACTTACTTCACGAACTCCTCTTGCGCATTCGCCGGCTACAAACTCAAAGTGGGGAGTCCCCCCTCTAACTACAGCTCCTAACGTTATTATCCCGTCTACATTTGTGTTCTTTGCAATGGTACTGCAGGCATAAGGGATCTCGAAGGCACCAGGAACCCAGTAAGTGTTTATCGAATCAGAGGCGATACCCTGTGATTCAAGATAAGATTTCGCACCGCTAATTAGTCTTTCAGTGATCTCTAAATTGAACTTTCCAGCTACGATAGCGATACGTAAAGTTTGACCCCCATCAATTTCAGTGTTTCCCTGAGTCATCTAACGGTCCTTTGAAGTATTGCTTTTGTCCATCAGGTGTCCCATACGTTCTTCTTTTGTCTGGAGATATCTCACGTTCTCAGGGTTTGAATCGCTTATAAGCGGAACTCTTTCAACTATCTCTAGATTGTACCCTTGAAGCCCTCCATACTTAGCAGGGTTATTTGTTAGGACTCGCATCTTTTGAATTCCTAAGTCAGCAATTATCTGGGCACCTATTCCATACTCACGAGAATCAGGGGCGAATCCCAGAGCGACATTAGCATCAACGGTATCCATGCCTTCATCTTGGAGAGCGTACGCGCGCATTTTATGACCAAGCCCGATCCCTCGGCCTTCGTGGCCTCTGAGATAAACTATGGCTCCACTTCCGTTTTCAGCAACAAGTTTCATCGCAAGGTCTAGCTGAGACCCACAATCACACCGAAGGGAACCAAGAACGTCTCCCGTTAAGCATTCCGAATGTACTCGAACAAGTGGAATTTCATTTTCGTTTACTTCGCCAAAAACGAACGCTAGGTGCTCTACATCATCTAAAGAACTTCGATAGATATGGGCAGAAAATTCACCGTATATTGTGGGGATCCGAGCAGATGAGAACCGTTCTACGAGTCTTTCATGGCGGTTTCGGTATCTGATCATGTCAGCAATTGAAATAATTGGGATGCCATGGGTTTGGGCAAATTCGATAAGTTCCGGTAAGCGAGCCATTGTTCCATCGTCCGAAACTATTTCACATAGTACCCCAGCAGGGGCTAGCCCTGCCATTGTTGCCAAGTCAACTGCAGCTTCTGTGTGTCCGGCCCTCTTTAGAACTCCGCCTGCTCTGGCTCTGAGAGGGAAGACGTGTCCTGGTCTGGCAAAACCGCTTGCAGCAACATGTCCGTTTGCAAGTGCCTTGCAAGTCAATGAACGGTCGCTTGCTGAGATCCCAGTACTCGTTCCTTCGGCTACATCTACAGAAATTGTGAAAGCTGTACCCATAGCTTCGGTATTATTCGCAACCATAAGTGGCAAATGAAGAGCATCCGCTCGTTCGTTTGTGATAGCGCAGCACACAACACCACTTGTGTATTTGACCATGAAAGCCATATCTTCGGCGGTGACCGATTCGGCAGCGATAATAAGGTCTCCTTCATTTTCTCTATCTTCGTCATCAACGACGACCACAAACTGGCCTGCTGCAATTGCGTCTATGGCTTCTCTTATGGTGTTGAGTTCAGACATTTATGGTCGTTTCCTTTTCGTTATAGTTGAGTTGTCGCCCAATGTATTTAGCGAGGATGTCAACTTCAATATTCACTATATCGCCCACTGACTTTTGGTTTAAGTTCGTCGCATCCCAGGTATGAGGAATTATTGCAACGGAGAACTTATCAGTAGAGACATTTGCAACAGTGAGACTGATTCCGTCAATTGCAATTGACCCCTTCTCACAGACATAGCGACCCCAGTCATCGCCAAGATCAAATTCGTACCGGTAAGACCCGTCATCTTCATTTGAAATATTGATTATTTGAGTGGTGCAATCTATGTGTCCCTGGACTACGTGCCCTCCGAATCGCCCTTCCGACTTGAGGGGTCGCTCTAAGTTAACTTTGCTTCCTTGGCTAAGGGTCCCTAAGTTGGTTCGGCTCATTGTTTCCGGCACAGCATCAGCAGACCAAGATGTGCCATCGTATTCTGTTACCGTCAAGCAGCACCCGTTTACTGCTATGGATGCGCCGATAACAATATCTGCGATAACGGTTTTTGCATTAAGGGTGATCCTCACTCCAGATCCGGAGGGAGTTATTTTAGAAACTATTCCGACCTCTTCGATTATTCCTGTAAACACTTGTCTCCTTGACCATCGGTACGAGAAGGAGAACAGGCAGGTTTAAGCCTTTCAATTTCCTCTCCCATCCGGACTATAACCGTCGGCTTTGGATTTTCACCAAATCAGTCAATTTGCAAAAGAGACTCGTGGGCTTGACGCTGAGCGCCTTTACCACCGGTTGGGAGTTTCACCCGTTCCCGAGGATTTATTATGCACAGTCGTGCTATGTGTTTATTAATGTATACCATTAATACAGGATATGCAAGTTTCTTCTTATCACGAAAGTGGTATCAGAAGATGCTGGGAGATATCGCCTACTAAAGAAACGTTGATTTCCCTGATTTCGAAATGCCATTCATCGTCCTCAAAGAGAAATGTATCTTCATAGGAACCGGTGATGATAGGTTGAAGAGGAAAATCGTCAAGTTGTTGAAAAACGGTGTAGTAGGAGGAAGAGGAAGCAGAATTACCATTTATATCTAGCGAAATGTTAGTGGTTGAGTGATGAGTTTTGGGCGTTCCATCGTCGTAGCGTCGTGTTGTCTTTTCATATAGTTCTTTAATTCCTAGACTTCCTGAGATTTCAGTAATTTGTCCATTATCTTTGAACACAATTTTGCCTTGTTTGAATAAAGCTCCAATTCCGTCAAAATCACCCAAGTCGATAAGGCGAGCGTATTTGTAGATTAGGTTACTTATAGCTATCTGGTCGCTCATATACGCACATGATACTTCCTAAGAAGTAGGGTGTCCTTGAACAGTTACACTAAAACTTTGAATAACATGAGAGATACAAGAATATGTTGATGTCAATACCAAGTCCGAGCTCAGGCTCATTAGACCTAGGGCCTATTACTCTTAGGATGTATGGTTTCATGATCGCTCTCGGAGTAATCGCAGCAGTCTGGCTCATGGGTAAAAGATTTATGATTAAGGGAATAGACCCAGACCATGCTTCTGGCCTGGCTATGTGGATAGTACCCGCAGGGATCATTGGGGCGCGTGCCTACCATGTAATCACAGATTGGAGACGCTTTGAGGGTAATTGGGGTGAAGCCGTCCAAATCTGGAACGGAGGATTGGGGATTCTCGGTGGAGTTATCTTTGGGATAGCGGCAGCTTTCTTGTATTGCCGAAAGCATGACTTAGACATCAAAGAAGTGATGGATGGCGTAGCGCCAGCCTTAGCGCTAGCGCAGTGCATAGGGCGATGGGGAAACTACTTCAATCAAGAACTATTTGGGCGTCCAACAAATTTACCCTGGGGTCTTCAGATTGATCAGCGAAAACGACCAATAGAGTATGTTGCAGAAGATGCATTCCATCCAGCATTCCTCTATGAATCATTGTGGAATGCTCTAGTCGTACTCACGCTAATAAAATTAGGAAAATCAGGAAAGCTTCCCAGTGGCTTGTTGATGGCGGCTTATTTTGCGTTCTATTCGATTGGTAGGTTATGGATTGAAGCTCTGCGAATAGACGAAGCTACAAAACTTATCGGTCTCAGAATTAACATCTGGGTCTTTACAGCAGTCCTCTTATCAAGCGCTGTTACTCTTTTAATAGGATCACGACGAAATATGGAGCCAAGTCGGTTAGCCGAGTCTAAGACCGCTGGGTGAAGGAACTATCCCTAATCACTGCATCATTACTTTTATTCATGTAACTTCAAGATGGACCTATGATTCCCGAGAACCCATATGAAGATAGATTTGAAAGGACATTTGCGTTCATTGATTTATCTGGCTTTACCCACTTCACTGATATCATGGGAGACAAGGCAGCGCTTGAAGAAATAAACACGTTCAGAGCCATAGTAAGAGAAATAGCTTCCAAAAAAGGAATTCGGATTGCCAAATGGCTGGGTGATGGTGCAATGCTTGTTGCCGTCGAACCTGAAACAGCTACAGAAGCGATAATGGAAATGCAAGGGCGAATGGGAGAAATACACGAGCAACTATCAATGCGAGCCGGTCTCGCATCCGGAGCCGTCCTAATGGTCGACGGGGAAGATCATATCGGAAAGGCTGTTAATTTAGCTGCACGTCTTTGTTCAATGGCCGACCCTAGTGAAGTACTCGCTACTAAGGAGATGATGACAGCACTTATGGTCAACACTCCATCGGAGTCTGTTGGAATGCGGGATATTGATGGCTTTAGCAAACTGGTTGAAGTGGTCCGTTTAGAGATGCCGGACTTTTAACTACCCAAACTAAGAAACAAAGGTAAGAACAATAAGCTTGACATAATCATGAATATTGATCAGGCAATTAATAACGGATGAGAGTATGAGTAATCAACAGTGGATAAACCTTGGTGTAGATCAACAAATCGTTAGTTCGTTAATCAAGCGGGGGATCAACACACCTTTCCCCATACAGGACCTCACCATTCCTGATGCACTCCAAGGAAATGACGTGTGCGGTAAGGCCAAAACAGGTTCAGGAAAAACACTTGCATTTGGTATACCAATGGTACAAAACCTTGATCAACCCTCCGGAGAGACTGACCCGAGAGGACTAATCATGGTTCCTACACGTGAACTCGCTACACAAGTTAAGGAGGAACTTGACCCCCTCTTACACGGGAAATCGTTGACCGCAGCAGCAATCTATGGCGGGGCAAACATAGAAGAGCAAATCAAAGGCATCAAGCGAGGCGTTGATATCATTGTTGCAACTCCTGGACGCATGATTGATCTTTTAGAAAGAGAAGAGATTTCTTTACAATCTCTTGAAATGGTAGTTCTTGACGAAGCCGACAGAATGGCCGATATGGGATTCCTGCCACAGGTTGAGTGGATTCTTCGCCGTGTTGAGCGCAACCATCAGACTCTTCTTTTTAGTGCAACCTTAGATGGGGTCGTCAACACCCTTATCCAGCGTTATCAAAACAATCCCATAATGCATGAGGTTGAAGCTAAAGAAATAACAGTTGAAGAGATGACGCACCGGTTTTTGCATGTTCATGAACGAGACAAAGTAAAAGTTGCTGCGGCTATCGCTCGACCAGTTTCAAGGACACTAATCTTTTCGAATACAAAAGCAGGATGTGACCGGTTGGTGAGAAAACTTCTTGATGAAGGTATCCGTGCTCAGGCAATTCATGGGGATTTGAGGCAGAACATAAGAGAAAAAGCTCTTGACCGGTTCGCAAGTGGGAAACTGCCTGTTCTCGTTGCCACAGACGTAGCCGCTCGTGGGATACATGTAGACGGAGTCGAAGTTGTTATTCACTATGACCCACCATCAGATCATAAAACATATCTGCATAGATCAGGCAGGACTGCAAGAGCTGGAACAGACGGGCTAGTAGTAACGTTGTCGTTGTGGGATGAAGAACTAGTTGTGAAGAGGCTCCAGAAAAGAGTAGGACTTGATATCGAACTGGTTGAAATGTTTTCGAATGACCCGCGCTTAGCTGACCTCGGGGGATGGATTCCCTAATTTAATTGTGCTGACAGGTATCAGAGCTAATCTGAAGTAATGACAGAAGTGGGGTTATTACCACATGGATAAAGATCTTCGTGACTGGGTAAGTGAGCAAGTTCTCCAAGGGTCAGAACCCCTCGATATCACTGCCGCAGTAGCAAGAGAAATTACAAAGTTAAAAGGACTACCCATCAACGGTGATCAGCCATCACTTCTAGATTTGGGTTCTCTGGAAGCTCCTAAAGGCATCAAATACACAACTGATCTGATCGGTTCGGTATATGAACAAAGTCTTGACAGCTTAACTCGGAGGCATGGCGGTGTTCACTACACTCCTTTTGAAATCGCACGGAAACTAGCCCGTATTGCTCTTGAGGGATTACCGGTAGGGCCAGTGTGCGACCCATCAGTTGGAGGTGGTTCATTCTTGCTTGCAGTCGCAGAATATCTCAATGAACTCGGAGAGTCTCCTACGAAAATCGTCCAAGAGTTACTCTGGGGAATAGATCTTGATCAAGGGGCAATCGAGGTAGCAAATGCATCAATTTCTATTTGGGGTTCTTCTGAGAAGTGGGTTACTCCAAATAATGGTCACCTCACCATTGCTAACTCTCTTCAGAGTGGGCTTAGCTCATTCTCAGAACCACCCAAATTAGGTTTTGTAGCTGTGATAGGAAACCCTCCTTTTCAAAACCAACTTCAAGAATCAACAGTAAGACCAATAGAACAGACACGTGAGCTTAGAGAAAAGTGGCAAGTAGACACCGGCCCCTATGCAGATACTGCAAGTTATTTCCTGTTAGTGGCGTTATCGCTACTCGGTGAAATGGGGAAGTGCTTGCTTATTCAGCCCCAATCAATTCTGTCCACCGTTGACGCAGAACCCATCCGGTTGAAGCTTACTGAAGTTGCAAACCTTGAAGGTATTTGGATCGGAGGAGCAAATATATTTGAAGCTGGAGTAAACGTATGTGCTCCGTTGATTTCAAAAGGTTTTGCTCAAAAACCTGCACGTATCTGGAAGGGCGCAGAAATTACAGAACTTAAGCAACGACTCACCAATCAAGAAAATTGGGCAAATGCTATGGCAATAGCACAAGATGTTCCTAGAGTTCATCTTTCAGGCGATAAGCTAGGCGAACGTTCTGCGGCAACAGCAGGGTTCCGTGATCAGTTTTATGGATTGGCGCCCCATGTATATGAGGACGACATAAGTCAAACGACGGTAGCTCCACTAATCACTGTTGGGATGATAGATCCTCTCCGTAATAGGTGGGGGACAGCAAATTTTAGGTATGCAGGAAAATCTTGGTCTAAGCCAGTCGTGAATTTAGAAACTCTTAACCAAGTTGATCAAGAGTTATACGAATGGGTAAAAGAGCGTCTAAGGCCCAAAGTTCTTCTAGCAACTCAAACAAAAGTACTAGAAGTAATACCTGACCTTGATGGTAAATTAATTCCATCAACACCCGTAATAAGTATTGAGTGTGATCCCCAAGACATCTGGAAGATAACAGCGGTACTTAGTTCTGCTGCAATGAGTGCTTATGCATTTTCGACGACCGCAGGTTCCGCCTTATCCTCAAACACCATCAAACTATCCGCAAAACAAGTGATGAATCTTCCACTTCCATCTGAATCAAATCATTGGACAAAAGCATCTAAGTATGCCGAAAGCGCTTTCAATGCAAAAAATAGAGAAGAGAAGAAGAAACAAATGCTAAAAATGTCAGAGGAAATAAACATTGCGTTCGGCTGTGATAATGAAATCCTCCAAAAGTGGTGGATTCATAGACTTCCTAAATGGAGGTAGCTAAGCACCCCACGTTGGTGTTTTAGAATTTAGCTGATTCACTAAAGAGAGCATTAAGAGAAGTTTGTTTCGGCAAACTCAGCAACCTGGGAAAGGCACCCAAGGTGCTACCAATCTCCGGATTGGGATGAGGCCTAAAGTTAGGCAACAAAGTGTCTGAGTGTAATCAGTCAAGCATCAATGGCCTTTTGGAGAAAATAATGGCACCAGCCAAAAGAAAACAACCAAAGAAGCCGAAGTTAGACGTAATTGAGGGTGGTAATGGCGCAGTTGAAGCAGCCATTGCTGAAATTCCAAATCACCCTAAAACTTATTCTCGGGATCTACCAGTCTCAGGAGCATGGTTCCCCGGCGACCCAGTAGGTCGCAGGAAATTTATTAATGTCACAGACGGTCGCCCCTTCGCATTAGAAGCTGGCGGTACTCTCCCTGAGGTAATCCAAGCATATGAGACATGGGGGAGACTGAATTCGGACTCCTCGAATGCGATCCTGATTTGTCATGCTTTAACAGGCGATTCTCACGTATCCGGAGACAGCAGCGCATCACACCCAACTAAAGGTTGGTGGGATGAAATTGTGGGACCCGGCAAAGCAATTGATACTGAAGAGCACTTTGTAGTCTGTATAAATGTCCTAGGAGGGTGTCAAGGAAGCACAGGTCCATCATCTCTGAACCCAGTTAGCAATAGACCCTATGGAAGTGACTTCCCAAATATAACAATAAGAGACATAGTCAGAGCTCAAGCAAAAGTTGCTGATTACCTTGGAATAGAGCAATGGTATGCAGTGATCGGAGGTTCTATGGGGGGCATGCAGGTACTTGAATGGGCAGCAATGTTCCCAGACCGTGTTCCTAGAGTTGCTCCAGTTGCTACATCACTTGCCGCTAGCGCTCAACAAATAGCATGGAGTGCAGTAGGAAGAGCGGCCATAGCTCTTGACCCCCGATGGCGTGATGGCAACTACTATGAAGCAGACCCTGGCGATGGTCCTCACACCGGTCTTGCTATCGCTCGAGCCATCGCACAAATACACTACCGAAGCGATGAAAGTTTTCAATCTCGATTTGGACGTGACCTTGTAGATAAAGACTCCCTCTTTGGGTTATGGGACAGATTCGAAGTTGAGTCCTACCTTGATTATCATGGGGAAAAGCTCATCCAAAGGTTTGACGCTAACTCATACCTCGTCTTAAACAGAGCTATGGATACACATGATTTAGCGCGTGGAAGAGGATCAATGAGTGATGCAGCTGCCAGAATAAAGGCAAAGGTAGCCACCGCTAGTATTTCAACAGATATTCTCTACCCTCCTCACCAGCAGTTAGAAATCCAGAAAGTAATTGAATCAACTGGCGGAATATGCAGCTACCACGAAATCGACGATCCCAATGGACATGATGGTTTCCTTCTGGCAACAACAGATATAGGTGCTACTTTTAGTCATCTACTAGAAACCTAATAAAAGGTTCTTATCGGAAGAAGAGAACATAGACAATGCCTGAGGGGATAGAAGTTGAGTATTACAGGCAAACCGCTACTCGAGCTTTGAATAGAGAAATCAGACTGGTAGGGACGGTTGACCAAAACTATCTCCGAGATGGGCATAGTCTAATTGATATTAAGGACCTGCTAGAGGGGAACACCTTCGAATTTACTAATAGGAGAGGGAAGCTTTTGGTCCTTTCTATTTCTAACGGCATATCGATCGGACTTAGGTTCGGAATGACAGGGCGCCTGCTAGTCGATGGAGTATCTGCAATAGAGACTCTTGAATATTCAAGTAGGAAAAACGAACCTAAATGGGATCGATTTTCGCTAAAGTTTAGCGATGGCGGAACCTTATCGATCAGAGACCCCCGAAGATTGGGTGCCGTTCAGGTTAATCCAGATATTGAAGTTCTCGGCGTTGATCTGTATGAGGTAACAATTTCCTCTGTGTCAAAGGCTCTTGGCGGGTCCAGTCGTGCTCTGAAATCATGCCTAATGGATCAATCTAAAATAGCTGGATTAGGCAACCTGCTAACAGATGAAATACTTTGGCGAAGCTCAATTGACCCTCGAAGGGCAGCTAATACACTTACATATGATAAGCGGAAAATGCTCGCATATCACATCAAGCAGACAGTAAAACAATTAACCAAGCTAGGCGGTTCCCACACCGGAAAACTTCAAGCCCATCGAGTTGTCGGCGGTTTATGCCCAAAAGACGGAGAACCTTTGGAGCGATATACTATAGGAGGGCGAACAACATACTCGTGCCCGTTGCACCAAATTTAGGATAATGAAACGTTTCAGAAGTTTAATACTAACAGTTTGCTCTCTCAGCATGCTTTTCTGTGGTCACGCTTATGCTCAAGTTAGTGAGTCAGATATCGGGTCTGAATCAGGTGTAAACGAATCAATTTCAAGACTCACTTCTACGTTTGAAGTTAAGAGAGCGGTGATAGGCCTCCTTATAATCGCTGCGGTCTCAGTCATTGTATTTTTCTTCTACTGGTATAAATCAGCCCAGATGGCAAAAGAGTCATATTTGGAAGCGATTCAATCAAATAATGCGGCCCCCATTGCCATCAAACAGAAAAGCAGCTTAGGGTCTTGGGCTACTGGGTCAGCTAAAAACCACAGAAAGAGTAAACCATTTCGAAAGAGATTTAGAACCTAATTTAAGCTCCACAAGCACCTTCTGAGCCTTTGTTGATCTAAGCTTCACCCATGGAAAATAATTTAGATACCGATGCCATGATCAAAAGGTTTCAAGATAGGGCAGCAGCAGTGAAAAAGCGTGACCTACCGCCAGTAGGAGGAGAAGAACGCCAACGTTTCATAGCGCAAGCACAAACTGATTTTCAAGACTTCGCTATAATTGGAGATTCGATCGCCACCATGGAAGATGGTTTTCTAGTTCTGCGTATTGACCTCAGATCCGAGGACGATATCAGCGATTCGTGAAAGCAAAGAGCGTCATATTTTCCATTTGGCTTAGTATGATAAGACTCCTGCGGATGTAGCTCAGTTGGTAGAGCGCAACCTTGCCAAGGTTGAGGTCGCCGGTTCGAGGCCGGTCATCCGCTCAGAATTGGCAAGAATGTGTTGTTCTCTTTCCTTAGCAGTAAGGTAAAAAGCAACGACATTACGTTGTTCATGCGTCGGTGCCCGAGCGGCCCAAGGGAGCGGCCTGCAAAGCCGTACAATCGCGGGTTCAAATCCCGCCCGGCGCTCCACTCTATACCTGCAACCACCATCGTAAATGTAGGGTCTATTGTATTATCATGAGTGATGTGTCCCATGGCCCTGACTGGTGGCAAGACGAGAGTGGAAAATGGCACCCACCCCATCAGGAAAAAAACTCTCAAACAGACAAGCAGATTGAAAGCTTTTCAACACAGCCAGATACTAGCGGCGAAGTTAACGAGGACAATATTACAAGCCATTTCAAAGATAGATACGGTATAGAGTCTCAAGTTATCGACCCCAAAATGATAAAAGATTTGCGGAAAGCCAAAGAGGACACGAACTGGGGTCCTTCAAAAGGTAGTACCAAAGCACGTTTCATGAGACCTCAAACTCCGTCAGATCTTTTCAGTGGAGGAATTGGGTTATCAGCAGGGATTCTACTCGTCATTGCTGCATTCTTAGATTGGGCATCAGCAGGTGGGAGCCTCCTCCAAGGGGCAATCAACCCAATAAAAGATTCAAACGGAGTAGGTGTACTATTACTCGGCAGCCTTATATGTTTGTTGTCTGTTCTGTTACTGATTGGAAAACGTAAGAGATGGGTGGGTCTGTCAATTCTGCTTGCAGGCGCAATGGCATTTTTCTTGTCGTTATTTAGTCTCATAGATATAACTAACACGTCTGATGCGATACCGGAAAATCTTATTGGCCAATACCCGACTATCGATATTGCATACGCAAATGAGGCAAAGCTAGATATTTCTGCAGGGCTGTGGCTGTCGGTAGGCGGGTCAGTAGTTTCTCTGTTGGCTGGTATCTCAGGATTAAAGCGTCATATTTAATTTGCTGAAGTTGAGTGACTTTGTATTAGGGCTGCTAGCATTTTTTACTCTTAGGGCCGTTAGCTCAGTTGGCTAGAGCACCTGCATGACGCGCAGGGGGTCGGGGGTTCAAATCCCTCACGGCCCACACTATGCAAAGAAAAACTATACAAACTGTTGCTGCAGTTACTGCAATAATGATGGTTGTTGCTTTAGTGATTCCTCTGTTTATTTAGCGGAAGTCATTAGTGGGTTGTAGACGCAATCTTTTATCGTGGTCTTTTCAGCTGCTAGGGTTGCTACCCCATAAAGAAGGTGTGACGTTGATCTCGGTATAGCAGTCTTAGATCCGTAGACGTACTCGTAAGTGCCTTCGGAAGTTCTGTATTCTTCAATCATCTCGGCAGTCTCAAATCCACTTGCGAAGTCTCCGGTTGAGGCAAGCCATGCTAAGTGCATTCCTAGTCCCCAAGCTCGAGCTCTTAGATCACTTTCTGCTTCGTTTCTAAACTCACCTGTCCTGAATTCTTTGAGGTTTCCGTCGCGTTCGAATCCTTTTAAATAATTCTCTAATTCGGTCTGTGTGGCGATTTCAATGTCTAGTAATTTCTGAGTTTCAAGGACTCCGTAAGCAATGTAAGCGGCGTGAACTATGTCGTTTCTATCTGCTCTAGTTCCTGCTTCAGCTTGAGCAGTGTAGGGCCATGAGATTGAATCTGGATAAGTGAACTGTGCTGCATGTAGAGAGCTTGCAACTTCGGTTGCTAGTTGTTTAAAGTCCTGCCGATCTATCAGCACCCCAACTCTCGCATATGCATGCATGAGCATTGCATTTACATTGTGAGTGTTGTAATTATCTGAACTTTGGTCGCTGTAGTTGAGAAACTTTCCGTATACGTCCTCAGAGATATAATTTGCGTAATAATTGAGGCTCTCAACAGCAGCTTCAAGATAGCTTACTTTACCGCTTCTGCAATATGATTCTACTAATCCACCGATTGCTAAGGCTGTTGTGATTCCGTATATAGTCGACGGTGGATTAACCGTTCCATCCCCATAAGCATCCCAAGCAAAGGAAAGCCCCCAGCCCATTACTAAATCAGAACTAGGATTTTCAACGAGCCAAGTTGCAGAGAGGTGCATTGTTTCAAGATCGCCTACAAGCGCAGCTGCTTGGGCTAGGTGAGCATATGCCATAGCACTTTCAGATTGATCCCCATTAGGTGTTTCCTCTCCGAAGCCAGGCCGTTTATTGTCAAGTGAGGTCAGGAGGTCTTCATATATCTTCATTGCTTCTGGGTTCAATTCATAACTACTGGCATCTAGCTCTGAGTCTACGATTACTTCCTCATGATTTGTCTCTTCATCAGTTAGCGAACTTTTGTCGATGATCTCTGGGGTATCAATCAGACTCATGGGAGTGGTTTTGTCAGTTGAGGAGTCCTCAACCGCTGATGGGTTTGAGCAAGAGGTTGAGAAGCAAAGGGTAAATAAAATTCCTGTAAGGAATGTACCAAGGGAAACTCTGGAAGTGCTTATAGGAAGACTTCGTAGTGGTTTACCTAGCTTTTGTAGAAGTACACGTATTGATGAGATTCGCATTCTGCCCGATCTGTTAATGCAATATGAAATTATTTATTTTTTCCTTATCCATTAACGAGTTTTAAACCCTGATCTGTTTCTGTATATCTTTCCTTTGTTCTCTGGCAGATCCAGAATTCGTCTCTCTTCGTAAGGCGCATTCCTGCTCTTCCAACCCAACCTATCTGTTGGCTAGGATTTCCTACACATAATGCATGGTTAGGGACGTCTCTTATAACTACTGACCCTGCTCCGATTAATGCCCATTGACCGATAGTAACCCCAGCCAGTATTACTGCACGTGCACCGATTGAAGCGCCTTCTTTTACAGTAACTCCTGAACTGTCCCAGTCACTGTCAATTTTGCTCTCCCCATTGGTTCCAATAGCTCTAGGGTAGACATCGTTGGTCAAAATGGCTCCAGGCCCTATAAATACCCCGTCTTCAATCTCGGCGGGATCGTAGATCTGAGCGTTGTTTTGTATTTTTGTATTTGCCCCAATTTTGATATTTGGACCAACATAGACGTTTCGCCCAATGACAGAATTTTCCCCAATGTGTGCAAATTCTCTTACGTGTGCGAGGTGCCAGACTTTACATCCATTACTTATCACGGCACCTTCCTCTATGTCTGCGCTGTTCTCAATGTAGCTTGTCATAATTTAAAGATTAGTACATAGCAGTTACTCATAAATGAAATTACTTAGAGCAAGCTCCTGTGCTTCCTTTTTGTAAAAGTCCTCGCATTAAGGTCTGTAATGATAGATGGATCCTGCTGCGGTGATTCCTGAGACGGTGGTTCCGGGTGCTCCGATAATGAGATCGTTTCCGTTGACCGTGATTGCTGATCCGAATCGGGCATTTGTTTGGCTTGTGCCGGTGAATGCGCTTTGGCTCACGTACAGCATTTCAGCTCCGTCAGTGACACTAC